>Ga0209012_1000411_pt1 | contig 61462 bp, 53 predicted proteins | sample RS3BMetagenome_FD_184735 | JGI IMG/M metagenome (GOLD analysis project Ga0209012, IMG submission 184735) | Ferric oxide microbial mat and aquatic microbial communities from Rainbow Spring, Yellowstone National Park, USA - RS3B (SPAdes) (version 3) ... | reverse complement strand
GCTTGAACGCATCATAGACCTCGTGGACCTTAGGAATATCGCCAGTTTTGAAAGTTAGATAATGGCGCATGAAAGCATCAAAATGCGTGGCGTAAGCTTCTTGGCCGAAGTCTAACTCCATCGGGCGTCGCCCCGCATCCTTGGGAAATATCACGCGGCCCTCGGCGACAAGCTTGTTCATCGTCTCGGGAACATAGGCCCAAACACGTTTCGGATTTGCTGGGTAAACATGGCCGCTTCGGGGGTCCACCAATGGGTAGAACTGCTTGGGGCGCTGCCCCCTTCCCTGTGCCCCGCGAGGTAAAATCGGAGCGTTGGTAAGCCACGACGTATTCATGGTCGGTCGAGATTAGCCTCTCGGCCAGCGCCGATGAGGATCGCCGCCGCCAAACGAATGAGCCGACCAAGTTTTCCTCTCCGAAAACTTCGTCGCAAATCTTTCGCAGATTCGCCACTTCGTTATCATCAATCGAAACAAAAATCACACCATCATCGCCCAGCAGATTCCGGGCCAACTTCAGGCGGGGGTACATCATGTTGAGCCAATCCGTATGAAACCGGCCTGATGTTTCAGGGTTGGTGGAAAGCTTGCGGCCTTCGCCGTCGGTCTGGCCAGTAAGCTCCATGTAGTTTTTGATGCTGTCGCGGAAATTATCAGGATAAATAAAATCGTTGCCAGTATTGTACGGCGGGTCAATATAGATCATTTTGATTTTTTTGTAGTAACTTTTCTGTAACTGCTTGAGCACTTCCAGATTGTCACCCTAAATGAATAAATTCTGTGTGGTGTCCCAGTCTATGGATTCTTCGGGGCATGGCCGCAGCGTACCCATACTGCGGGTTTGGGCCAGCCAGCGGGCCTTAGATTTTCCATTCCAGGTGAAGCTGTAGCGTTCATCAGCGGCTTCAACATATTCGCCAAGGAGTTGCTTAAGGGCGTCAAAATCAATCTTGCCCTCGGCAAAGACTTCGGGAAATAGTTCCTTGAGTTTGGCGATATTGTCGGCCAGGAGGTCTTTGGAGCTGCCATCGGATTTGGGGGTAAGTTTTTTCATTGGTGCCTCGGTAGTGTTCAGAATTCAGGAGTCAGGAGACCGTTTTCAGTTTTTAGTTTTCAGCACTGATTTAGTTTTATGCTGATACCGGTTTCCTTGGTTCTGTCTCCAGGGCATTACAATGCGGTGAATGATAACGGAGGATTTGGGGCGGTGCCTAGTCCGCCAGTTTGTGGGAACAGCAGTGTAAGGCCAATTGGCATCAAGCGGTGATAGTGTCTGGTTTTGCCGGGTGTTCAAGCAGGGCGTTCAAGGAATTTGGCATAATATCCCCCAGACAGGAAGGGTTTCCCAGCCAAAAGGTGTCCGATATAGGAACATTCGGGCAGCTGCCCATCGGCTGCGTGCAGGATGATGCGTGCTCGCAATGCAATCTTCTGCGGTGTGGATCTGCTCGATTTCAGGTGCTTAAGCTCAATCCGCTCCGCACGATCCCGTACAAGCGCCGATGATGTATGATCTGCCATGAAGCAAGCACACCATGCCAGCATCCATATGTCGGGCTTGTTAAGGGACAATACATCAGACCGCCACGGTGGTCTTCCGCCCGCCGGTGACACCGGCCAGCTTCGCCAATTCGGCGGCTTTGTCGGTACGTTCCCACGTGAATTCCGGCAGCTCCCGGCCAAAGTGGCCATGACGCGCCGTCGCCAGATAGATGGGGCGCAGCAGATCAAGCTGGCGGATGATATCGCGCGGCCGCATTGAAAATATATGGCCTACCAATTCTTCAATAAGCGATTCGCTTACCGTGGCGGTGCCTTCGGTATCAACCAGCACACTTACCGGGTCAGCAATGCCAATGGCATAGCCAAGCTGCACCTCACACGCGGTCGCAAGACCGGCGGCGACGATGTTTTTGGCCACATACCGGGCCATATAGCTGGCGGAACGATCCACTTTTGACGGGTCCTTGCCGGAAAATGCGCCGCCACCATGGCAACCGCGGCCGCCGTAGGTATCGACGATAATTTTTCGGCCCGTGAGGCCGGAATCGCCATGCGGGCCGCCGATAAGGAATTTGCCCGTGGGGTTTATGTGGAAAATAATTTGATCATTCCAAAGTTGCGGGCATTCCGCCATGATCACAGGACGGATGATTTTTTCAATAATTGCAGAGCGGGCGGCAGATGAAAATGTATCCGTCTTTGCATCCACCACCTCGGCGGTGTGCTGGGTCGAGAGCACAATCGTATGGATGCGAGCGGGGCGGTTGTCGTGATATTCCACCGTCACCTGGCTTTTGGCGTCGGGCCGCAGCCACGGCAATGTTTTGTTCTGGCGCAGTTCCGCCTGCTTTTCCACCAGCCGGTGGCTTAAATAAATGGGCAGTGGCATCAGAGTGGTTGTTTCGTCGCACGCAAAGCCGAACATGATCCCCTGGTCGCCAGCGCCCTGTTCGTGCGATTCGGTGGCATTCACGCCGCGGGCGATGTCGGCGGACTGCCCATGAAGCGCCCGCAGCACCGCACAGGATCGATGGTCAAAGCCTGTTTCGGGATCGTCATAACCTATGCTCGCAATTGTGCGGCGGGCGGTTTCTTCGGCGCTGTTCAGCGCTTTGATTCCAGCATCATTGTGCACCGTTACTTCACCCGCCAATACCACCAAGCCTGTGGTAACCAGCGTCTCACAGGCTACGCGTGCCAGGGGGTCGGCACGCAGAAGCGAATCGAGTATCGCATCTGATACCTGATCTGCCACCTTGTCCGGGTGGCCCATGCTTACCGATTCGCTGGTGAACAGATGCGTGGATCTTCCATTTGGCATGGATGCAACTCCCTTAAGCCAGTCATAAGCCTTGTCAGTTTGCCCGTGCGACCTATACGCCCGCTGCAACCGAGGATGATAGGATAAAGGCAAAGCCGCCCCGAGGCAAAAATCACACTTGCTTGCGGAGCGGCATCGGCCTATGCGTGGCAGGCACATGCGGGCTTTAAGGCTGCGTAACCGTGCCAAAGCAAGCCCGGCAATTTGTGTGCCCGACTTTCTCCATGGGAAATAGATCTTTGCATCACCTGCCATATCCCACACCGGTTCCCAATGGAATGAACCCGGCGGCCCGTCGTTTGCGGTCGGCACCCAACCGGCGTGGCCCCATTTCGGTGAGGGGTAAGGTCGGCAGAAACTTGGTTTAATTCAATTATCCTGTTAGCATCGTAAACTATCGTTGAGGTGCGATATAATCGTGCGTTAGAAGATGATCGAAGGCGGATGTTCAGGTAAATAGTTGTATGGATAAGGCTGTAAAAAAACAATCACCCCCCAAGGCCGTCGCTGAGCAGGAATTTCCACCGGCGGCTTTTGAGTTTGTGCAGCGCGGTCTGGCCTATACCGTGACGCATGTCCACCCTGATTATCAGACCTTAGATCAAGACTCTCGCCACGTCACCGGCCAGCAGTTGGCGCTCGGACTCAAAGCCTACGCCATCAAGTGCTATGGCCATCTGGCCAAGGCGGTTCTGGCACACTGGGGTGTCCACACCACACGCGATTTTGGCCGCGTCGTCTATGCCATGATCGATCAGGGAATCATGCATAAAACACCTACCGACTCGCTTGACGATTTCAATGACGTGTTTGACTTCGACAGCGCGTTTTCACCGCCCAAACGCCCCAGGCCGCCAGCGCAGGTGGTCTTTGACCTCAATGTCCGCAAATAGCAGTCGCGGTCCGCTCCCGCCAGCCCACCGGCGAGTCGGATAGTTTGTATCCCCGTTTTTTGCGAGGTGGAACCGATATTCGCATGCGCTATTCATCTTCGCCCCGGTTGCGTTACGCCACACTTACTGGCCTCCCAATCATCGAGCATCTCAATGTTCACCTCCGGCGCGTCCCTGCCGCACTACGAGATGGTTTTGATATCCTGCCCATTTTGCAATAGAATCTCGTGCAGGAGAACGATTTTTGACACATTCCACTGAATTACCCATTCCCGTCGCGTTTGAAAGACTCGGTGTTGAGCATGCCATTTTGAGGGCACTGGCTGAAATACGCTTCGTTGAACCATCCGAAATACAAAGCCGCATGATTCCGCCCGTACTCGCCGGTCGTGATGTGCTTGGGCAGGCCCGCACCGGCACGGGAAAAACCGCCGCCTTTGGCTTGCCGCTGTTGCAAAAGCTGGATACCGCGGGCGCGTTTCAGGTTCTCATCGTGGTACCCACACGCGAACTGGCCGTGCAGGTGGAAGGGGAAATGGTCCGGTTCGCCAGGCATAAGCACGTCCGAATTGCGTGCGTGTACGGTGGACGAAAAGTACTGCACGACGAAAAAAGCATGGAACGCCAGCCCCATGTTATCGTCGGCACGCCGGGTCGAATATTGGATCTGTATGATCGGCGGCTTTTGCCGCTGGACCGGGTGCGGCATTTGGTGTTTGATGAAGTTGACCGCATGTTTGATATAGGCTTCCGTGATGATGTCAGGAAGATTATCAACGCCTGCCGCGGCCAGCCTCAGATGATTTTTGTTTCCGCCACCATATCAGATGAAATCAATCGCATGGTTCAGCAGCACATGCGGAATCCGGAGACGATATTTACCGCCCGGCCTGAGGATTCTCAGACCAATGCCAAAGCGCAGCAATACTATGCTGCGGTAAACCCGTGGGATAAGCTGCGGGCCCTTAAGCTTCTGCTGGCCGCTGAAAAACCGGGTTTGGCCATCATTTTTTGCCGCACGAAACGATCGGTCGATAAAGTGGCCAATGCACTTAATGAACGTGGATTTAATGCCGCAGCCATTCATGGCGATTTAATGCAGAACAAGCGCGAGCGTGTGATGCGTGGTTTCAGACATGGAAAAATCAATATCCTTGTGGCCACCGATCTGGCCAGCCGTGGCATTGATGTCCACGAGATCACACACGTGATCAATTACGACGTTCCGGAAGACCCGGAAGTTTACGTGCATCGGGTGGGGCGCACTGCACGCATGGGTGCCGGAGGCAAGGCTTATACATTTGTCGCCAACGGGCAGGGGCAGATGCAGACCGAAATAGAAAAACTGACCAATGTACTCCTTGAGCCGGCGCAAATCCCCGGTTTTACTCCCAGCCCGGAGCCAAACCGCAGGCACGATCAGCCCGGTGGCGGTCGGCCATCGCCTGGCACATTGCAAAATCAAAATACTGCCACCAGCGAGGGTTACGCCCCCACATCCTTTGGCTCTTCCCCTGCTGCACCTGCCGCCCCCAGGCCCATTCACGGCAGGTTTCCCAGCCGGCGACGAAGATAAACATTATGCCCCATGTAAAATTTCAAGTTTTGCGTGCACAATACCCGCTTGGTTGGTACTCCGGCGGTTCCGGCAGTGTCGGCAGCCTGGTGGTTGCCTCAAGGTAAAATTTGATGGGCCGATATGCAGCAGAAAAAAATAGGTGTAGGGCTTTTGGGTTGCGGAACCGTCGGGGGTGGAGTTTCGCAGGTGATTCTGCGGGAGTCGGACCACCTGGAAAAGCGTTCGGGCGTTCGCCTTGAACTTAAAAAAGTGTTGGTGCGCGACTCCACCAAAGCACGCCCCATCCCGCCGGCGCTTATCACCACCCGCCCTGAAGATGTCATCGATAACCCCGATATTGGCATTGTGGTAGAGTTGATCGGCGGTCTGCAGCCAGCCGGCGATTGGATCCTGCGCAGCATTAAAAACGGCAAGCGCGTGGTCACGGCCAATAAGTATCTGCTGGCGCACCGCGGGGGCGAACTGTTTTCAGCCGCCGCTGCCGCCGGCTCCTGCGTCTGCTTTGAGGCTTCCTGCGGAGGGGCCATACCGATTGTCCTTGCCCTGACTCGCGGACTGATTGCCAATGAAATTAAATCGGTTGTCGGCATCTTGAATGGCACGTGCAATTACATCCTTACCCAGATGACGCAAAATGATAAGCCATACTCTGTAGCGTTGGCCGAAGCGCAACAGGCGGGCTTCGCCGAGGCTGATCCGCATATGGATGTATCCGGTCTTGACAGCGGTCACAAGCTTGCGGTCCTTGCATCGCTGGCGTTTGGTGCAAACATTGGCCCCGATGATATCGACATCCATGGCATAACCAGCCTGCAGGACGTGGATTTGCGCTACGCGCGGGAACTTGGCTATGTGTGCAAATTACTGGCCATCGCTCAGCGGCAGGACTCAGGTGTTTCGCTGCGGGTGCATCCCGCGCTCATACCCTTGTCGCATCCGCTGGCGGGTGTGAACGGATCGTACAATGCCGTAAGTGTGGACGGCTCCGTTGCCGGGCGCACCGTTTACTTTGGCCGCGGTGCCGGTGCCATGCCCACCGCCAGTGCCGTGCTGGCAGATATACTGGAAGCCGCCATGGGCCCCACGGCCGCATTTTTTGCCAGCCATCCGCTGCTGAATCATCGGCATCCGATTTCCATCATCTCTCCCGCGGCCGTCAATACGCGGCACTACCTGCGTATTGCAGCCCTGGACAAGCCTGGCACTGTACATCAGATTACGGGTGTATTGGGTCGACACCGCATAAGTATTTCAGCCATGACGCAGCATGAGGCCAAGGCCGGTGCCTATGTGCCGCTGGTCATCACCACTCATGAAGCCCTGGATGGCGGTATTACTGAAGCTTTGGCAGAATTAAGCCAATTGTCGTGTGTCAGCGGAGTGCCCGCACACCTGCGCATTTTGGATGACTATGAGTAAGAACCCAAAACCAAAATTTGTCATTGTAATTCCTGACGGGGCAGCCGATTCGCCCATTGAAGATCTGGGCAACAAAACTCCGTTGGAGGTGGCCCATAAACCATTCATGGACGAAGTGGCCCTGAATGGCCGCATCGGAACGGTGCGTACCACCCCCGAGAAATTTATGCCCGGCAGCGATGTGTGCACCCTTTCGCTGTTGGGTTACGATCCCGCTCAATACCACCCCGGGCGAGCACCACTCGAAGCTGCCGCCATGGGGCTTAAACTAAGCCCCGATCAATGGGTCTTCCGCTGCAATTTTGTGACCATTGTGGATGGCAGGATGATTGACCATTCCGCCGGTCATCTCAAAGATGCCGAAGCGAGAGAACTAATCCAGGCTCTTAATACACAAGTGTTAAATTCCGATCGCTTTGCGGGCATCAACCTGCATCCGGGTGTCAGTTACCGCAATTTAATGACCATCCGTGGCGTGGATTTCGGTCGGCTTAAAACCACGCCACCGCACGACATCCCTGATCAGCCCGTCGCCCCACACTTTCCCCGCGGCCCGGAGAATGCCATCCTGCTGGAGCTGATGACCGAAGCCCGGCGCGTCCTGGCGGCGCATGATGTCAATGCTGTCCGGGCGCAATTTGGCGAAAAACCCGCCACTGACATCTGGCTGTGGGGCCAGGGCAAAGCGGCGTCTCTGCCAAGTTTTGAACAGCGATTTGGCATTTATGGTGCCATGCTTACCTCGGTCGATCTGCTGCGGGGTATTGCCAATCTGCTTGGCTGGCGCAATATTGATGTTCCAGGCATGACCAGCTATCACGATAATGACTACGCGGCACAAGGGCGCTACACGGTGGAGGCCATCGATGAATTTGATATCGTCTGCACCCATATTGAAGCACCCGATGAAGCGAGCCACCAATCCGATTACGTCACCAAGGTTGCCGCAATAGAAGCCATTGACAGGCATATTGTTGGCCCGGTGCTGCAAAAACTTAAAACCTTTGAACGCTGGCGGATTTTGATCATGCCCGATCACGCAACTGAGTGCCTCACCCGGAAGCATCACGATGCCTGGGTACCCTTTGCCATGGCGGGGGCACAGAGAAAAGGGGCGCTACCTCGACCTTATACCGAGGCGGCGGCACGCGACAGCGATCTGCACGTCGGGCACGGCCACGAATTGATGGATTACTTTTTAAGCGGTCTGGCCGGCACTCATCTGGTCCGCTGAGCATGGTGGCTTGGACTTCGACCGCAGCGGGGCGCGGGCGATCATCAGCCGGACCCGTCATCTGCCTTGGCCGCAGGCTAAACATGTGGGGCGTACACGGCGTATTAGGACTACAATCTGGGCTTGGAGTAGGCGGTGACCAAATTGGCGGACGATAAACTGGTGATGGCGGGCGGTTCCGGCGGCAAAGACCAGAGTTCGGACAAACGGACCCGAAAATGGGGTCGATTTCTGCTCGCTTTCTGGGTCATCCTGACCGGCTTATGGCTGGGCAGTCTGGTTCTGCCGTGGCAATTCAGCATGCAGACCGCCGCGTATCGCACGCATCTGTACATGATTGATGGTACGCTGTATTGGCAGCACGAAGTGATTCATCACGCCCACGCCAGCACGTTTATCAAATTTGGTTTATTAAGTCATGGCCGCCTGCTGGCCGCAGCCACGCGGCTGCTGATCGTCACCAATGGCTTGGGGGCCATAGGGGGCGGTACGGTGGGGCTGCGTGGGCTGGTTTATTCATGGAATCCCCTGGCGGGATCGGGCTTATGGCTTTCGCCGCTGGTGCTGGGCCTGGTTTTAATCGGCCCGCTGGCATGGTGGCTGGCACGCCGCAGCGGTCGGCGTAAAGCGTCCGTCGCAAGCGTACGCACCGCCTGACGCCTGATCCACACCGACATATATTTCCCATGCCACAATCGCACAAATCGATTTTTGCAGGCGGCAAAAATTCGCTCCTGCCACAACCCCTTAGATCCATACGCCCGCCATGTGACCACATACACCGCATGGCTGGCCTGCCGTCCCACCCGCAGCAGTTCACGCCGCGTGATGATGCCCGGCTCGGGAAACCAACTGGAAGGCATAAACATGCCCGGGGCCATCCATGGTAAAAATCCATTGGAAAGTACCAGCGTGGGCTGCCCATAGGTCAATTGCACCACGTGCTGCCACTCATGCAGTTGACGCGGATACGCCCACAGACCGCCGGTCTGCCGGTTGCGAAGCTTAATAAACCATCCGCTGCCTGCAATGGCCAGGTTGGTACCCTGCGCCACTATCGCCGCGATGCACAGCACCTTCACCCATCGCCTGTTTCCTTTTGTCAAGGTAAGCAGTCCAGCCATGAACAGCACCGGCATATAGCTGTAATATTCCCATGAGTGGCGCCACCCGTAAAATCCAAATACAAACGCCAACTGCATAACGCCCAGACACACCAAAGTTTCCATTCGCGGTCCGGGCAGATGCGATCTGAATTGCATCAGCAGTCTGGGCAACTGCCATAAAATGACAATCAGCAATGCCAGCCAGATTCCCGCCGGGGTGATGAGATAATATAACAGGCCGTGGTATTCCGGTGACCAGAACCGCTGTCCGCGTCCAAATAAAAAACCAAAGTGCGTGTCGGTGTAGGTTCGCAGACCGGTGATGGGAACGATTGTCAACAGCAGCGATCGCAGTCCAAACTGCCAGATGCATCCCAGCACCATGATGACACCGCCGAGAATCGATGGCCAGATCTGTTTCCATAAATACGCAATGGATTCGCCTTGCTGGATGTAGTCCCAGAATATTAAGATTAACAGCAGCAGTCCATACACGTATCCCATTGATGGCTTGACAAACAGGCACACCGTGCACAACAGCAGCGCCATGCGCCGGTTCCCGCTGGCCTGCAGGGCAATGGCCCAGAGCAGCAGCGCGGCTTCCAGTGGATGCGTCAGCGTCAGGTACGCTGGCATAATCGCCAATGGCAATGCACACAAAAGCCATGCCACCGCCATTCGGCTGGCCTTAATGGAACGCATGAAAAGGGTTATTGCCCCGGCCATGGCCATCTCAAGCAGAGCTGTGGTGATGATGTACCCTGTTGGATTGCGACCGAAAAATTTCAACGCCCAATGGGCGAATATGAGGCTTGCCAGCCCGTGCGTGTAACCAAAGTCGATGCCCGGTTTGAGTCCGGCGGATATCAGCACATCGCCCTTAAACGCGGTGCCGGGGTCATAAAAAGCAAAAAGTGACCAGTCAGCGATTTTGGGCAGCTCAAAAATCTGCACCAGGATCAATACGCCGACAATCGCGACCAACAGCTTCCACGGTGTCCATGTCGGCTCGGCGGGTGGTTTAGTATGCACAGACAAAGGTTGGCCGCCATCCTGCCGAGGGGTTGCTGAAATTTCCATGCCCCAGATTCTACGCGATTTCCATCCCGTCTCTTCATTTCATTTCGCATCGCAGACAGAGGAGCAAGTCAAGCACCGCGATGGTCATGGCGAGGTCTTAATGGGTGGCCATGGCAGCACGTCGGGCGGCAGCCAGCACCGGAGCATAGTTGGGCTGATGGGCAATGTTGGGCACAAGCTGCACGTAGACAATTTTGCCGTCTTTGCCCACCACTACCACCTGCCTGGCCAGCAAGCCGTTTTGCTTCATCAACACGCCGTAATGGCGTGCAAAGGAATGGAAGCGATAATCTGAAAGCAATGTTATATTTTTAATTCCTTTGGCGCCGCACCATTGTTTTTGGGCAAAAGGCAGATCCATGCTGATGGTGATGATGTGCACATCCGGAGCCATCGTGGAGGCCACCTTGTTGAAATGATCGGTTTCCAGGCTGCATACGGGCGTATCAATTGACGGCACGGAAGAAAGAATCCAAACCTGTCCATGCCCGGGATGGAAATGGTAAACCCCCATTTGTGCATTGACTGCACGGAATGCAGGTGCCTGTTCGCCGACGTGTATCGGGTTTCCCTCAAGCGTAATCGGCATGGATCCCATTCTGACCAGACCGGTTCGCTGTGTCATCTGCGTCGCAGCGCAGCCCGCAATCAGCAGTAACGAAGCCGTCATCACGGTAGCCAATGCAGTTTGGATCCATCGAGCCATCTTCATTCATGCACCTTTTCAATAAAACAGCCGCCATTCTGGGACGCTCTATTTACTATACGCCCAAACTCGGCTTTGGTCCAAATTATAGTCAAAAATTGCTATTGGCGTCCTTAACCCACATATGGCCGCATTAACGTATAATTTATCGGACGTGTTTATTCGTCATAATTGTGAAGTTTTTTCTCGATCCCCCATATTCTGGCCGATAATACCGTTAGCTTGGCGGCGTATCAATGGTGTCTATCGTTTGTACCGATGGTAGCGTTGCCTGAAGTTACGGGGGTCAACATGCAGGAATATGAACATCTCAAGCAACTGGTCGAGCAATGTGCGGTCGATCTGGAAAAGGCTGAAGGCGGGAACAAGGTCGCCGGAACGCGCGCCCGCAAAGCCATGCAGGAAATTCGCCAGACCGCCCAGGCGATCCGTGTCCGCCTTTTGGAATTGCGCGGCAACAAGGATTCTTCGTCACCGGAAGCACCTTCAAGTTGAAGCGATCAAGCCGAAAATCAAATTTGCGCCGGTGGGACGCCTTGCGTCGACAGCGACGGCTGCGTGCCTCGGCACTTTCTCATGCCCGCGCTCCGGCGGCGCGCTGAGCCGCCAGCCCGTTTAAAAGTGCCTCTGATCTTTTGCCACTGACGTCCAAAACGCTTATACTCCGCGGCTTCAATCTGTTACACAGATTGCGGAACATAGCTGCAGTTTTGTGGGGCCAGCAAGAGGCACTGCGGCGCGGTATTTGTAGTTTGGCCTGATTGATGGGATGTGCATGGCACCACCGCTGTTATTGGACCTAAAAAACATCGATCTTAACCACGTTGTCCACGATATTGAGGCCATACGAAAAATTAATCCCCACCGGTATGAGATGGAGCAACTGACATCCGTCGTATATGTCGATCCGACCCCTCCGACATTGGTGGGCGTGAAAGAAGTCACGATGGATGAATTCTGGGTGCGGGGCCATATTCCCGGCGAGCCGATCATGCCGGGGGTAATCATGTTGGAAGCCGCCGCCCAGCTCTGCTCCATCGGCCATAAATTACTAACGCCGCACGAAGGCTTCATGGGATTTGCCAAACTTGATGAAGTGCGATTTCGCGCCACCGTTCGGCCCCCATCAAAATTGTATCTGATCGCCCGGATGAAATCGGTGTCCAGTCGCCGGTTGGTGGCGGATTGCCAGGGTGTCTGCAATGATACTCTGGTGTTCGAGGCGGTCGTTACGGGCATGTTGATCTGATGGTTGATGCGCCGCGTCATCCCGTTTCCTCGGCGCTGAACCCATCGATACCCAACGAATCTATTTTCGACCATCAACTGTCATTGGCCCAGATAGGGCCCGAATCATTCAGGCCGCGCGCTGCGGTATACATGCTATGGGCTTCGGATAAACCGATTTTGCTCTCCACCACTGCGAATCTGGGCCACGCGGTACGCACGCGATTGGACCCGGGACAGGCGGCCCACAAAACCGATTACCGGGCCATCACCTCTCATGTCAGTTGGCGCTACGTTAACAGCGCCTTTGCCGCCAACTGGTGGTATCTGCGCGCCAGCCGAATTTATTATCCCGATCAATATCGCTCACTGCTCGGCTGGCACCCCGCGTGGTTCCTGCGGGTGGACATGGGCACTTCCACCGTGCCGCCAACCGTCGATGTGCGAAATTCCGTTGGGAACGTGGAAGAGGCGATTTTTGGTCCGTTCGCTTCACGCCGAACAGCGCGGCAGCTTGCCAACTGGCTTATCGATCATTTTGAACTTTGCCGCTACGAGGACATTCTGCGTAAAAGCCCGCTTGGCCAGGCATGTGCGTATAAGGAAATGGGCAAATGCCCGGCCCCTTGCGATGGCACCGTGTCGATGGATGCATATCGCCATTCGGTTGCGGACGCCATTGCCTGGCTGATACAGATCGCACCGATCACGCGAAGCGCCTCCCGTGCGGCTGACCTTCCCCTGTACCAGTTGGCGGCTGCCCGAATGAAACAGGCAGCCGTGCGGATGGATTTCCGCCTGGCGGCCAAAATCAAAACGCAGCTTGAGTCACTGGATGATCAGTTTCATTCCCTACCCGACGGCTGGGGACCGGTAAATAAATGGAAATATATTGTACTGCATCGCGGCCAGACTTCCCGGTGGATTGAGCCGTGGCTGGTAGCCCCTGGTGATTGCCGGTGCCTCCCGCCGGTTCAGGCAAAGGACGCATTGGCTGATGCCCCGGCTTTTATCCACGCGCTCAACGCCCAGTGGGAATCTGACGCATCGCCCGCCGCAGCATCTTCCGTAACGACCGACTGGCAGGATGATATTTTGGCCCTGCTTACCTACCACCTGAACCGCACACGCGATCCGGGGTTATACTTATCACCAGCCACGGTGGGGCGCGAATCGGATTTGGCCGCCCGCCTGGCTGATTGGCTCGGTCAGCCCGCCACCGCCACGGTGGTGGAAATGGCCTCCGATGCGGTTGCCCGGCCGGGGCAGCCCGAGATGGGCGAGGCTGCCGGGAACGACATCGTTTGACAGCTGAGAATGGATTGATGCTGTGAAATCGGATAAAACAAGCCCGCCGACCATAACCGATGCCGACCAGCAGGCCATCCGTGCGTTTATCACTTATATTGAAACTGAATTAGGGCTTTCGGATAACACATCGCTTGCCTATCGGCGCGATATGACCGATTTTGCCGCCTTCCTCTTCAGTCGCCAATGTACGTTGCTGCTGGCCGCGCCCACCCACATCTCCGCTTATCTGCAGCATCTTCAGGTGGATCGGCGCATGCAGATATCCAGTATCATCCGCCATTCCATTACCTTAAAAATGTTTTATCGATATGCCCGGCATCGAGGCTGGCGACCCGACATGCCCACCGAATTTATGGAAACTCCGCACGGCTGGAGGCGTCTGCCCGATGTGCTGGGGCGTGTTGAAATCAACGCCCTGCTGAAGGCCGTTAAGGCGGATCATCCGCTGGCGCTCCGTGATCAGGCGATTATTGAATTGTTTTACGCCTGCGGACTGCGGGCTTCCGAACTGGCCAACCTGAAAATGGAAAATTTGCACCTCGATTTGGGCGTGATACGCGTCTGCGGCAAGGGCAATAAGGAGCGCATCGTCCCCGTCGGCAGGCCGGCCCAGCAGGCACTGATGCAATACATGGAAAAACTGCGGCCCCGATTACAGGCCGTAAAGGGCGTGGTAAACAATTGTGTGTTTTTAAGCCGCTCCGGCCAGCCGATCAATCGCATAGTTTTGTGGCAGCGGCTTGATGAAATTGCAAAAGGTGCCGGCATCAGCGGCGTTCATCCTCATGCCCTGCGCCACACCTTTGCCACGCATCTACTTTCCGGCGGTGCAGATTTGCGCGTGGTGCAGGAACTGCTCGGCCACGCCAACATTGCCACCACGCAGATTTATACACACGTCGATGCCGACCGTTTGCAATCCGTACACCGCAAACATCATCCCAGGCAATAGACAGCGTCACCATGCCCCCAACCGGCGGACCATTGCCGTGCGCCACAAATGACACGCAACTTCGCCTGGCCGCCTATCCTGGCATGTGTGTAAATGTGGCCGCAGGTGCCGGTGCAGTGGGCTGATGCTTGCAACTTCCACAGCCCACCGCCAGAATGCACGCGCCCCGCCGGGCTTGCAAGGCGTGTGTGGCCATTGGAGGTTTTGCGTTGACAATTGCCCCGTCGTTATCCCATCCTGCCGATGATCAATACCACCCGCAAGGTAGGTGGGTCGAACGGTTGTGGAATGCCGGTGAGCGTCTGCTGATAAAAGGGCATTATGCGGCTGCACGATGTGAACTTGAACGGGCCGAGGCCGCTGCTTTCTATCGCCGCGATGCCGCAGCCCTGACGCGCATTTACCTGCCCCTGCTGGAAGCCTGTCGGCAAATTCGACAGCTCTCCACCGATGGTCTGATTTCGATTCAGGTTGAATCCATCGCCCGGCGCTCGGTCAATGCCGAGCTGCACCGCCTGGCGTCGCACGGTGGGGGGGTGGTGATTTCTGCATCCACGCATTTTGCCAGACAGATCGCCCGCAGGTCCAGGTTGACCGCTCACCCTATTGAATCATTATTGTTGCTGCGGCGTTCCAATCATGTGCGCCTCACCAGCGCCCTGAGACCTCATTTCGTTTCCGGGTTGCCGGTGGTATGGTGTCCGGCGGAAAGGGCGGAAACCCCACCCGCATCGCCGGAGCAAATGTGCGTCTCCCTGCCGCCGGCCGGTGATTATCTGCCTGGAACTCCGGGGCATGCATTGCTGGCGGAGTCCACCATTCTGCTGTTTGAAGCCTTGGCTCTCAAGCGGTTGCAACATTGGAAAATACCATCGGATGGGTGGCAGCGTCTGGCGGTTTTGCGGCAATTGCGACTCGTGGATATGGCCTGCGAGCCTCTTACCCTGCAGTTGCTGCATGGCGCTGAAAAATTGGCGGCTCAGATGCCATGACGGCCCACGACAATTGCTGGTGCCTGGCCGACAACTTTTACCTGAAATGTTTCCGCGGATGCCGCAGCGGGGGCGCATTCGCTGCAGACCGATTGCGAAAATTGGTCCATCGGCATTGGCTTGGCAAAGTAAAACCCCTGGTACGACTCGCAGCCGCGCACCCGCAAAAATTCCAGTTGCTCGGCCGTTTCCACACCCTCGGCCACCACATGCAGATTGTGATGCTTGGCCACCGCCAGGATGGCCTCGATCAGTGCCGCATCGTTGGGATTCTTCGGGGCGTCCTTGATAAAGGACCGGTCAATTTTCAACTCGCTGATGGGCAACTTCTTCAGATAGCCCAGCGAAGAATATCCCGTGCCGAAATCATCGATTGATACCTCAATGCCAAGGTCGCGCAGAGCGTTTATTTTTGTGATTGAATCATCCACATCGTCCAGCACCGTACCCTCAGTAATTTCAACCACCAACTGCTTCGGATTGGCACCCGTCAGCCGCAGCACGGCTCGCAGTCGATTGACGAATCGCGGTGTTCGAAACTGGACCGGGCTTACGTTGACCGCCAGCCGCATGTCATGTCCAGCGTCTGCCAGCCATCTGATCAGGCGGCAGGTTTCATACAGAACAAATTCTCCGATGGGCAAAATCAGGCCGGTTTCTTCCGCAATGGGGATAAAGTCAGCCGGTGACACCATTCCATGCTGCGAACTTTGCCACCGCAGCAATGCCTCTCCGCCCATCCACACCCCGTCCGAATTAACCTGCGGCTGAATGAAAATTTGCAGTTCATGTTTCGCCAGTGCGTGCCGCAGGGCCGTCTGCAATGTCAATTGCGATTCCACCGCCTTCTGCATGCATTCTTCATAAAAGCCGCACCCGTTCCGACCGTTTTCCTTGACACGATATACCGCCGCATCTGCCTGCTTGAAGAGTTCCTCCGCTTTGGTCGCAGCGTTCGGAAAGATCGTCAGCCCGAAGCTGGCCGTAATGTAGTGTTCATATTCGCCCAGCAAAAATGGTTTGGCGAGAGATTTTTTTAATCGGTCGGCCACTCGTCGGGCAGCCTGTGCTGTGGACGCAGCGTCTTTACCCAGCATCGGCAGCACCACACCAAATTCATCCCCGCACAAGCGTGCCAGCGTATCTTCCGTCCGCAGGACCTCAGAAAACCTCCCCGCAATCTGCCGCAACAGCGCATCTCCGGTGGTGTATCCGCGCCCTTCGTTGAGCCGCCGGAAGTGATCCAGGTCCACCATCAGCACCGCGCCAAATGCCTTGCCGCCGGATGTAAGCGCCATGGCCCGCTCCACTCGATCGACAAACAGGCGCCGGTTGGGCAGCCCGGTCACTTCATCATTAAATGCCAATTGTTCCACTTCCTGCTCGGCAAGTTTTCGCGCGGTGATGTCGTTTTGCACAGCCACATAGTGCGTTACTTTGCCTGAGGCATCCTTCACTGCCGATACGGTAAGTTCAACCCAGATCGGTCGGCCCGTCTTGGTGTGGTCACGCAATGTGGTCTGCAGCAATACACCGCGTTCCAGTTGTTCTTTGGTTTGCGTGGCACCTTGACTGAATTCCTGGGTGCCCTGTAAAAACCGGGCCGCCCGCCCCTTAACCTCTGACAAACTGTAGCCCGTCAGTAATTCAAATGCGTGGTTCACATACACAATGGGTGAATGAGGCTTGGTCGCATCGCAAAGGATAACACCGTTGGAGGCGGACGCTACGATCTGCTTGAATATTCTTAGCGATTCATCGGCTTTCTGCCGCTCTAATGGTGCCTTAATACCCCGAAGAAATACATACCGCGCCGTGTAAAAACTTGTCACAAGCAGTGAAATGTGCGCTGCCCACTGCGGTGCGATGCTTCGTGCCGGGCTCAAGGCTTCATCCAACACCATCATCGCCATGCTGATACACGCCACGCTCAAATCGCTCAAGGCCGCCGTATCCGTGGTGAAACTAGCCCGCGTGGCCCGCACGGCAGCACTGACCAGGAGAATGAGACAAAGGGCCGTCAGCAGCCCTCCGGTACTATTAGGGTTCAGGCGCAGCCGAAAGACCTGCTGCCCTATGGGTGTTGATAACACGATGATGTAACTGACGCTGGCTATAAAAACAGCAAGTACCGTGGCGATCACCCGGCCCATGAGCATATGCCCGCTGCGCGATTTCCATAAAAGGCCGGCCGCCGCAAGCGATGCGACCACGCACACCGTCGTGAGCATGGCCAGCCAATCCGCTTCATTGCCAGTGGCAGCGGAGAAGAGACCCGCAACTGCCAGCACATGCCCGGCATCGAGAAGGCCGGCAACTAAAAAGCCCATCGATAAAATGAGAAAATCGTGGGCACCGCTGCGCACAAAGGCCGATCCACCAAGGAAGAATATGGTCAGACAGATGGCGATATTGCCGCTGCCCAAAACCGTATGAATCTGAACCCATGTCGCAGGGTCTATTCTTTCTGCCACCCAACCGGCGGTCCACGGTAGCAGGAGAGTCGGCAAACTCACCAGCAGCATGCCGGCGATTAATTTGCTCAAGTGCCACCGGGTATTGAACGGCGCTATTTCTAATGTATTTCTGGGATCGCTTAACTCAGAGTGCCCCGCTTTTGATGGGTGCGGATTGTTGAATATCAAGCTCTGAAGGATAGGCAAACTCTGGGCCATCGCGTATCTCTTCGCTTTGGACAAACCTTGCAGAAAACCCCTGCGACCGCGATTGATACAAATGTCGGCACCCGAGACAAGCATGCCACCGGATCTGCATTCTCCTGTTAATCAGCGGTGCATCGGCCTCCAAGTTGTCCGTCTTGGGTGCCGGTTCAGCCATCACATTTGTTACACTATCTATCGCAATGGCTCTGCCATTAGCGATAATCGAGCATTATTGGCCCAAACTTGAGACCGATTAATGGAAGTTCCGCTGGCAGAAACCAAATGTCCATGCCAGCCCCAAGCGGCACAAGTATTATCGGACATAGTTTCGTAAGGAGAACAGCTATCGGCGTTATTTGCTCTATCCAAACCCCGTATCATGTTGCGGTGAATGGTTTACTGCGCAATGGAATCGGAATTTCAGACGGCTCGGCCGGCTGCCCGAAATGATATGTGAAGTACCGCGGTGTGCATTAAATGCAAAAGTGAAGCGGCTTTTGCCCGTCACCCACCCAACCGCATTGAAATCGTCTCCGAAGAGCAACCTGAACCTTGCGCCTCATTTGGTTTTCTCCGGGCTCTCATCGGGAGATTCAATGGCAAAATCCTTGGCCTTTTTGTTCAAGGTGTTGCGATTGATACCCAAAAAGTCAGCCGCCTTTATCTTCACCGCGTCGCATCGAGCCATGGCCTCTTCAATCAACCGCTTTTCAACCTGTTCAATGACCAATTGATAAATCTGACCTTCCTGGTGGGCATATTCATTGACGGCCTGCGTTGCCATCCGTTTGATCAGCGCATCGAGTGTTTCGCTGGATTGATTGGACTTTCCCTGCTGGGCAAAGGCCCGAATCGCCGTCGGCAGCAGGTCTTCGGTCAGCGTGTCGCTGCGGCTGAGCACCACAGCGCGCTCGATGGCGTTTTCCAGTTCCCGCACATTGCCGGGCCATGGATAGCGCACCATTAAATTTAAAATGTCGCGGCTGATTTTGTTCAGGTTTTTGCCATTTTCAGAATTAAACCGATCGAGAAAAAAATCCATCAGGCGCGGAATATCTTCGCGTCGGTGCCGCAGGGCAGGCAAGTTGATGGTGACCACATTAAGGCGGTAGAACAGATCCTCACGGAATTTACCCTTGGCGACTTCGTCCTGCAGATTTAAGTTGGTCGCTGCGATGATTCTCACATCCACGCGTATGGTTTTGGTATCACCGACCCGCTCAAATTCCCGCTCCTGCAAAACGCGCAGCAATTTAACCTGCAGGCTGGTATCAATGGTGCCAATTTCATCCAGAAACAGAGTGCCTGAATCGGCCGCTTCAAATCGCCCCATGCGGTCGCGTATGGCGCCGGTAAAACTTCCCTTGACATGCCCGAATAATTCCGATTCCAGCAGCGTACCCGTCAGGGCGCCGCAATTCACCCGGATGAAGGGCTTTTCCGCCCGGTTGGAATTGAAGTGAATCGCCTTGGCAATCAGTTCCTTGCCGGTGCCCGTTTCTCCCAGCAGCAGCACGGTGGCCCGGCTGACAGCCACCTGGGCAATGGTGTCAAATACCTCCAGCATGGCTGGTGAATTGCCCACGATGTTATCAAATTTATATTTGCTCTGCAGGGTGTCTCGCAGTTGCCTGCGTTCCTCAATCCAGCGCTCGCGCTCGCCAGCCATAATGCGATTGATCTTGATCGCCTGGGCCAGAAACGCACTGATAATCTCCAGCAGTTGGCGATCGCCATCGAGTGTCTCGGCATCCACAAAACGCTTGTCAACGCTTAAAGCTCCCGCCACGCGGTTATCGATTTGTATCGGAACGCAGATAAAGCTGACGACCTGACCGGCAAGCGCCGCCCTGGCACCCGTGCGGTTCAAAAAATTCAAGTCTTTACTTATGTCTTCCACCACCCGAGTCTTGCCGGTGGCCACGACCTGTCCCGTAATCCCTTCGCCCACATCATAGCGTCCGCGCTGAATTTCTTCGGGGGTCAAGCCCAATGCTGCCTCGATGCGCAATTTCCCGGAGGTATCATCGTAAAGCACCATTGAACCGCGCTCCATTCCCAGCCGAGTCGCAAGCACGCGCATCGTCTGATCAAACGCTGCGTGCAGGTTCAGCCCCATCGATAATACGCGGCCAATTTCTTCCAGCGTGGCAAGTTCCAATTCCGCCCGATCCAACATTTACACTCCTCGTCGCAATGCATCTGTTATTTTGGACAGACGCCTGACACCACCTGAATTCCTGCGTAACCATCACCCCATCAGCTTGCCGATGGCGATACGTTGCATCATCCCATCAACCACGTTTTAGTGCCCAATTCATCATCACCGAATGATGAATCCATGCCTATCTTTTTAGCAAAATCCATGCGAGCCAGCGCTGACTGCCTTTTATCAAGCATTCTAGGCGCTGATCGCGGGCCATAAGCGACCCGAAATTATGATTTTAACTATATGTAAAAACTGACTTTATATGTGAAATATCGAAAATCGCCTCAAACCTTCGCCATGTCTATGCGCCGTGGTGCCCGCTCGGTGTGCATCGCTTGAAATCTCATCAGACGGGCTCGTTATGCATATTTATTAGGCACACAACTCGACTTGCCCAAGGCTCAACCACCAATCCAAAGTCTATCGACGGGCGAGATGTAATCCGCGGATGTTTTGCCCCATTAACTTCCGCAAGACGCCGCGCAGCACCACGCACGCCGTCAAACTTGCCAGCACGGCTAACGAAAATGGCCAGCGTGGCAGCAGGAACCACGCTAACCACAATCCCCCAACCATTTCCGCCACGCATACCAGCAGGAACAACTCCCATGGATGCGAAAAAACCACGTTTCTGCGCTGCACACGCAAGTAACGCGCAAAAATGAGGCCCACTACGACCAGCATCGCCAACAGCCCAACTGCCAACGCATCGAGCGCGCCAACCCCCGCCATCCGAGTCGTCATGGCAATCAAATATCCCACGCACGCACTACCGACGGCGGTTACCAGAAATTTCACACCCGGCGAGCCGTTTTTGAATTTGTAATCGTATAGCCGCGACAGATGTTCCAGGTAACGCAACTGTTCCTGCAACGTGAGCTTGCTTTTGCCGTGCAGGCGGTTGCGGAAAAAAATGGGCGTTTCCACCACCCGTTGCACCCTGCATTTGACCATTAATTCCAGGCCAATTTTATAGCCGACCGGGTTGAGCGCATCGGCTGCCAGATAGGTCTCGCGACGCAAAGCCACAAACCCAGCCATCGGATCGCGCACGCGACCGGCAAAGGGCCGCCCCAAAGCCGTGGCAACGGCGCTGTTAAGTTTTCTGAACACGCCCCAGTCATCCTGCGTGCCACCACCCGACACATAGCGCGAACCAACCACAAAGTCCGCCGAGTTATCAAGCAGCGGCTGCACCATGTTACAGATGGCGCTGGAGGGGTGGCTTAAATCTGCATCCATCACTACCAGCACTATGCCACTCGCGCGGTCAAAACCCGCCAGCACCGCTGATGACAGGCCTTTATCCTGCTGTCGGATCATGTATCTGAATTGCGAGTACCGGGTCGCCAGAGCCTTTAACACCTCTGGCGTGCCATCGCGTGAGTTGTCGTCCACCACAATGACTTCCCACCGCCACGGGGTGGCGTTCATTGCGGCGGCAATCTCTTCCATCAGCCGGGGTAGATTTTCCGCCTCCTGATAGGCAGGGACAATAATACTTACCGTTATGGCGTCCGAGGTTTCCAAAATCACTGCACCTTTCAATTCCGCGGCAGTATATTACCGTCTTGTGTCCGGCGCGCGCCGGAGCGCCGGTAAGGCATGGGCCAGCCGCACATGGGTGGTAAGGCGTGCCACGTTCGGCAGAAGTTTTTGCGGCTATTAAGTGCAGAAAGACCACAGTGCGGCCATCCACCCTTAAAGTTTTCCGTTTGCCCCATGCGCAGGGCCTTGATTTGCCTGCCTACCAGACGGAAGGTTCCGCCGGCATGGATTTAACCGCCGCAATTTATGATGACGTCATCCTGAACCCCGGCCACCGCGACATCATCCCCTGCGGCATTATCATCGCCATTGAACCGGGGTTTGAAGGTCAGGTGCGGCCGCGATCCGGTTTGGCACTTAAGCACGGCATTGGAATGCCCAACGCCCCCGGCACCATCGACAGCGACTATCGGGGTGAGTTGAAAGTCATCCTGATCAACTTCGGCCATGTTGAATTTTGCGTCACCCGCGGCATGCGGATTGCCCAACTCGTCATCAGTCCCATTGCCCGGGCCTCCATTGAAGTGGTTGACTCAGCCGAAGAGCTCTCCGCCACACGCCGTGGCGCAGGTGGGTTTGGCAGCACGGGTGCCTGATTACGCCCCATTCCGTCGCCCGGCCGCCAGTCGCCAAGCCGGCAGTCAAAATCAATGGGCAGATTGCTTATTAGAAAAATACTTTCGGATGATGGCCCGGTAGCGGTACGGGATATAACCCGTTTGAGGAGCAAATGCTCGCAAAGCCTTGCGCCATAATTTCCGCGGTGATTCCTTGCCGTTATTTCGTTGCGGCACGTCATAGGTGTAAATCCGCACGCCGGTGGCCGTGTAACGCGTATGGCCTCCGGGCACAGCCCCACTGAAGGGTGCCGTCGTCAGATGTTCCCCCTGGCGCGTGCGGTGGGTGTTGTGCAACGGCACCTCAGGCTGCCGATAGTTTGCTTTGCCGTTCTGTGGTATCCCTCGCGATGGGGCGTGGCCTGCCGGTGAAGTGTGGCCTGATTTTGAATGGTTGCCATCATCAGATATCTGCAGCGATTGCATTTGCATCTGGTTGCGTTGCAGAAAGTGAGTTAATTCCCGGCGGATTGCGCCCAGCAGGGGCGGATTATTTCCAGTCGCGCTGGCGGTTAAATCACGTCCTACCCGCGCTGCGGCGAGTTTTTCCGCTTTCACTGGCTTTAACCGCTGCCATGCACGCAGCAGCCGCGCCGCAATCTGTCGATTCAGCGACGCATGAGGCCCCATGTTCGCCGCCGCTGAGGCCAGTTCAGCCTCTGCCTTGCGTGCAATATGCATATTCGCCCTCAGTTGCGAGGCGGTGCGCGACTTCTGGGCTGTCGCCCGCACTGCAGCATTGGGCTTGCTTAGGCTTCGGCCTGTGCCAGCCGAGTTGGCTCGGCGCGAACCTGGCATCGGCGATGACAGTCCACCTGCCCTTCGCCCTTGCGGCAAATGTTCATCTGCCTTGGGCGGTGGCGTGACAAATTCCGCATTGGCAGCCAGGCGATGAGTCATCGCCATGCCTGACCTATCCGCGGCTCGCATCGGTCTGTGGACCGTGAGGGGCGACGGAAGCATGACTCTGCAAAGGCCGACCACCAGCACAAGCAGCAGCGCCAGCGCCCATCGCCGACCAAGGTCGTTGGCGCGCAGCAAAATCGATGCATTTAATTTGGCCATCGCATTACCGGCGTGCCAATACATATGCCGCTGAAAACCCAGCGATGTGGGGTCTGCAGAAGCCGGCGCGTGGCGCAGCAGACTCACCGCGACGGTAGCGGTTGACGGCCAGTTGGCCTCGGCGTCAATTCGGGCTGCCAGCTCTCTCCGCCGCGGCCATCGGTATAACGCCCCGATCGCACCGACGGCGCAAAATGCCGCTACCCACCAACTTCCGCTGCCCGTGAGCATTGCAAGCAGCATCGCCGTCCCCAGGACGGCGACCTTACGCAACCTTTGGTGCTCTCCACGTGCGCTTTTCAGTCGCCAGGCCAGCGCGACGGCAAAAAAGACCATCGCCGCCGCCCACCACATCCAACCCCACCCCCGCAAGTGCGCGATTAAGATCAACAATGCATAAGCGGCCGCCGCCCAAGCCGTTATCTTCGCCAGTATTTCCAATTGGTCCGCCGCGCCCGCAAGTAAGGCCGCCCGCCGCCAGTGCTTCTGAAAAAGTCGGCGTGCCACCGCCACCGACGACTCGGCCAGTCGCTCATTCATGCCGGTGTGGGGTTGGCCGCTGATGTGTGTCATAGGAATCGATTCAATTCAGCACCGCTTTTGCCCACATAAGTTTAACGCCGAAGGCCCTTAAACCAACAGCGGGCCATCAATCCGCTTTCCAAGCGCGGGGAACCTTCACAACTTGACCGGGCAGAGCGAGCCCCAATTTCCCAGATATTGGCGCGGCTTTTGGCCGCTGGAGCCCATCCCATGCAGGTCCGCAATGAGGCGGCCCAAAACTAGCCGACCACCCCTGCGCCCACCCTAATGGGTGCCCAGTTCCGATAACGTGCCAGATGCGCTGAACATTTTATTCCATTCCGTCGCCTGCCCAGCCGCGCCGCACTTTTTTGACATTTGCAGCGTTTAGGGTTAAGACACAGATAGCTGACCGTAGTTGACAAGGAGTGCCCACATGTCGCTCATGCAGAAACTCAAAGGCGAACTGATTGACATTATTCAGTGGACAGAACCCGCTGATAACGACATTCTCGCATACCGTTTTCCCCGCTACGATAATGAAATAAAAAATGGGGCCAAACTCACGGTGCGCGAAGGCCAGGTTGCAGTGTTTGTTAACGAAGGACAACTGGCGGATGTATACACCCCCGGCATGTACACGCTCAGCACGGAAAACATGCCGATCCTGTCCACCTTAAAAGGTTGGAAGTACGGCTTCAATTCTCCATTTCGGGCGGAAGTTTATTTTATTTCCACCAGGCAGTTTACCGACTTGAAATGGGGCACACCTAACCCAATCATGATGCGCGATCCGGACTTCGGCATCATTCGGCTGCGGGCCTTTGGCACTTACGCCATGCACGTCAGCGATGCGAAAACATTTTTGCGCCAGCAGGTTGCGACCAATCCGGTGTTTGAATCCGTTCAAATCTCCGGCCAGATCCGCGATACCGTTGTCTCGCGTTTCACGGATGTGGTGGGGCAAGCCCACATACCGGCTTTGGAAATGGCTGGCAACTACGACAAAATCGGTCAGATTGCCCTGCAGAAAATCAAGCCCGATTTAGCCACGCTCGGCATCGAGCTTACACTCTTTTACGTGGAAAACATTTCACTCCCGCCCGAGGTGGAAAAGGCCATCGATACGCGCTCCTCCATGGGAGCACTGGGTGATATGGGCCAATTCACGCGCTATCAGACGGCCACGGCCATCCCGATGGCGGCGTCAAACCCCGGCGGTATGGGCTCGATGGGTGTCGGCTTGGGTGCAGGCATGGCGATGGGTAACCAGATGGGTGCGGCCATGGCTGCCAACAACATCAAGCCTCCGCCCGTTCCTCAAGCCAGTTCCTATTTTCTGGCCCAGGCCGGTCAGCAGGTGGGGCCTTTCGACCTGCCCACTCTGACCGCCAAAGTAGCCTCCGGCGAGTTGAAGCCCGACACCTTGGTATGGAAAGCCGGCATGGCTGCCTGGTCACAGGCCCAAAGCGTTGATGAGCTTAAAGCCATCTTCCCCCCGCAGCCGCCGCCAATCCCGTCATGAGCTTACAAATGCTCGCAAGTACGGACTGCTCACCTTGGCAAGTTGTCGCTGCGTCAGCGTGATCTCACCTGGGGCATCTCGCCCCCTCAATGCCCGATCCGGCATGTGCCTGTTATCATATTGTTGTGTGGCGGCGTGCCGCACTTAACGAGAGCCTTGTGGAGCAACCATGACACCGAATCGAGCCATTCCAACCGACCCTCGCGGCGAACTGATCGACACCCAGCGCAAAGCATTGGAAATTAACATTGACTCGCGTCGCTACGGCACATTTGCGGAAATCGGTGCTGGCCAGGAGGTGGTGCGCTGGTTCTTCCGTGTCGGCGGGGCGTCGGGCACCATCGCCAAAAGCATCAGTGCGTATGACATGTCCGTCAGCGATGCCATCTACGGCCATTGCGACCGCTACGTATCGCGCGCACGTCTTGAGGCCATGCTCAAGTATGAGCAAAAACTTAATATCGACCGTCTGAATGAATCGCGCGGCGACACCACCGCCTTCTTTGCATTTGCCAACACCGTAGCCGCCAAAAGTTATAGAAGCACATCGCAATGCCACGGCTGGATGGGGGTGAAATTTCAGGCCCATCCGCGCGATCAGGATTCGCAAATCATTCTGCATGTGAGACTGCTTGATCGTGAAGCCGCCCAGCAGCAGGAGGCTCTTGGCATAGTGGGTGTTAATCTGCTCTATGGCGCATTTTTTTATCATTATGATCCGGAAATGCTGCTGAAATCTTTAATGGATGGCGTGTCGGCGGCGCGTATCGAAATCGATATGATTGAATTTTCCGGTATTGAATTCCGCCACGTGGATAATCGCATCATGAGCCTTCGCCTGGTGGAACTTGGCCTCTCACCAGCTGCGATGTTTGGCCCCAACGGAGAGGTGCTTCAGCCGTCCGAGGTGCTTCATAAAAAGCCCGTGCTGGTGGAACGCGGCAGCTTTCGTCCCGTTACCCATGTCAATCTGGATATGATGCGCTGCGCCCGAGAACATTTCATGGCGTCGCCCGATTCCGGTGGCGAAGAGCCTGTCGAATTGATGGAAATCACCATGCGCAATCTCAAGGCCGCTGGCGATATTGATCTGCGCGATTTTCTGGCCCGCGCCGACGTCATCGGTGCCTGCGGTATGCCGGTTATCATCAGCGATTATTTTGAATTTTATCGCCTCGCCGGTTACCTGTCGGAATTCACCAAAAAGCGCGTCGGCCTGCTTATGGGTATCCCCACACTGGTCGACCTTTTTGATGTCACCTATTACGCCGATCTGGAAGGTGGAATATTGGAATCGTTTGGACGGCTTTTCAAAAACGACCACCGCCTGTACGTCTATCCACTTAAACGCGGCGACGAGAGCCAGTTGGTTAACGTGCGCAATCTGGAACTGACGCCGGAACTAAGCTGCCTTTACCGTTATCTGGTTGGGAGCGGCTGGATCATTCAAATGGATAACTTTAATCCAGATTATCTGCAGATTTTTTCACGCGATGTGCTGGAGAAAATTAAAAAGTGCGATGACTCCTGGCAGAATATGGTGCCGGATGCCGTGGGGCAATTGATCCGTAAACGGGGCCTTTTTGGCTACCGCCCCAAACGCAACGCCGAGGTATCCTAACCGGCGGACCCTGCCACTCGGGCTGCGCCACTTTGAGGGTCAGTCAATTTCCCGCTCATCCTTGCGCAGGATATCCGCCCCGACGGATTTAAGCCGCATTTCAATTTTTTCGTAGCCGCGGTCAATGTGATACACACGGTTGACCGTGGTGGTATCGCGTGCTGCCAGCCCGGCCAGCACCAGGGCCGCGGAACGAGGGTGCTGATCTTGCCTACGTATCAGATTCAAAATGATAGGTGCCCGCCGCGACATCAAAAATAGCTCGGGCATTATCAAAACTTACAAATTTAATATGCGCATTATTGGACGCAATGGGGGTGCCGCTTTCACGTACGCTTTGCCGCGAAGTTGCTGGTACGGCTACACGGGCAGAGGTGTTGGCTGGAACCGTGACCGTCCAATGAAAATATCGGCCATTCGTGCGCCACTGGCTATGTATGGTGCCGTACATGGTCTCGTGAAACACCTTTGCCTGTGAAAGCTGCTGGAAATTATGCGGACGAAGTGCAAACTTTTTGAACCCAGGATTCGATTCGCAAGGGCTTATTCCGCCGATGCTTTCATGGAACCATGCAGAAAAACAGCTTTGCATGGCGTGATTCCACGAGCAGTGCATTTTTTGTAATTCATCGGGTGCCTTGAACTGAATCTCTGGCCAAGTGGTGTCACCGCGCTCAATCATATACAGGTAACTGGGGTAGCTGCGTCGCTTCATCATGCGGTAAGTCAGATCGTCATATCCATATTGATTTAATACGGTATAAAGTGCGCGCGATCCGAAGATACCTGTGTCCGCATGATCATCCTTGGCCATTATTTCCTTGTTGAGGGCGGCAATAACCAGTTGTTCTCGTCCCTCCGGAACCAGCCCATAATGTAAAGCCATGGCATTGGAGGTCTGTGATCCATACCCTCCTGCCGCCGGCCGGAAAAATTTTTGATTAAAAGCCGCTTTGACTTGCGCTGCCATCCGCTCAAACGTGGCGGCATCTTCCGGAATATTCAGCAGCCTGGCAGTTTTATGCATGACCACCAAACAGGCGTACTGTAACGCTGTTGAACTCAGCTGAACCGGGCACTTGGGATTACGCCCATCCACGCCGGGCGGGCACCAGTCGCCAAACCCATACTTCACAATATCTTTTTCACTAACCGCGGAGGAACTCACGAAGAGTACCCATTTTTTCATGTGAGCATATTGTCGTCGCAGCGGCTGGAGATCGCCGTAGTAAAGGTATATCAGCCAGGGCGTAAGCACTATGGTGGCACCCCAATCCGGATTTGCTTGATCGCACAGTCTGCGCCCGGCGGCGATATTGCATGGCAATCCGGGAGAGGCTGGAATACCCCACGGTGTCCGCACACCTCGTCCAAGCGTCGTGTCGATGTCCTCGGTCATTTTGGTCAACAATGGTGCCGCGCACAAATTATAGATGGTCGCGACGGCCACGATGTGTAGATCACCCATCCAGGAACATTTTTCACGTGTGGGGCAATCCTCGGTAATGCTGTGTATATTGCTTTCAATGGTCCACACGGAGTTACGGTAAATGGCATTGAGCGATTCATCGGAACAGCTAAAACCTCCCCGTTGGGGCATCGCCGTAAGAAGTTGCATGCCAATCAGAAAATCGTTACCCGGCATATTGCGCAGACCTGTCACTTCAACATAGCGAAAGCCGTGGTAGCTGAATTGAGGCTCCCACTCGGCCGGTCCTCCAGGGCAGATATATATGGCTGTCTGAACGAAACCATTAGCAAAAACTCCGGTCGTTGACGGATCAATTTGCGTTCCGCCCGGCGCAAGAATCTCGGCAAAGCGGAGGGTCAATTGCGTACCTGCCGGCTCATGCACCTTAATCCGGACGGTGCCGGCAAAATTCTGCCCTAAGTCGACGATCCATTTTCCATGGGACGACGCGATGATTTTCTTGGCGGTGATGATCTGCCGTGTTGCAATCGGTTGAATCATCTGGCTTTGCAGCCGGTGCGTGGGATTCTTCATCAACCGCGCCTGCGCCCAGGACGAATCGTCAAACGTGGGGCTGCCCCAATTTGGAATTTCAAGGCGGGCATCATATGTTTCGCCAGCATATACGTTATCAAACAGCACTGGTCCGGTGGAGACCTTCCACGTCGAATCTGTCGCCACAACGTCGATGGTGCCATCCGCAAATTCTATGACACACTTGGCAATCATTCGCGGCGGTCCCCACGCCAGTCCAGGGTCATTAAATGCAAGATTCTGGCCAAAAAAGCCATTACCCAATGCCGCACCAATGGTGTTGGTGCCATGGTGCAGATGATCTGTAACATCGTGCACAACATAAAACGACCGAACATCGTAGGTGGTCATCGCAGGGTCAAGCCTGGCATGGCCCACGCGCTTATTATTGATAAACAAACAGCAATACCCCACGCCACAGACATACATCCTGGCCCGTATGATCGGCTTGGCAATGTCCACATTTCTACGCAGCAGCGGTGACACAAAAGACTTCACCATCTTGGGCTGGTGCATTGTTGCGGTCTGTACCGGCCGGGCGGCCGTCGCGGAAGGGTGGACGCCGGCACCAAACCCAATCCATTTGGCCGGTTGCCAGTCCGACTCTTTTAATAAACCCATTTCCCAGTACGCCGGCTGCGACCATTCTCCGGCGCGGTGTTGTTCATCCCAGGTGCGCACGCGCCACCAATAGCGGCGGCCGGATTGCAGCGGCTTGCCTGCGTATGCGTTTAATGCGCTTTGGTCTGAGCTGACCCGGCCCGAATCCCACATTTCTGCCAGGCCGGGCAAAAGCTTTTGCTTATGTTCAGAAACCAACACCTGCCAGGCGGTCTGTCGCATTCCGCGTCGGTCTGACCGGTTTATCCAGCTAAGGCGTGGATGAGGCTCTTCGACACCCAGTGGACAGGTCAGGTATTCGCAGGTAAGTTCGATCGGCAGATGTGCCGGTTCAGCGCCGGGCTGAATAAGTTTTCGCGTCGCTGCGACCGCTACGCCACCCGCAGTTACCTTTAGGATATTTCGTCGATTCATTTTTGGCATATCTACCTTTCCATCGTCATACTGGGAATTCTACAGTCTGTTGCGGGCATTGCCATGAAAGTCCAAAAAATCGGCAGCTAATAGCGAATGGGTGTTCAGTCAATTTCCCGCTCATCCTTGCGCAGGATATCCGCCCCGACGGATTTAAGCCGCATTTCAATTTTTTCGTAGCCGCGGTCAATGTGATACACACGGTTGACCGTGGTGGTATCGCGTGCTGCCAGCCCGGCCAGCACCAAGGCCGCCGAGGCACGCAGATCGCTGGCCATCACCGGCGCACCAATAAGCTGGCGCGGCCCTTCCACAATGACAGTGGGCCCTTCGCGATGGATGCGTGCACCGAGGCGCGAAAGCTCTGCCACGTGCATAAACCGGTCGGGGAATATTTTTTCTGTAATAATACTGTTTCCTTCTGCCGTGGTAAGCAGTGCCATGAATTGCGCCTGCAGATCGGTCGGAAAGCCGGGGTACGGCTGCGTGGTCAGGCTGACCGCTCGCAGTGTCCGCTGTGAAGAAATGGTAACCCCCGTACCGCTCTCCTCGGTAATAACACCAATGGCCCGCATCTTATCAATAAAAGCCATCAGGTGGTCGGTGCGCACATTGTCGATCTGCAATTCGCCGTTGGTGATTGCGGCGGCAATCATAAATGTTCCCGCTTCGATCCGGTCGGGAATGATGCGGTGCGTTGCCCCATGCAGTGATTTGACACCTTCAATGGTGATGCGCGGCGTGCCGTCGCCACTGATCCTGGCACCCATGGCACGGAGGTAATTGGCCAGATCGGCAATCTCCGGCTCGCACGCCGCTGATTCAATGACGGTGGTGCCTTCGGCCAGCGCGGCGGCCGACATCACATTGGCTGTTCCCAGCACGGTAGAGCCAAAATTACCCCCCATGAAAATGGACGCTCCGTGCAGCTTTTTGGCTTTGGCTACAATGTCGCCATTTTCCAGATCAATGCTGGCACCCAACGCCTCCAGACCACGCAGGTGAAGATCAACCGGGCGGTCACCAATCGCACAGCCGCCCGGCATCGATACGCGGGCGATTCCGCGTTTGGCCAGCAGCGGCCCCAATACGCAGATGCTTGCCCGCATCTTTCGTACCACGTCGTACGGAGCATGTGAATTGCTGCAATCTTTAACTTCCATCCGGATGGTGCTGCCGCTGCGAGTAACTTCCGCCCCCAGCATCTTCAACAGATCAATCTGACTCTGGATGTCGTGTAAATCGGGTACATCCTCAATGGTGGATACACCATCAGCCAGCAGCCCCGCAGCCATGATGGGCAGGGCCGCATTTTTCGCACCGCTTACACGCAGGGTTCCGCGCAGTCGGTGACCACCATTAATGACCAGGCAATCCATCGCTTTTTATCCTCCATGAATCGCAGCGACTTTGGCGTCATTCATCTGTAAAACGTGCCGCATTGTATACCGACCAGCCGGTTTGCCAAATAAAAACGCCGCCGCTCTCAGCGCCCCTCTCGCAAAGGTGTCGCGGCTGGTCGCCACATGACGCACCTCCAGACGTTCACCGCCGGTGGAAAAATAGACCGTGTGCTCTCCCACCACATCACCCATTCGCACCGCATGAATACCTATCTGCCCATGCTTGCGCTGCGCATGCTTGCCGTGGCGGCCATAGGTAACGTCCGTGTGCATGTCGCGCCCCGTGGCTGAGCAAATTGCCTCCGCCAACGTCAATGCCGTGCCCGAAGGCGCATCCTTTTTTTGGTTATGGTGCATTTCAACAATTTCAATTTCATATTCCGCACCAAGCTGGTTGGCCATGGTACCCAGCATCCCCACCAGCCAGTTGACGCCCACGCTGGTATTGTTGGCCTGCAATATCGGTATGCTGCCAGCGGCCGCGGCTATCGCATCAAATTCCCTCTCAGAAAGCCCGGTAGTACCAATGACAGCCGCCCGGCCAAATTGCCGGCACACCGCCAGGTTGCCCGCCAGGGCCGATGGATGCGAAAAATCAATCAGCACGTCATAGTCTGGTTCCAGCTCCGGCGTAAAGACAATCTCTGATTCTGGTAAGCCCACATGGGTTGCAATGCTTTGACCCACCCGTGGCGAACCGGGTCGATCTATCGCCTGACAAATGGAAAATTTATCCCTGTCCGCCAGTGCCAGGGCCATAATCCGCAGGCCCATTCGGCCCGCCGCACCGCAAACGGCCAATCGTATTGGCTTCATAATGGCATCATCCTCTCAACATCAGCTTACGCCACAGGCAGAGTCATTCGCAGCGTGGCGATGATATCCGATAAATGCTCAACGGTTGAAATCAATTCCGCCTCGGTGGTTTCATGCGATAGCGAAAACCGGACCGATCCATGCGCAATGCGTTCTGGCACGCCCATCGCCCGCAATATGGGCGACGGTTCCAGCGACCCGCTGGAGCACGCCGCCCCCGCGCTGGCGTAAATGTCACGCTGGGCCAGCAGCAGCAAAATGGCCTCGGCCTCTACAGCAGCAAAGCCGATGTTGCTGGTGTTGGAAAGGCGGCGAGAACGGTCTCCGTTGATGTGGGCATCGGGTATGGCGGCTGTTATTTTGTCTTCAAACATGTTACGCAGGCGGTGCAACTGCACATCATACGAACGATCCAGCACCCTGGCGGCGGCCAGTTCCGCCGCTTTACCCATGCCGGCGATTCCTGCCACATTTTCCGTACCACCGCGGCGGTCGCGTTCCTGCGGGCCGCCGGTGATCATTGGCACCCAGCGCGATTGACGACGCACAAATAACGCGCCAACTCCTTTGGGGCCGTGAAATTTATGGGCACTGATTGATAATAAATCAACCGGCATCAACCTGAGCGACAGTTGCATCTTCCCCGCGACCTGAACCGCATCCACATGCAGCGGCACACGGTTCTGTCGGCAGAGAACCCCGATCTGCTGAATGTCGAACAGAACACCCGTCTCGTTGTTGGCCGCCATGATCGATGCCACCGCAACATCCGGGTCTCGCAGTGCGTCCGCAAGCTGGTCCATATCCAGATGCCCTTCGCGGTTCACCCGAATCTCAACAACTCGTATGCCGCGCTTGGCCCATGCATGCAGCGTTTCACGCACGGCGCTGTGCTCCACGCTGCTGGTGATGACGGTTCTTTTATCGGGGCGGGCCAGCAGCACTCCGCAAATGGCGGCGTTGTCCGCTTCGGTACCGCCACTGGTAAAGACAAGTTCTGATGGGTCGCAATCCAGCAGGCCAGCCACTCGATAGCGTGCCTCTTCCACTGCCTGCCGCGCCTGCTGGCCCAGCGGGTGGGTGCTCGACGGATTGCCGTAAGCATCTCGCAAATACGGCACCATGGCTTCAAAAACTTCCGTGGCCAGAGCCGTGGTAGCATTGTTATCCAAGTAAATCATACCCGTATGATAACCCAACTCGGTATGCAACCCCATGGCAACTTGGTACGGTCACGTGATGCAAGCGGCGTGTTTCACCACGACGACGCGAAGGCCCAACGCGCAAAAGGAATATTGCCAGATCCGCCCACGAACCTCAGCCGGCACATTCATCTGCCGCGTGATGGCAAGCACGCATTGCCTGCCGGCACAAATGCAAATCCTGCCGCCAGATGCCCTCGATGCTGCCCCAAACCCCAATACACCGCCCCGGTATGATGGAAAAACGGCCGTCGCGATCCGTCCGTGTCTGACGTACCATCGATCATGGAATAAATATTAATATACTTCGCGCCTCACGCGGCTGCCAAGCCCCGTTGCCAGCTCATAGCCAATTGTCCGGCATCGTCTGGCCAGTTGATCCATGGCAATATCCGATTGCGAGTCAGCACTGATCAGCACCGCCGTATCACCCACGTGCACGTCGCCCCCGGTTATGTCCACCGCCATCTGGTCCATACTGATGCGCCCCACGATTGGATAGCGCCGCCCGCTGATCTCCACATTTGCCACCGCACCCAATTCACGCCGATAGCCATCGGCATAGCCAACAGGAAGAATCGCAATTTGCGCCGCACGGGGGGTGATAAATTGATGTCCGTACCCCACGCCCGTTCCCGCTGGCCGATGGTGTATGGTGATCACCGGTGCGATCAATTGTGCAATGGGTATTAATTCAGTAATGGGATAGTCCAGGCTGGGCTGCAACCCATACAGACCGATCCCGATGCGCACCAGGTCGACATCGGAAGGTGCGTTGTGCACCGTCCCCCCGGAGTTATGAATGTGTGCCCACAAACCATCCTTTCGCAGCGGTCCAGCCAGGGCCATAAAGCGTTCATACTGATGCTGACTCTGGGCGGATGCGGGCGTTTCGCCGTGCGAAAAGTGTGCAAATATGGCCGTCAGATGCAGATGCCGCATACGCCGCACGGCCTGCAGCAGGGGGGCAAAATCGTCTGGCGTGCACCCTTGCCGCGTCAGCCCGACATCCAACTGAATCTGCACCGATATCCGCTGGCCCAGCCTGCCGGCCATTTCATTCAGCGATGCCGCACTGGCGATGTCCTGCACCGTCAAGTGAATCTTTTCCATGGCTGATGCAGGAATGTTTATGGACCTGTCCGCATCTGAAACCGCCGGATTTCTGAAACTTACCGGGCAAAGCACATGCACGCTCATCGATGGTGCCAACTGCAGTACTGCCGCCGCCTCAGCCAATGAAAAAACACTGCACCAGCGGATGGAATGTTCCTGCAGCAATGACAGCATGTGGGCCAGACCGTGGCCATAGGCGTTGGCCTTTACCACCGCAGAAATTTGCGTTCCCGGCGGAAGCATTTTGCGAAAATACGCCACATTATGCCCAAAGCTCTGGCGGGAAATGGTCAACATTCCGCACGGCTCAATCATCATGATTGCCCTCCGGGCCAGGGCGATGCAGCCCGAAACAGTCGATCTGCCAGTACCCGTGCCATGCCAGAAAGCTGCGCAATGTGTGCCGCTGCAGGCTCGCAAGCTGCCTCGGCTGCTCGCACCGTCAGCCGACCGTCGTTGGGCATTTCAATCAGAATCACATCAATCTCCGGCCGATCCAGTTGCCGCATGGCAGCATAAAGCCTGCCCGCCGCATGGTACAGGTCGGTCGGTAAGGTGATGGCCTCCCCGTCAATGACCGGTTCCGGCAGGGGGCCAAAGCAGATTACGCCGCATCGCCGTCCCGTCGCAAAACGCTTGATGAGTTGTGGCCAGCCGGCCCGCAAAAATAAAAAGGTTGGCCGCCGCGGTGCATAGTGCCTCGAAAGCATTCCCGGGCTGGGCAACGCCTGCGATTCACCAGCTTGCCATATCGTGGTGGGCAAAGCATTCCAGCCGGCGCTCTGCAGTGCCATGTCAATATCCTCGCCGGTGATGATGCCAGGCCGATAAATGACCGGCTTTTCATCCTGAAATCCGACCACGGTGGATTCAATACCTACAGCGCACGGCCCGCCATCTACTATTAATTCAATTCGCCCGTCAAGATCTGCCAGCACATGTTCCGCGGTGGTTGGAGATATATGTCCCGACCGATTGGCACTCGGTGCCGCCAATGGACGCCCGGTGCGGCAGAGGATATCACGCATCACCGGGTGGGCCGGCACACGCATGCCAATCGTGGGCAGACCGGCGCAAACCTCTTTCGCCACCAGATCAGCCGACGGCAATACCATCGTCAGCGGGCCAGGCCAGAAGGCTTTGGCCAGTATCTCGGCACATGTCGGCCAGGAACATGTCAGTTTTCTGGCATCCGCGGTAGATAATACGTGGGTAATAAGAGGATTGTTGGCGGGCCGCCCCTTGACGGAGAAAATCGATGCCACGGCATGTTCATCAGTCGCATCGGCAGCCAGACCGTAGACCGTTTCGGTCGGTACGGCCACCACCTGGCCAGACCGCAGCCGTCGGGCTGCATCGGCGGCAGCCGCAGGCCCGCTGGCAATTAATGTCCTGTCAATCACCATCCCACAATGTTATAACCACCATCGACGTAAATGGTCTCCCCCGTCACGCCCGATGACAAATCGCTGCACAGATACAGGGCCGTGCGGCCAACGTGCGTGGCGGCATCATCGGCGTTCCATTTCAGTGGGGCCTTTTCGGTGTAATGCAGCATCATTTTATCAATATCGCCAATGCCGCGTGCCGCCATCGTCTTAATGGCACCGGCACTGATGGCGTTGACCCGTATCTGCTTTTCATGGCGACCCAGTTCCGCCGCCAGATAGCGCACGGTGCATTCCAATGCCGCCTTGGCTACTGCCATGACGTTGTACATGGGGATAAATTTTTCCGCCCCCAGGTAGCTCATGGTTACAATGGAGCCGTTCGCATTCATCAAGGGTAGTGCCTCGCGAGCCAGCGCGAGGAGTGAATATGCACTGATATCCAGTGCCGTATTCCATGCCGCCCGGCTGGTTTGCAAAAACGGGTTATGCAATGCCTCGGCCGGGGCAAACGCCAGTGAATGGATCAGATAATCAAATGTACCAAACTGCTCCTTTGCCTTGGCAAATGCCGACGTAATGTCTTCATCCTTGCTGACATCGCACGGCACCAGAAAGGCCGGTTTGAAGGGCTCAACTGCCTTGACCACACGCCGCTCAATTTTTTCGCCCGGTAGATGTGAAAACGCCAGTTGGCATCCCGCCTGATGCAACTGCTGCGAGATATGCCATCCGATGGAATATTCATTCAATACACCGAAAACAAACGCCTTCTTGCCAGCCAGAATCGACATAAATGCAATTTCCTTATGAAAAAATAAAAGGGTTTTCGGCGGCGCACCGATGAGCCGCTAACGCGGGTAGTCGCCGCGCAAATTGGCAATGGTTCCCTTCCGGTCCGACGCCCGGAAGACAGCCGCCCCAGCCACCAGCACATCGGCCCCGGCCTCCAGCGCCTCGTGCGCCGTGCGGATGGAAATTCCGCCATCGATTTCCAATCGCTGCCGCGGCTCAAGCTTGTTGCGAAACCATCGCACTTTTTCGAGCACTTCAGATATGAACGTCTGTCCCGTAAACCCAGGATGCACACTCATGATCAATACCATGTCCACCTGGTTTAATACCGCTTCCGCCGCTTCCACCGGGGTTTCCGGGTTCAGGGCTACTCCAGCCGTAGCACCGCCGTCATGGATGCGATCGATCAGATCCAGTGCGCCGAATTCCTTCAGACCCGGCGCTTCAATATGAAATGTCAAACTGCCTGCACCGGCATCCAGAAAAGGCTTGACAAAATCCTGCGGGTTTTCCACCATCAAATGCACATCCTGCATCAGTGTGGTGGCCCGGCTGATGGCATGTACCATGTCGGGACCCATCGTCAGATTAGGCACGAAATGGCCATCCATAATGTCCACATGAAACAGATCCGCCCCGCACCGTTCGGCATCCATCACCTCTTCCGCAATGCGTCCAAAATCCGCCGCCAGTACCGATGGCGCTACCAGCGGTAAATGCGGCGGTTTGATAAACACATTGTTCTTCATGCGGTGGCCAATCTCGTTCAGGCGTTATCCAGCAGATCCAGACAGGCGAAGCCTTTACCTTCTAAAAATTCCAGGCTTGCTCCGCCGCCCGTCGACACATGTGATACCTTATCCGCAAGTCCAAATTCCTCAATGGCTGCTGCCGAATCCCCACCGCCGATGATCGTCGTCGCCCCATGAGCCGTAATACGAGCCAGCGACTCTGCCACCACGCGCGTCCCATTCTGGAATGGCTTTTTCTCAAATACGCCCATCGGCCCGTTCCATACCACTGTCTTCGCAGTTGAAATAAGCTCGGCGTAACGCTTGGCTGTGGCCGGGCCAATGTCAAATCCTTCCATGCCATCCGGGATATCACCCGATACCACGCTGGTTTTAGCCTGATCGGTCATCTCTGTTGCCACCACAGTGTCGGTGGGCAAAATCAGCTTGCCACCAGCCTTATCCAACAGCGTTTTGGCCAGCGATACCTTGTCTTTTTCGCACAGCGAATTGCCAACCTTTTTGCCCTGCGCCAGGAAAAATGTATACGCCATGGCACCGCCAATCAGCACATGATCCGCCTTGGAAAGCAGATTTTCGATGACTGCAATTTTGTCCGATACCTTCGCCCCTCCCAAAATGGCCACAAACGGCCGGTGCGGATGCTCCAACGACTGGCCCAAAAATTTAAGCTCTTTTTCAATCAGCAGACCAATCACGCGGCGGCCCGGCCCCAGTTTCTCCGGCACACCGTAGGTGGACGCATGTTGCCGATGCGCCGTGCCAAATGCGTCATTCACATATAAATCACCCAAGGCCGCCAGCTCGCCGGCAAATTGCGGGTCGTTCTTTTCCTCTCCCTTGTGAAATCGGGTATTTTCAAGCACAAGCACATCACCCGGTTTAAGCGCCGACACCATCCGACGCACCGCCTCGCCAATGCAATCCGACGCAAGTTGCACCGGCTTGCCCAGCAATTTGCCCAAATGTTCTGCCGCCGGCTTGAGCGAATATTTAGCCTCTGGCCCACCCTTGGGACGCCCCAGATGGCTCATCAAAATGGCTATCCCGCCGCGATCAATAATGCTTTTAATCGTGGGAATGGCAGCCACAATGCGGCGGTCGTCCGTTATGTGCTGGTGATCATCCAGTGGTACGTTAAAATCCACCCTCACAAGCACTTTTTTACCATTAACCGCCAACGCTTGAATCGTTTTTTTTGCCATATTAGCTGCCGATCCCTTCCTGATCTTAGAGTCTGACTACCCAACAAGGTGCCGATCATCATCCCGGCCCGACCCCGGCTATGCTAGGTAATACCGCCAATGCGGTCAAGGCGGCCGCTACCGTCCAGCCAACCGGGCATGCACGAGTCACCTGTGAGCTTCTGCGGGCGGACGCAACATTGCTGCGGGATAAAGGTTTCGCGGGCGAACACACCCACCCATAACGCGCGGGCACAAGGCCGCGCGGCTAAAAGAGACCGGCGGGTGCAGTATTTTGGCGGGATTCTAACCGCCGGGCCGATGCGTTTTTTAGCCGCCGGGCTTGCACCGGCGCGACGACTGCTTGCAGCGTTTGCGATTGGACTGCGTGCCCCGGCTGCGTGCGTGGTTGCCGCATTTTGACGATGCGCAACGCGGAAAGCACTTCATGCGAATGCGATGCCTCGTTCGGCTGCTGATTCCGCATGTTAACGCGCCCGCATGCAACGCGCGCACAAGGCAACGCGGCTAAAAAGGTGCCGAATGCTGCCCTTTGCCACTCTGCTTTCGGGCACTTCGGTTTCGTCTGCAGAATTGCGAAAAAACCCCACTTTTGCGAGGGTTTCCCCCGCCTGAAAATAATGCCGCGCCCGGCAATGACCACAATGATGCGTTCCTTTGCCGCAGGCGGCTCACATGGTTACACTCTCCTCGACGATATGGGGCATCAACCCATTGCACAATAATTGGAGTCGGACGCGTGAAGGCACAAATCGTTATCTTCAACGGCTTTGATGAGCTTGACGCTATTGCTCCCTTCGAAATATTGCAAAACGCGGCACGGCTTGGTGCAGATATCCAGACAGAACTGGTTAGGGTGGGTGAAGACCCTCACATCACTGCCGCACACGGACTGACCGTGCGCGCCCATGGTCGCATGTCGGTTGACCATCGCCCGGACTTGCTTATTGTTCCTGGCGGCAACTGGCTTAACAAAACCGCGGTGCACGGTGTTCGAACAGAAGTTCAAAGCGGCGCTATACCAACCGCGATTTCCACCCTCCACGGAGCAGGCACTCTAATCGCGGGAGTGTGTACGGGGGCCATGCTGATAGCCGCATCTGGCAAGCTGACCGGTCGGCGTGCAACCACACACCACGCGGCGCTTACCGCGTTGGCAGCCGCCGGTGCCAACGTGATCGATGCTCGAGTTGTGGATGACGGCGACATCGTTACATCCGGAGGCGTGACGTCAGGTCTTGATCTTGCCCTGTGGTTGCTGCACCGGTTCTTTGGGCCGCAGACAGCCGAGCAAGTCGCAATGGCGATTGAGTATGAACGCCAGGGCACGGTTTGGCGCAGGGACGCATAGTGTACGCCCGGGGATGTGACTATGGCGGCTCATCCACGGCTTGTACTAAAATCCAGACACACTGCCGGTGCGATCGATTACAATCTTGGCTGGTTTGATGCAGGTAAGGTGGCCCAGCGTTTTATGGATTTAGTCAACATCAATGTGCAGCGGATGGCAGGTTATACGCCCGGCGAGCAGCCGGAGTCGCTCTCGGTCATTAAGCTCAATACCAATGAAAACCCCTATCCACCCTCGCCGCTGGTTCGCCAGGCCATCGCCAACATTACCGAGGAACAATTACGCCGCTATCCATCGCCGGATGCCAAAATATTTCGCCAAGCCGCGGCCCGCATCCATGATGTGCCTGCGGACTGGATCATGGCGACCAATGGCGGCGATGAACTGCTTTCCATCGTCTTTCGCGCCTGTCTGCTGCCCGGCGATCCAGTGGCTTTTCTGGAACCGAGCTATTCGCTTTACCCCGTTTTGGCCGCAGGGATGGGTGCGACCGTCATTTCGCTTCCATACCAGGTCAGCGGCCAAACGTGGCACCTGCCGCCGGACATTTATTCGCTTCAGGCCCGTTTACTGCTGATGGTTAATCCCAATGCACCCTCCGGCACGCTGATCGATATGGATACGCTGGAAAAAATCATTCAGGCTTTCAAGGGCGTGGTGCTGATCGATGAGGCGTACGTGGATTTTGCGCCGCAGAATGCCTTGCCGTTGGTTCAAAAATACCCCAATCTCATATTGCTGCGTTCAATGTCCAAGGGGTACGGGCTGGCGGGCTTGCGTTTTGGATACGCCATTGCCCAGAAGCCCCTGCTGGATCAGCTTAATAAAATTCGCGACAGCTACCCCTGCGATGCCGTGGCCATTGCCGCCGCAACTGCCGCCATCAGCGATCAGGCCTATGCCCGCCGCACATGGACGACGGTGATCGACGAGCGCCGGCGGCTGCAGCAGGTGCTTGGTGAAATGGGTTTTGCCGGGCCGCAAAGTTTCAGTAATTTTATATTGTCTACTGTGCCGGCCGGCTTTTCCGCCGCCGATCTTTACGCCCGTCTCAAGGCCGATGGTATCCTGGTACGCTACTTCAATTTGCCGGGCCTGCAGGATAAGCTTCGCATCACAGTTGGCAAGCCCGCCGAAAGTGATGCGCTGATCCGCGCCCTCGGCCGCCTGGTGGCGGGCCATGATATGACATTGCAGAGGACATCCCAATGAACCAAGCCGCCCCCCATCCGCGTCAGGCCCGCATGGGCCGTAAAACCCGCGAAACCGACGTCGCACTTACGCTGCACCTTGACGGCTCCGGCACTGCGCAGGTGCAGACGGGCGTGGGCTTTTTTGACCACATGCTCCATCACCTCGCCCGACATTCAATGATGGATATTGAAATTAAAGCCACCGGCGATCTGCATATCGATGGCCACCACACCGTGGAGGATGTATCGCTGGTGCTTGGCACCGCCTTGGCCGAGGCGCTGGGCGATAAGCGCGGCATTAACCGCTACGGCTGGGCCAGTGTGCCGATGGAAGATGCACTGGCCAACGTGGCTTTGGATTTATCCGGTCGGCCCGCATTTGTGTTTAACGTGCAATTTCCCACGCCCAAAATTGGTGAATTTGATGTGGAACTGGTGCACGAATCGCTCCGGTCATTGGCCAACGCCGCCGGCGTGAACCTGCACGTGAATGTTCCCTACGGTTCCAACAGCCACCACATTGCCGAAGCAATTTTCAAAGCCTTGGCCAAGGCTTTGCGGCAGGCAATAGCAGTCGACCCGCGCAACGGCGATATCCCCAGCACCAAAGGTGTGCTGTAAACGGGTGCGGGTAAAAACGCACTGACATGGGCCGCCTCGCTGCCAACTTCTCTCTGGTGCCTGCGCACGCCGTTGGTGTCAGACGCTGCGGCGTCAAACACTGGATATTAAATTCAGCGGGCGGGGTCTTGACGCCCACCATGGCCCTTGTGCCCCGAGATTCGTGAGGTGTATTCCGCCGTCCGCCGCCCGGCAACGGAGGGACGTGACAAAAATTGTACCCCGCGCGGCAATGTTTTACTCTGGCCCGCGCACATGCGTAATATTACAATCGGCTCTTGTCGGCATCTGAAGTTTGTTCCGGTGCCCGACTGCCCGCAACGGCCCAGATACCTTATTGCTCGGAGGCTGAATTAATGATCCTGACGTCTCTCATCACCAGATACCGTGTGCTAAAAATGGCAGTGACTGCCGGGGCAACCGTGGGCGTTGCTGCCATTGCCTATGGCCAGCCATTGCAATTATCCAGCATGTTTTCCAACGGCATGGTGCTGCAGCAGAAAATGGCCGATCCAATCTGGGGATGGGCCACACCCGGTGCCACAATCACCATCCACTTTGCCGGTCACATCATCAAAACCATGGCCAACAATCGCAGTCAGTGGATGACCAGACTGCCCGAACTGATCGCAGACGCCCATCCACAAGTTTTAACGGTAGCCAGCGGCGGCCATCGCCTCACGATCAAAGATATTCTCATCGGCGAAGTGTGGCTGTGCGCCGGGCAATCCAACATGCAATACCCGATGTCGGGCTGGTTCGGGCGTAAAAATCTCGCAGCGCGATTAGCCCGCGCTCATCACCCGCACATCCGCCTGTATCAGGTTCCGATGTTGGAAAAATATTTTGTCGGCTATCCGCGATCCACCGTTGATGCCCGCTGGCAGGTGTGCACACCCCAAACGGCCGCACCATTTTCAGCCGTGGGCTACATGTTTGGCCGACGCCTTGAAAAGAAACTTCATGTGCCAATCGGCCTGATTGAATCTGACTGGGGCGGCACCAATATTGAAGCGTGGACGCCACTGGTGGGTGATGCAATGACGCCTGAATTAAAAACGGATAATCAATGGCTTGGCGCCCGGCTGCCGCTGGTGCTGGCACAGCGCAGGCAATTCATCAATGCGACTGCGCAGTGGACCCGTGCCGCCGCAAAGTGTCTGGCGCATCGATTACCGCTGCCACCCCAGCCGCCCCAGCCATCGTCCGACGCCATTCGCCAGGCGCATGCCTTTCATTATGACATTCGACCAGTGGGCTGGCAGCCGGATCCACACCAGAACCCGACCACCCTTTTCAATGGCATGATTGCTCCGCTGATTCCGTATGGCATTCGGGGTGCAATCTGGTATCAGGGAGAAAACAATGTATTAACCCACGACCGCCAATACTATTACCATCTCAAGGCCCTTATTGGCGGCTGGAGAAAGCTTTGGCGTCAGGGGGCATTTCCGTTCTACATCATGCAAATTGCGCCGTGCAAATATTGGCAGGCGGGTAAATATGAACCGCTGGTATGGCAGGGTGAGGAGAAAGCGGCGGAAACCATCAAAAACTGTGGCATCGCCCCCACCATGGATATTGGCGAAATAAAAAATATCCATCCACGCAACAAGCCTGCTGCCGCCAGGCGAATTGCCAATGTGGCATTGGCCTGCACCTATCACCTCAAAGGTGTAACCTGGGCCGGACCGATGTTTAAGTCCGCTGCGTTCCATGGCGGCACCGTCGTGGTGCACTTTAAGCACGAATTTGGCGGCCTGGCGGCCAAAGGTGGAGCCGCGCCAAACTGGTTTGAAATTGCCGGGCCGGGTGGCCATTTTGTCCCCGCTCAGGCAACCATCGTTGGCCGTACGGTGGTGGTTAAGGCAGCATCGGTTACCGATGCCGCCGCCGTCCGATTTGCCTGGAGCGATGTGGCCGTGCCCAATTTATTCAACGCCAAGGGCTGGCCAGCCTTACCATTTGAAGCATCAGCCAAACATTGATGGCCACCACCAAGTGGGGCGCAGGCAAATGGCCTACGAGTGGGCATCCCCAGTAGGGCGTCCCGCCTGACAATGCAGCATTGAGTCTGCATTTGCAACGGCGGCCAAGATGGCCGCCTCGCCAACCCATTTTAGCCGCGCGGCCTTGTGCCCGCGCGGGATGAATTGGGGCAACCGCATACAGGATGATGCCGCGACCATGATGTACAGCCGTCGGCAAAATCTCACGCGCGGCCCTGCGCCCACGTGTTGGTCTGCATGAGCAGTACTCGCAGGCGTATCACGTTAAGCTTCCATTAACCCCGCATCATTTTTGCAAAGTTTTCATTTTTCCACTTGCGTTTTTTTTTGTGTATTATGCATTTTTGTAGCGGACGCAAGTTGGGTGTTTGTGTCCGGCGAAAGAGGAAAACGGGTGTTGGCGGCGCAGGTTGTCTGCCTGCAGAGATTGCGCTTGCAGGCAGTGCGGTGGCGGAGCCGTCGTCCCTGCGCGGCTGTTGCCGCCGGTGGCACACTGCGTAATGGATGCCCGTGCTGCACGCCTACGCAGCTTGTGATGTTTTTCCTAAAAGGGAGCTTGGCTAATGTTGTGGGCATCCAGATTATACTCTATGCAGCTATTAACGGGACATTTTCGAAGGTTTGGAATCGCGGTGCCATCAGCGTGTTGATGGTGTCGCGGTGGGTGGTTGGCAGTTCATCCAAGCACCGATCTTGGTTTGACGAAATTCCTGGAACGAGCCGTGGTGACGGGAATTCAGTACCGTCTTTTTGGTGAATTTCCAGAGCCGCTCGATAAGATTGAGGTTCGGAGACTAGGATGGCAAAAAAAGCAGTTCAATGTGCAGGGCCGCCGCCATATCACGCACCGCCTGGCAGCGCTGGTAGGGTGCGTTGTCCAGCACCACTGTCAGGGGCATGCCCATGCTCTGGGCCGCAATCTTTGTCAGCAATTCGCATACGCTGCACGCGTTGATGTAGCCTTCGTTGGTGACGCGAACCAACTCATGTGTCGTGGCGTTGATGGCCCCCGGCACGTTATAACGCCGCCGTCCTGACGCCGCCCGCACGAACAACCGCTTCGCGCTCCATAGATGGCCCAAGAACGTAGCCAAGACAAAATGGGCCGCGTCAACAAAGTAGACCGAGCGCCGACCGGCTTGCGCCTTGGCCAAACGCGGCCCCAACTCCGTCTTTAAGGAAAGCCGCCTGTGTGGCGGCGTGTTCCGGGGCCGTGCGTTTGGGCGGCAATGGAATGGCCGTAACCTTGCGGCAGCGTAAGCCTAATTCCTTGCGTAGAAATTCCCATACCTGCGTGCGGCTGCGATAGATGTTCGTCAACCGGGCTATGCGTTCGCGCGCTTCGGCCGGCGTTTGTGGTGGCCGGGTCTCAAATTCCGCAGCCAACGTCGCACGGTGGGCCACCAAGGCACTGGCGGGAACACGGCGGGGAACACGCCGCACCGCCTCCAGACTGCCGTTGGCATATAAATCCAGCGTCCGCTGAACCGTGCTGCGCGCCGCACACGAAAATTCCGCTATTTGGGCATGGCTGATCCCATGCGCCTTGAGCCACAGGATTTCCATACGCTCCTGTACCAAACGCGTCGGATGCTTAAACCGGTCGCGTTGTATCTCTTCTAATACGTCGTCGGAAAAATCAAAGTGTCGCATCCATGCGCACCGGATTGGCGAACTCGACTGTGGACCCACTTCCATGAGGGCTCGTATCACCCAAATATTATCCCAAGACTTCTTTATAATGCAACCCATGGTTATGAACCGCTGCACTCCAAACGGCGTATATACGCGGCGTGCTTTGATATGGAAGCCGTTGGCGCTTCCGAAACGGATGGTGTCAGCCGCAGACGGTTGGGTTGCTTCATAAGGAAGTGGCGCATGGCAGGCTGTCGATTGGCTGGTTGCTCCGATTAGGGGAGAAGTTTCCGCATGGGGTGTGATATTAAATGGATGAAGTTGCTTTTTTCATCGCTGGTTGCGATTCTGATGATGCCGCTGGTTTCTGCTGCCGCTGCTGCGCCAGCGGTACACATCAAGTGGGCTGTTAATCTTGGGGCACCTGTTTACAACACTCCCCGCGTGCATGATGGTGTCGTGTTTGTAGATAGTGCCCAGCCCAACGGCCCAAACGTGTTTGCCGTCAGGGATGGGAAAATTCTATGGCGATTCGCTACTGGCGGCGCGATCCAGATGCCGTTGACAGTTGGCCGCTCACAGGTGTTTGTGGCGTCCGATATCGGCACGACTCACTTTATGCGGGCGTTGAGCACTCGAACCGGAATGGTGATCTGGGATTATACGCGTTCGCAACCGCCGCAGTGCATGTGCAGTCATGTGAAGCACTACATGGGCAAATTGCTCTTTGCGCAGACCGATGGCCACAGCCTCTATGTATTCAACCCGGAAAGCAATATTCCAGCCCGCCGCCTATGGAAATTTCAGGGCGACGGTGCCAGGCTGACTGCGCCGGTGCTGGCTGGAGACCGCGTTATTTTTGGTTCCGCCGACCACTGTGTTTACGGTCTAAACCGCCAGACCGGAACGCTGCGCTGGAAGCAAGCTACGGGATATGCTTTTGTGGCTCGGCCGGCCATCAGCGGGGATATTGCCATTCTTGGTAACCGCGGCGGCACGGTGCACGCATACAACTCCACTACTGGCAAGCCGTTATGGAGCTTTGCGACCAACGGCCCCATTGACACTGCTTCCGTGATTTATCACGGCATGGCTTTTATTGCATCGGGTGCTGGTGATCGCGGCATCTATGCGCTCAACTGCAAAACAGGCAAGCAGATCTGGTACTTGCCGATGGCTGACTATACAGATTATTCTCCTGTCATCGTGCAAAACGTTCTGATCGTGGCCTCACGCGACGGAACTGCTTCAGGCATTGATCCTGAAAGTGGAAAAATATTGTGGAGCAAGAATCTCCACGGGGTTCCATTCTCAGAGCCAGTCGTTAATGGCGATGCGGTGGTTATCAAAGTCGACGATCATCGTTTGTTGAATATTGCTGCCGAAACCGGCGAAATTGTATGGGCGTTCCATACTTCCGCAGTGATCACTGGGCCTGTGGTGAACAATGGCGCACCATTGCCAATGAGGAATAAGCCCGGAATGGTTCGCATGCCGGGAGTGCGGATGCCAAATTCTCCACGCACCGCGGAGGGCGGCACGGTTTACATTGGTACCGATACAGGGCAGTTGCTGGCGCTGGACTGAGCCTGCCCCCCCATATGCATTGGCAAACAACGTAAGACTTTGTGCAACTTTCTGACCTGTCCGGTAATTCCAGACGGGCCCTTAGCTGGTCCAAGCGGCTATCGGTGAATGACAGCAATGGCGGCGCAGCCGCCCGGAAGGGGACAAACACATTTATGAGTTCAGCTATTTCTAATACATACTCCAATCTCTGCCGGCGGCATGCCCAGCTGGCGGCATTGGCCGTTCCTGTTGTGGTGTATCTTTTGACCGGGATTCAGCCGGCAGCCGCCGATGTTGCCATCCCCTCCCCTGCGCCGGCGGTCAACACGCCGGCCCCCGCGTCGTTACCTGATTATTCCAGCGAACTGACGGGCAATTGGTTCGGTTGGCGGCCCTGGCTGCAAAATCGCGGAATCAAATTCAGCGGTTCCATCGTCACCGACGGTTCGTATGATCTCTCCGGCGGGTTAGCCACCCGGCGGTCAGCCTATCGTACCTTGCTGACGGTAAATGCCAGCTTGGATACGGACACACTTTTCAACCTGCCCGGTGGTACCATTTATGCCTCATATGAAGGCCTTTGGGGCCAGAACGGAAACACCACCCAAGTTGGGTCATTACAGGGATTTGATAGCATTGATGCCCCGCCGTTCAGCGCCCTGTACCAACTGTATTATGACCAGATGTTCGGGAAGATGCTGGAACTGCGTGTTGGCCGACAGGATGCCGGTGATTTTTTCAGCGATCCGCCCGATGCCCAGCCGTTCGTTAATCCTTCGCCCACGGCATTTCCTACCATCATTGGCTCTGCGTTATACCCCGACTCCGCACCCGGTATCGTAACGGTATTGAGCCCCAACGGTCCGCTGACATTTAAGTTTGGGGCGTATTATTTCGACAGATTTCATCCAACCGCCCTGGATGAGGCGCTCAACACGCTGGAACCAACTGGCCAGCCCGTGGGTACCTTTCTGATTGCCGAAGGGGATTACAAATGGCAACTCAGCAGCAATCTGCCTGGCGTATTGGCACTGGGCGGCACGTGGAGAACCGGTCAGCTCGCCACGCTTTCCGGATCGGTGCAATCAGGTGGCGGCAGTGGATACGGTTATATCGATCAAACTTTATGGAGCCACGCCAACAATCAAAGCATTGCCGCATTTGAAATTTTGAGCGGCGGCGATCAACAGGTTGCCAACAATGGAATGGATTTTTCCTCCCTCGGAGGCGTGCTGGGGAATGGTTTGATTCCGTCTCGGCCCAACGATCAGATCGGGTTGGGCTATGACTGGGCGCACATCAGTTCGCAGGCCGGGCTGCCGAAGCCCTACGAATTGGCAATTGAAGGCTTTTATTCCTTCAATTTCAAGCACGGCATCTCGCTCCAGCCGGATTTGCAGTATTTTATCAATGATGGTGGTGGACAGTATCCTGACGCCCTTGTAGTGGATATCCGACTAAGCGTGGCATTCTGATGAATCCGCGTGGCCTTGTGCCCGCGGGCTGGCCTGCATGAGCGCCGCCCGCGGTCGAAGCATGCGATTGATCCATAACGCCCGCGCCATTTTTCCACCTGCGATTGCTTTGGTGCATTGGCTTTTTGTTGTGGGCACAAATCCGGAAGTGGGCCGGGCGTCCCGCCCGACAGAATAAGACTGCATCTGCAATGGTGGCCAAGATGGCCGCCCCCATTTGGCTGCCAACCTTCATGGTGGAAAAGAACCGCTTTTTCGGCGATAATCCCGGTTTGGTTTGGTCCCGCGTCACCGCAGGGTGCTTACACCAAATAACCCCTTGAGGGAAGGCTGGGCGAAGACGGTTTGCGTCCGGTTGAAATGTTGGGCTTGAATCGGACGAGTCGGGCCGAGTGTCGCCACCCGTTGGCGTTGATAGGCGTAGAGGTTCTTGATAAATGATTGTGATCTTAAAGCCGGATGCCGGCGAAGCATTGGTGAAGGACATCATCGCACAGATTGAATCCATCGGCCTGCAGGCACACCTGTCAAAGGGGCAGTTCCGAACGGTGATCGGCGTGGTGGGCGAAGAGGCCAAAATTGATAAAGAGCATCTGCTCTCCATCGTTGGTGTGGAACAGGTGCTGCCCATCATGAAGCCCTATAAGCTTGCCAGTCGCGAGTTTCACAAGGCCGACAGCGTTGTGGAAATACCGTGTCCGCAATCGGGAACGCTTAAAATCGGCGGGGGGGCATGCCTGATGTTTGCCGGCCCGTGCGCCTGCGAAAGCGAAGAGATGGTGCATACCATCGCACGGCAGATCAAAGCGGCCGGTGCCGCCGTGCTGCGGGGCGGAGCGTATAAGCCTCGCACCAGCCCCTACAGTTTTCAGGGGCATGGTGAAGATGCCCTGCGCTGGCTGCGCGACGCTGGACGCGAAAACAACATGCCGGTCATTACCGAGGTAATGGACACTCGGCACGTATCCGTGATTGAAAAATACACCGATGTCTTTCAGATCGGTGCGCGTAATATGCAAAACTTTAACCTGCTTTTTGAGGTGGGGCGTACCCGTAAACCGGTGCTGCTTAAACGCGGCATGGCGGCATCCATCCAGGAATGGCTGATGAGTGCGGAATATGTGCTCAGCCAGGGTAACCGGCAGGTGATCCTGTGTGAACGCGGCATTAAAACCTTTGAAACCGCTCTTCGGTATACGCTGGATATCTCGGCTGTTCCGGTCGTAAAGGCCAGCAGCCACCTGCCCGTGATTGTCGATCCCAGCCATGCCAGCGGCGTGCGGGAATTTGTTCCGGCTCTGGCACAGGCCGGAATGGCCGCCGGGGCCGACGGTATCATGGTCGAGGTGCACGATTGCCCCAGCAAGGCCATGTGCGATGGCCCGCAGGCCCTGCTGCCGGATCAATTTGCGGATATGGTTCGTACGCTTGGCCGGATTGCCTCGACGCTGGGAAGGGAATTTTGTAATGTTCCGGTGATGGCACCGGCACACGTGTAACGGTGTGAGCGATATTGAATGGTTGCGATCTTTACGAGGTTAACACATGCGAACAAAACTGATTGCCGGTAACTGGAAGATGAATCTCAGCAAGGCGGAAAGCGTCACCTTGGCGGGTGAGATTCTGCACAAGGCGACCAAATCGGCCAGGGCCCAGATTTTGCTTATTCCCACATTCGTCCATATCGATGCGGTTGCGCAACGGCTTGGTAAATCGCACCTGATGCTGGGTGCCCAAGATGTCTATTTTGAAAAATCCGGGGCGTTTACCGGTGAAGTCAGCGCGGAAATGCTTTTGGAACTTGGCGTGTCGCACGTGTTGGTGGGCCACAGCGAACGCCGCCACGTCATCGGCGAAGGCGACGCGGTGCTGAATAAAAAACTGCTGGCGGCGACGTCTGAAAAGCTGGTTGGCATCTACTGCGTGGGCGAAACGCTGCAGGAACGCAACAGCGGCAAAGCGGCCGAAGTGATCCTGCATCAGCTTAAAACTGGCCTGGCCAATTTGTCGCACGATGTGATTGCAATGGGGCACCTGGTCATTGCCTATGAGCCGGTGTGGGCCATTGGGACCGGCCAGACGGCCACGCCCGATCATGCCCAGGAAACCCATGCCTTCATCCGGGCCCGCCTCGCCGAGATATTATCGCCCGAACTGGCCGATCAAATCCGCATCCAGTACGGCGGATCGGTAAAGAAAGCCAACGCGGCTGAATTGCTCGCCAAACCGGATGTCGACGGCCTGCTGGTGGGCGGAGCCAGCCTTATTGTGGATGAATTTGTCGGGATCATCCAGGCGGCGGAAAAAAATTAGAAAACAGCGGCGGTCGCAGTGTGCTGCCCGGCATTGGCCTAAAGCAGCGGCAGCCATGCATCCGATTGATGGGAAACTATACGCATGCTTAATACATTTTTAACAATTATATTTGTGCTCATCAGCGTCTTGATGATTTTTATCATACTGCTTCAGCGCGGCCGCGGCGGAGGGCTGATCGGTGCCTTTGGCGCGGGGGGCGGTGGATCTGCCTTTGGCACCAAAACCGGCGACGTATTTACCGCCGCGACGGTTATCATCTTTGTGGTGTTCCTCCTGCTGGCGTTTATCCTTAATTGGCGGGTGGGCAGCACAACCACTGCCGCGGCGGCCGCCCCCAGGAGCAGTCAAAAAATGCCAGCATCTGGCGGTGCCGGTGCATCTGCACCAGCCACCAGCGGCAAAACGGCCAAAAAGCTGGCAGCCAAATCGGCCGGTGTTCTGCCGGCAAAACCCGCAGCCACGACGCCGGTGCAAAAAACGCCATCCACCAAGCCATGATGACGTGGCTGGGATGCATGGCCAGCCTTATCGGCTGAAAGCGGGCAGCATTTCTGGTTTCCGGGGCAGTGGTGGAGATGACATGATCAACAGCATGACAGGATACGGCAGGGCGGTAAGGGAAACGGCTGCCTGCTCATGCCATGTGGAAGTGAAATCGGTCAATAACCGATCCATCAAAATTACATTTCATTTGCCAGAGGCTTTTTCTGCATGTGAAGTCGATCTGGAATCCCTTATTCGCAAGCGCGTGGAACGCGGTTCCATCAGTGTCAACGTGATGCTTAGCACGGCTGCGGCCAGCCAGGCGGCTGAAGTTAATCAAGATGTCGTGGCTTATTATGTTCAATCCTTGGCCGCCGCTGCGAAAGAATGTCAGGCGATCGGCGTTCCGTGCACGCTGGATTTGGGGCAAATTCTTAATCTGCCGGGAGCGTGCCAAAACCGAACCATCTCTTCCGATGAAGAAATGGCCTGCCGCGGGATGATCGTGGCCCTGGCGGCTGCGGCCATGGATGACATGCTGCAGATGCGGCAACGGGAGGGGGAAACCCTGTGGAAAGATCTGGCCAAACACCTCGACGATATCCGCACCGCTGCTGAAGCCATTCGGAATCAGGCTCCGGCGGTGGGTAAGCAGTACCATGAACGGCTTAAATTGCGCGTCAACCAGTTGGTGAGTGATGCCAAATTGTCATTAAACGATTCCGATCTGCTGCGCGAAGTGGCGCTGTTCTCCGATCGTTCCGATATCAGCGAAGAGCTGGCACGGCTTTTTGGCCATCTTGATCATTTTGTGGAAGTTGCGGGTAAATCCAATCAGGTGGGTCGCACCCTTGAATTTATCGCCCAGGAGATGCTGCGGGAAGCCAACACGATGGGGTCAAAATGCAGCGATGGGCAGATCATGCGTTGGGTCGTTCAGATTAAAGGATACATTGACCGCATCAAGGAACAGGTACAAAATGTCGAATAGCTCACGCGACGTGGAGGCCTGAAGGTCAGACAATGCCAACCGGTGCACTGATATTTATTTCCGGCCCGTCGGGCGTAGGTAAGTCCACTGTTTGCCTGCGGTTAAGTCAGGAACTACCGGCAGAATTTGCCCTGTCGGCCACCACACGGCAATCAAAGGCTCAGGACCGATATGGGAAGCGGTACGAGTTTGTTGACGAAGCCGAATTTAAACGTCGTATTGAAAAAGGTGACTTTTTAGAATATGCTAACGTGTTCGGAAACTGGTACGGCACGCTGCGCCGTCCGGTAGAAGATGCCCTTGGTGCCGGGCGTTTGGTGCTGCTGGAGATTGACGTGCACGGCGGGCGGCAAATTGCCGCGGCATTCCCCGACGCACTGGGCGTGTTCATCATGCCCCCGTCTCTGGATGAACTTCGGCGACGGCTGGAACTTCGCGGGCGGGACGAGCCAACCGTCATTCGGCGGCGGCTGGACGAAGCCCAACGCGAGATGGAGTTTGCCCGCAGTGCCGACGTTTACCGCCACATGGTGGTAAATGAAAATTTAGATCAGACGGTGTACGACATCTCGGCCTTTATCCGCGAGGCGCAAAGGGCAAGGATGTCGGCGTGTCCGTCAGACCCGATGAAGTAAGCAAATTGGAGCAACAGCATGATTGAAGCCGTCAAAAGTGACGAAATTGTTCATAAGGTGGGTGGCCGCTTTAAGCTTTGCGCATTGGTGCAGCACCGCTGGCGCGAAATAATCGGTGGTGCCCGACCCTTGGTCGAGCGCAACGGTCGGCCAGTTTTGGAAGTTATTCTGGATGAAATCCTTCAGGGTAAAATTCAGATCGACTATGAAAAAAGCAATGTAACCGAGCCTAACAAGGCGTTGGGACGCGATTAGGTCTCTGTTTTGTCTGACGGTGCCCAAGCTCGGCAGAGGGTCTCATGGCGCCTGGTAGCCGCGTATTAATTTGCATGACCGGTGGTATAGCGGCGTATAAAATCGCAACCGTCGCCAGCACCCTGACGCAATCCAACATTCACGTGGATGTGGCAATGACGGCCGCAGCGGCTAAATTTGTTGGCCCCGCCACCTTTGAAGGGCTGACAGGTCGCAAAGTACATCTGGACATTTGGGATCATCCAGCCGATTCGGTCCAGCCCCGACACATCCAGCTCCCCTCGGACGCCGATGTTATTCTGCTAGCACCCGCCACGGCCGATTCGTTGGCCAAACTCGTGGCCGGGTTGGCCGATGATCTTGTCAGCACCATTCTCCTGGCTGCTCCGGTAAGTAAATTGCTAGTGGCCCCGGCCATGAACGAAGGCATGTGGACTCATCCTGCCACACAAAATAATATTCGGCGGCTGTGCGAGTGGGGCGTTGAATTAATTGGCCCTGATACCGGCTGGCAGGCTTGCCGTACGCAGGGCCAGGGGCGCATGAGCGAACCGGAAACCATTGTCGCAGCGGTGAAGCGCCGTCTGGGCGTTGACAATACGCAACCCTGACGCCATGTGGGCATTGGGTGCCAACGCGATGGCGCAACCGGGCCATGGAAAGATCACGTAGTCATGTGACGGGCCCGCCGCGATGTTTTGCCAACGCACAACATCGCGGCGTAAACCATCCATACGAGAAAGCAATAAGTAACGCAATGCCGACCTCTCCACTCATCTCGGCCGCGCGACTTGCGCACGCATAAGCGGTGCGCACGGTCGCACGCAACGGCGGTGCGGCCACTACCATCCGGCGTTTGCGTACGGCTGTGCGGGTGACGGCGCTTGGCGTCATGGCGTAAGGGAGGCATCTCGCGTGCTGAGGGCCAAATACGCCCGGTCCGCAGCCGCCTTTGCTTCGCCCAAGGTGGTGCCCGTATGAATCATGTGCCCCATTTTACGCCCCGGGCGCGGGACTTTGCCGTACAGATGCACACTGGCTGTGGTCTGTGCCAGTACAGTGCTGAATGACGGTTCGCCATTGCTCCACAGATCGCCCAATAAATTGGTCATAACGCCGGGGGTTATTAAACTGACCGGGGCCAGCGGCAGCCCCATCATGGCGCACACATGCATCTCAAATTGCGACCGTGATGTGGTCCGCATGGTCACATGCCCGGAATTATGCGGCCGGGCGGCCAGTTCGTTAATCCATACCCGCCCGTCGGGCAGCACAAACATCTCAACGGTCAGCAGGCCGACAAGCCCGAGGGCATCGGCCGTTTCAATCGCCAATTCCTGCGCCGCACGGATGACATTCAGGGGTTGCGGTGCCGGTATCTGCGTCTGGAATAGTATTCCATGGCGATGTTCATTCTGCAGCACGGGGAATACGCATTTTTCGCCGCGCTGATTCCGTGCTGTAATCACCGATATCTCAGCCGTAAAATCCACGGCGGCTTCCACTACCACCGCCACCTGCCCCAGCGACCGCCATGCCGATGGAATTTGATCCGCCGAATGAATCCAAACCTGTCCGCGACCGTCGTAGCCGCCACGTGCTGTCTTGGCTACAACTTTGGGGCTGGTTTTCAGCATGTCGGTGATGACGGCTGTAAATTCGTCCAGCGTTTCTGCCAATCTGAAGGGGCCAACCGCCAGGCCGTGCTCAGCCAGAAATGTTTTTTCAAGTCGGCGGTCCTGCACAATCCGCTGCGACTCGGCACCGGGTGATATAACACCACGAAAGTGGCCCTGACCGAGCGCCTCGGGTGCAATGCTTTCAGCCTCCACTGTTATGGCGGCAGAATGCTCACTTTCAGACCGCACCAGCAAAGGATCGCTTGGATCTCCCTTGATGTGCCGATCAGCCCAGCGAGCGGCGGGATCGCTGCTGTCAGGCGAAATGCAAATGGCAAAGTACCCCATCCGCTTGGCAGCTTCGCAAAGCATGGCACCGAGTTGGCCGCCGCCAAGAATACAGATGGATGGCTGATTCTCCAGAGGATGGTGCATCCCGTAAGTGTTTGGTCGCTCAACCGTCAATGTGGGCATTCTCCAAGACCGTGCGTGTGTTGGTATCACGCCAAAGCGCATATTTTTTGGCAAGCTCGGCGTCGCGAAGAGATAAAATTGCAACTGCCAGCAGGCCGGCGTTTTTGGCGCCCGCTTCGCCAATGGCTAAAGTCCCCACGGGCACGCCACCGGGCATCTGGGCAATGGAAAGCAGCGAATCTATTCCATTAAGTGCCCGGCTTTGAATCGGAACGCCCAGCACCGGCAGCGTGGTGGCCGCCGCCACCATACCCGGCAGATGGGCTGCCCCACCGGCTCCGGCAATGATAACTTGAATTCCGCGACCGAGTGCCCCCTCGGCATAATCCATCATCGCCCTGGGCGTGCGATGGGCCGACACCACCCGCATTTCATAAGCAACTGAAAACAATTTCAGCATCTCAGCGGCGTGCTGCATGGTGGGCAAATCCGACCGACTGCCCATGATGATTCCAACCAATGGATTAGTCGCCATACAACGCTCCTAAAACCAGTTTTCACGATACTATAAAAATTGCTTTGGCGATAGTGTCCACTCTGGCGTTACTGAAAATGGGGCAGGCAAAAAACTGAGACATCCCGCGCAAATGGCACGCCCGCCGGTTAGATGGCGTCGAGCTGCAGGTTTTGAATGCAAGCACACTCGCGCTTAACGCGCGGGCACCAGTCACGCGTCTAATGGGGGCGTGCGGGCGGTCACATCCATTTCAAGTCCGTCGCATTTCCCGCCAGTTTGTGAAAGAAGGCTATTTCAGTGAGGGGTTACAAAATGCCCAAAACATTTTCACACTCGATGATTACCGCAGTCGGCCAAGGTGACCAGCATAGTATTTATGTAATATAATTCATCACATGGTATTGGCACGGGCGCGTGGGCTGTTGATGGCAAAAAACAACGGCGGAGCCTGCAGTGCAGGCTCCGCCGCGCGGATAACCGGTGTTAGCAATCCACGTTTGTCAGAACGTGTAAATCGCGTCGATTGCGATGGCCGTCTGATAGTGCTTGCCATTGGTCAGCACACCATGATCGGCCAAGTCCTCGCGAATCTCCGGACGAAGATAGAAATTCTTACCGAGGTTGCTCGTCGGGAATGGCGTAATCTTTACGCCAGCAGTCAGGTCGCCATAGTTACCGGTTACGCCCGGTGTGGTGAGGCCGATGGTGAATCCAGCGCCGTCATAGTAATACTCTTCACGCAGACTTGCGGTCAGGTAGCTGTTGATGACGTAGCTTTGATAGAGCGCTTCGCCAAACCAGCATGCACTTCCACCGTTGCTGGCATTGCCCGCACCGTCATATCCAAGGGTGGTATCGGATACAAGTGTGAGGTTGTTATTCAAGATGGGGGGGGTGTACGTAATCAAGGGCTCGACCACTGTGCGATATGGGTTGTTGGTGCCATTGTCCTGTGGGCCGACAGAAAGATTAACCGCCAGCGACAGTTGGCTGCTCGGTGTGTAGGTCACATTGCCCAGAAAATCGACGCCGTTTGGATTGTTGTCATCGAGAGACTGATTCCAGCCGCGTGTGACACCGGCATAAAACGTCCACTGTGAATTGGGTACATATTCCGCCAACACACCCGTTTGTGTGTACGGGATGCCATAGTTGAATGACAACGAGTGCGAATAGAAGAAGTTCTTCGTTGGGTTGATGGTTTCTTCGCCCAGCAGCGTGACAAACTTACCAGCCTTAATTTTCAGGTCGCCCATTTTGCCCAGGTGGAATGCGACCGTGGCATAAAGCTGCAGTGGGTCGAACTGATAAAGAGGATAGGTGCTTACATTGTTCGCATAGGCATGATAAAAGTTCAAGCCGTTGGAATGGATAAAGTCAGAGGTGTAGCCGTAAAGGAACTGCACCTTGCCGCCGACATCCCAACCGCGCTTGATGTAATTGGGGTCAGAAAAATTAATGGCACGTGCCAAGGTCAAGTTGATCTGATTCAGCTCGACATGATTGCCATATTCAGAGCCAAAGGTGCGAAGTGGAATCAGATTGGAAGTCTGCGGCCGACCACTGAGGTCTGCCGTGTAGCCGACTTCTGCGTATCCGTAAATGTCGAAACCAGCCTTGCTGATCTCCTGGCCCACGGAAGTCTTGCCGACGTGGATACGATCCAAGCCGTACATAAGAGCCGGGTTGGTGTCCGTAGCTGCGTCAGCCATGACCAAACCGGACGTGGCGACCAACGCCGCCATCGCTAAAGGAACTGCCAAGCGGTATTTACCCATGAAACTCTCCTTAAAAAAGGTAAAAACAACACGCCTACTGCCGATAAACTGCAAACCGCGTGCCAAAAATTTTGGCACGTCCATTTTGCGGCATACGGGGGCCTTATACCATACCTTTGGCCTTCGCACCAGCCCGGATGCTTCAGACTTCCCACGTTGATAACCGTACACTCATTTCGCCGCGACCATGCATAACGCTCTGCCGGACGTGCATTTATCGGCGTATTTGCCTTGTAATGCGGAGAAGGTAGGCCGTGCGTGACGCCCGATGCCACGCGAGGTGGCTGTGCGTGCGATCTCAGGTGCAGACGATTCCCAGAATGAACTATCAGCCGCAAAAATACGCAGTGCGTGCCCCGTTGCCCAAGATTAGTGCAATTGTCTTCAAGCAACGCGAACGGGGGAATTTCGGCCTAATCTGGCGGCAAAAATTAGTTCGCAGCGCATAAAAAGACGGCGTGGCCCAATGAGGCCACGCCGCCAAGGAGTCTGTCAAACGGTGCACCCTTCTTTATTTAGAAGGCATAGATGGCGTCGACGCCAATCGTGGTCTGGTAGTGCTTACCATTGGTCAGCACACCATGATCGGCCAAGTCCTCGCGAATCTCCGGACGAAGATAGAAATTCTTACCGAGGTTGCTCGTCGGGAATGGCGTGATTTTCACGCCGGCGGTCAGTTCGCCATAATTACCGGTCACACCCGGCGTCGTTAAGCCGGTGGTGAAACCAGCGCCATCATAGTAGTAACCTTCACGCAGGCTTGCGGTCAGGTAGCTGTTGATGACGTAGCTCTGATAGAGCGTTTCGCCGAACCAGAATGCGTTGCCACCGGTGGTCACATTGCCCGCTGCGTCATTGCCGAAAACGGTATCGGAAATAAGCGTCAAATTGTTGTTCATGATGGGTGGTGTGTAGGTGATGATTGGCTCAACCAGCGTGCGATACGGATTGTTGGTGCCCGTATCCTGAGGACCTTCTGACAGGTTCAACTTCAGGTTCAATCGGCTGCTGGGCGAATAGCTCACCTGGCCGAGGAAATCCACGCCGTTGGGGTTGTTATCGCTGAACCCTTGATTCCAACCACGGGTCACGCCAGCCCAGAAATTCCACTGGTTATTGGGGGCGTATTCCACCATCACGCCCGTCTGTGTCACCGGGATGCCGTAGGTGTAGGAGATCGAGTGCGAATAGAACAGATTATGAGTCGGGTTGTAGGACTCCGCACCCATCAGAGTCAAGAACTTACCGGCTTTGATCTCTACATTGCCCATTTTACCCAAATGGATTGCAGCGGTGGCGTAAAACTGCAGTGGGTCAAATTGATAAAGCGGGTAAGTGCTGACATTGTTAGCATAAGAGTGATAAAAATTCAGGCCGTTCGCGTGGACAAAATCAGAGTCGTAGCCATAGACAAACTGAACTTTTCCGCCCACATCCCAACCGCGCTTGATGAAGCTTCGGCTGTTAAAGTTGATCTTTCGTGCCAAAGTCAGGCTGAGCTGGTTAAGCTCAAGATGGTTGCCGTATTCTGACCCAAACCGGCGAAGTGGAATGAGATCTGAATTTTGCGGCCGACCGCTGAGGTCCGCCGTGTAGCCAGCTTCCACATAGCCGTAGATATCGAAGCCAGCGTTCCGAACCTCTTGCCCTACCGAGGTCTTGCCGACATGGACCCGATCCAAGCCGTACATGAGGGCCGGACTTGTATCAGTGGCTGCGTCAGCCATGACCAAGCCGGACGTGGCGAGCATAGCCGCCATTGCGAGGGAGACTGTTAAGCGGTGCTTACCCATGAATATCTCCTTAAAAAAGGTAACCAAATACACGCCGCAGCTTCCTGGGCTGCATGTCCAACTCCGCCGGTTACCGCTAACCGGTTGGGGAATCCTTCCCCAGATTGCCATACATATATCGACGGTACGTCCGCTTTGTCAAGTCTTTATGAGCGCGAGGATAGCGAATGGTTAAAGCTAAAAACTTTCGCTAAAACGAAATACGCGTAAAACGCCTATGAATGGGTCGTTTTCGCTCATCGTGGGGCTTAAAAATGGCCCAATAGTGGGGCAAAATGACAACATGAAATGCGCCTAAAAATTATGCAAATGGTCTTAAGAATGGGTGTTGGTGCAAGAACTCTAGCCAATTTAAGGTGTTGATGGTGTTGAAAATTTAGGCGCATCTACGTCTTCTAAATATGTTTGCACAATTATCGGCCTAAATGCTGACCGCCAAAAGTATCAAGAATTTAATTTATATGGCCCGCTCCCATTTCCACCGATTGCTCAAACGCCAAGGCGACGCAGTCGGCAAAAAGACCGCCCCCCCCCTTACATCAGCGTGCGATCATTTGCGGTTGTTACTTGCCGCGCTTTCGCTGTGACATTTGTTCATATATCCATTGGTAGGTTAAAGCCATCCCGTCGCGAAGCTTAACCGATGGCTGCCACCCCAAAAGTTCTTGAATCAAGGTGTTGTCGCTGTTGCGCCCATTGACACCCTTGGGTGCGTCGAGCTGGTAGTGCCGTTTGAGCTTTATCCCCGCAATGTCTTCGACAATATCGACCAAACCATTGATGGTGACCAATTCATTGCTGCCCAGATTCAAAGGTTCAATAATATCGCTGTGCAGAATGTCCTGCGTACCCTTCAGGCAATCGGTGATGTACATAAAACTGCGCGTCTGATGCCCATCACCCCAAATTTGAATTTCATGCTTGCCGGAAAGCTTGGCCTCGATCACCTTGCGGCAAATGGCGGCTGGTGCCTTTTCACGGCCGCCTTCAAACGTTCCCAGCGGACCATAAACATTGTGGTAGCGCGCCACGCGCGTCACCATGCCAAAATCCTCGCGGAAGTGCCGACACATTCTCTCGCTGAATAACTTTTCCCATCCGTAGCCATCTTCGGGCATGGCGGGGTAGGCATCCGATTCTTTAAGCGGCACAACTTTTGGATCTCGCTGCTTGTCGGCGTTGTACACACAGGCAGATGATGCGTAAAAAAACCGCTTAACACCCGCATCTTTGGATGCCATCAGCAGGTGCGTGTTAATCAGCACGCTAAGCATGCATAAGGCTTTGTGGGTTTCAATAAAGCCCATGCCCCCCATGTCGGCAGCCAGGTTATAAACCAAATCCATCCCCGCAACCGCCTTTTCACAGGCGGGCTTTTCGGATAAATCCAACTGTAAATTTTCGACATCGTCAAAAACCTGGTACCATTCGGACAGCGGCTTGATATCCACCGAGCGGATCTTTTTACAACCCTGCTTGCGCAACTCTGCCACCAGATGGCCGCCAATAAACCCACCACCGCCGCAGACCACCACCGTTTTGCCAGAATTTTGACTCATCGCCTGATTCCTCTTTTGCAGATGCCGAATCTTGCACCAATAATAATGTGGCACCTCAACGCGATGTGCCCGCCGCGAGAAGCATAGTTTACCAATCATCTCACCGCAAGCCCATTTTTTTGTTTTTTGTTGGGGCGTCGCACACCTCGTGCGGTATCAGCGAACAGGCCTGCAATAAACCAATAGGCATGATGAAAGGCCGGCCGCCCATGATCGTCTGCTGGATGACAGTGCTGATCGGGTGCGGTATTATTCCGCCTCCAGCAGTCGCAGTGGACTGGGCCCGGCAATAAGCCGATATGGTAGTGCCAGCGACGGCGACATTTAATGGAGTCTCAAAACCAATGCAAAATCAAAAACGGCCTGTGGCATTGATTACCGGCATTACCGGGCAGGATGGATCATATCTGGCGGAATTTCTGCTTAAAAAAGGTTATG
>Ga0209012_1000410_pt1 | contig 61528 bp, 71 predicted proteins | sample RS3BMetagenome_FD_184735 | JGI IMG/M metagenome (GOLD analysis project Ga0209012, IMG submission 184735) | Ferric oxide microbial mat and aquatic microbial communities from Rainbow Spring, Yellowstone National Park, USA - RS3B (SPAdes) (version 3) ... | reverse complement strand
GACCTCCTAGTTCTGGAGGACTTAAACACCGAGGGTTTGATCCAGAAAGGGGTAACCAGAACAAGAAGGATGAGGCTCTACGACTCATCGTTTTCAGAGTTAAGAAGGTGCCTGGAGTGGGTGTTTCAAAAGCAAGGGAAAACGGTGCTGGCTGTTTCAGCCTACAACTCTTCGCGCGAGTGTTTTCTCTGCGGAAGAATCAACCAAAACTTGAGTTTGGAAGACCGAGTGTTCCACTGTCCATATTGCGGTTTCACCTTGGATCGAGATCTTAACGCTTCTCTTGTTCTCTTAAAAAGAGCAGGGTGGGTGCCACCCGGTGTGCCTGCGGAACTCCGCCCACTACCTCCCCTACCCTCCTTAGGGTTGGTGAGGCATGGTGGGGCTATGAAGCAGGAAGCCCCGTCCGTGAGGGCGGGGTGAGTTCACCCCTTTGCAGGATGTTCAGTCAGAACACCGGAGTCTGTACCTTTCCGTCCGCCTCGTGTTTACACCCGGTCTTGTGCACGTTGTCAACCATGCGGACAGTTGCCCCCCGCTCGGATGAATGAGGAGACGCAAACAAAAGATTTAAATGACCGTAACGTATATATATGTGTGCCATTTTATCCCGATTTCTATTGGGATTAGTTGTGGCTGGTGTTGTTTGTGTCAACTGAAAAACCCCTTGTTTGTCCGAACTGCGGTTCGCAAAATATTGTTTATTCGAGTAAGGGCGAGCTTGTGTGTGACGACTGTGGCAGCGTGATAAGTGATAGAGCACTTGATTTTGGTCAGGAGTGGAGGGCGTTTACAGCTGAAGAAAGGGAAAAGCGTAGCAGAACCGGTGAACCCCTGAAGCCTGGCATGACAACAGGCATGATGAGCACAATCATCGACAAGCGCGATATAAACAGACTGAAGCTGGATGCCCAGAGAAGGGTTGATGCCCTTCAGATGAGAAAGTGGCAGATGCGTAGCAGGTTCCAGACCGCACGCGACAGGAGTACCTCTCAGGCTCTTGCGGAAATTAACAGAATTGCCACCCCCCTGAAGCTACCTGAAGCAGTCAAGGAAGAGGCGGCGACCATCTACCAGAAGGCGGTGGATGCGGGCCTTGTAAGAGGGCGCAGTATAGAGTCGATAGTCGCTGCCACCCTTTACGTCGCGTGTAGAAAACTCAATCTGCCTATATCTCTCGATCAGATTACCGTATACACAAAGAATCAAAATAAGAAGGATGTGGCTAGGTGCTATCGTCTTCTTGTGAAAGACTTGAACATACTTATGCCTGTGCCAGACCCCGTGAGCTATATCCCGCGGATAGCATTCAAGCTCCAACTGAACGAAACGTCTCAGAAGAAGGCAGAAGATATTATCCGGAAAGCGCAGGGGGTGGGCATAACTGCGGGCAAGGATCCCGCAGGCCTTGCTGCGGCAGCTATTTATGTCGTAAGCCTTCTTGAAAGTAACAAGAAGACCCAGAGAGAAATTGCGAGCGCGGCAGAGGTGACCGAGGTGACCGTGAGGAACAGGTACAAAGAGCTCGTCGAAAAACTAGGCCTCGTTCCCAAGATTCAGGACTCCAAAATTGTCTAGTCCACATAAATTTGCTCTTTGTTAAACCCGAGCTGGATCAGGAGTCCGACAATTTTATCCTTATGATTTCCCTGCAGCTCGATATAATTGTCACGCGTAGTGCCTCCGCATGCAAGTGATGCCTTCAGTTTGCTCGCTATGTATTTAACATCCACATCTGGTGTGAACCCCTCCACTATTGTCACGTCTTTGCCAAACCTTCTTTTTTCTGTCCTTACGGTGAGCGTCTGCTGCTCCTTGACTATGTTGTCCCAGATCCCAAGTTCATCCGAACCAAACAGACTATTGTCCTTTTTTTCAGCCATCTATTATTTCTTCACCGGCCTAAACAATTTCTCCCCTTGGTAATATAAAGATTTCTAAGTGTTTGCATTCGTTGGGCATGGCCCGTCTCGCATTATGAATCCATTGTGGTCGAATCTCAAATGTGCAGAATGCAAGCTTTGGGAAGACAGACTCCCCCTATCGGCTGTAGCAGCATACTCTGTGCGCGCTTGTTAACAGATACGTGTCACTTATAAGTGGTTAGCCGTAAAAATATGTTAGTATGCCACTGAAATGCGTTGATTGTGGTTATGAACCTCACGAGAAGGAGGTCAGCATGAGATACATGCCGAAATGTCCAAAGTGTGGAGGTAGGATTTTCATCAAGATCTCGCTCGTGAACCCCCGCATAAAGTCTGACTGACGAATTACGACACTTTCGGCTTTTTATGAGTGTGCCATAGATCTTTTTGTTATTACCTCTAAGGCAATGCGTGCTGCGGTAACGGCTGAGATTCCAGAGGGATCGGCCATAGGGTTGAGCTCCATTAGGTCGAACCCGACAAGCCTTTGGTCGACAGCAGAATCGAGCAGTGCCAAAAGCTCTGAAACGGCTAGCCCCTCGGCCTCAGGATTGCCCACTCCCGGCATGCACGAAGGGTCAAGCACATCCAGATCCACGGAGATGTATACCCTTTTTGCCCCTGCTAGTCTCTCCCTTATCTGTGTCTTTGCCTGGCTCAAACCCGCATCGTGTATTTTAAGACAGCTGTAAAGGAATACATCGTTCGAATTTATGAAGTTCAGTTCTTCTTTCGATGAAGCACGCATCCCCAGCTGGAAAACATTAGAGGCGCCGACTACTTCGCTCACTCTCCTTGAAACGGTTGCGTGGCTTAGGTTGAAGCCGAGGTATTCATCACGCATATCCGTATGCGCGTCAAACACCACAAACGCGTCCGGCTTTAGCGCCCTTACTGCGGCGAGGGTCATCGTGTGCTCTCCACCGATGAGAATAATAGGTGATGGCGACTGAGCAGCCAGTTCTTCCACACAGTTCTGTACGCGGGACAGTGTCATAGCGGTATCGCCGTGAACAACGCTAACATCCCCTATATCCTCAATCCGTAGCTCGGCGGCGTCCTTACCATAACGATAGCTGTAGGTTTCTATGTTTAACGATGCGTCCCTAATTACCTGCGGACCGAATCTGGTTCCCGGACGCCAGGACACACCCGAATCAAAGGGCACCCCAAGCACGAAAGCGTCGATAAAGGGTTTGTCGCCTTTTACACCTAGGAATCCCGGGTTTGGCTCGGTGGTATAAAATGGTCGCTGGGTTTTCAATGTTTCTCCTTGCGAAGAGCGGGAAGCACGAAAATAAGCGCTGCGAACGCAACAAGCACCCCTCCTATCGCGAAACGTAGCTCGGTATAAAGGTTCGTAGCCGGCGTAGCATGGGATCCGTAAACCTGGATCTGAATTGCCAAAGAATACGAAGTCTGCACGTTTTCCAGCGTTGCGTATACGAGCTGTGACCCCTTGTACACATTCATCACATAAACACCCTGTGCGAGGCCTGACACGACGGCCCTTCCATGGCTGTCCGTCATGGCCGATGCGTTTACGGGTCCGCTGAGCGTCAGACTGTACCCCTGAAGAGGTGAGCCTAATGTATCCAGTAGTTGTATGTTTAGAGTGTAGCCGTATGGCACCTCGACCTTGTAGTTGGCATTCGAACCGAGAGGGATAATTGTAGAGTTCGTCAGACCGCCATAATCCACTGTAAGCGTATAGGTTCCCGGGAGTAGACCAGAGAACGTACCAACTCCTGACGTCGAGAAGTTCACAAGGGCGCCGTTATAGAGGAGTGACGCACTCGCATGCTGGACAAGACCACCCTGAATGGACACGACAGAATAACCGATTCTTAGCAGAGGAGCCGTAACGTTAAACAGTGCGTTCTCAGCGTTTACGTGTACCACGTTTGAGTAGAACACCGGGCCGCGCGATATACTCAGGTTATAGCTACCGGCCGGAAGTTGGACGCTCCCGTTTGGAGCGTTCAGAGACACTGTAACATGCGATACATTGGTAGCCGCCAAGCCCGCAAAGAAGACACCGACAGGCGTCAGATATCCTCCATAAGGATTCCGCACACTATAGGATACGTTTACCACGACGGCCTCTAAGTTTACGCTATTTGTGGAATTTGGGGTTAGCGTATAAGGGTATCTTGTGAGAACTAGGGTCTGAAGATAGGTTACGTTAAAATATGCTTGGACACTGGTGTTTAGCTCAAGCTGCGCCTGAAAGGAACCGTTACTCAGTGTAAAGTAGGAATGTGTTATGGTCCTGTTGTTGATCATGTACCACATTGTTACCGTTGCCTGCCCGAGCGGCTGGCCCTGAAGGTTGTCTACGCGAACTGTCAGTGTCGTGGTTTTGGCCAAAGCAGCTGATTGAACAAGGACGGCTGCGCCGGTGAAGACCAGCACGGCAAGTATCAAGGCGATGAGGAGAAGTTCTTTCAATGACTACACCCCGCTCGCTGCCCTTATCGTGGCTATTGAGTTGTCCGCTATCCCGGCCTTGGTGAGCGTTTCGGGGTTTGAGTACACTTCGTTGGGAGGTAATTCATCGACGGGAATGACTTCAAGTTCGAGTTTCTTTTTTCCCGCAACGACCACTTCGATTTTGCCTTCTATCCCGAGTTCCCTGCATGTATTAGTGTTAATCCTGGCAACTCCAGTTGCTACGTCTGGTTTCTTTTTAATTCTCATCCTTCGCTCTGGTTTCCTGTGCGCTTCCATTGTCTTATCACAAAACCCAAGCGGTTATTATTTGTTGCGATTTAACTCTGTTGGGGTCAAGGAGAAGTCCCTGCCCGCAGGGGCGGGGTAGTTCACGTGTTTTCTCCTTGCGAGGTAAAAGGCGTGCCAAGCTCACTGAGCTGTGCGTTCAGTCGCAAAAAGCGGCAAAGCGCATCCTCAAGATCTTCTCCTTTTACCCTCACTTGGTTCCAAGTATCTCGGTCTCGCAGGGTTATCGAGCCGTCTCTAAGCGTGTCATAGTCGACGGTAACCGCAACTGGTACGCCTATCTCGTCAAGTCGTGCATACCTTCTTCCTATCGCCCCATCCTCGTCGTAGGTTACAGTGAAGCCATATCGCCGGATTTCCTCCACCTTTTTCTTTGCAAGAGCATCGAGTCCATCCCTCTTGACCAATGGAAGGACACCCACCTGCGGATATGCTACCCTTCGTGGCACTCTGAGTACGATTCTGCCTTCCCTTTCCATAAAGCCAGTGTCAATGAGCGCATATAATATTCTGTCAACGCCGAAGCTTGGTTCGGTTACGTGTGGTACGAATCTTTCACCGTATTCCTTCTCTACCTCTGCTTTTATCGTGAGGTCTGAGATCGAAATCTTCTGGCCTGCGGCTACGACAAAGCCGTTTCGCATCCCCTCTAGCACCTCATCCGGCTTGAGAAGTTTGAGCGCATCGATTATTTCACCCGTCCTTGTGCCATATTTCCCCCGCAGTACCTTCGGATCCCACGTCACATTTACTTTCTCTTTCATGACAGGTCTGTCGTAAGCCCTGTAAGCACTCAGGTCTTCACCGCTGTGTTGCGCGTGGGATTTCAGGTCAAAGTCACCCCGGTAGGAATATCCGGCCACTTCAACCCATCCCCACCTATCCACCTTAACCATGAGATCCCATGTCTGCCTCGAATAATGAGGCAGATTTTTCTTTGGGACCTCCAGATAAAAAAAGTTCTCTTCAGGGATTCCGAGCTGCACAAGAAACCTCTGTCCTAATGCCATGAGACAGCCCATATACAGGTTGGAGACAGTTCCGCTGTTCACTGCCTCTTGTACAGTTTCATGGACAACCTTCTGAGAGCCCTCTGTGAGGAGCGTCAGGTGCTCGGCAAGGAGGTTTTCGAACTGTGCGACGCACGAGATATTAATCGGGTCGAAAAAGAATTCGATTTCCATCTGTGTAAATTCCCTTAGCCTTAGCGGACCTTGTCGGGGTGAGATCTCGTTTCTCCCCACCCTGCCTATTTGAGCGAGTCCGAACACCTTCTTTTCCCTCAGAACCTCGTAGGCCCTTTTGTAGAGGGTGAAGATTCCCTGCGCCGTTTCTGCCCGTATGTAGCCAGTTGTTGCCTCATATGGACCTATTGTGGTCTTGAATAACAGATTAAACCGTTCTGGTTTGCCAAGTGTGGCTCCGCATGAAGGACACTTAACTCCTTTATCATAATAGGACATTAGTTCCGCCTCGGTTATATTGCCGGCGGGTATGCCCTGTTCCTCAAGTACATGGTCAGCTCGGAAGAACCTCATGCAAGAGGGACATCTTACTATAGGGTCTGTGAAATGGTCTACGTGGCCGCTTGCCTTGAAAATCTGCTCCGGCGTTATAACGGGTGTTTCTACTTCGTAAATCAGGTCTGGAAAAGAGTCAATGAACATCTCGCGCCAGAGGTTTATGATGTTCGCCTTTATTCTTGCACCCGCCGGCCCATAGTCAATAAATCCAGCGACGCCGCCATAGATTTCGGCTGACTGGAAGAAGAAGCCCCTCCTTTTGCACAAGTCTAGGATTCTTTCATACCGCGATTCAGACACACAGTGACTGGACACGGGTTTTTTTAAGATTTTTTGTTTCCCCGAGCATCTCTTGGAATTTCGTGTCTTTTGTTGATCCACGTATAAAAGAAGGAGCCGGTGAGTGGAATATTCACCGCATAGATCACAACTCTTGTCAGTATGTCGACAGTGGTCGCAACCGCCGCAGGGGCCCCAAGCGCTATATAGGAACCTATCACGGCTGCGTCCAGTACGCCAAGCATGCCGGGTATGGTGATGGGTGTGGTCGATACAATTTCTGCTATCATCATCACGATCATTACTTCCCATATCGAAAGACCGTAGTAGCCTATCGAATGCATCACAAGTACGGCCACCACAGAAACGAGCACCCATCTAGTCGCTATCACAGTATACGAGGCGAGCAACCTTAACGGTGACCTTCCAACCCTCCTCAGGGCAGCGCTGAAGTTGTCGAAAGCCCGGTCCACCTGTGTCGGATCAAAATTTTTGGAGAGATGTGTGAGAATCGGCTGCAGGCGCCTCAGAATTCCGTTTACGTGTCTTTTTAAGCTGGTGGCCTTCAGCGAGCCCACAAGCACGACGAAGACCAGTACAAGCGTTGTTACGATCGTGAGCATGATTGTTCTGATGAAGGGTGAGGTTGAGATTGCACCGTAGACGACGAACGTGGCAAAGCCGGCGACGGTCACGAATCCGAGCGCATAGAGCAGCCTATGGACTATCACTGAGGCAGTAGGTGCGCCGTAATCATTCGCAGCATGTCTTTTTGTCATATCTATCCTAACAGCCTCGGCTGCCACTCCTGTGGGGGTAGTGTAGATGAGAAATAGGCTGCCCATTGTTATCACATATGCCTGTCTGAGTGAGGCATTAACACCCGCCGGCTTAAGTATGATGTACCATGCGAGCGAATAAAGGAAGCCCCCAACGACTTCTGTGAGGGCGGCGGCAAAAAGCAGGTAGCCGTTTGCCGCTGAAACATAGTGCCAAATCTCAGCGGGGTTAAAGAGGGCAACCATAAGTATTACAACAAACAATCCGAGGGCAAGCGAGATTGCTCTTCCTACTTTCATTACGCGCAGTTTATTTATACAACCAAATAACCTTTAGCACGATGATTGCCGTTTCAAAGAGTGGTAACGCCTACTTCGTGTATGACGAGAAGGACTGTATCACCCTTTACTGGAACAGATATTTCGGAAAACCCGTGAATCTTGCAAAACCCAAGCCGGGCGACAGACTGTCTCCCCTCAGACTGTCCCGCACGGAAGTGCTTTATCTGAGCGAAAAAGGTGAGGTTACAGTCGAGGGCGCAAAGAGGAGGATTGTGCCACCACCTCGTCCCAGTCTTGTGTACAACATATATAAGGATCTTAGAGATTCCGGTTTCATAGTAAGATCAGGTCTAAAATTCGGCGCCACTTTTGCCGTCTATGCGAAGGGACCAGGAATTGATCACGCGCCGTTTCTCGTGCAGGTGATTTCTCCCAAGCACAGGGTGACAGGTGTCGAGGTGATACGTGCAGGGAGGCTGTCACACGGGATCAGGAAAAGCTTTGTATTTGCCACGGAAAAACGGGGAGGCCCGGTGTACATAACTCTAAGATGGGTTAAGTCATGAGTGTCTGCTCTGCGTGGGCACATCACACATCAGCCCTTTCGAGCTTCGTCATTCACCCGTTTGAATACTGTATTCACCCTTATAAATTGTGCATACTGTGGCGTACATCTAGCGTCAGGGCCACCAGCTCACGAAATTGGCCAGTACGTACACGTGGCCAAAATACTGCTTCACCGTCCCGTGGACCAGTACGTGCTCACCAAGGGCAGGCAGCGTTCCGTTGTACGCCACGAAAACAGAACCAGAGTTTTCATGTAACACAAATCCGCTTATCAGTCCCCCCAAGCTGACCCTGTCTGTCACTGTTCCATAGAGGAACACCCTAGACCCCACGTTCAGGTCAGTTACCTTAGAGGAAACGAAGTTGGGAAATGAGTACAACGCGAGGAGTAGCACCAGGGCTACAAGAACGCCCACAAGCAGCTTATACTTCATAGTCAAAGGAACGCCCGCGGAAGAGATAAGTTTTTTCCACCAGTTCTTGGAAGTCATGAGTTCGCGTAAAATTTTTAAACACAGTACGCACCTTTAGTCCCAAGCCTCGGTAGCTCAGCCTGGTAGAGCAACAGACGGGTAGGCGCCCGGTTGAACCTTGTAAGCTGTGGGTCGCGGGTTCAAACCCCGCCCGAGGCTTCTATGGTTCACGCCACGCTGACTTAAGGCTCCACGTTGAAAACAAAGATAAAAATGACCTCCTTCTTAATCAGTTGCCTTGTTCCAAGACATTCTGCGCCATGCGGTTTCGGCAAAAAAGGGTAAAATAGATATTTTTTCCTTGCACATTATCGTCCGCAACTGGGTGCTCGAGTTGATTTTACCGCTTATCGATAGCCTTCCGGTCTATCAGATCAAATTCGGAGCTGTGGTTTGACTTGAAGACGCTCGAGGACGTGGGTGAGGTGGGCATTGTCAAATGGCTCATAGAGACTTTTCCCACAGAGTCGCCGGACATAATCCTTGGAAACGGACACGATGCAGCGGTTGTAAGCATCCCAGACAAAGTAGCTCTGAAGACAGATACCCTTGTGGTATCGGAAATGTTGTCTGGTGTAGGTTACTCAGACGTGGGCTGGAAGGCAATCGTCGCCTGCATCAGCGACTTAGCGGCTATAGGTGCGAAGCCTTTATTCTGTACGCTTTCCTTCAGCTCACCGCGCAGCCTGAGGTTTTCTAGGTTCAAGCAAATATTCATGGGGGTTAAAGAGGCTCTTACCTACTGCAAAACTAGGTTTGTTGGCGGTGACCTGAGCGAGTCGCACGATATTGTGATAACCGTGAATGCAGCGGGTAGTGCGCCTAACCCAGTCCCCCGAACAGGCGGTAAGCCCGGTGACTATATAGCCGTATCTAGGCCCTTTGGTCTTGAACCCCTGGGGTTGAGGCACCTTCTTGGTAAGATCACCCTGGACGAGAACTTGGCAAAATTGAGCACATCTTCTTTTCTTAGGCCTGTACCTGAGGTCGATTACGGTCAGCGCCTGGCATCACTCGCCGGTGTGCATGCCTGCACGGATTCAAGCGACAGTCTGTCTATTTCTCTTTCGAATATGCTAGGCGGGAAACTTGACGCTCACCTGATTCGTCTGCCTGCACATCCTTCTATTGAAGGCCTCGGGCCTGGTGTCGTGGAAGACCTTGTACTTAACGGAGGGGAAGAGTATGCGCTGGTTTACGCATACGACCCCAGATACGACCGTGCACTGGTGAAATCGTTAAGCAAAATAAGAAGGAGCCGCATGGTGATCGGCAGGCTTTCCGAGGGTAGGGGGAGAATCTTTGTTCGGACACCCGCTGGGGAAAAGATTGTTATCCCCGCGGGATGGAGGCAGTTTCAAAGCCGCTAGGCACACTTCCGTCGGAGAACGCAAAACGGGATTGTCGTGGAGTCAGGTTCTCCTAGCAGAGAAGGAACCGCACCCGTAGCTGCTTCGAGAGGTGTGTGTGCTTTTTCTACTGAAAAGTGTGCGAATTCCCCGAATCCGGTAGCAACCGGACAGAAAATGAAATCACAAAGATCTTGTGCAACTGTACTGAAGACCCCCATGAGGTCTCTTGGTGTCAGGTCAGTGATAGCCTACACATGGATATGGAAGAAGTGACGGTGACTATTCCTGTAAAAAACCTTTGGAACTTTGCCTCCCACCCTGAAAAGAATCAGATGTCTGGAACTATCCGACTATGGTATTGTCGAAACATTTAAGGGCACATGGATGTCATTGCTGATACGTCACCTCAAATCCTATACAAACAGCTTGCAAGATGCTATGGTGAACCACCCCGCCCTTACGGACGGGGTCTTCCCCTAAAGATAAAAAATTCGATGTCGTTATGTCCCTGTTTACCGCGATAGGCTATGTGAAAACCTATGGGAATTTGCGTAAAACGATAGGGAATTTCTATGTACACCTGAAAGAGAGCGGATTTGATTATTGACGCATGGTTTAGTAAAGAGCAGTTCAGGTCCGGAAAAGCACGCATCAGTCTATGATAGTGAGAAGCTTAAAATTGTCAGGGTGAGTTATAGTAAAATTAAGGACGACGTATAAGTTCTGGAACATCATTATCTAATTGCAGAAGAGAACAAAGGCACACAATACTACTTGGTTTCGCAGGTGTTGAGACTATCTGAAGATAAGAAATTCCTAGACATCCTAAAGGCATGCAAATTTACGCCCAAACTCCTGCGAGATGTTATCATGAAGAGAATCAGGTATATTGCAGTAAAACATTCCAAATAGATGTGAATCTTTACGTCTAAACCAACTCTGCTAGGTTGCATGAGTCGAACAAGTAGGTACGATAACATTAGTTTTGTGCGATTATTTCGCTATGAAGATCAGCGTGGCTGGGGGATTTGAGCCCACAGCTTCTAATTCTGTCGACTTTAACCCTAATTTGTTTGAAAAAGGTGGGCCCGGCCGGATTCGAACCGGCGACCTCCACCGTGTGAGGGTGGCGTCCTAACCAGACTAGACGACGAGCCCAGCTACTTTCTTAGTTCCTGCTTTTTCAGTCGTAGATTCTTACTATGACACCTTCTGCATTTAGTTGCGTTGAGCGAAACCTTGGCACCACAGTTCCTGCACACTTTGTACCTGAGTAGGTGATAAGCGGCTATCTCCCTTTTTATTGGGTCGGATATGGGCATAGTGTGTAATCCCAGTCCTACTACTTCAATTTTTCGATTATTACAAACGCCTTGGTTTCCTTGACACCAGGTATCGCCGAGACCTTCTTCAGAAACGAATCAAGGTTGTTGTACTCGACGATTGCGATCATATCCGTCTCGCCCGTCACCCGGTAGAGTTCGTTTGCGCCCGCCTCTATTGCAACCTTGTACACTTGATCCCTACTCTGGGGCGATATAGAGGCGTGTACAAAGGCTTCGACGCTAGACCTGCCTAACGATGAAATACCTTCTGGCGTTATGTCAACAAAGCCCCTGCCTGTCCTTACATACTTAGCACTTTTGAGCTTTCTCAGGTGGATACTCAAAGCCTGCCTTGATATGCCAAGCTCCTGAGCGATCTCAGCTTGGCTTTTCGCAACCGAGTACACCTTCGTCACTTTTGCCGAAGAAAACAGTTTTTCAAGTAACTGGTATTGCCTTTCAGTCAGTCTCTTAGACATAAGACTACTATAGTCGCAAAAGTATATATATCTTTTGGTCTAGGTCAACCGTGTCATTTCAGAACCAGCCCTCTTCTCTTCGAGAATTTAAGCTTAACGGGGACGATGACCCTGAGCTATGTGCACATCTTGCCATGAAGGACTGTGGTAAGAAAGGCTAGTTATACTTATTTCTTGCAAACCAGTAATACTGATCGATAAGCTTGAGGGCCCCAATATGTAATTTCTGCTTGACTAATTTCATCCTCTGCTCGAGTGACCAGGCGAAACTCGAGCAGGGAAAGATCTCTCAGCTCGATATAGATGTGTCCAGAGCACTTTACAGATTGCAAAAGAGGTTCAGGTTTATAGATTTCCTTCAGGTCGTTTCCACTAAACAGTCCGACTTTCTGGTCCTTGTTTACGTCGACTCCGCGAAACTGCTCAGTTATAACGAGCTAGCTGAGCTAAACGTTGAACTAAAGAGGGAAATGAAAAAGGAAATCAGAATTCTCGAGGTAAGAGCGTCAAAACCGAAGCTGATACAGGAGCTTCTCCTGCCGGTAAAGATAGTGTCGCACTCGAACGTATGGCTGCCGGACGGGAGCCAGGTCCTAAAGATCTCAGTAAAAAATGAGGATCTTAAGCGACTGGGCGACTCCGTTGACACGCTAAAAAAAATGGTTAGCTCAACGCTCGATACACAGCTATTCATCGAGGCCTCATAGAAAGAGATACCTCATGACACCGTGAGTTACCCTCCGGCTGAGTCCTCGAAGCTCCTGGCCTAGCGACTGTGCTTGACCACCACGGGTCGCGGAGGCGTCTACGGGCGTGGATTTCCGTACGCGCACCGCGGGTTCATATGACAGAGCAGTAAACTCCAATATGAATAGTTGGAGGAAGTCCGTGTCTCAGCGCCAAAGCCACTGAGGTTTACTACTCCCCGCCCAGACCCCTAACGTTGCCTTAAGGGGATTTCCCACGGTTTGTCGTCAGTAGCTCCCTGAGGAGAACTGTCGCATACATTCCACGGGGAAGTTCGAACTCAAGTACAGCCCTGTTTTCTGATACATTCGCCGAGGCGTTTCTTGCAAGGAAGTATAAAGGTCTGAATGAGCCCCTTATGTCTCCGCACGATGTGTCTGCGAAGTCCTTTACGAATATACCATCTCCCTGCATGACTGACGCCTGAACTGAGTCGAACTCAGAACCGGTGTTGTGCCATTCAGAGCCTACAAGTCTCGCAACTGGAATGAGTTTCCCACCTTGCCGACGTCCTCCTTGTGCACAAGGTATAATACGGGCGGGTAGACCATACACATCGCGCACTGCGACATAGCCTGTCCCTATTTCTGAGAGGTCCTTTCCCCTTTCTATCAGAGCCGTGAGGGTTCTATTGAATACTGACGCCTGGTACGAATTGATAAATAGCCGGGTCAGGTAACCAGGGAGAGACATGATAGCCGCTCTTTCATCCGAGCCGGTACTAAGCTTCTGGCGTATCAGCTCTTCGTACCAAACCCCCTTTCCTTGGAGGATCCTCCTGATGGCACCGGCGTAGTCGCGTTTGAGAAGAAGAAGACCTATCGTATGGGTGTCCATGTCCACGCCTCCAAATCTCTGCTCCCCAAAAAAGGCGGGAGTAGGTGAACGGCAAGCCTCAAGAAATGAAGAGATTAAGTGCTCTCCATCTTCGAAACCGTATACAACTATTCTGAACGCGTTTCCGAGAATCTCCCTTGGACCAAATGGCATCAGGCGCATTCCATGAGGTGTGAACTCCATGTCGTAGTCCGAATACCGGTCAACCCTGCCCGGGATTGTCAGAAACTGCCAAGTTACCGCATACGTATCCTTAAGCCCACCGTAGCCGATCATGCTTGCCTCCGTCCCGTAGTGCCTAGCCAGCCGCCTTATGGCATTGATGGTAGAAATGTTTCTCTTTCTCAAGACGCCAAGCGTGTATCTGCCACTCAAACCGTGTTCGAAAGAACCGCTTCCTGCCTTCGTTCCGCTTAGGTGTATTTCGAAAACCTGAAAGTCTTCTGGATCGCTCCCGACCCCTCCCTTGAGTTTCTCGCGGCCTGATGCAGCTGTTGGAAAAGGGTACACGGCCTTCACCTTAAAGCAGCCTGAGCCTTCCGGTGATTCTGTCTATGAGTTCCTCAGGGCCTGGTCCGAAGCCTGCACAGGTAACAGTATTGGGCGGCACCTGTGTAAGACCGGCATCAGACACGACGAAATAAGGTATTCCCATCTTTTGCGCTTCAGTAACCAGTTGAAACAGCTCCTCCTGTGAGTTAACCCTTGCCACTATTTTCTTCGATCCGGAACGGCTCCAGGACTCTACCCATTCCCGTCTTTCCCTCATGGTCACAAGATACGCTCCAAGCGACGCATGTGCCACCTGAGCGGCGATCTTGCCGCAGCCGAGGTCAAGGTCCTTTCTAATTACCATGACCTGTTTGAAATCCTGCACAGTCAAACTCATAAAAGAGCGAAGATTTAAACACAACAGTTTCATCTTGAGGGTGTGCGTAGTCGGGGGCGGACCGGCCGGTTTGCTTGCTGCGTGTAAGCTTTCCGAAGCAGGGTTTGACGTTACTCTCTATGAGGAGCACAAAACAGTTGGTTATCCAGAGCACTGCACGGGAATCGTACGTAGTGACTTCCTGAGTATGTCTGGTTACTCGGATCTCGAGTCTCTTGAGCTATCTCGGTATAAAGGTGGAAGGGTTGTCATGGAGGGGAGAGAGTTCTCTATCGATACAGGCACCGTCAAAGCCGTCATGATAGACAGACCGGCCTATGAGGCGAAACTTGCCGAGATAGCGGCGTCTAGCGGGGTTAGAATCAGGCTGGGCAGCAGGGTTGACATATTGTTTCATGCAGGAAAGCCAGTTATTCGTACATCCGAAGGTTTAGAGATACCGGACATGGTGATCGGAGCCCGCGGACCTTGGTATAATCCAGCACTTCGTGTTCTTCCAGGTCTTCAGGCACGAGTGAGGTTGCAAGAGCGTGTTGACCCATCGAGCGTAACTGTGTTCTTTTCAAGAGGCTTGCCTGGTTTTTTCGGATGGCTTGCACCCTATTCTGAAGGTCGTTATGCGAAGCTTGGTCTTGCGGCTACAACCAAGAACCTACGCGCACTTCTTCCAGAAATCGCAAGGATGAGCGGCGTAAAACATGAGCTTCTCGGATATTTCGGTGGTAGGGTAGTCGTGGGCGGCGTCTATACGAACGGGAGCAGCCCGGGCTATGTTCCGGTCGGTGATGAGGCAGGACTGGTGAAACCTCTTACGGGAGGAGGTCTTGGTCTTGGGGCTAGGGGTGTGCTCGAGCTCTCTTCTTCGCTAGGTCGCGGTGATTTGTCACTACGGAGATACCGTTATTGGCTCGCAAAGACTAAACAATCGCTTCTCTTCTCAGAAATCGTCGGAAGGTTTGTGTTCAGTTTGCCGTCCTCTCTCAAGGCAAAAGCGTTTGAACACACCTTCAGCATCCCAGGATTCGGTCGTGTCCTCAGAGCTTCAGATTTCGATGATCACATGTCTGCCATTCTTTCACTGATGAGGAGTTCCCTTGCAAATCTTTTCTAGCGTGCAAGCTCAGAAAGCGCTTTTATAACCGTGGAACAGTAGTTGCTTTGTATGAGTTCCAACCAGCCTGTCCAGCAGATTCAGTTACCACTATGCACTTCGTGCAGGACACCGATAGTGCCTGGTGAGCAAGGCGCGAAGTTTCTGTGTCCAAAGTGCGGAGTAATGGTGCTCTGGAGGTGCACCAGGTGTAGAAAGACGGGTACAACCTATAGATGTCCCAACTGTGGTTTTGAAGGACCATGAGCTTGATCCTCCCTGTTCAGGGCGTACCACGATCTTGCTTTGGTAGAAATTAGTGACACCAGAACATCGATACCTGATCCAGTCTTGTTCGATATCGATAGCCTTCCGGACGTTTGAGTGAATTCATCGGCATGGGTGTATGCAACCAAAATTTCCGTTTCCTTGAATATATTTTGGATTGTGTGAAGGAGCGCTTGTTGATACTCCTGAGAATAGCCCGCCTTCTCTGTAGGGTCGATAAGGAAAATAATTAGATTTGACAGGTATCTCAGAGCCGACACCGCCTTCACTTCTGCTGCACTTCTCCTTTCAAGGGGTCTGTCAAGGAGACCGGGTGTATCAAATATGATAATCTTTATTCCACCGTGCGCAATCACACCCGCATTTATTCTCTTTGTGGTGAACGGATAGGAACCTATCTGTATTCGCACTCCAGTTATTCGTGAAACGAGCGATGATTTTCCAACATGCGGAGCACCGGCCACAACCACCTTAAATGCAGTGGGTTCGATATTCGGAAGCTCTTTCAGAAGCACATAGCCTGCCTTTAGCCTTTCAATATGCGGACCCAGATTCCTGATGACTGCACCCGCCCTTCCTAAGAAGGCCTTTCTGAATTTCATGTGTGATTGGGGATCCGTTGCGATTCTCCGTGTGTAGTAGTCGCCTATTCGTTTCACGATTTTTGTGGAGTTGAGAATGAATTCAAGATCCAGAAGAAGATTCTGATACCCTCCCTCGTAAACAGCGTCACAGATATCCACGTAAAACTGGTGAGCCCCTCGTATATTTTCATATACCCTTTTTAGCCTGTCTATCCGCGCCGAGTACACCCTCTCGAAAAGGGCAATTTTTCGTAGGCTAGCCGAGTGCTCTTTGGCTACAATACTTGCTCTTGCAACCCTTCCGAATACAGTTTCTTCAAGCTCCTTCGGAAGTGGTATAAGACCGAGCTGTATGAACGGATTATGCGGCGCGTTCAAAAAATTCCACCCAACGCTTAGAAACCCATACTTCACGACCTTCATATGTTATTTTCACAACTCTGTGTAACGGGATGTATTTCAGTTCTGTTCCGGAGCGACATGTGAAGTAGTGACTTGTTACGCGCGTTATATCTGCTATTCGACACACCGTCAAAGTAGTCTCGCGTTCATATCTGTCGACAAAGTGAACACACGCCTCCCCTTGGAACCTGGCGTCCCACCTGAACTTGTTTATCACTTCTCTGATGGTTCTTTCCATCTGCGACTTACTAACTTTTGGGAATGAATTAAGTCCACTGACGTAGAAAAAGAATTCAAGGCAGACGTTGGTTTATAGCCGTGAACTGTATGCACTGCTCCGACAATTCCTATCACCAGTCCTCCTACGACAGTATTTGCGTGTCGGGAGTCGCAATATCCATAAATTCACCCAGAACAACCTAATGTGACCATGAGCACGGAGCTTCCAACGGGCGGAACGACGGTCGGCTTAAAGCTTGGCGATGGAATAGTCCTCGCCTCCGAAAAGAGACTTGCATACGGCTATACAATACTTTCAAAGTCTGTAAAGAAGGTGTATCAGGTCAATGAACGCATAGGCCTTGCGTTTGCCGGCCTGATAGGAGACATGCAAGCCCTTGTAAAGAAGCTCAGCTATTACGTTAATCTTTACGAGATGGAAAACAGCTCGCAGATAAGCGTCAAATCTGCAGCCAAGCTTCTGAGTGTCCTCCTTTATGACTCGCGGTTTACCCCGTATTTCACTGATACGATAGTGGGAGGAAGGGACGAGACAGGTTTTCACCTGTTTACACTGGATGCGCTTGGCTCACTTCTTGAGGAAGATTATGTGAGCATAGGCAAAGGCGCACCCATTGCTCTGGGAATCTTGGAGAGTGAATATAATTCAGCAATGGACCTCAAAACGGGAGCAGAACTTGCTAAGAAAAGCATCACACAGGCTGCTATGAGGGATATTACTTCTGGTGACGGAATCGATATCCTGATAATTGACGCTCACTCAGTAAGGTTTGAAAGCTATGCGCTCAGGTCGAGTACGCGGATTGGCACAAAGGCAGCTGATTCTTGACGCACTCAAGCAGAATTATGAGAGAAGAGAAAATTTTCTAGAGGAATGTGGTATGGTGATTCAGGAATGTGGTACTGCCATATCCCTTGTCCACCGAGGTGAAAATGAGGATGCAAAGAAATTGCTTGAATCGGCCAGAAACCGACTCAATGCACTTTCTGCTCGGTCGACTGAAACATTACTTTTTCCGACGGATGTTTTGAAGGACTCTAGGGTGGAATTTGTGGAGGCGGCCTGTCTACTTTCTGTTGCTACAACCAACTCTCTTCCAACCTATCCCAGCCTTAAGGTGCGGCCGGACGAGTACCTGCTAGGTTTAGCTGACTTTATAGGAGAGCTCAGAAGAAGGTGCTTGGAGCAAATAAGAATGGGAGACTACGAGAGGGCATCATCAACGTTCGAGCTTATGGAAACCGTGTACGAGTTTCTGTGGAGTTTTGAATATCCCAAGAAATTCGTTAAGGATCTGAGACGTAAACTTGATGTTAACCGAAAGCTGGTAGACGAAACGAGATTTATCCTAGCCCAGGCGCGTATCGTAATGAGGAGTGACGGCTGAACATGGTTGCCACAAAAAGGCAGCTCCTCGGTAAGCAGGGTGACAGATGGTTTGATTATGCGGAAGTACTGGTTTCTCTGGTGGAATTTGGAGGGCTGCACGGATACGTTAAGATTTCCGGTTCTTCGCTCGGCAGCCTTCTCGGAATATCTCAGCAGGCCGCGTCGATTCGTCTAGCCCGCGCTCATGAGGCCGGTTTTATTGAAAAAAGGGCCACTACAATGGGCTACGAATATACTTTGAGCAAGAAGGCGAGGGAGCAAGTTGAAAAATTTATCAAAATCTATACTTCTCCGTTTCTGGATGGGGAAAAGGTTAGGGCGACGGTGGTCTCGGGTGTCGGTGAAGGAAAGTTCTTTCTGGAACTGCAAGGCTATAAGAGGCAGATAGAAAAGATCTACGGCTTCAAACCTTACCCCGGCACACTTAACTTGAAGGCAGATCAGAACGCCCTAGCTCTCTTCAGAAGGTACCCTGCAAAGATCGTGAATGGGTTCAGAGCTGGAGGCAAAGTGTTTGGTCTCGTTCTTTCTTACGGCGCAAAAGTGCATCACGGAAAAGAATCGGTCGAATGCGTTGTCGTGTTTCCCGAGATAACGAGGTATGGAGATGAGATGATCGAATGCATAGCCCCATTCAGTATTAGAAGAAAACTCAATCTCAAGGACGCAGATTCGGTCTATGTTGAGCCATTATCCGGAACTCCCGGACAGTAAAATCTAATCACCTTACGTATGATTTCCGTGGTGCTATTTAGTGGAAAAGACTCAAACCTTTCGGATATTCTTATTATAATTGGGCCCAAGCCCCTCTCGGCAAGCTCCTCACGTAGCTTTTCTTCGGAGTATTTTTCGTCTGGTCCAAGAAGAATTATGTCAGGTTTTATTTCGGCCACCGGCTTCAGGAAATCAACCTCGTCGCCTATTACCACATGGTCAACCGGTTTGAGGTTTTTGAGAACTTCTGCACGCTGCATCTCGGGGATTATTGGAGGGCGGCCCTTGGACTTGGCCACGTTTGTGTCCTTTGCCACAATGACGTAGACTTTGCCCAATTTTTTTGCTTCCCAGAGAAAACTGATATGTCCAGGGTGTAGCAAGTCCCAAGTACCTACGACCAGCACCTTTTTTGATTCGCTGTCCCAGTTGGGAGCCTTTTGTGCAGCGATAAAGCTTCCATCGACGACTCCTTCTGCGTAAGACGCGCACACCAAAGCCGTCAGGTAGTCACCTTTGGAGAGATAGTACCGGCTGTCTGCAAGGTAGTCCTTCGCATGTCTGACGACTGCTTCGCTTGGTATCTGAGCTTTAGAAAGTTGTCCTTCAGCGTTCGAGATGTACTTTTCCGCCAATTGCCTTAAGTTCTCTTCCATGTTGTAGTATCAATTTTTGATCTACACCGAGTAGAATAAGCGTTTTTGTTTCGATATCGTCAAGATATCCGGGGATGATAATGCACTGTGGAAGCCCCGTATCCTCAGCGCTAATGTCGGTCAGTTTGTCAAAATGGATTCGTTCCCCTTTTTCTCCGATTCCTGATAAGCCAAGTGCGATAAGGCGGTCCGGGTGCACCCGCATTTGTGCAAGCTCACTCACAATCAGCTCTCTTGCAACGGATATAGTGATGTATTTTTCCTCGTTTCCATCGTATCCAAGGAGCAAAAGAGAGTGCAGTCCGAGTTGTAGATTACGATATAGCTTCAAATAACTAGACTTTGGTCTGTATTGGCTCGATGGACCGACGATCGTCGCAACTGGACCCATCTTGTAAACTTGGAGGCCTGTAACTGCGAACGCTGCGGAAACTATTGAAACGCCTGGGATGTACAAGACGTGCACCCCCGCCTCAAGCGCCTCGTTCTTAAGTGCCACATGGGTTGTCGCAAGAAACGGGTCCCCACTTACCGCTATAGCCACATCCTTTTCCTTTGCAAGCTGAATAATTTTTCGTATGCCGCCCCCTTCCAGTTCCTTCCGCGTAGCAAGTATCAATTCTCTGCCGACTTGCGCCCTCAGTAACTGTGCTCTCAGGTTGTCGTAGGGAGCAGTATAAACATCAAGCAAGACAATGTCAGACGCCCTTAGTGCTTCCAAGCCCTCAAGCGTCAAACCGTGGGCTCCGAGCCCAAGACCAACGAAGGCAAGCATAAAAAAAGGGGGTTCAGTCTGAACCGCTATCTTCCTTTGGACCTTCCTTCTTTTCCCCACCCTTTGGTGTCGAGGTTCTTGCTGCCGCCACTATGTCGTCTATCCTGAGGATAGCCGATGCGGCCTCAACGCTTGACCTTATTGCTTGTATTGTAAGTTTCGCGGGTTCGATTATGCCTGCGTGCATGGCGTCAACAGGCTTCCCGGTGATGATATCTACGCCAAATACGTGTCCCTTTTGTTTGGTGTGGGCAGCGCGCAAGTCTGTTATTACGTTTATGGGGTCAAGGCCGGCATTCTCTGCAAGCGCTTTGGGTACTATCTCCATGGCGTCGGCGAAAGCCTCGACGGCTAGCTGTTCCTTACCGCCCACCTTTCCTGCGTACTCTCTTACACCCTTCGCGATTTCTACGTAGGTTGCGCCCGCACCTGGCAGAATCCTGGGATCAGTAACGGCAGTTGCCACAGCCTTGAAGGCATCGTGTAGCGACCGCTCGATCTCATCGACGGCCCTTTCCAGTCCGGCCCTCACGAGAACGCTTACCGCTTTGGGGTTCTTACAACCCTCCACGAACACCATCTTTTCATTAGCAACCCGCCTTTCGTCAACCAGTTGGGCTTCGCCAAGGTCTTGACTTGTAAGGTCGTCCATGTTCGTGACTATTCTCGCACCAGTGGCCCTTGCCAGCTTCTCCATATCGCTCTGTTTCGCCCGCCTTACCGCCAGTATACCCTTCTTAGCGAGGAAGTGTTGAGCCACATCGTCAATACCCTTCTGGCATATGACCACATTTGCTCCCACCTTTGCTAGCTTCTCTACCATATCCCTGAGGATCTGGGTCTCTTGGTCGAGAAAGGCCTTCATCTGGTCCGGATTTGTTATTCTGATCTCGGCATCTATCTCAGTCTTTTCAATCTCTAGCGGTGTGTCGAGCAGGGCTATCTTGGCATTTTCAACCCTTTTCGGCATGCCCGGATGGACAACCTCTTTGTCTATCACAACGCCGTAGATAAGCTCAGTATCCATTGCGCCACCTCCCTGCTTTTTGACCACCTGTATCTGGTCGACGTCAACGTAGTTTCGTTCGCCCCTCTTTTCAGTCACCTTCAAAACTGCGTCGACCGCGATTTGAGCGAGATGCTCCCTTGCATCCGATACCGACTTGCTGTTCATAGAAGTTCTTGCGATCTTCGTAAGTGTCTCTTTATCTGTTAGCTCTATCGGCTTTGCGATCCTGTCAATGATTTTCAGCACTTCGTTTTCGGCTCTTCTGTACCCGGATACAATCATAGTAGGATGAATCTTTTTATCGATGAGTTCCTCTGCTCTGCGCAAGAGTTCACCCGACAGAACAACCGTGGACTTTGTCCCGTCTCCCACTTCCTCGTCTTGGGTCTTGGAGATCTGGACCATTAGCTTGGCAGCCGGGTGCTGCACGTCCATGTTCTTCAAAATCGTGGCGCCGTCGTTTGTGACAGTGATCTCGCCAAGCGAGTCCACGAGCATCTTGTCAAGTCCCTTTGGGCCGAGTGTTGTCCTTATCACCTCAGATACGGCGACAGCCGCGGCGATGTTAGAGGTGAGTGCCTCTCTGCCCTTTGAACGCTGGGACCCTTCCTTTAGAATTAAAACAGGCTGTCCTCCTACGCTAGGTATAGCAACTGACATATTCGTTCACTATAATGAAGAGGAATAGCTGGATTTTTTAATCTTACGCTTGTCTTCTGCCACAGCGTATGTAACATTCAACCGGGCGGGGATCGGCGGCCACTCGTTTGGGGAAAATAAAGTTGAATCGGGTTTGAGCTTAGAACCGCAGGGCAACGCTATTTGCGCGTAACATGAATTTTGACATGTATAAATATCATAGAATATGCAGTTCGGTTTTTCTCATAGAAGTTTAAAACATATATACCGGGTTCCCAGTGTTGCTAACATGGGACGAATAAAGACAAGGTCCATCAAGAGCACTGGTAGGCAGCTCTATAAAACTTATCCCGATTTATTCAAGAAGGATTTCCAGTCTAATAAGAAGACCCTAGCAAAGATCCTTGATACCGACTCGAAGAGAACCCTTAACAAGGTTGCTGGCTATATCACGAGGCTCGTACGGGTCAAAGAGCATCAGATAGAGCAAACCGAAGTTCTCTGACAGTTAGCGGGTGTGATGTTATGCTGACCTGCGCAGATGCAATGACGAGCATGCGCCTCGCTGACCCGCTACCCTCCGGTGGAGCAGTTGAAGGTACTGTTTAAGTGTTTGGGGTGGGTCAGTCCAAAAGGCGGAAAGGAGCAGTTAGTGGAACTTGAAAAAGGCTCTACTTTACGTGACCTGTTGTGCTCGCGCTTACATGAAGAGGACCTTATCAGGATGCTCAAAAGTGATGGCGGACTATCCTCCAAGGTCATAGTGCTCGTTAATGGTCGGGATTCGAGGCTATTCAAAAAACTCGACACCGAACTCAGGGAAGACGACATAATAACAATCGTGCCGGTGGTTCACGGTGGCTAAGTCCTCTGGCTACCTTTCCCCGAGCTGGGACGCAATATACGAGGCAGTATTGAGAGTATCCCTCGATATAAAGAAAAAACGCAAGGAGTTCGAGGCGATTATTGCACTTGCACGAGGCGGGTGGGTTCCTGGCAGACTGCTTTCAGACTTTCTTAGAGTCAAGCGGACGTTGTCCCTCCAGATTACTTCCTACAAAGACCAAGAAAAGGCAGAAAACATAAGATTGCTCGACCAGGATTTCAAAACGGATGCGCGATCCGTGCTCCTAGTGGACGATGTGTCAGACACGGGGGGAAGTCTCATGTTTGCGAGGGATTTTCTGGAGAAGCTTGGTATTGAAGAAATTGGCAGTGCGACGCTCTATATCAAACCCTGGACAAGCTTTGTCCCGGATTTCTTTTATCAGAGCGTAACAGACTGGGTCGTATTTCCTTGGGAGTTTGCAGAATTCATGGCTCCAAATGTCCGAAGGTTTGCAGAGCTTTCGCGGTCGATAGGACTATCCCCGTCGATTTCATCCCTACTTGAGGAGTTGATTGACCATGATGATGATGATTGATGACAGGAGCTACAGTCTGAGGCTTTACAGGGTGGACAAAAGCAACCTCGAAAAAGCAAAAGAGGTTGTCCGAGAACTTGGTGGTCTTCTGTTTGGCTTGGATCGTGATGAACACGAGTCCGTCTTTGCGGTTGCGTTCTATAATGCATGCGTCAGGTGGCATTTTGGGGAAGCCATTTCAAGAAGGTTCGAGTATGAGTTTCTGGTTTGCCTAACGGGTAAGACTCAGATATCGCCGCTGCTTAAAGATGTCCTTGACTTCGAAACGAAACCAGCTCTTTACCTTGCCTTAGCGAGTTCGGGAGCGGCGTATGGTGGAGATTTCGACGTAGATCTTGAGGAAGTTGAACTGGAAAAAGTAAAGCTTGATACACACCGCATGAACGTCATTGTGGCGGTTAACCAGCAGTTACTTATGAAGACGGATTGAACCTAAGCTTGTCAAGTGAGATTTCCCCAACAGCCGAATCTACAACATAGAGAGTGGAATCGACCAAGTAGCAGATAACCTCCACCGAAAAATGCTTCAAGCTAGGCTTGGCCCTTATTTTCGACGTAACTTTTGCGATGATCCTTTTGCGTTCTTCTTCTCTGGAAACCCTGTGCAGAGTTATCCTGTAGAGGTTGTCGCCGATACTGAGATTCAGTTGCTCCGATAACTTGTCCCAAGAGCTTTGGTCAGAATCCAGCGATATAGAAAAGCCCACTCTTGCTACCTTTTTCAGGCTGTAAAAACGCCACAGATCCTTCCTAAGGCGATCCTCAACGTCAACCTGTGCACTTACCCAGGCTACCAGAATTCCCGGCGACCTTGTTCTCTTAACAGTCAATTCCGGCATGGAGCCTTGGAGTGCATCCGTAAACTCGTAAGCTGCGTTTGCCTCTTTTCCCATCAGTGCAAACAACAGATATTCGCGCATATTTGTTCCCATATCGGGTCACTTTCTACGGTAAAACTTTTTAAGTCAATGGTGCACAAGAATCGCAGATGAAGAGTTTCGACCTGCTCTGCTCCTTTACAATCGACACAATAGTAAGAAAGAGAAACAGGATTGTTGCTCCTGGTGGTCCTGCCCTTTATTCGACTCTTGCGATACTTCTTACAAAACGGCCGAGAAACGCGACGGTTTATTCTGTTGTGGGATATGATTTCAGGGAAAAGTGGCTCAAAAGGCTCGAGCGGCTAGGAGCTGATCTATCCAACGTTGTCAGAGATCCCTCGCGAGCGACGACGAAATTTACCCTTAGGCTCTCGGGTGACGACCGTACGCTGTATGTGAAAGATCCCCTCGACATGGACGCATACTTTAGTTCGATAAGACCGCAGTCACAAAGCCTGTTCGTTTCGTTCACATATAATGAGGTGCGCCCCTCTACAATTTACGAGCTTACCCGCAACAGAGTCTGCCTTGTAGACTTGCAGGGTTTTGCAAGAAAGGCAGCCAGTACGGGTCAAGTTACAAAGAAACGGCTAATGTTCGACTTCTCCAACTTTCGATTTGTAAAGTTTTCAAAAAGTGAGGTAACTTCTCCAAAGGCAATAGTAGAGCGAGCTCTTTCGCAAGGAGTAGAAGAGGTTCTCGTTACTGACGGGGGACGCGGATCGGTGTTATACACGGATGACCAGATCTATAAGTGCCTGCCAAAATTCGATGCGCAGGGTAGTCGTAATTTTGACTCTACAGGAGCGGGGGATGTATTTGGGGCGGAGTATTTTGCTTCACGAATAGAAGGAGAGTCTCCGAAAGATGCGCTTTTACGTGCAACGTCAGCTGCGGCGATCAAATCGCTGTTCGGTTCTGGTTTTATGACGGTTTCTTCAGATACGTTCAATTCGGCGTTAAGAGTCCTGTCGAGAGAAGTAAGGTGCACGATAGACTCCTAGTGAACTATCCGCCCTGGCTGCCTCTTTCGACACTCAACCTCCTTTAAGATAAAATGTTCCGGGGGCTCGGGATGTGCTCGTCTTGAGTAAAAACTCCTAAAAGTCTGACCCGTGTTCGTTGGTTGTCATGGACGGAGAGAGTGGAGCACAGAAAGAGGTAGGAATCACCGAGAAAAAGGAAACCAATTTTTCCGAGTGGTATCAGCAGGTGGTACTGAAGAGTGGCCTCGGTGACTACTCACCCGTGAAGGGCTGCATGGTGTACATGCCATGGGGCTACGCTATCTGGGAAGAGATAAGGAATTATCTTGACAAAAGGCTCAAGGCTCTCGGTCACAAAAATGCGTATTTTCCATTGTTCATTCCTGAGTCCTTACTCAAAAAGGAAGAAGCTCATTTTGAAGGGTTTACTGCCGAGGTAGCTTGGGTGAATACTGAGGGGGAGGAAAGGCTCGCGATAAGGCCAACCAGCGAAACTATAATGTATAATATGTTCTCCAACTGGATTAAAAGCTACAGGGATCTTCCTCTTCTGTTAAATCAGTGGAACAATGTGGTAAGATGGGAAACGAAATCGACCAGGCTATTTTTGAGGACGCGGGAGTTTCTGTGGCAGGAAGGGCATACCGTTCACGCCACCAAGGACGAGGCAGACCGTGAGGTGTTTACGATCTTAGAGCTGTACAAGAGTCTGCTGTCTGACTTACTTGCGATTCCGGTTCTTTCAGGTCTAAAGAGTGAGGGTGAAAAGTTTGCGGGCGCCCTTTATACCGCTACGATAGAAGCTCTGATGCCCGACGGAAAGGCACTGCAGGCGGGTACGTCCCATAATCTCGGACAGAATTTTGCCAAGGCCTTTGATATTGTGTACCTCGACAAGGAGCAGAAGAAGAACTATGTATGGCAGACCTCATGGGGAGTCAGCACACGCCTGATAGGTGCAGTAGTCATGGTGCACGGCGATGACAAAGGGCTTGTACTTCCTCCATATGTGGCCCCCGTTCAGGTGGTGATAGTGCCCATTTATTACAGCGAAGTGCAAAAGAAAGGCATTACCGAAGCATGTGAGAAAATCCGGGAGCTGTTAGAGGGTAAAGGGATCAGGGTTGAAGCTGACTTACGCGATGACAAGACACCGGGCTGGAAGTTCAATGAGTGGGAGCTTAAAGGGGTCCCTATAAGGGTGGAGATAGGTCCGAGAGACCTTGAGGCCTCTTCCGTAGTGCTTTACAGAAGGGACACGTCCGAAAAGCTATCCGTTAAAGTCGAGGACGTCGGGCGGCGTGTTCCTGAGCTTTTGGATATCGTCCACACCAGTATGCTTACTAAAGCGGAAATCTTCCTTAGGAGTCATATCACGAACGTGAATGATTATACCACTTTCCAACGGGTCCTCGAAGAAAAAGGGGGATTCCTGAAAGCTCCTTGGTGTGCGGAGGCAGATTGCGAAAGTATAATAAAAAACGAAACGGGCGCTACGGTTAGGCTCATTCCGCTTCAGGACAAGGAACCCCAGTCGCCGTCTTGTCTCAGATGTGGCAGGACCGCCATGGTTACCGCCTATTTTGCGCGGTCATATTAAACAGAAATGAAACGTTTATAAACACAGGGGATGGCTATAATCTGCATGTCGTCCGAGCAGATTGATGAATCTTATAAGAGGCTTCTCGACAAATTCTACGGAGATCTACCCAGAGTTGAAGGCAGTGGTGAATGGTTTTCAATACCAAATCCTGTGCTCCGGTATGAGGGAGACAAGACAACGTTTATTAATTTTAAGCAGGTTTGCGAACTTTTCAGACGCGAGCCATCACACGTAATGAAGTTTCTAGTGAAACACCTAGCCACAGCAGGTTTTGTCGACCCTGAGGGAAAGCTGGTTTTGCAGGGTCACTTTTCTGAGCCGCAGCTAAGAGAGCTGCTCGGAAGATATGTTGAGTTTTATGTCAAGTGTCCCACTTGTGGCAGACCTGATACCCGGCTCGTGAAGAAGCTCAGAATAGTTTATATGGTGTGCGAGGCTTGCGGAGCAGAGGCACCTATAAAGGTAAAAAGCTAGACTATATACTTGGGGTACGGGTGGTTGAAGGAAAGAAGATAGTCACCATCTGCGATAAGGGGCTATTTGAGAAAGGATTTTTCTTAGACCCCGCCCAAGCAGCGTACTTTAAGGGCGTTCCGGCCGATCTCCCATATGTATACGAAGTCGCTACGACTGCGGATTTTACTTCATGTCTAGGGAGAAGAACGGTCACTTCTCTAATTAAGCTCGGTTTTATTGACAAAGCCTCGGTGCACATGTTGCACGGCGTGGAGTATGCTGAGGTGTACAGGATTTGATAAGATGTCCTAGATGCGGGCGCCTTACGCCACCTAATCTCGGAACCAGAAATCTATGCAGCATATGTTACTCGGAAACTAGGGTGACACCTGTTCAGACGCGCAGGGTGGAGGTTTGCTCGTCATGCAACTCCGTCAGGGCACAGGGAGTCTGGCTTTTCTCAACTGTGCTAGATGATTATCTGGAAGGTCTGGTTGCCGGCTACCCCACGGGTGAGTTCGGCATTGTTCATAAGAAAGGCAAAAGAAAAACCGCTGTTGAAGTTGTTACTGGTGGAAAGGTGGTGAATGTATTCGATGTTTATCTGAGTCATACAATTTGCCCACGCTGCCTTATTCACAAAAACCGATCATATCCTTACGAAATTAAAGTACGAATTGAAGGACGGGCTCTATCGAGGAGAGAGGTGGTCTATATCAGTCAGCTTATTCAAGAGAGCCTGAGGGACGAGGGTCAAAAACTTGTATATGAATATACCGAGAACAAAGACGGAGTAGACCTTTCCGTCTCGACCAAAAAGGGGTTCAACACTGTGCTCAATCATCTCAGAAGAAAGTTTCGTGCAAAGGAGGTGAGCTCATATAAACTTGTAGGTGAAGCCCATGATAAGAGACGCTTATTCAGGACCACCGTCTCTTACAGAATAATCCTTTTCGAAAAAGGAAACGTTATGCGCTTGGGCCAGAGCCTTTTCGAAGTAGATTCGGTTGGCAAAAGTGGTGTAAAGTTAAGGGATATGAAAACTCACGCGACCACCCGCTTAGAAAAGCACAAACTGGCAGAGATGATTCGGCGGGGTGAGGCGGAAACGGTCCTGCAAAACGGACAAATAATTACCCGCTAGTCCGCCTGAGGGTTTCACTCTGCGCAGGCATACGTAGGTACGTGTTGGCATACCAGTCGTATGCGTAATAGAGCTTGGGCTACAGCGCATCATATAGGGACCTCACGAGTTCACTGGGGCCCTTCCGCTCCGCCCCTGTCAGGATGCACACATCTACTATACATTGGGAGCGCCCTCCATACTAAGTAGGACGCACATCGCCACCCGGGGCTTTAGCAGGGGAGCCATGACACACCGGCGGGTTCCTCAAGGTGTTAAACCCGAACGTAACTATTTAACTATACATTCCCAAACTGCTGACCACGGCGTTGACTTTTGAAAGGCGGCAACAATGCTTTAAATACCTCGTTTGTTCTTACTATTTACGTAGAGCAAGATGCCTGAAAATGCAGGTGGATCGTTAAGAAAACCGGAAGAATGGGAGATTTTGGGTGTGATAACTCAGCTTGTGGGCCACGACAGAGTGAGAGTTAAATGCGCAGACGAGAAAATAAGAATATGCAGGATACCAGGTAGAATGAAAAAGAAGGTGTGGCTGAGGGAAAACGACGTGGTCTTGGTATCGCCGTGGGATTTTCAGCCTGATACAAAGGGTGACGTGGTCTATAGGTATGAGAGAGACGAAGTGAGAAAACTAAAGGAGGCGGGTTTCGCAGTCCCCACCTAGGGGTCACTTGCTCACAAGTCAAGTTTTTTTGATGTAGATCGAAATCCTTTTTAGGTTTGTTCCATGTCAAACAGCAGTATGCCTGAAAGAGACGTGGCGGAGATTGGGACACAGCCGCTGAGTATTACGAGTGAAAGGGTAATGAACAGCATCGCAAGACTGAATGTCCTACTGCAGAAGAGAAGCGCGCATTTAGAGCGTATTACCGACACAACCCTGATGCTTTCCGCACCCCGTCACTTGATTCCAAAAATCGTAGACGCCGTAAGGCTTGCCGATTTCGGCGTGAGTGCTGAACGTATAGACGAGTTCATTGAAAAGGAGGAGTACTACGATGTAGTCGCCGTGTCTGGTTCCAAGCATGAAATACAGAGATCCATAGGCAGGATAATAGGACGCCGTGGGAAGATCAAAAAGACGATTGAAGAGCTTACTGGAGCGGACATCTATATCAGGGATAACAGCGTGCTGATTCTCGGTACGTTTGAAAGTATTGAAAAGGCTCGGAATGCCGTGCTGGGTATAGCGCAGGGAAAGCCTCAGGGTCCTGTTCTTAGGTCCTTGGGCGAGGGATAGGGGTGCTGTGCATTTGTCGAGTGCAAAGTTCAAACAGCTAAGCCCGGCAGAGTTCTTTTACGGCAACAGGTCAATGGCAGGATTCGATAATCAAAGTAGGGCAGTTTACACCGTGCTAAGAGAGCTTGTTGAAAATTCACTTGATGCCTGCGACTCTAACGGGATAAGACCTGTGGTCTATGTGTCACTTTCGAAAGTTGGTCAGGGCGACCTTGAAATTCTTGTGGCAGATAATGGCAGCGGTATTCCGAGAAGATACATAGCCGATTCTTTTGGAAAAGTGTTCTTCGGGTCAAAATACTCTGTAAAGCAAAACAGGGGAACGTTTGGCTTGGGTGGTAAAATGGCGATACTCTATGGTCAACTTTCTACTGGTGAACCCGTCGAAGTGGCCACATCCACCGGTACCGAGATTCACAGAGTAAGACTGAGCATCGATGTAAAGCTGAATCAGCCAGTCGTACATGAAAGGAAATCATCTTCAAACTCTTCAGGTCTTCATGGGACGACCGTGAGGTTGAGATTCAAGGGTGACTACGTGTCCGCCAGAAGCCGGATAGTCAAGTACCTACGCATGACGAGAATAGCGCTCCCCTACTCCATTATCGTGTTCAGAGATTCTGAAGGGCTCGTTTTCATGGCCCCTTCGCTAACAGATGAGCTGCCGAAACCCCCAAAGGAGTCTCCACCTCATCCATACGGAGTCGACCTCGTAAAACTACAGGAAATGATAGGGACTTCGAAAAGAACAATGCCCCTGTACAAGTTTCTCAGGAAGTTTTCTAGGGTGGGAGACGTGACCGCGATGAACTTTACCCAGGTTATGGGGCTGGATGCCAACAAGCCAATAAGTAAGATGTCCGACGAGGAAATAAGACGTATTTCCGATGGATTCAAGACATACCGCTTTCTTCCACCTGATGGCACATCCCTTTCTCCCCTTGGCATCGAGACGATCAGAACTGGCCTAAAGGCAGAGTATTCTCCCGAATACATTGCGATCGATCAGAGACCTCCTTCAGCTTACGAGGGTTACTCGTTCATAGTGGAAACAGCTATAGCCTATGGCGGGGGTATCCTTCCGCCTAATGGCGTAGAAGAGGTTAAGCTTCTGAGGTTTGCAAATAAGATTCCTCTGATATACGATGCATCGAATGATGTGTCCATGCACGTGATTCTTGAGGACATGGACTGGAAAAACTATAAACTAAATTTGAAGACCGACCCCCTTTTATTTTTCGTTCATATAGCGGCTACCAAAGTACCGTTCAAGACTGCCGGAAAGGAGTATGTCGCCGACCGTGAAGAAATAAGGAGAGAAATACGCTTGGGCTTCAGGGAGTGTGCGCGGGTCCTCAGAAATTATCTTTCGAAGAAAATAAATCAGATTTACCGTTCACAGAGAAATGAGAAGATGACCCAGTATCTTACGCTCCTTTCCAAGTATTCTTCGGGGCTTGCTGGCAAACCCGAGATACCGCACGAAAGACTGAGAACCCTTATCCAGCTAGGGGTAAGCTGGGAAGGCTACGCGGGTGAAGAGGAAAATGGTTCAAAGTGACACGAATCCCAGACACGCTCAGCGGGCACTTCTCAGACTTGGGGAGACTATTTACAGAATGTTGCAGGAGGCCAGGCTCCCTGAGGTGGACATCCCAAGTAGGTCAACCGACAACATCATTTTTGATGATAAGTTGCAGCAATATGTACTTGGTACCAAAGAGATCAGAAGGAGCGCGCTTAATGTAAGAGGTGCAAGAAGTCTGGCGCAGCTTCTGTGGGTCGCATATGTTTCCAAGGAATTGATGCATAAAGATCAGGTCACGACACTTAGGGACCTTTTTTATACCTCACTTAATGAAAGGCAACTTGAAATCAAAGAGCAGCAGGATACTGACTTGCAAGTTGAGGATCTTGAGGCGGTTCTGGGTGTTCCGAGAGAGAGCTTTAACATAATTCCGCATGACAGGGGGACGGCCTTTGGCAGCCTTACACTTGAGTACAACGTCAGGGGATTCGAGGGTAAGAGGGTGGACCTTCTTTCACACCCCGATGGTGTGAGCGTCGGGCCGGGGCTAGCCCACGCGAGTTTCGTGAAAAGTGACGCCCGTATGGTACTTGTCATCGAGAAGCACGCCATATTTATACAGATGATTAGGGAGAAAATCCACGAAAAGCTGGGAACGATTTTGATAGAAACGGGTGGCCAGGCAAGCAGGGCCGCCCGGATCCTGATCCGGAGGCTGAATAAGGAACTGGGACTTCCGGTTTACATAATTACCGATGCCGATCCTTGGGGAATGCACATCGCATTGGTCATTATTAGCGGCTCGGCAAAGTCAGCTCATATAAGAAATCTGAACACTCCTGGCGCAAAATGGGTTGGTTTCTGGGCTACCGACATTGAGAAATACAAGGTCCCTAGCCTTCAGTTGACGCAGGTCGACTACAAGAGGATAGAAGAACTCAAACACGACCCCCGTTACAGTGATCCTTTCTTTAAAAAACAGATACACGCCTTCTTGAAGACCGGAAAGAAGGCCGAGCTGGAAGCCTTCTCGAGTAAAAACAAGGCTATTGGTGTGACCTACCTCGCCAATGTTTATCTCGAGAAGAAATTAAAAGAAGTCGGAGCGATATAAGGGAGTGTGCGCGAAAGCACTTGACTGGCCGTTTTCTCAGGAGCACTACGTAAAGTGACCGCAAAGTTTTTACCAAACATTATGTCGAGGTACTCTGAACCGTTGTTTAAGGAAAAGATTTCAGGCGAGACCGACAGGCAGGTGGCGGTCGCCGTCTACTGAAGGCTTTCTACTTTCTTGAACGAAAGTTTATTAGAATGTAGCCGTGAGTATATTACACGAACATGCTCAACTTTAGCTCCCTGCTGGAAACTAAGAGACCGGTCCTTAGGGTGGCCGCAAACAGAATGGATGCAATCAAGCAGATGGTCGAGTCTGGTCTTCCTGCGCTTGCGGTGTATGACAAGCGCGATTCGTTTGTAGGCATTCTCAGTGCGAGGGAGCTCTTGCGACATGCGGATGAAGAACAGCTGGGACTTCTGCTCGAGAAACCCGATCCAAGGTCGTTCGCAAATCAACTAGCTGATCAAAAGGTTCTAAGTGAGATAACGAACAAGGGATATTCGGCGATTTTTGACTCTAACGGGAGGTTTCAGGGCATCATATATATCGAGGATATACTGCGAAAGCTATTATCCAAAAAAGAATATGAAAAATTCCCGATTGAGGGTTTTGTTCGTGACAAGTTCTCTGTTGTTTGGGCATCGGCTCCGGTAGGCGTGGGGTGGTGCGCCCTGAGGTCTAGTGGAATGAACAGCCTTTTAGTTGTAGATGACTCATGCAAGCCATTTTCCGTGTTTTCTGAACTCGATGTTTTGGCCGAGACAGTCGAGGAAAGAGTCAGTGTTCGCGAGCAGGGAGGCGATTCCGGAGTAAGCGAGGAATGGGGAGTAGAGCAATCAGACATCGTGTACATAGACAGGCTGACCCTAACTGTGTCCAACAGACCCCTCAAAACGTTTACAAACAAGCTCAAGGATACAGTACTCTATACAGAAAGCGTGGCCTCGGTTGCCACCAAAATGGTTCTCGGGAGGCTACCCCTACTTCCCGTGGTTGATTCTTCAAAGAATCTGATGGGCGTGGTGTACGGGGTTGACCTGCTAAAGATTCTTAAAGATAACGCCTTCTAGCACCCTTACTTCTTCCACGAATTTTTTGGATTGGCTTGCCCCCTCGAATACGTTTCCGGCCACAATGCAGTCAGCACCTGCCCTTATTTTGGCTTCAAGCTGACTTCCGGTTCTAATTCCTCCCCCTACTATAAGTAGTGGAGTCACGGTTCTCTTGACTATATCCACTACCTTTTCAGGGACTTCTTGGGAAACGCCCGAACCAGTTTCAAGATAAACCGTTTCGAAACCTAGGTACTGAGCCGCAAGCGTATAAGCGAGTACGAGTTCAGGTTTCTCGAGTGGGATAGGTCTTGCATGACCTATAAAGCCGGCTGTTCCTCCCTCACCGAGTATTATATAGGCCGTCGATATCGTTTCAAGTCCCATATCATGAATTATGGGAGCGGCCTGCACCTGTTGCTCGATTATATAGAAAGGGTTTGACGAATTAAGAAGACTCATGAAAAGAACAGCATCTGCGTTCGCCGAAAGACTCGCTATTCCATTAGGAAAAATGATGACAGGCTTATCCGTTTTACTTTTGAGGGCGTTTACGGTCTTTTCCATCCTCTTTTGCCAAACGGAAGTGCTCCCCCCCACAAGGTAGGCGTCGAACAGCTCATCGTTGGTAAGAGCAACGACCCTGTTTACTGCATCATCATCAAGCTTGTCCGGATCGAGAAGGGGAAAAATCAGAGTTTTCCTCTTCGTTCTTTCGAAAATATAATCATGTACTCGAGCCAATGCCTTCTTGCTCCGACAGAATCGAAATAAGTTTTGAGTAGGCGTCTACCGGTTCAGATCCGGGATTCACGTTAAACGTCTTATTGAAACCGCAATAACCACATTTTGCGACTACCTCTCCTTCTTTTGAAATATCAAGTCTTATCGGAAATCCCTCACAAATAGGACACCTGAATACCTTCGGTGTATACACCTTCTTTTTGATAACTACTTTACGTTTCCGCCTCTTACCACCCATGTTGTTCACTTCCAGAATTCTTTGGTCTTTATATACTGTTCCTCTGCTTTAAGTATTTCAGAATACATTTCGGCCTCGTCTACAATCCTCTTCCGCAGTATCCTCTTCGCTGTGACTGGCCCTACTCCGAACCCTGCAAGAACAATGAGCGCCCTTTTTCCGTAGCTCAGGTACATGTCAGCACTTTGCGTAAGTTCCTTCTTAATCGGACTAAGCTCCCTAGGAATGTGTTCGTCGCGCTCGAGTGCCCTAAGTACTTTTGTCGTTGACCCGTCGCTATAGCCGAGGAATCCGAGATACGCCGAGCTGCATTTCGGGCATCTGTAGCCTTCCTTTAAATCCCGTAGGATTACGCGCTCGCTATATCGGAAGCAGCTCAGACAGTGGAGATAATACTTTTTGCTTTCTATCCGGGCTTTCACTGCATCGACTAGACTTGAGGCACTCTGGGGCTCGTAGTCTCCGGCAAGGCTGGCCGCTACTATCTTTGCGAAGTCACGGAATTCGTTGTCACTCGCCACTCTGGCGCCTCTTGAAAGGGCAGTAAGCAAGGACTTTGCGTCGAGTACATCCGAAGTGAGCTCGTTTAGGAGCTCCTTACGTGCGTATGTTTCACATAAAATCAGGTGGGTTCTTCTTGGACCGAATTTCTCTATCATGTGCTCTACGTCGAACCCCAGCCTTTTAGAAATGGAAAACAGCCTGTCGGAATATTTTCCATATTGAAGTGCACCTTCTATTATATGTTGAAAAACTTCGTCCGGTGACAGCGCATTCAACGCTTCTGAAAGTGCCTGTGCACTCGCTTCAGACTTGACCAGAACCCCCATCGACATTACGCGTGTTGTTGCAGAATAACCATATCCTCTTGCGACCTGCTCGATGACGGCCGCAAGCGCTCTATTCGCCTTTGTTCCCAGAAAGGCGAAGACCATTAGGTAAGGTCTGTCGAGCGGTACGACATAGACGGTGTTGTGTGAAAGGTGCGAAACCCGTGGGATCGAGAGCAACGCCTTACGAGCGTCTTCCGTTAGGTTAATCCCCCAAAGTCCCTTAGTATGATCTCGAGCCCTGAGTATGTCAACCATTCTGCCGGCGACGTAATGACTTACGGGTATTGTTTCGCCGGTCCAGCTGGGTACTGCTGCGACGCTTTCGGTCGATGGTTTTACGTTCACTACGCGCACCCCGTAATCGACAGAAAGTACTTCCCACCTTTTACGCCCTAAGACTATAGTGCCTCCGGTCTCGCACCCCTTCTCAACAAAGGTGCTGTCCAGAAATCCTACGGTACTCTTTGTGAACATATCCCTTACCGCAAACTGCTTCTCAGTTGGTATCATGGTGATGTTAGCATAGAAAAATTCCTTGGCACGTCTGCCAGGAATAAACCTGTCCGTTCCAAGCCGCCGTATAAACCTCATTTTGTTAAGAAAATCAAGAAGTTCCTGCATGTCCTGTTCGCCGAAACCGGAGTAGCACAAGCATGCTCTAGGCAGTGCCGAAAGCTCTTCGAGTGTTGCTTCTCTTCTTGCAAGTAGATGACCCACGATTTGGTTTGAGAGGACGTCAAGAGGCGTCTTGAAGAGGGTAGGCTCTTCAAGCCACCCGGATTCCAGCAGTCTGGATATACTTGCGGCCTCAAGTAGGTCAATAGGATTCATTGCTATTATCCAGCCGCTCGACTTCTTGGAGAGCGCATGACCTGACCTTCCAAGGCGTTGTAACAGCGTTTCGACTGACCGCGGAGAGCCCACCTGCAGGACCTGCTCGAGCTCACCTACATCAATACCTAGTTCCAGCGACGAAGTGGCTATTACATGTTTCACCGAATTAGTCTTAAGGCTCTTCTCAACCCTGAGCCTTTCGCCTACCGAGAGCGAACTGTGGTGCACTTCTGCCCCCGGTCCAGTGTCTGCTGAGAGATGAGCCAGGGTCTCAGCTAAGTGCCTAGTATTCACGAATATTATACTCTTTTTCCTAGCGTGTTGGATAGCCTTTTCCATTATATGGCGTATGCTATTGTTCACCCTTGGTAAGTCGATAAAAATCTCCTTGGCTTTGCTGCTTTTGAGGTAAACCACAGTACCCTTTAGGTTAAAGAACCTGAGTATGTGGCCACCGCTTTTGATCGTGGCGGAAAGAAAGATGAGCTGCGGATCACTCGCAGTTAGTATCCTAAACCTTTCGAGCGCAAGAGCAAGCTGCACTCCTCTTTTCGACTGAACGAGTTCGTTTGCTTCATCGATCACTATATGTCTTACCTTAGAAACAAGTCCTAGGGTTGCGTTATTCGTAATGATTGCCTGAAAGGTCTCGGGTGTCGTTACGAGAATGTCAGGTGGATGCTCTATTTGCTTCTTTCTCACACCCTGCGGGGTATCTCCGTGCCTTACATCGATCTTAATTCCCAGCCTTTCCGCGAGTTCGTACATTCTCTGGTGAATATCTCGGTTTAGGGCTCTCAGTGGGGTCATGTAGACCGCCTTAACCCCGGCAGAGGTGTTCTTACTGAGTTTTTCGAACAGAGGGATCATGACCGCCTCCGTCTTGCCTGATCCTGTTTCGCTACAGATTACGATGTTCTTTCCTTCGAGAACAGGTCCGAAAGCGAGTTTTTGAATAGGAGTGAATTCAGAGTACCTGTCTCCTAGTGCGTCGACAAGTTTTCTGTTCAGCACAAATACAGAAATCGGTCAGAGGGCTTATTAATGCTTATTTGTTTTGACATTTTGCAGTGCTAGATCTGAATCTAATATTTTACGTGGGAACGGCCTCGTCCGTGGTTGTGTTTCTCGTAGTAATCTTCTTGGCAATCAGAGAATCGTCGAAAAGAGAAAAGGTCTAGCTTTCTTCGGACAGATCATAAAAGATTAGCGCGAGTATGTGTTTGCACGGTCTCCCAGTTGCCCTCAATACATTTGAGAAATAAAAATCGCGACATGTGCAGTAGTAATATCGTGTCACAGTATACGATGCGTTTCCCAATAGTAGCGCACCCCTTTCTTTGTCAAGTGCTACAAGTTCGACTTGTTCTCCTAGTAGCTCGCCAGTTTTTGGACCGGAGCCAGGGAAAGTTCTTTCGACTAGCTTCAGATATTCGATCCTATCATGTGCAATCTGTTTTGCTTGGAGCTTGAAAGACCGCAGGAAAGAGTCTAAATGTTCGTAGTTTACTACCAACACTAGAAAGGTGTGTGATTCCCCTTATAAATTCTTCAGCCATTTATTTCAAGAGATCGAGGACTCTTGCGGTTGCGGAACTTCACATAGGTCTTGGTTCGTCGCAACAGGTTGCCGACAAAATCTTCGAGGATATACTATTGAGACTCGACCTCCTGATTAGCAGATATTCAGTCAGACGACTGATAATTAACGGCGATCTTAAGGAAAGGGTGGGAAGACCAGGCGGTATAGAATCTCGGTTATTGAAAAGATTTGATATGTATCTTAGCGAGAAATCTGTGATAACGACGCTGGTAAAAGGAAATCATGATGGTCTAATAGAGAACTTCGTTAGTTTTAGAACCGTACGTTCCAAAAAGTTGACCGATCATGATGAGGTATTCGAGTTTGTCCACGGTCACTCGGTGAACAGAGATTTTCATAAGGCGGACTGGGTCGTAATTGCTCATCTGCACCCCTCGGTGTTAGTCGCAAAAACTAAAAGTTTTGCGTGGATATTTGCAAGGCGTTCGGAAGGGAGACCGCATGGCCTCGTGGTAATGCCTCCTTTTAATCGATTCGTCGGCGGAGGAAGAATATCAAGGGCTTCGTTGCCAATTTTGAAGCGACTAGGACACGCGGATTCGTGGAGAAGCTACGTTGTGTCTACGGATGGCCGGTTTTTGGGAGATCTTGACTTTGTGTCTCGGAACTTATGACATTTGAAAGGACACTTTCGAGAAACTTCACGAAGTCCTTGTTCTCGTCCGTAATAAGCACTTCATTACACTTGGAACACCTGAAGCCTGCCTCGACGGCTTCGTCCGAAGTGAGTCTTATGCAGTTTTTTGGGCATTTAAAGAAGACATTGTTCTTTTCATACTCGTATCTTCTCTTTAGCTTTTCGATTATTTTGATCCTTCTATAGTTTAGCTGCACGCCGAAGAACAAGTAGTTGGGCTTCCAGTAATAGGTGACCCAGTTCGATTTTGAGTCGATTTCCTTTCTAAAAAGCACTAGCTTGTTTCTGTCAAGCTTGTATATGATTTGTCTTGCGGTATTAAGCTTGATGTTGAAGGCGCGGCTTATGTCCTCATCCGTCGATTCCCCCTTTCTTATGATGTACTCCATGACCGCATAACCCTCTTTGTCGGCAAGCTTGTATGCGAGCGTGAGTAGGCTCCAATCGGTATCATTGAACTTCTTTTTCGTAAACTCCCACTCTCCCTTTATTACATAGTCTGGGAAAAACTTTAAGCTCAGCGTTCTCCCTCCTCGTAGAAAGTAGTGGTTTGGTAATTTTTTCTAGAAAAACGGCGAGTGCGGCAATCTCGGAGTGAGGTTCATGCGTGACAGCCACATTGTAGTCGGACATCTTGTAAATATATCCAGGCACTTTCGAGGAACCTACCACTATGAGCAGCCCTCTTTCCATTATGCGGTATCTGTAGCTGATCTCTGAAACCGTGTCTTGCAGGCTTTCCCCATACATACTGAGATTCACCACAATCCCCCTTTTGCTCTTCCATTTACTGATTACAGTGGTTGCGCGAACACTCCCTTCTACCCAGAACCTACCTCCCCATTGCGCATTTACCTTTCTCAAAGTACTCGCCTGCGTCGTGGCATCCGAGTCCGTGATAACTGCACCGTCCGCCCCGAATGCTCTCCCTACAAGGCACACATGAGTGGTGATTCTGTCATCTCTACCATTTCTGTGATTCAGCCTGAGGACGACCAGTCCCCTTCCCGTTAATCTATCTTCGTTCATCTTTTAACTTCGCCACATCCTTTAGTTCGAGTGTGTTTTCTTTTCCCGCAAACGAAGGTTCGCTCTCTGACTCTTGCTCGGTGAGCAGACTAATTCTTAACACCTTTTCGATCTTTCTTGCTACTTCATAATCCGGGACCAGCTTTGCCGCTTCTATCCTCCTTAAGACGCTCTCTTTGATCTGGGCCCTGAGAGCCAAGTCTTGGATGTTCATTCCTGCTCTTTCCCTGGCTTCTCTTACCACTCGCGGGTAGTCCTCTACGATGTCGTATATTCGCTTCTCTCTCACCGACCTGTGAACTACTGGCTGCCTGACCGAGGCGCTATCCGAGCGGGTTACCGGGCTCTTTGTATCGAGCTTCGTTGCGGATTTGGAGGCGTTTTTAAAGCAGGATCCACATACGAACAACATCTCTCCGAAATAGGTTATTCTTCTCAGCGGTCCCTCGCTCGCTCTTCCACAAAGCTCGCAGTAGCGGTCCATCGTCGATACTCATATTTTATATTGTTCCCATATTTATTAACTTGTCATGGTGAATTACGTTATATGAGTGAGTTCGATAAGTCACAATCAGATGAAACCACCCCACAAGAGGGGCTATACATCAGGGTCAAAGAACTTGAAAGCAGGATCAAGCTACTTGAGGCGGAAAGAGCTTCCCTTCTCATAGAAAGGGAGCATTATTTAAGGGATATGGAGTATATGAGAAGGGAGCTCGAGCAGGTTAGGAGTGCCCCACTCGTTGAGGCGACGCTGATTGACGTGTTGGGCGACGGCAGGGCGGTCGTGCACAGTTCAAATGGTCCCAATCTTGTGGTTTATATATCGCAAGGCATAGATCAAAAAAGCTTGAGGTCGGGTACGAGGGTGGCGCTGAATCAGCGCGGTTCGGCAATAGCTGAAGTCTTGCCAAAGAATCAGGATACCTACGTCAAGGCAATGGAGGTCATAGACCGGCCTCAGGTCAGGTTCAGTGATATAGGGGGCCTCAAAAAGCAGATAGAAATGCTAAAGGAAATAGTCGTGTTGCCATTGTCTAATCCTGAGGTATTCAGACAAGTTGGCATAGACCCACCAAAGGGAGCGCTGCTTTCAGGCCCACCTGGAACAGGAAAGACCCTCCTTGCAAAAGCAGTTGCTGGAGAATCTAAAGCCACGTTCATCAGTACCGTTGGTTCAGAACTGGTTCAGAAGTTCATAGGTGAGGGTGCACGGGTCGTTCGCGAGCTTTTTGAACTTGCCAAGGAGAAAGCTCCTGCCATAATATTCATCGATGAAATCGACGCTATAGGAGCAAAGAGGGTGGACATAGGCACAAGCGGAGAGAGGGAAGTTCAGCGTACATTTATGCAGCTCATCAGCGAAATGGATGGTTTTGACCCTCTGGGTGAGGTCAAAGTAATAGCCGCAACAAATAGGATCGACATACTTGATCCGGCACTCCTGAGACCGGGCAGATTCGACAGGATAATCCAGATTGGCTATCCAAGCTTGGGGGAGAGGCTTGAAATACTCAAAATACACACTCTTAAGGTTAAACTAGGGGAAGATGTTGATCTGTCGAGGATTGCGGCAGACCTCGAAGGTGCTACGGGCGCTGATATAAAGAATCTTGTCACTGAGGCAGGGCTTGCTGCAATCAGACGGCTTTCTTCGAAGGTGGAAAAAGAAGATTTCGAGTATGCAAAGGGCGTCGTGATTAATCGTGAAAGCTCGAATGTAAGAAAGGCGAGCGGAGTATTCGTGTAAAGATGGATGAGGCCTTTCTAAAAAGAAAGGTGGCGGCACTACTCAACTTTACCTATGGGAGAAGAGTCGGGGACGCGGTAACAGGCCGCCCACTTACTTTCGGCTTCTCCCCGGTAACATTGCGCCTGAGATACGTGTACGCTAATGATCGCCTGCTAGCTACACTTCGCCCCGACGGTAATGCAATGCTTCAGAGGGACGGGCTCATTCTTTTAGATGGAAACAAGGATGTCACAAAGAAGGTGGTTGTGACCGATGACGCGGCGCCCTATGTGGAGAGAGGGGGTGATGTGCTTGCAGGCGGTGTACGACAATTTGTCGGACATTTTTATGCGGGAGAGGATGTAATTATTGCATCGAAGAACGGGCGTCTAATAGCATGCGGTCAGATACTGGTGTTGCCAGAGGAAGCAAGGTTTTTTAGACGGGGTGTAATTATAAAAAACAGATTTGGCGTAAATCAAAATGAGCGGCAGGTTGCGTGATTCGGATATAAGACGTGTAATGAAGCAAATGGGAATTGCACCCCAGCAGATCGAGGATGCCAAGAAAGTTATAATAGTGTGTGCCAGCCGGGAAATTGTAATAACCAATCCGAATGTGATCAGACTTTCTGTGCAGGGTCAGACAGTTTACCAGATTATGGGGACCGAAAGTGTCACCAGTAACCCCTCTGACATCTCGTTGAATGTTAATTCGGAAGACGTGGACTTTATTGCTACCCAGGCCGGCGTCGCGCCGGAAATGGCCAAGGAGGCACTTATAAAGGCGAATGGCGACGTGGCTCAGGCACTCATTAAGCTGAAGAACAAAGAGCTTTAGTGAATTGCGTGTTTTTCCATCATTTTCGCATACTCATTAAGACTGTATTCAGTTACGTTTACTATTCTTGAAAACGCAGCCATGCTCTTTATTGAGGTGAATTTTCTGTATTTGGTATAAAATAGAACATAACACAGAGCTCCTGCCGCAAGCACGTATGGGTTTTTGCCACCAAGCATGTCATTCGGAGTACTTTCTATGCATCTCTTCGCGGCTTCCTTTATCTCAAAAAGTATCTGTTGCTTTTCTGTCGATTGTCCTTTGAGAGTCGAGGAAAGTGAGTTACAAAGTCTTTCTATGAACATTTCTGGAGTGCTCCTTTGCGGCTCGTATCCTACAAGCGTCACATATTCTCTGTACGCCCTTATCATCTTGGAAACGGTTATTCTCTTTCCCCTGATTTTTATCGCATTATAGATTTCTCTGAAAGGCACGGGTATACCAAATTCTCTTATCGCAAACAAGATAGAAGCGCCTGCTATTGACGCAACTGCTAGACTCACATTCTGTTTTATGTCGTCGAAATATTCACTCAGAAGATATGTGGCTCTCTTTTCCACATTTGTACCCAAGTTGGTCGATCTGCAGACCTGTTCGATAAGCTTTACACCTCTTATTATCGTGCTAGCGGTTCCAAGCGATCGTGTGTTTGTTTTTGCAAGTTCCCTGTTTTTTCTATCTATATATGACCCTGGTATGAGTTGACCAGTGAATATTGAATAGGTCTTTTCTCCTATCTTGGTGAACTTTTGAATGTGCTTTTCATCAGAGTTCATCCAGAACTGCCTTACAACGAAACCGCATCTAGAGCAAACGAGCTCTTCATTGGGCGTCAGCACAACTTGCGATCCGCACTCGGGGCAGGGTTCGGACTGGCTCATCGAGAACTAAGATAGATTGTTCATCAAAAATCTTTCGGAACTATTCTCCGTTTAAAAGAATATTCTTACCTTTATCTTCGTTTCAAGCTCCTGTTCGTACAGCCTGGGAGAGCCGGTCCAGATGAATGCAGTTCAACTTCAGTCATACTCTAAATAGGGTTCCTAGTTCGAACACCACCGGCAGGTTCAAAAGTGAACTAACCTTCGCCTGACCTTCTCTGTCCGAGTCTGTGATTGGGTTCATGGAGAAGCACGTTATGGCAGTCACTGTTTGCCTTGATACTGTTTTTTATGAGGACTGTGTAGGTGGCTCGACAAACTTAATACTAATTACACGTTAGACACGTTTGAGCAAAGATGAGCATAGGAATTCGTACAATTGCTTCTGAGACAAGAAGCATGCTGAACAAACAGGTTACGGTCTTACTCACATCGGGTAAAAAATACAAAGGCACTCTGGCTTCTCTTGACCCGGAGAGCCTCCACCTTTGCCTTGTTGATGCGAAGGAGCTCGGTGTTGAATCAAAGAAGATTCCAAAGCTTGTGGTGAATGGTTCTGCTGTGGTAGAGATATCCATGGAGGAAGCAGGCTTCCCACTCCAAATTCTCGTCGACCAGCTTATGAGGATCTATCCAAACAACGTCAGATATCTTGAGGATGCCGACACTGTCATAGTTGCTGAAAGGGTAAAGGTTTACAATGACGGTAGGGTTGAAGGCGTTGGACCTATTGCTGAGCGAGTAAAGCAGCTTATCGAGAGAATTCAGAAGGAAGTGAAGCCGCAGTAAAGCGGGTTGAATAGATGCAGTTTGATCCGGATGCGGTCTTTGAAATCAAGAGGAGGAGTCTTGGTGGTAAACTTGGACGCCTTAGAACCAAGAGTGGGGTACTTGATACCCCAGCTCTTTTTCCCGTGATAGATGTTAAGCGTCAGCTCGTGCAGATGGGCCTTGTAAAGCAACTGGGCTTCAATGGTGTTATAACGAATGCCTATTTGCTATTGAAAAGACATGAACCGGTTAACAACATACACGATTACATAGGCTTCGATAAGGTCGTGATGACTGATTCTGGAGGCTATCAAATTCTGGAGTTCGGAGGCATAGAGGCCTCTCAGGAGAGCGTTGTGCGCTTTCAAGAAGCCATAGGTGTAGACATCGGCGTCATGCTTGACTTTCCGACCGGTGGCTATGCAAGTCGCGAGCATGCCGAGCTCACAGTTCAGAAAACTCTTGAGAATGCCCACGCGTTTGGAAAACAGAGGAGCAGAGAAGATATTTTATGGGTCGGTCCTGTTCAGGGCGGCGCCTACCTTGACTTGGTTGAAACATGCGCAAAATCTATGGCAAGTCTCCCTTTTCATATTCACGCAGTTGGTAGTCCGACTGAATTTCTTGAAGGTTATCAGTTTGAAAAGGTTCTTGAGATTCTTGCTGCCGCTAGGGCGCAAATCCCTGCCTCAAGACCGTTGCATCTGTTCGGGGCGGGCCATCCCGCTGTTCTTCCCTTTATGGTCGCTCTTGGGGCAGACCTGTTCGATTCTGCATCATATGCGTTGTATGCAAGGGACGACAGATACATGACTCCCTTCAGAACCTACAGACTGAAGGATGTCTACGAATTCCCCTGCAAATGCCCTGCGTGCAGAAGCTACAGGCCCGACGAGCTCAGGCAGGAGGAGAAGGCGCAGAGAATGGAGCAGCTCGCAGCCCATAATTTACACGTGCTTGCAGAAGAGATGTCAAGGATTAGACAGGCTGTTTATCACGGGACTCTCTGGGATCTTGTGCAGACCAAGGCATACGCCCACCCAGCACTTTACAGAGCCTTTTCATATATTTTGAGGCACAAAAGATTGTTTTCTAGGCACTTTTTTGTCAGCGGTTTGGGTCGTAGTGGAATCTTTTCACTGGGAACCGAGAGACCCGAACTCTATGCTGTCAGGCGCAGAATCAAAGAGTACATTCTCTCTTCCCCCCATAGAAGGGTTGCCATTATCGAACCTGGGGAGTCTCACTCTGCACCCGTAACGGAGTTCGACTTAGTTTTAGAACTGGACGCGGTCTATGGTCTTGTGCCTGTTGAGCTTCGCGAAGTGTACCCGATTCGCCATACTGAGGCGTCAACCTCCGCAATTAGGATCGAACGCATAGCCAAACTTCTTCAAGCGTTGTCGCCGGATGAGGCGGTCGTCTTTTCACGCGATTTGTACAGGCGATTGAGTGAGGGTGCGCCTGATATGAACTTCCTACATCTAAAATAAGCTGGATGGTTCAGACTACTCCAGATCCTGGTCAGGTGCTATTGTGCCGTATATGCCATCGTAGCCCGGCCTTACCTTTAGACGGTTGGTTCTGAGTAGCCATATCAATTCAGCCGCCCTCCTGTTGATTACAAGAAGCTCATTGATTGGAGCGTTAAGGAGCACTTGGTATTCGCTCCCGTATCGTTTGATAAGTGCTTCATGGTCGGAGACAACACTTCCGTAGGAGGTTGTGCCAGATGCGGTCATGAGTATTTCGTGAAGCGGTAGTGTTCTTACGAAACCCGGCTTACCTTCTGGTTTGAAACCCTTCCTCCTGTCGGCAAGCTGGTAGACCCTTTGTTCCACACCGACAGTGAGCTTACGGCCGCACACGGGGCAAAGATTCGACATTCTTATGGCTTCTTCGGGTGGTAGGCTTACGTTGCAGTTTCTGTGCCCGCTCCAGTGATACTTCCCGAATTCTGGCGGAACCTCAAGTGTCATCTTCAGTCCGGAGCCGCTTCTTACTGCGTCGAGTATCTGCTCGTATCCTGGGTGACTCAGCGTAAACACATTGGCCTCCCTCCCAAGGCGCCACGGGTGGTGAGAGTGGGCGTCGCTATTGGAGAGCAAATTCATTCTGTCTAGCGAACTTATCATCCAGTTCATTTCTGGGTCGCTCGATAGCCCTGTTTCGAGTGAGTGCACTCTCGACACACGCTCTCCGAAGCATTCCTTCAGTGAGTCGAAGCCACTGGTTGCCCCGAACACGGAAAACCAAGGAGTCCAAATGTGGGCAGGTATCAGCTCTAATGAGTCGTCGGCGGTGAACAGTATATCAAGGAGCTCCACAGGGTCGATGGATAAAGTGGGCCTTCCGTCTTGAGAAAGGTCGCCATATACCGAGAGTTTTTCTGAAATTTCTTCAGCCTTTGAAATGCTCGGGAAAATCAAAATGCTGTGAATTCTGTGCCTCTTTTCTCTCTCAAAAACAGTGTTGACTTCTGCGGTGAGGACGAACTTTACCCCCTCATATTCGAAGAGATCTTCAGACCTTCTCAAATTACTACGCAATTCTCGGAGCCAAACCGGGTGCAGTGCGTCACCCGTCCCTACTATGCTCAACCCTTTAATTCTTGAGCCGGCCGCAATCGCCTTCAGGGTCATATTGCGGCTTGTAGCTCGGCTGTATCTTGAGTGAACATGTAGATCCACTATATAGTCTTCATCACCAATCAGCTTTTCCGCTGGCGCAAAAAAGTCATCAAGTCTCTTTTGCCTCAAGGTGCGTCACGTGTTGTATGAGACGCCGGGGACGGGATTCGAACCCGCGCGGCCCAGAGGACCGGTGGCTTGCCTGTAAACTCTCAAGGCCACTCCCTTAACCACTCGGGCACCCCGGCATATTACGGTCCTTTAATAAACTCGTCGCTCATTGATATTGGTTTCCCAAGTTGCTTGGAAAGTGATGACCAATCATCGAGGAATCTTTTCAGGCCCGAATCCGTAAGGGGATGGGTGAACATCCTCTCGAGAACGTCAGGCGGTATGGTGGCCACATGGGCGCCCAGCTTAGCGGCCCTAATGACATGCAGCGGATGCCTGACGCTTGCGACGAGTAGCTGCGTACCAAACGAATAATTCTGAAACACTTGCATAATATCCGACACGAGTTTCATCCCACTATGGCCTATGTCGTCAAGTCTGCCAGCAAAAGGGCTTACATAGGTGGCCCCGGCCTTGGCGGCAAGTAGCGCCTGCGCGCTTGAGAACACAAGTGTCACATTAGTTCTTATTCCCTCGTCGCTAAGGGTGCGCACCGCTCTGAGGCCTTCTTGCGTCATAGGGATCTTCGTGACGGCGTTCCTGCCTAACTTCGATATGGCTCTCGCTTCCCTTATCATTCCTTCGTATTCAGTGGATATAACCTCGATGCTTACGTCGCCGGGGCACGCTTCCAGTATCTTTGCCACCTGTTCAGACGGGTCCCTACCTTCTTTAGCAAGTAGAGTCGGATTTGTCGTAACGCCGTCTACCACGCCCATTCTGATGAATTTGGTAATCAGTCCGAGGTTCGCACTGTCGATGAACAGTTTCACTTTTGTCTCACTGCCTTCAGGCAGGCTTGAGTTATATTTCTTTCCGTCAGACCATATTTCTCATAAAGCTCAGCCGGCTCCCCAGACTCTCCAAAACTATCCTTGACCCCTACCTTGATAACCTTCACTGGGTATAACTCTGTAACGCATTCGGCGATCGCTGACCCAAGCCCACCATGAATGTTATGATCTTCCGCGGTCACGAACGCCCCAGTTTCGCGCGCACATTCTTCGACGAATAAAGAGTCGAGGGGCTTAATCGTGTGCACATCAACAACCTTCGAGGATACGCCGGCCTCCTTGAGGGAGGTGTGAGCCTTCAGTGCTTCTTGCACGAGCAGTCCGCAGGCTGCGATTGTCACATCCCTCCCCTCCCGGAGCACCTCCGGCTTGCCGATCTTGAGTGTTACCCCAGTCTGGTACACGGGTTGAGAAGTCGGCCTGGCCAATCTTATATAACAGGGTCCGGTTTCTCTTGCCGCCTGTAGTATAAGCTCATGGGCGCTCCCGTAGTCACATGGTACTATGACCTTCATGTTAGCCATGGAACGCATGATTGATATATCTTCGAGTGCTTGATGCGACCCGCCGTCAGGTCCTGTGGATAGTCCTCCGTGGGAGCCGACAATCTTGACGTCAAGTCCAAGATAGGCAACTGTATTTCTAATCTGGTCTACAGCTCTGCCCGGAACAAAAACCGCGTAACTTCCACACACAACCTTTTTACCCGAAAGCGCGAGGCCCGCAGATATTCCGATCATGTTCTGCTCCGCAATTCCCACGTTGAACATTCTTTCGGGGTATTTCGAGCCAAACGCTGAAAGCTTCAGTGAACCGGTTGTATCCGCGCCCACGACACAAAGTTCCTTATACTCAGCGCCAAGCTCAACAAGTGCGTCGCCCAGTGCATCCCTCATTGATCCCTCTTTTATCTTTTCGCTCAAATTTGTGCGCACCTTTTCAGCGAAGATATTGCGCCTTTTATGTCATCCGAGTTAAACACAGAGGCGCCCGCAACAAGTATATCGACCCCGCTTTCGACGAGCATACGTGCGTTGTCCTGAGTAACTCCGCCATCTGCCTCTATCTTGAAGTTGAGGCGGTTTTTCTTGCGGTGTTCCTGGAATAGCTGGATATTTTTGAAGGTCTGCGGGATGAATTTCTGACCGGAAAATCCAGGTTCGACCGACATCGGTACGATATAGTCGGCATCTATCAGGCAGTCGAACAGCCAAGGCGGTGGTTCAGTGAACGGTTTAAGAGCAAATCCAGCTTTGAACCCGAATTCCTTGGCTATCGCAATGAAATGTCTTCCGAGAACATCTGTCAACACTTCAGTGTGTGCAGAAATCATACGAGCGCCCGCCTTTGCATAAGCCAACGTGTACCTCAGTGGGTTATAAAACATAAGGTGGACGTCTATTTCAAGTCGTGTCTCGCGTGAGAGGTCGTCAACAAATTTCGGGGCGAAGCCTATGTTAGGTGCAAACACACCGTCGATTGCATCGACATGAATCAGGTCAGCACCGCCTTCTTCGATTGCTCTAATACACTCCCGTATATTCATCTGATTTGCCGAAAGCACCGATGGCGCAATGAGCACCATTTACTACACCCTTCTTAGTTCCTCAAGAGCCTTCTCCATACTGTGTCTGTCGGGGACCTTGCCGTGGTATTCCGACTTCCACTCCATAAAGTCGACCCCCTTGCCCTTGGTGGTATAGGCTATTATGACGGTAGGCCTGTTCTTCGTATGCTCTGCCTCATCAAGCGCGCCTATTATCTGGTCGAAGTCATACCCGTCAATTTCCACTGTGTTCCAGTTGAATGCCCGCCACTTGGCACTCACTGGCTCAACCGGCATTATCTCTTCTGTTAGTCCGTCTTGCTGTATTCCGTTTCTATCAACAATAGCCGTGAGATTGTCCAGCTTGAATTTGGACGCGGCCATGGCAGCTTCCCATACCTCTCCCTCATTTAGCTCTCCGTCTCCAAGGAGAACATATATCCTACTGGGTAGTCCGTCAAGCTTCGCGGCAAGGGCCATCCCAATCCCTTCAGATAATCCTATCCCTTCCGGGCCGCCCGGAATCTCTACACCCGGAAGCCTCGAAGGGTCGGGATGTCCCTGGAGCCTACTTCCAAGCTTTCTTAGTGTCCTGAGTTCCTGTTCATCAAAATAGCCACATTTTGCGAGAACAGAATAAAGCAGTGGTGCAGCATGCCCCTTGGAAAGCAGGAATCTGTCTCTGGTCCGCCACATAGGGTTTGAGGGATCATGTCGCATTCTCTGGAGGTATAACGTGACCACTATCTCGACCGCACTGAGTGAGCCGCCTGGGTGACCGGAGCCCGCCTCTGCAAGAGTGAGAAGTATTTTTTCCCTAATTTCTCTTGACACCTTCGTAAGTAGTTCTTTGTCGTAGCCGCGTGGAGAGACAATAAAGCCGCCTGGGGTAGACATCAGATCACCTAACCTTAACCGATTTATATTCGGTACCTTGGCTTTTTGGCGACTTTATAGCGCTGACGAGCTCGGAGAATCCGGGATCTGCCGAGCCCGAATAGACGTACTGTGCGTTGACCGCAAGGTACGCGCATTCGATCGGAGTCCCCCCCGCAGCCATACAGAGAGAGTAAACAGCTGTAATAAAGTCTCTGAGCCCTATCCGCTCTGAAGTTCCATCGGAGGCCACAGGGATATATGTTATGGCACCCCTCTGAAAGAGCATAGAGTTCTTATGATTCCAGAGGAATACAGAGCCGGCTTCAAGTCTGTTTAGTAAGTTTATGCCCATATTCCTGAGGCTACTGTCATTTATAGCGGGTACATCCATTGCTTCGCTTGCTTCCTTAACGCTTGACAGAACGGACGTGGAGTAAACAAAGTCCAGAAGGTGTTTTACCTTCGGCCTTGCGATCACTGGAACCCTCTGAGACGCAGAAAGCTTGATGACCTCCGAAATGACATCGCTCGTAAGCGTACCCTTGTCGTGATCCGATATTACAATGGCTTTCAGACCGGCGAATCCATTGCGGATCCTTTCGAGGAGGATGGACCGAGTTTCCGAGTCTATGTCGCTAGGGTCTTCTCTGTCTATGCGCAGGTATTGCCTCTTGTTAAGGTAAATCCTGGTCTTCAGAGATGTGGGCTTGGAGCCGCTCACCATGCCGCTGCTTTCTACGTTTCCCTGACTAAGCAGGTTGGTCAGTATCTCTGACTGTTCATCACGTCCTACAACGCCAAAAAGACTGACCTTCGCGCCTAGCCTTGATATTTTCAGGGCAAGGTTGGCGGCGCCGCCGGGATGGAATCGCTCACCCGTATAGTCGGCCACTATTACAGGGGCTTCACGAGAAAGCTTCCTTGCTTCGACACTCACGTATTTGTCAAGCATCACGTCGCCAACGACACCCACTTTCATTTCCTTAAAGTGATCGACCAATGAGAGGAGGTCTGACTTGAGTTCATCCGACGACATTGCCAGCATATGAACATCTGCCGATGTATAATTTAAGCAATTGGCAAATAACTCCATAAGCAAGGAACGTCCAATTCTGGTAAGAATTTCAGTATTTGCGTCCCAGCCAAGAAGGAATTCAGGTCATATCTCTGACTGAGGTACAAAACCGGACTAGACCGTTAAACAATTAATTGGGTCAAGGGTAGTCTACATTATGTCGAATCAGGCGCTAAAGGAATGGCCCGACCAAGACGAACTTGTGGTCGCGGTCGTGGACGAGATCGTGGATCACGGTGCTTATGTTAAGCTTGAAGATTACGGTAAGAAGGGCTATCTACCCATTGCCGAAATCAGTCAGGGGTGGGTGACAGACATAAGAAGGTTTGTGAATCCTGGTCAGAGAGTAGTGCTACGTGTAATACGAGTGACTCCAAGCAAAGGGCATGTGGACCTTTCACTGAAACGTGTCTCACAGCAGGAGCGCAATGCCATATTAAGGGCTTGGAAAAGAAACAAGAAATTCCTCAAGGTTATTGAGGAATTTGTAAGAGCGACAAAGCTATCTCAGGAGCATAAAAAGGTGATACTGGAGAAGTTTTCCGGAACCCAAGACCCGCTCGGAGTTCTTGAAAGACTTTCGACAGACGCGGCGATACAGAATCCTGGTCTTGATGAGACACTGTTTGCACAGCTGATAGAGTATTCGAAGAAGATTTTGCGCCCGAAGGAGTACAAGAGGACGATAAAATTCACGGTTTATACGACCCAGAAAGGGGGAGTTGAAAAAGTCAGGGAAGTTCTCTCAGAAGCCCAGAGAATGTTAAAGGAGATGAATGATAAGAGCAGGGTTTACGTGGCAAGTGCCCCAAATTATGCGGCCGAAGTTGTCACAACGAAACCTAAAGCACTCACCCCGATTGTCAAAGATCTAAGAGAAACGTTGCAGTCTTTAGCCTCAAAGAGTGGGCTGACCCTGAAGATAGAGGACGGGCCGGAGTGAAATCTCATTTAAAACGTTGTCCGGTTTGCTATACCTATACTCTGAAAGCGAGGTGCCCTAGATGTGACGCAAAGACGGTTGCTGCACATCCACCGAAATTCTCTCCCGACGATAAGTACTTCTACATGAAGCTCAGAGAGTACCATGAGTCGCTCAAAAAAGAGAAGTAGTGCCCTTGGAAGGCTTGCCATGCCTTTCGGATCTCTGAGCGTTCGAGCGCCGCCATTAACGGGAAGGTAGTGCGACCTATGGTGCATTTTAATTGTTAATGCTTAAGCGCCTTGGTGAGCTAAGCCTAGGCAGTGGTCAGCATACCCCCAGGTTGCCAGAGTGAGCACTTTTAACAAAAAACGACATGGCTGGGTCGTTCACCTCCTTTCCGAGTGCAAGGTACGCTGCGTACCTTCCGAGTGACGGGGCATAACTCCAGCCTAATCTAAAGCTCCCCGTTAGAAACGTCGAATGAGCCTTCTTACCCACGATTGGAAGGCCGTTTGGAGAGAGAGGCCTGAAGCCGAGCTTGGCACCCAGCATCGAATTTTCGCTTATCTTTACACCGGCCTTTTCTGCCTCCTTTATACGAAGGAAAAGCGTGTCGAATGTGTCTGAAAAGTCAAAGTCGATCCCGCCGGTCACCTTTGTCCAAGAATGAAGCGGCACCACGGCAACGCCGCTGTCATTCAGTATCAGTGCGGGGTCTTCGTTCATACGGGCAGAATTTGCGATTCGCACGCCATAACCCTTTGACGCAGTAACCGGAATCCCCAAGTTTCTGGTTTCAATGCCCGTGGCGACCACAAGTTCATCATAGGTCATGATTTTGGGGGCTGATTCAATAAGCCCCTCGAGCCCTACATAACATACACCTCTCCTGACCACATTTACGCCCAGGTTAACCAGTTCTTTGGTCATTCTTTTTGCAAAAAGTTCAGTGTTGAGTACCGGAATCTCTGGGTAGTGGATTCCACCAGCGAACCCCTCCCTTTCAACGGTAAAATACTTGAAACCAAAACCGCCTCTCTTCTCCCCCTCCAAAGCGTTTAGTAGCGAGTCCTTACGGCTGTAAAGTACGGTAAGACCCGAAACCCTGAATTCAAAGTCGTCCTCTTCCTCGGCAAGTCTTGCATACTCTCTCAGGGAAAAGAGCCCCATATCCTTCAGTATTCGATTTGTTCTTTCGCCGATACATTTTCCAAGGCAGGACAGATACGAGAGAAACCACCCCCTGTCAACTTGGCGTACATGGACGGAATGGTTCAAGACTCTGGAGGACACCTCTTTTAGGTAGGAGGGGGTGGTGGTCAAGTCCATTCTGTTCGGTTCGAGTATTCCGGCGGCGTGAATTGACCCTTCGCCAACTTCACCCCGCTCAAATAGGGTTACGTCCGCACCTTCTCTCGCAAGGTAATAGGCACTGAATATTCCGCTTATCCCCCCGCCAACGACACCCACTTTCAGTCGTGACCACCCTTGAGGTATCTCAATACAGCCTTACTTGCATTGTAGCCAGGGGCGCCCATTACGCCACCGCCCGGGTGCGTTCCAGCACCGCACAGATACAATCCCTCGATCGGGAGTGCGTAGGCGTTAATTTCCGGAAGAGGTCTGAAGACATACATCTGGTCGGGTGTCATCTCGAGGTGGAAAATATTTCCCTCTGCCATTCCGAATCTCCTTTCCATGTCAAGAGGTGTGAGCAACTTGTGTTTTACAGGTTTGAAATTTGAGGCATATTCCTGAATTTTTGCTATAACGAGCTCCTCAACTTCATCCCTTATTGCATCCAAATTTTGGTTGTACGGCAGATACTGGCCGAAGACAGAGAAAGAGTAATATCCGGGAGGAGCAAGGGAAGTGTCGACGCTGGACTGGACGTTGAGTGAAAGCCACGGATTCCTTGAATGGCCATAGGTCAGCGCTTCTGAGTAGCTCCTTTCGACATAGTCGACGCTGGGCAGGATCAGCTGTGAAGCCTTCAGTTCATCCGTACCCACGTCGATTCCGTCGAATTTTGGAAGTTCCGCGAGATATCCCACAAGTTTGAATGACGTTCCTTTGCTTTTTAACGCGGCCACCTTACGTCTCAGGTGATTTTCAATTTTTTCTTCGCTTATGAGCCGAAGTAGCGTTGTCTTGGGATCTGCGTTGGACACAACGCACTTTGCCTCGATAACTTTGCCGTCTGCGAGTCTTATTCCCATGGCTTTCCCATTTTTGATCACTATTTCTTTGACTTCCTGACCGGCGAACATGTGGACTCCGAGTGAAACCGCGTGCTCCTCGAGTGCCTGCGTTACGCCTCCCATGCCACCTACGACATATCCCCAAGCACCCTTTATTCCGTTGGCCTCGCTCATGAGGTGATGCGCAAGAATATAGGCTGTTCCCGGTGAGGAGGGCGGAAGGTTGGTTCCAACCACAGCATCCTCAACTAGTGCACTTTTTACTTCCTCTGCCTCAAAGTACTCGTCCAGCATGGAGCGTGCATCTCTTGTGAACACCTGTGCAAAGTCGAGCGACATGTTCAAACTTCCAATTTCTGAAAGTAGCGCGCCGGCCTCCTCCGGGTTTGGTGGCGTCGAAAGGAGAAATGGTTCGATCGTTTCAGAGAATGTACTCCAAAATCTTATCCATTTTTCATACTCGCGAGCATCTTTATGAGAAAACTTTTGTATTTCATACTCAGTCTTTCTGATATCGTTCCATATGGTTATGTGCTTGGAGCCGCCGAAGGGTACAAAAAGGCCCGGCTCCTTTGTAATCACCTTGAGACCGTGTCGCCGGAGTTCCAGCTCGTCGGCTATTTTGGTTCTGAAAAGTCCGAATACGTAAGCTCCTGTCGACACTTTGATGCCAGGCCAAAGTTCTTCTGTCACGCATGCACCCCCCATGAAAGGTCTGCGCTCAAAGACCGCGACTTTAAGACCCTCCTTGGCGAGGTATGACGCGCATACGAGTCCATTGTGGCCGCCGCCAACAACCACCACATCATACATGAGAGTCACATGACGAGGGTGGATATAACGCTTGGCAGGGTGCACAGAAAACCTAATTGACACTGGCTCACAAAAGTTCTGGATGCGCAGATACAAGAAAACATTGTCTGTGTCTCATGCCAAGCTAGTTCGGATTGCGGTCGGGGAGCTTGAGCATGAAGGGTATAGCGCTGATAAGATCAGCGTAGATGTAGATTTTGGCGGAAAGAGGGTGGATGTTTTTGCACTCGGAAAAAGGGACACCATTGTTGAGTGCAAGAGCTTTAAGCACACAAACGACTATACACAGAGCATGAAGACCAGTGCCAGAAAGGTTCTCGTGCAACCTTATTTTGATGTAGACGAGATGTGGCTCGTGCTTAGGGGACCGTCCAACAGGTACAAAGTGATCAGAGTGCTCCGACCAGAAGATTAATCGGTTTTTCCGGTTATCGCCCTAAGCCTGTCGACAAGCCCTACTTCTTCGATTACCCTTCGGACACTTTCTGGAACGTACTTCATCCACTCAAGGCTACCTTCAAGCATCCAGCTTCTAATACGCGTGCCTGAACAGTGTTCTCGGTCGTAAAGTTCGGGTCTTCTGACCTCGAAACCAAGTTCTGAAAACAGCCTGGCAACGAGTGGGTTACCAGTATACACTACCTCAAATGGCGGCGAATAGGCCTTCACGTGCAGTGGCCATACAGAGTTGTACTGGATGTCGGGAACAGTTATGATGTAGGTTCGCGGAAGGTCGATTCCTTCAGCATCGAGCGCCTTGTGTATCATATATACTCTTTCGCCAGATGTAAGTGGGTTTTCTGGTGTATGGCTTGCCTGCGCGCTGCCGATCACGATCACGACTTCCTTCGCCGTGTCGAGAACCTGCTTTATGGCGTGTACATGGCCCTTGTGAAAAGGCTGAAACCGTCCTATGAGAATTGCCCTACTCCTCAACCAGCGTTACCTCACTTAGCTCCTGAATTCCAACGGCGGCTGCCGCGGATCCCATGTTTACGGCTATTTCGTAAAACCCTTCGCTCCCCCCGATAATGATCACCTCGCCTTTCCCACCCTCAGAATAGGTTGTCTTTCTATGCAATGTGTACTCCCTTCCTTGTGCCTTGAGCCTGACTATATCCGAATGTAGGGTTTCATTAGGAATGTTTGTGACTATGTTACCAAACACGTCAACATAGATGACGCTTCCTCTAATTTCCCTTCCGTTTTTCGAGAACTCGGTATAAGGGAGCTCAATGGGAGGCGGCCCTCCGGGTGCGAATTTTTCGTCGAGGTTCATTCCGTTTGCTATGTCGGCAACTAAGGGGGCAAAAACATCTCTTGCGTGGAAAGTGGCCGAGGCGTATTCGGGGACAGCGTCCTTGTAAAAGAGGACTGATCCTTTAAACCAGCGGAACGCGTATGTGAGGACGCCGTTATCAGGAGCTATGAACACGCCGTTCGCCTCGGTTTTGTATGTAGCCACCCTGCGAGGTGTACCCACCCCTGGGTCCACAACGACTAAGTGTATTGTTGATTTTCCCATGTACTTTGCTGCCGTGGCTGCCACATATGCGGCCTTCGGAATCTTATGCCTCGGTATCATATGCGATACGTCGAATAGACTCAGCTGTCTTTTTACCCTCGAAAGTATTACGGACTTGGTCACAGCCACATAGTGGTCGGATAGCCCGAAATCTGAGGTGAAAGCAACCTGCGTGAAAATTTCCATGAGTTTTATGACCCGAAGTTAGTCAACTCCCCGCTAAAGTTTGGAGCTTGCCGCCGGCCTCCCCTCCGCCCGTGAATGTAGATTTGAGTCGTGACAACCGGTCTACCGACAGCACCCTGAGGCACTCGGATCTACCGAGCACTTCGATATACCTTGAGGCGTTAAAATCTGCCTTCAATTCATGGTCCAGAATCATCTGCGTGGCCTCTTTAAATAGTGTTGTGGTTCCAGTGCGTCCTCCGTTACAGGGGAGGTTCAGTTTAACAGTTCTGAGCATCACTTATCAACTATTGGCGGACAAGTTAATGAATTTTTTGCTGCACAGTTCAGACCACATGTCTACAGCAGTAGTGGTCTGAGTTTTACAGCTTACTCAAATCCCCAATAACATGATAAAATTTTTTTTTGCGGTTTTCAGGCGCGCTAGGTCACACACGTTCTTTTCGTGTAAAAAGTATGAGGTTAGCTGTGTGCCAAAACCTCCCTCTTGGGTCTACCAAAAGCTTATTTGTGGTTTCCGAGTCAACCAAAGGCCCTTATGACGACCCAGAATCTTTTTTCCCACATAGGGCGTAGCAAAATATTCAGGAACAGAGCGGTGCTGGTTTCCGACTTTGTTCCCTTTCATCTCCCGCACAGGGAGACGGAGATCAAGAGGCTTGTCCAGATACTTACACCCTCACTCTGGAGTAGTCGACCGAACAATGTGTTCATCTACGGGCTTACGGGCACTGGAAAAACAGCCGTCGTAAGGCATGTGCTCAACATGCTTTCAGAGGAATCCAAAAAGAGAAACATCAACGTGGGAATAACATACATTAATGCAAAGAAGGATGACACAAGCTACAGGGTACTCTTTCAACTCGGAAAACAGCTCGGGATAGACCTTCCATTCACAGGCCTTTCCGTGTCAGAAGTGTACTTCAGGGTTGTGTCGCATCTGGAGAGGCTCAAAAGAATCGCAATAATTACGATAGATGAAATCGATCACCTTGCGAAAGATATGGAAAGTAATTTGCTTTATAAACTCACACGTATGAATAGCGATCTGCACTCTTCACAGGTCGCGCTCATGGGGATAACGAATGATGCAAAAGCACTTGAGTATCTTGACCCTAGGGTGAAAAGCAGCCTGGGGGAAGAAGAGATAATATTTGCACCCTACGTTGCCGAACAGCTCAAGGATATACTCTATTCCAGGTGCTCCGATGCCTTTAACGAAGGGGTTTTGGACGAAGACGTGATACCGTATATAGCAACGCTTGCTGCAAAGGATCATGGTGACGCAAGAAAAGCGGTCGACCTACTCAGAAAGGCGGGTGAAGTCGCTGAACGAGACGAAAAAGATAGAGTAACCTCCGAAGACGTGCGCAAGGCCCTTGCCGAAATCGAAGTAGACACCGCGCTCGAAATAGTCAATAAACTTCCGTTACACTCGAAACTCGTTCTTATGGCCGTGGCACAGCTTTCTGAAATTACTTCGCCGGTTATAACAGGCGACGTTTTTGTAAGATATGCAACACTTTGTAAGAAACTCGAGCTTGCTCCGCTCACTTCGAGAAGAGTTAGCGAAATAGTAAATGAGCTTGACATGGTCGGAATAATTTCGACAAAGATTCTCAATCGCGGAAGGTTTGGTAGAACGAAAAAGATCATTCTGAACCTTGAATCCCGTAGTGTGTGGAAAGCTCTCAGAAAAGATGAGTTATTAACTGCCTTAGTTGGTGAACAGGCACGGTGAATGCAGTTGTCTACGAAGGGGGTACACCTCCTTGCAGAATTCTGGGGATGCGCGCCCCCCGCACTTTCCGATGACAAAAGGGTGCGCGAACTAATACACAAGGCGGCGGAAAGGGTTTCGGGTAGCATTGTGTCAGAGCAGTTCGTAAAACTCGGCCCGGGCGTGAGCGGCGTGGTGATGATAGCCGACTCGCATGTATCCATCCACACTTGGCCCGAAGAGCGTTATGCTTCTCTTGACGTTTACACATGTAGGGCGGAGACTGACCTTGACGAGGTGCTTTCGGTGTTTGAACAGGCACTATCCCCGAACTTCAAAAGTGTTATGGTTGTCAGGCGTGGTTATAGTTCTGGGCTGTCGGTAACCCGTGCCGTTCGCATGGAAAAGGTGAACGTCTCAGTTGTGGATGATTGAAAACCTTTCATCCGGCGTCCGTATGGGTTTTTTCGTCGAGAGTGTCTTAGCCTATAAGCGCACAAGGTTTCAAAAGGTCCTTCTCTGTGTTACGAAAGACTTCGGAAAAGCGCTCTTTTTGGATGATGAGCTACAGAGTACGGAAAGGGACCAAGAACTGTATCATACTGTTCTCACCATCCCGACGGTCGCGCAAGCGCGACACGGGAAGGCCCTGGTGCTCGGCGGAGGCGAGGGGGCCACGGCATACAAACTTCTTTCGGCGGGCTTTCAGGAGGTTATCATGGTTGATATCGACGAGGAGCTGGTGCAACTGTGCAAAATGCATCTGAGTGAATTTCACAGGGGATGCTTTGATGATCCGAGGTTGAAGCTGGTCTTTGAAGACGGATATGATTATGTTCGGGAATCACGGCAGAAGTTTGATGCGATTGTGTGCGACCTCCCCGACCCCGGGAAGCATGTACAGTCGGATACGCTGTATACCAAGGAGTTTTACGGTATGGTGAAGGAAATTCTCGATGATAAAGGTATTCTGGTTACCCAGGCGGGTTCGCCGCTATTTAGTCGAGCCGAATATAATCTTGTTGGGAAGAACCTTTCATTAGTGTTCAGTGGTTGTGCACGGTATACTAGGTGGGTACCCTCTCTTGGTTCAATATGGGGTTTTTACGCGTGTGCAAAAGACCGGAGGCTTCTTGGACCTCTCACCGCAGCTCTTGAAGAAGAAACATCGGAACAACTCGAGTGGATCCCATTTCAAGGATAACGCGTAATCCCCCGAGAAATTGACCCAAGACACATCGGTCGCTACCGCCTGTCGCTTGGTTCCAGCGCGCCCTTTGCTCAGCTGCCCTGCGTTTGGTAGTAAGTACGAAACGTTCAAATTGCGGTTCGACTGTAAAAAAACAGACGGGGCACTGCTTTCATGGATTGCGCCGCAGTTCGCTTTCCTGGGCTAGTATACGGGAATCGGATCGGCGAGCAGATGTGCCCGCTGTGCCGGGGTGGCCGAGTGGTTAAGGCGGCAGACTCGAGATCACGACAGGAAATCTGCTGGTCGTTGGCCGCGCGGGTTCGAATCCCGTCCCCGGCGCCTTCCACAGTACAAAAACAGGTTGAGAGTTAGCCGGTGGTGCTATAACCTTACGAACCTTGATCTATCCGTCGAAAGGTTAGTTGATTTTATGAAGTACCTCTTCTTTCCTGTTGACTGGTCCGTTACCGGAAAGACCTCCGCATCGCAGTTAAATGTGAACTTCGCATCTTTACTCTTTCCCGCAAAGACCAGATGGACATCGTTTTTTGGACCGATTTTTATGGACTGTCTCTGCCATTTGATGTTTAGCAATTTGTCTCTCTTACCAAACCACTCCTCCAAGGATATACCCAGATATTCACTGAGTTCTTTTTCATCAAGTTGCTTTTTTTGGGAAAGTAGCGCGGGGATATAATTTTTCTTGCACTCTTTGAGAACCCTGTCGACATATAGGTAACTTCTTTCAAGAAGTTCCTTTGCCGAAAGCGGATCCGTCATACCATAAAACTACCATCGCGCAGACTAAAGCCTTTTGAATAAGCGGAGCGGCTTGTATCTCCTGCGCGATCTCTGGATTCAGGGTACATGCTTGAACTGCCTAAGATACTTCTCGATTATCGCCATAGTGCCATCAGAGATTTCCAAGCTCGATCCAGGGTTCCAGTACGCAAGATAGTTCACATCTCGGTGATTGGGTCTCGGGTTACCAGTTGTTCTCACGAGAAACACCATGTGCCGATTGTGCACACCACGACTGTCCTCAGGTTCATCGTACCGGAAAAGGAATCTACAACTCTGTGCCCTTAACCCAGTCTCTTCGCGGAGTTCCCGAATTACGGCATCTCTTCTTGATTCGCCCTTCCTTGCCCCGCCTCCGGGAAGAAGCCATCTCCTGTAATGGGCTACAACCAGAATTCCCCTTTCAGTGTCGACTATCGCAGTCCCTCTTCTCCTTGTAATGGTCCGTGGGGATATGCGGCTGAGACCGTCTGGGTCAATTACCATCCCGGTATATTCATATCCAGCCTCACTGTGTCCGAAGCTCGTCACCGTGCCGAGATATTTCTTCTCAAATTTCATGTTTGCGAGCGGCGTCTGGTAAAATTCACGGTGTCCTCTCTCCTTTATTATTTCGAGCATGCATATTCCGCGCCTTACTAATAGTGCACCTTGGTATGGTCTGCCACCTATTTTGATGAGGACCCTGATCCGCCCTAGGTCAAACAAGCCTAGCTTCCCTTCTTCTGACTCAACCCACCGCTTGCCGTATACACCAGACCTGTAGTTTACACCTTCGCGGGGTTTCCAGCTAGGTCCAAAAAATTCGAGAATTCCCATGTTATTTGTATATAATAACTGCGAGTACTATAAATCTAATCAAAAAATAGCTTTTGCTTTCATGCAAGTAGATACCGGAAACCCCAAATAAAGATGGGTTCGCGCAGCTAGGCTTCTTTAGAGTCATCCAAAGATTCCGAGCTGGATCAGCAGTGTCACAAACTTTGCAACTAAACCTTATGTCAAATTCATCCCGTGACGGCGTTCTGCGTGCGCTCCAAGCTTAGCCGAGGGATGAGTAGTGGCGGTGTTTAACGCTGTTGTTGGTATCACCATTAGGAACTTGGGTATGACACTTTGTGTGCTGGGTTTATCACGTCATAGCGTAATACAACCAAAGCAATAAAGCAGCTAAGCGTTAAGGTTAGGGTCTCATTGCAACCGAATCAAAAATGCGGGGAGTGGGATTTGAACCCACGCAGCGCTTCCGCACGAGGTCCTAAGCTTCGCGGCACAAGGCTCTCGCGCCTTTTCCAAGCTCGGCCATCCCCGCACACGCTCTACGTGATCCATGTACATATTAATCTTTTACTCAACTTTCGTGCCCTTCGATTAGTACTGCCACAAAAAACTTATAACTGTTTTTTGCCGTGTACGTTTGGCCTCAGTCGTATAGCCAGGTCAAGTATCCCAGCCTCTCGTGCCCTGTGTAGAGCAAGCTGGGGACCGGGGTTCAAATCCCCGCTGAGGCA
>Ga0209012_1000405_pt1 | contig 61956 bp, 55 predicted proteins | sample RS3BMetagenome_FD_184735 | JGI IMG/M metagenome (GOLD analysis project Ga0209012, IMG submission 184735) | Ferric oxide microbial mat and aquatic microbial communities from Rainbow Spring, Yellowstone National Park, USA - RS3B (SPAdes) (version 3) ... | reverse complement strand
TCTCCGCCCCGACCTCGGCGTCGAATCGGGCAATGGCAATCGACGCTTCGTTCGCAAGGACCTCCACCTCCGGTGGAAGCTCGACTGCGGGGATCTCCGCGATCGACGGGGTCACGGCGGCCTGATAGGGCCCGCGCTCCTTATGGCGTTGGCTCTTGGACCCCCAGATGTTGTCCTCGTGATCGGGCTCCCAGGAGCGCTCCTCGTACTCGATGGCCGGCCATGTCGCCGGTGTTAAGTTCAGTCCGCCCTCGGGGTTGGACCGGGCTTTGTGCTGGCCACCGGCCGGTGCCTCCTTGGGTTCCCTAGCTGTGTTCATGTGCTCATGCTACACCCAGCTATGGCATTAAGTGTGTGTACGGAGACCCGAAGCACACACGTAGCTGTGGCCCGTCAGGTCCCGGGCCGGGGCGACTCCACTCACTCGGTCTGAGGTGGCCGGGCGACATTTGCAAGCTTGAGGTTCCCGACCGAGCCGGTGTGTTCGGCGCAGGGCGTAGACCCGCCATCGCTTGCCGACAGTGCCCACGAAGGTGGAGGCCCGCCTCTTCTCAGAAGTGGGATCGCACGACGGTGGCACGAACCCTGCGAGTCGTTCTCAGAAGTTCGGGTTCACTCTTCTCCGCAATCCAGACGGGATCGGACAGTGCTCCTCATGATTCATCATGATCGGACCTGGATGCCGGTCCGAGTGCGGTCCCGTCGCCGCCGATGTCGGCTGAGTCGCCGTGGAGGTACCGGGCAAGCCGGGGCACCGACACCCTCCACCGCCCGCCGATCTGGATTGCCGGGGGGAACTGCCCCGTCCGGCACAGGCGGTAGAGGGTGTCGGCATGCAGGCCGATGCGCCGGGCTGTCTCCGGGATCGATAGGAGATCGGCCGCGGCGGTCGGGTCCTTGTTGGCCGCTTTCGCCGAGGCACTGATGTCGGCCCAAGCGTCGATGCAGTACAACGCCGCCTATGGCGAGCGGACCGACGAGCGGGAGAACTCCCGCAACGGCTACCGGATGCGGCCCTGGGACACCCGGGTCGGCTCGGTCGACCTGGCTGTCCCGAAGCTCCGCAAAGGCGTCTACTCACCCGAGTTCTTGTTGCAGCCCCGACGCCGGGCCGAGAAGGCCCTGGTGGCCGTGGTCTGCCAGGCCTACGTGGAAGGGGTGTCGACCAGGAGGGTCGACGACCTGGTCCGGGCCATGGGCATCGAGGGGATCTCCAAGTCCGAGGTGTCCCGGATGGCCCAAGAGCTCGACCATGTGGTGGCCGAGTTCCGGAATCGCCCGTTGGACGCCGGCCCCTATCGCTATCTCTGGATCGACCGGGTCACCCAGCGGGTGAGAGAAGGCGGCCGGGTGGTCAACGTGACGGCCGTCATCGCCACCGCTGTCAACGCCGAAGGGCACCGGGTCATCGTCGGCTTCGACATCGTCACGACGGAGGACACTGCCGCCTGGACGGCCTTCCTGCGCTCGTTGGTGGCCCGGGGGCTCACCGGGGTGGAGCTGGTGATCTCCGATGCCCACGGGGGGATCAAGGCCGCCATCGCCCAGGTACTCGCTGACGCCACCTGGCAACGGTGTCGAACGCACTTCATGGCCAACCTGGCCTCCAAGGTGGCCAAGGGCAACTGGCCGATGATCGCCGCCCTCGTCCGGTCCATCTTCGAACAACCCGATCGGGAGACCACCTGGGCCCAGCTGGCCGACGTGGTCGACAAGCTCACCCAGGCCGGGTTCAACGACGTCGTCGTCTACCTGTTGGACGCAGCCGACGACATCTTGGCCTTCAGCGCGTTCCCGACCGAGCACTGGCCGAAGATCCGCTCCAACAACCCCCAGGAGCGGCTCAACAAGGAGATCCGCCGGCGCACCGACGTGGTCGGCATCTTCCCCAACCGCCAGGCCGTCATCCGCCTGGTCGGAGCATTGCTCGCCGAGCAGACCGATGAGTGGGCCATCGCCCGGCGCTACGTCAGCATCGAGTCGCTCAAGGTCTCCCGCACCGACGCACCAGCAGTCAACGACCCGAGACCAGCCATCGACGGCAACGCGAACTGATCGCGTTCACCGACAGCGGGAGGAAGCTCTTCGATACGACGACGTAGAGTCAGATCAACAGGTTGACGCGGGGACTGAACACCTCACGGGCTTGTACACCACTCGCTGGGACTTAACCGGCCCCGGCCGCCATCGTGGGTGCTCGAGATGCTCCGTCGGTTCTCCTGCCGGTCCGCTGACACCAATGCCGGGACCGTTGGCCTCCGCCGCGACAGTGGTCCACTCTGATGGGCAGTCGTTGCCTCGTAGTCGGGTTTCGGGCCGTCTCGGGTCATCTCTGGCGGTGAAACCTCGATCCATCCCGGTAACCCGGAAGCACGGGAAATACGTCACTGCACAGCATTTCCGGGATGCTCACTCCATCACTTGCCAACGTTCCCCTGAGGGGTGCTCCTGACTTTGGTTTCGTCGAGCAATCGGGCACCGCATCTCTGCGACTCGACGCAACTGGCCGCCGCCTCGATGCTCGGTCAAATCACTTGGCGATTGACCCCTCCAGCGCATCCAGTCGGTCCAAGATCGCCTTGATGCCACCCTCTGTGCGCACGTCAAGGCGATCGAGGATGGTCTCGGTGTCGGTGAACGTGCTCGCGGCACGAGCATCAGAGGCTGCACTTTGGACGCTTTGGCCCACCATGATGACCGAGAGCAACACCAACTGGATGAAGGTCTGGGCGATCCACGCCACGACGAGGATGAGCCCCGGTTTGGTCAGGAACGAAGGAACCTGACTTGCGTGGAGGACGCCGGCCTGCACGAGGATGGCAGGCAAGCTGGCCAGCGCGATCACACTGAAGAGATAGGCGCAGGCCATGGTGCCGACGCCCTGAGTAAGCAAGACGGCGACCTTGGCGTTGAATCCCTTTACCCCCTGGATCTCCTTGCCCAGCCCTCGGAGGCTAACGACACGTGCAATGTGGTGGCTGGCCTTAACTGGCCCGCGGACAGAAGGTTCGGTCATGGGACGAGAGTAACCCGGTATTTCCCTTTGATTCCGGTGTTCGCTGATCGCCCTCCACCGAACGAAGCGCCTGCTGGCGGCGGCTCGATGGCGCACTCGACCGGGACGTGCTTGCTGACCGCGAGTTGTCGCACTCCGGGGACGAGGGGGGCAGTCGCCGTGAGCTGTCGGGTCGTTCCAGCGACCCAGCACCCGGGTGGGGCATCCTGGCCGGAGGCGAACCCGGTGCTCCCGTGTCGTCAGCACGAGGCAGTCGAGCGGAGGGGTCTTCGGGCCACTCTTGCGCGTCTGGCCATCTCCCAACGTGTCCACGTCCCCCCCCATCGCCGGCTGAGGGTCGGGGGAAGCCCTGCCATCCCGGGCGCACTCTCAGTCTGTGGAGTATTGGGCGGAGTTCACCACGAAGGCCGGCACCAGTGACCCGACACTGAGAGAGTGATTCGGGCGAAGGCCCGCTAGCGAACCGTGACGACGAGCTGGCCTCCGGCCCGGACCCGGGCGAGGTATCCGCTCGGGGCGGCTCCTGCGGTCTACTACGACTATCGTCCCACTGTGGTTGACAAGCCGAGCAACCGGGAGATCCAGTCACTCAGGGCGGACTCCGTCGTCAGATGGATGATCATCGGCATCGAGTACGCCATCGTCGCCAGCCTGCTGCTGGTGGCGGGCATCGTCCTGGTGCACTCAGTCGACACATTCCTCCGGTACGGACAGAACTTCTCCGATGCGGTCGTTCAAGCCATCGACGGCATACTGGTCGTCATCATCATCCTCGATATCGCCCACACGGTCTTCGGTCATCTGAGATCCTCGGCGTTTCCGGTGAAGCCCTTCATCGTCATCGGCATCTTGGCCGGCGTCCGAGACATCCTCAGTGCGTCGGCCCGTCTGACGTTGACAGGTTCGCTCACGCAACGCGAGTTCTACAACACACTGATCTCGCTCGGCGTCGGAGTTGGCGTGGTGGTCTTCCTACTTCTGGGTCTGTTGATCCTGCGCTTCAGTGGACATGCCGATGAGTGAAGTCGGCTAACGGAACGGGATCGTGCCAGCGACGTCACCGCATCCGCCCTCCCTGGTGAATCACCGGGGTCCCCGAAGGCTGCCGCATCGCGCGACGGCAACCGGGTGCCGACTGCGGTACTGAGGAGCTCGACGCGGTCGCCTGTCGCCTCGCGACTGTCAAACCTCGAACTTCGGCGACTGGTGGCGGGCGGGCATCTTCTTCGTCACTACCGCCGCCACCGTGATCTACTCCCCGTTGGGTCGGCGTGGCGGGGGCCATCTCCACCCGGCCCTCACCTTCGGGTTCCTGCGTCTGGGCAAGCTTCGTTGGCAGGGGGCGGCCGCCTACGTGGCCGCCCAGATCCTCGGGACGTTGGCGGCGGCTGCACTGGTCCTCGTCGTCTGGGGTAGCTGGGCCCGGTCGGTCGACCTCGGGGCGACGACACCCGGACCCCTCGGACCCTGGGCGGCGTTGGCGGCGGAACTCCTCTTGACCTTCGCACTGGTGTCCGTGGTCTTCCACTTCGTTGATCGGCCGCGCCTCATGCGGTTCACGCCGGTCGCCGCCGGCTTGACCACCTTGGCGTGCGTCCTCGTCGAGGCGCCTGCTTCCACCACCAGCCTCAATCCGGCCCGGACGCTCGGTCCCGACGTCGTGACCGGTTCGTATCGCGGGCTGTGGATCTACCTGCTCGCCCCACCGCTGGGAGCCGTGCTGGCCGCAGTCGTGTTCAGACGGACCCGGGGGGAAGTACCCTGCGCCAAGCTCGTCCATACCGACGACTACGTCTGCCATTTTCGCGACTGCGCCTACCGGAAGGCGGCAGAGGTCGCAGCCTCACGGCTCGACGCGTGAGACCCGCCTCGGGGAGGAGCTGAAGTACCGTCTCATCCACAGGCGTTCCGCAGAGTCCGGTATCCGGTGGGCGAGAGAAGGTCGACGGAGGCGGTGGCTGACACCGATTGCATCGATGACGAGGCACCTCGTCGAGGAAAGGGACGCCGTCGCGGGGCGCTCACGTCGGACCGCATCGTCGGCGAAGCCCTCCGGCTGCTCGACGAGGGCGGGATCGCCGGTTTCAGCCTGCCGAAGCTGGGCCGGGCGCTGGGGGCCGATCCCACGGCCATCTACCGCTACTTCCCGAGCAAGGACGACCTCGTGCTGGCCGTGGCCGACCGTCTGATCGAGGAGTCGACGGTCGGTCTCCTGCCCGGACCCTGCTGGGTCGCCACGTTGACGGATCTCGCCAGGCGGTTGCGGGCCACCTATCGGCGCCATCCGGCGGCTGCCGCGCTCTCGTCGTTCCGGACCACGCAGCGGCCCGCCGAGATGCTGGCCGTCGACGTCGTCGTCGGGGCGGTGCTCGACGCCGGATTCGAGGGAGCCGAGGCCGCCACCGTCTGCAAGGCCATCGCTGATTTCGGACTGGCGTGGGCCGGCCTCGAGGCGTCCTACCTGGCGCTCGATCCGGACCTCCGGGAAAAGGACGATGCGGCCTGGACCAGTGCCTACCTTCGTGTCGGGCAGGACGACTTCGCCAATATCTGGCGGATACGCCAGGAGCTCGCGACGGTGGACGATGACGCCGTCTTCGAGACCATGCTCTCGTTCGTCGTCGACGGGTTGTCGGCGCGGGCCCCGACGGCGTGCACGTGCGCCGTCCACTCGGATCGCGATCGCTAGCGGCAGCGGGCGGCCGGGCCGAGGGGCTCGTGCACCGGGACTCCGGAGGGCGGTCTACAGGGCGTGCAGGACCTCGGACGCGACCGCCGAACCCGATCGGATCGCGCCCTCCATGTAGCCGGGCCACTCCGCCGAATAGTCGGCCCCGGCGAAGTGGATGTTGCCGACCGGGCCGCTGACCGCCTGGGAGAGGGAGGTCACCACTCCGGGCGGGTTGTAGGACCCGTAGGCACCGCCCGAATACGCCTCCTTGGCCCACACCTTGTCGACGTAGGTGACCGGCTGCGTGGCCCGTGTCCCGAAGTAGCGGGCCAGGCTGGCTAGGACCGCCGACTGCCGCGCCGCGTCGGACAGCCCGAACAGCGACCGTCCCTGGTTGCCCTCGGCAAAACCGACGAGCACCCCGCGGCGACCGTCGGGGGGTGAGTTGTCGTAGACGATCTCGATGGGCCCGGTGTCCGAGGTCACGCCACCGCTCAGACCTTCGCTGCGCCAGAAGGGAGTGTCGTAGACGGCCTGGACCTTGACGGTCGCTCCGGTGGGCTGGCGCTGGAAGTACTGGGCCCAGGCCGGAGGGAGCGGAGGGTCGAACCGCACGGCCGCGGTGACGGCCTTGGGAATGGCGAGGACGACCTGCCGGGCGCGGTACGACTGGCTGTTCGTGTGGACCGTGAGGATCTGTCCGCGCTCCACGGCCACGACCGGTGAACGGAACTGCACCGTCGACGAGAGGCGGTCGGCCAGGCCCCGCGAGAGCTGCTGGGGCCCGCCGACGAACCGGATGCTCTGGGCACTCCCGAGGGTGGTCGTGTAGTCGCCGCCTACGCCGGTGATGAACTGGAGGGCGTCCATGAGTCCCACCTGTGACGCCTCTTCGCCGTAGTTGGAGCGTACGGACAGGGCGGCCAGGAAGTTCGCCTCTGCGGTGAGCCCCTGGGACGCGAACCACGAGGCGGTGGAGTGGATATCGTAGGCCGCGGCCTGGGGAGCGGTCCACGGCTCGGCGGCGGGCACCTCCGCGGCCATGCTGTTGAGGGTGGTGATGACTCGCACCAGGTCGGCCTGGGTGGTGGCGTCCGTGGGTGGCAGGACGCCCTGGTAGGTCTGGAGCGTGCCGTTGCGGTAGTAGAGGCTGTTGCCGTCGGAGTAGGACTGGAACGTACCTACGCCCAACTCGTGGGCCAGCGCCTGCACTCGGATCTGGCCGGGACCGGTCCACTCACCGCCGAGTTCGACTTCGATGTCGTGGTCCACGGCGACGTCGAAGGTGCGACCACCGACCCGATCGCGTGCCTCCAGGACCAGCACGGAACGGCCGGCCCGTTCCAGCCCGGTGGCTGCGGTAAGTCCGCCCAGGCCCGCCCCGACGACCACGACGTCGTAGACGGTGCCTCCCGAGGCAGCACTCGATGAGGACGAGCCCTTGGTGAGCTCCACGGCTGCGGCGCCGGCGACGGCTCCCACTCCGAGTCCCACCCCGCCGACCAGCAGGCTGCGACGGCTCAGCCGCCCGGATTCGGTACGGGAGATCTCCTCGCTGCCGTGGCCGGTTCCAGCGGCGACCCTCGGCGGCATGGGATGGATGGTAACGGAGGGCCGGATTGGTAGTCAATGCCTTTGACACGAGCTGCGGGTCCAAGGCGGCGGAAGCGGTTCCGACCGGTGGTCGGCGCTGTCCGTAGCCGTCGTTCCCGTGTCCGAACGGACTGGGAGCCGGGATTCTGCGCAGGTTCCCGGACCCCAGGTGGTGGGGACCTTCGAGTGGCAGAACGGCTCTGCGTTGACCCACTGCGAAGGCTGTCGGACCTCGGTGAGGCCCGGAGCTGGGGGACACCGACCGTTCACGGCGGTGCGTCGACCAAATCCAGCCGCCCGGTCGGATGCGCCGGACGAGACCGATCCTGTTGATTTGCTCATGATTTCCTCATGAGTGGCGACGACACTGGGGGCATGAGACGCCCTCCGTCACCGACCGCTGTCGTCGGAATCCTCGTCGTCCTTGCCTCCGCCGTGCTGATCTCCGCCTGCGGCGGATCGTCGGGTTCCCCGTCGTCGACCGGAGGTCCGTCGACCCCGGTGGCATCGACGTCGCCCTCGTCGACGCCGACCGTCGGATCCGCCGGGGTGAAGCCGGGACCAGCGGGTCTGATCGACATGGGGGTACAGACGCCCTATCAACTCGATCTTCCGTTCCCGACCGTGGACACCAGCGCCATCACGCCCTACGCGGTCTCCTTCGCCGGGATCGTGGTCAATGAGACCTGGGCCCAGCTCGAGCCGACCCAGGGGAGCGAGGACTGGAACCCCCTGGACGCATCGCTGGCCGCCGTCAGCCAGTGGAACGCCGCCCATCCCTCGACGCCCGTAGGCGTGAAGCTCCGCATCTTCGCCGGCAACACCGCTCCTCCGTGGGCCAAGACACTCGGGGGTCCTTCGGCCACCATCACGACGAAGGGGGTCGCCAAGACGTACGGCGAGTGGTGGACCACCCCCTACCGGCAGGCCTGGTCGTCGTTCCAGCACGCGCTGGCCGCCCGTTACGACGCCAACCCGCTGGTACAGGCGGTCAGTGTCGGGTCGTGCGCCACCCTGACCGGCGAACCGTTCGTGATGAACCTGACGAACCCTGCGATCCAGGTGATGGAGGCGGCCGGTTGGACCCCCCAGGCCCAGGAGCGCTGCCTGCAGGGTGCCCTGGCCGACTACTCCGGGTGGACGCACACCCCGGTCGATTTCGCCTTCAACCCGTACCGGACCGTGGTGGCCGGGCATGCCGTCCCGGACCAGTCCTTCACCGATCAGGTCATGCAGGCCTGTGCGGACTCGCGGTCCCATGGTGGGCCGACCTGCGTGCTCGGCAACAACGGGCTGTCTGCGACCGCGGTTACTGACCGGTCCGGACCCGTGTACGCCCAGGTCGAAACGCTCTGGCAGCAGACACCCGGCCACGTGGGGGTGTACTTCCAGACGGTGGGCTCGGGAGTCGACTGCGGGGCCATCGACGTGGCCATCAGCCACCATGCCTCCGGTGTCGAGCTGTGGCCTCCCAATCACGGGTACCGCGGCTTCGCGGCCATCCCGTCGTCGACCCTCAGCCAGTGGAACAGCGCCCTGCGCAGCGGGACCGGCCTCAGCTGCCCAGGAGCCTCTGCGTGATCCCCCGGAGAGGCCGATCAGGCTGCCGGTGATAGGCAACTGAGGACGGGAGGGCGAGCGCCGGAGTGCCAGGACAGACCACCTGACCCCGGGCGCCACCATGCTGGCGGAAGGGAAGACGCGTCAGACCCGGCCCCCGCCGGTGGGTCGGTGGCGCCGTGCGTCCTGCGGGTGACGGTTGCTGGCCGCGGAGGTTGCGGGAACTAGACGCGGGGATGCGCAGCGAGGAATGACCAGACCGCGGCGGATGAGTCGAACCCCATGTAGGGAGCCCCTCCACCCGGACGTGCGGCTGCGCTGGCAGCCGGAGCCGGATGACCCATCCAGGCATGGCTGGCCCCGGTCACCTTCGCCCACTCGACCACGGTGCCTGCTTCGTGGCACGGGTGCCAGATCTCGAAGTTGACCGCCGAGTTCGTCGGATGGCTCTGCGAGGTCGGCGTGGTCGGGCATCCGTCCCGAGCCGCGAGCAACTGCGGTGCGTCGACCGGGGGGTGGATAGTCCTGATGGTTGAGCGAGTCCGCACCGACACCGCCCTGGATTGGTACGTTCTGATCGGCCGTCCCGTGGATCTCCAGGGCAGGCACCGGCTGTGACGGCTGACACTGGTCGACGGTCAAGGTTCCCGACCGGAGCATCCTGGCCGACCTGATCGGTGGTCTCGTCAACGCCGGTGCCGACCGGGAGGCGCGCGTGGGCCGCGACGAGGCAGCCCGGGCGCGGATCACCAGCGCCATCGAACACATGGTCAAGGTGACGCCGCCCGGCTGAACGGAAGCCGTGGGGGGTCCCGTCACCGCAGGTTAAGGAGAACTGAGATGTCCGAACCGACCCTCGACAGGAACGCCACCGGCCTGGCCAAGTGGCTGCCCATGCCCTTCGTGGCGTTGGGTGTCTCGATGATCATCGTGGACGCCACGATCGTCAACGTCGCCGTGCCCACCATCATCCGGGACCTGAACGTGAGCGCCAACACGGCGGAGTGGTTCAACTCCATCTATTCGCTGGTCTTCGCAGCGCTGCTGATCACCCTCGGGCACACCGGCGATGTCTGGGGTCGGCGCAAGCTCTTCGCCACAGGTGTCGTGCTCTTCGTGGCTGCCTCGCTCGTGGCGGCCACCGCACCGACCGCAGCGGTGCTGATCCTCGGGCGCTTCCTCCAGGGCATCGGCGGCGCCATGATCCTTCCCACCACCCTGTCGACGGTCAACGCCATCTACACCGGCAAGGACCGTGCCGTCGCGTTCGCCATCTGGGGTTCGACCATCGGGGGTATGGCCGCGGTGGGGCCCCTGCTGGGTGGCTGGCTCACCACGGACCTCTCGTGGCGCTGGGCGTTCCTGATCAATCTGCCGATCGGACTCGCCGTGCTGGCCGGCATCGTCTTCGTCGTACCCGAGACCAAGGATCCCCACGTCCGGAAGGGTGTGGACTGGACGGGCAACCTGTTGGTCATCGTCGGATTCGCCACGCTCGTCTTCGGGCTGATCGAGGGGGAACACTACGGATGGTGGAGCCAGACCGAGTCACTCCGACTCGGGCCGTGGACGTGGCCGGCGAGCTGGCCGTCCCCGGTGCCGGTGGCCTTCACCGTCGCCGCGGCCTCCCTCCTCACCTTCGTGTTCGTCGAAGCGGCCCGAGACCGCCGTGGCAAGGTGGTCCTGGTCAACCTCCAACTGTTCCGGATCCGCAGCTTTGCCGCCGGCAATGTGGCGGTGACCGTGGTGGCGTTCGGTGAATTCGGCCTGCTCTTCGTCCTTCCCCTGTTCCTCCAGGGTGTGCTCGGATTCAGTGCGCTCGACACCGGCTGGCTCTTCTTGTCCCTGGCCATCGGCTCCTTCACCGTGGGCGGAGCCACTCCGCAGGTCGCCCAGCGGATCGGAGCGCGCGGCGTGGCCCGCCTGGGCCTGGCGTTCGAGATCGTCGGCATCACGGGCCTCGGCGCATCCCTGAGCACGACCGTGAGTGTCTGGGTCATGGCTGCGTGGCTCTTCGTCTACGGCTTGGGGGTCGGGATGGCCACGGCCCAGCTCACCGGCGTGATCCTGGTCGACGTGCCCGTCGAGGAGTCGGGTCAGGCCTCGGGCATCCAGTCGACCGCCCGTCAGGTCGGCTCCGCCCTCGGTGTGGCGATCCTCGGCACGATCCTCCTGACGGTGCTGACCTCCCGTGCCACCACTGCCCTGGCCGCGGTCCCCGGTCTGACGAAGGTGGCCTCCGACCAGGTGGTCCACATCGTGCGTTCCACGGGCGGCGCGGCGATCAGCTCGCTCGGTAGGTTGCCGCACGGAACGGACATCGTCTCGGCCACTTCGGGTGCGGCCGTGGATGCCGCCCGGATCGTGTCCTTCAGCGCCGCGGGTTTCATCCTGCTGGGCCTGATCGCCACCCTGCTCCTGCCCCGGACACCGGTAGCCGAGGAGCGGGACCAGGCCAGCGTCGGCGACCGACCGGAAGGTGCTGCGGCATGACGACGGTCTCGACCGCCAGCCCCACCTGCCCCGTCACCCTGACCCGGCCCACGTCCGGAGTGGTGCGCCCCATCGCCGGACGTTCCGGTGCGGACGGCCGATCCGCACCCGTGCCGTCGGTTGGACGCCGCCGGCCGCTCCCGTAGCCTTGCGACCACATGTCGGCCGCGTCCCCCCCACTCTCCCGGCGGCAACGGCTACTCCGACGCTTCGTTCCGCTCGTGGTGGCCGTGGTCGGGGTCACGTGGTTCGCCGTGGCTGCGACGGGTTCGGGCTCCCCCCGTGCGAGGGCCACGACCACCGGAACCACCTTGACCATCCCGACGATGACGGCCGCTCCGGTGACCACCACCACCACCACGACGACGACGGTTCCGGTCATCACCACCACCACGGGCGAGGGTGCGCTTCCCCAGACCGACGCCGTCCCCTCGAGTGCGTCACCGCAGTTCCAGTCGGCGATGGGGGGCCTGTTCGGCGCGGTGTCGCTCGGGAATCCTCAGTCGGCGGTGCCGGCGTTCTTCCCCGAGGCCGCCTACGTCCAGCTCAAGTCGATCGCGGACGCGGCCTACGACTGGCGGAACCGCCTGCTTGCCGAGTACGACCTGGACCTGTCCGCAGCCACCGCGGAACTCGGACCTGACGCCGGATCGGCCACGCTGGTGTCGGTGCAGGTACCGATGCAGTACGCCCACTGGGTCCCGGTCGGCGTGTGCGAGAACGCGGTCGGCTACTTCGAGGTGGCCAACAGCCGGGTCGTCTACTCGATCGGCGGCGTGACCCGGTCCTTCGGGATCGCCTCGCTGATCTCCTGGCGCGGCGAGTGGTACGTGGTCCACCTCGGCGCCATCCTCCGTCCGGGGGGTGGCGGGGTGGTGCTCGACCCCCAGACCGGGCCCGGCACCTCGTCGCCGTCCACTACCTGCTGACCGTGGTCGGCCCGCAGGCCGCGTCCACGATCCGCCCCCCCGGGGTCGATCACGGGGGGTTGACTCAGTTCCCCTCGTCGACCATCGGTGCGTTGAGCGGGATGCCGGTCACATTCCCGGGATCGGTGGCATCGCCGAGATGGGGTGGCCCCCGTTGGTCGCGGCCAGCCAGTAGCCCTGGCCGGTCTGGGTGGGGGCGAGGCCCACCACCGGAGCGGTCAACCCCGATCCGGTGCCCGAACCGACGAAGGGGGCATCACCGAAGGCGAAGACGCCGCCGCCCCGGCCGACCAGCCGGTAGCCGTTGCCGTCCGTGGACGCCGCGATCCCGCTGATCGGCGCGGCGAGCGGCTGTCCCACCACAGAACCGTGGCCGACCGCAGCGCCCCGAAGGTCGGGAGACCCACCGCGGAGGGAAACCGCTCGCGCTAACGTGCGCTCGTTCTGCGTGTTCCATTGCTCCGGCTCGAAGGGGACCGATGACCCGATTCGTCGAAAGCACCATCACCTTTCCGTACAAGCGGTCCCTCGGACCGGTCGTCGGGGCGTTCATGACCGCGCTCACCGAGAAGCAGATCCTGGGCATCCGGTGTGGTGACGGTGTGCTCGTTCCCCCGATGGAGTGGGACCCGGCGACCGGGGCGGAGCTTCCCCAGGAGTTCGTGGAGGTGGGTCCCGCCGGCACGGTGGAGTCCTGGACCTGGGTGACGGCCCCCTCGGAGCAGCACCCGCTCGATCACCCGTTCGCCTTCGCCCTGATCCGCCTCGACGGCGCCACCACGCCCCTTCTGCACGCGGTGGATGCCGGTGGTGCGCAGGAGATGTCCGAGGGGTTGCGCGTGGCACCCCGCTGGCGGGGCACCCGGGAGGGCCGGATCGACGACATCATCTGCTTCGTTCCCGGTGAGGTCGCCGAGACCGAGGGCGAGGACACCGGAGGCGCCGCCGAGCCGGTGACCCGGATGGACTACCTGGCGTCGATCACCTACCGCAACCCCGTCCCCGACGCGGCCGACCGCGCCACCGAGGCGTCCCGGGACCACCGGCTGCTGGGTCTCCGGTGCCCCACCTGCGGACGCGTCTACGCCGGTGGGCGGGGCCTGTGCCCGGTCGACGCCATCGAGCTCGGACCCGAGTTCGAGGTGGACCTCCCCCACAAGGGCACGATCACCAACTTCGCCATCGTCACCCCGGTGCAGTACCCGGGTCAGACCGAGACGGAGCCTTTCGTCCGGGCCTTCGTGCTCCTCGACGACACCGACGTGATCATTCCCTACTCGGCCGTCATCGAGCTCCCCGCCGACCAGGTCCGGGTCGGACTGCGCGTGGACGCCGTCTGGGCCTCACCGGCCGAGGAGACCGAAGAGGGTGGAGGCATGGGCGGGAGCTGGGGCTCGCTGCTCGGCTGGATACCCAACGGTGAACCCGACCTCGCCGACCCCGACCTCGTGAACAGGATCTTCTGAGGATGAGTACCCCCTCGACCGATATCGCCGTCATCGGGTGGGCCCACACGCCCTTCGTCCGGCACACGGACAAGTCCGAGACGCAGCTGCTGCTGGAGGCCATCACCGACGCCATCTCGCCGCTCGGGCTGACCCGTGCCGACATCGACTTCACCTGCCTCGGCAGCTGCGACTACATCACCGGCCAGGCCTTCTCCTTCGTCTCCAACCTCGACGCCATCGGAGCCTGGCCCCCCAAGCGGGACTCGCACGTGGAGATGGACGGCGCCTGGGCCCTCTACGAGGCATGGCTCCGGCTGCAGGAGGGCGACATCGAGATCGCCGTCGTCACCGGATCCGGGCGCTCGTCGACCGGCGACCCGGCACTCATCTACCCGATGGAGATGGACCCGTACTTCCTGGCTCCGCTCGGCGCCGATCCGCTGACCTTCGCCGCCCTCCAGGCCCGGGCGGTCATCGCCGCGGGTATCGCCGACGAACGGTCCATGGCCGAGGTGGCCGTCCGGTCCCGAGCCACGGGTGACGTCGAGACGCTGTTGGGCGAGGACTTCATCCGCGAGCCATTGCGTCGTCATGACGTGCCTCCGATCACCGACGGTGCCGCCGCCATGGTGCTCGCCACCGGGGAGCGTGCCCGCCAGCTGGTGGAACGGCCGGCCTACATCACCGGCTTCGACCATCGGACGGAGTGCCACAACCCGTCGTTCCGGGCCCTGGACGATTCGCCGTCCACCCGGATCGCCGCGGCCGCGGCCGGGCTCGGCACCGCGCCCGTCGAAGTGGCCGAGCTGCAGACCGCGTTCACCCACGAGGAGTTGCTGCTGCGCGCGGTGCTCGGCCTCGGGGACGAGGTCTCGGTCAATCCTTCCGGAGGACCGCTGCGGCACAATCCCATCATGGCGAGCGGGCTGTGCCGCGTGGGTCACGCCGCCGACCACATCTTCGGTGGGGGTGGCCGGTCACTGGCCCACGCCACGTCCGGACCCTGCCTGCAACAGAATCTCGTCTGCATCCTGGAGGAGCGGCCATGAGCACGCCACCCGTCGCCGTGGTCGGGGTCGGTCAGACCCATCACAAGTCGCGCCGCCTCGACGTGTCCTTCGGCGGCCTGGTCCGCGAGGCCGTCTTCCGGGCCCTCGACGATGCACAACTGACCATGTCCGACATCGACGCCGTGGTGCTCGGCAAGGCCCCGGACCTCTTCGAGGGCGTGATGAAGCCGGAGCTGTACCTCTCCGATGCGCTCGGGGCGGTGGGCAAACCCATGTTCCGGGTCCACACGGCGGGGTCGGTCGGAGGCACGACCGCCATCGTGGCGGCATCACACGTCCAGGCGGGCAAGCACCGCACGGTGCTGGCCGTCGCCTTCGAAAAGCAGTCCGAGGGCAACGCCCAGTTCGCCCTGGGCAGTGGCAAGGGTGCGTCCCTGGGTGCCGGCGGCGCCTTCGCCCCGTTCATCCGGGCCTACATCCAGCGCAGCGGGGCCCCCGAGCACATCGGTTGGAAGGTGGCGGTCAAGGACCGGCTCAACGCCCTGAAGAACCCCTACGCCCACCTCAAGATCGAGGACATCTCCATCGAGAAGGTCAAGGCCTCACCGATGATGTGGGAGCCGACCCGGTTCCTCGAGTCGTGCCCGTCCTCCGACGGTGCGTGCGCCGTGGTCATCACCGACGAAGCGGGGGCGAACGCCGCGGCCGCCGACGGACGTCCCCCCGCCTGGATCCTGGCGTCGTCCTCCCGCTCCGAGCCTCCGAGCTTCCCCGGTCGTGATCCGGTGCGGCCGGCCGCCGCCCTGCAGTGTGCGGCCGACGTCTACTCGGGTGCGGGGATCACGGACCCCCGTCACCAGATCGACACCGCCGAGTTGTACGTGCCGTTCTCCTGGCTCGAGCCCATCTGGCTCGAGGCGTTCGGTCTCGCCGAGGTGGGGGAGGGCTGGAAGATGGTGGACGACGGCACCACCGAACTCGGAGGCTCGCTGCCCGTCAACGCCTCGGGCGGCGTCCTGTCCAGCAATCCCATCGGTGCGTCGGGCCTGCTGCGGTTCGCCGAGGCGGCCAACCAGGTGCGGGGTGCCGCCGGTGAGCACCAGGTGGACGGGGCCAAGGTGGCGATCGGCATGGCGTACGGGGCCAACAACCAGTACTTCAGTACCTGGGCCGTCGGGAGCTCGTTGCACCCGTTCGACTAGTCCGGACAGCGACCGGTCGGACGGATCCGGGCCCGGGCGGCGTCCGGTCCCGGTAGGGGACTCAGGTGCGGGCCGGGTCTCTCGGGCGCCCGGCCTCGACCGCGTCCTCGGACTCGACCAGATGGTCGGTCCGCAGCCACAGTTCGATGGCCAGGCTCATCGACGGGAAGAGCGGGTGACGGGGTCGTCGCCCCGTATCGGGTGGGTGCGCGGTCATCGTTCCCCCTGGACTGAACTACGCCGTCATGGCTCCGAACGCCGCCGGGCCCCTCACCGGTGGTTCCACGGACGTTAGGTCGGCGATGTGGTGGGGTGGCGGATCCCGGCCACGCACGTCGGTCCTCCCGCACCGCGGAGCGGGAGGACCGACGTCATCGTGATCGGCCGACGGAGCCCGCTCAGCCCAGGTCGGGACCTTCGGCCCGCACCCGTGACACGCTCTCGATCGAGGTGCGCAACTCCTCGAGCCACGCGGCCTCCTTCTGGCCGACGAATCGCACACACCAGGCGAGTGCGTCGCTGCGGCTCTTCGCCACCCCGGCCGCCTGCAGGGTGTCGAGCACCTCCCGCTCCGCAATGCGGAGCCGGGTCATGACGGGGACTCCGAGGCTGGTGAAGACCGTCGTCGTCCCCTGGGTGACCACACCCCAGGCCACCGAGCGACCCGTGGCGGGCTGGACCCGGTCGGCGATCTCCATCCGGGCGGCCCGGGTCGCCTCGCGGAAGGCGGCGGGATCCCCTCCACCGGGACCGTCGGCGGCGAGAGTCCCGACGATGAGGATCTCGTCGTCGTCGTTCGAGAGCCGGGGGGAGCCCTCGAACCATCCTCCGGGAACCATCGAATCGATGAGTTCGACGATCTGTTGTCTGTCTGCGGAAGTAATCATCATTACAAGATTACACATTGCGACCGACGTTCCGATCATCCCGGGTGGCGCGTGACCCGCCCGGTCGGCTCGCAAGGCGCAGTGACGTGGCGAGGAGAGCGGCCCCGTGCGGGAGATCCCGTCCGCCGTGACCGCCACGGTCCGGACCCGGGCGGAGGTCCCGGTGGAGGGACGGCAGGCCCCGTCCGACACCGGTACCCTCCGACCCATGACCACCGACAGGGAAACGACGGCCCACGCGATCCACGAGGCCCTGCGTTCGGCGCCCACCAGTTCCCCGTCCCACCGGGCGTTGCACGCCAAGGGGTCGATCTCCCGGGGTATGTTCAGGGCTTCCGGGGCACTGTCGACCCGGACGTCGGGGGTCCACCTGGTCTCGGGCTCGACGCCGGCCATCGTGCGCTTCTCGCACACGAGTGGTGACCCGACCGTGTCCGACGCCGTCCCGAGCGGTCGGGGGATGGCCGTCAAGCTGACGACACCGGACGGCACCCACGATCTCGTCGGGGTCAGCGCGCCGGCCTTCCTCGTCCGGGACGGGGCCTCGTTCCTCGAACTCCTGGCCGCCCGGGCTCCGGACCCGGTGACCGGCGCCCCCGATCCCGGTCGCATGGTCGCCTTCGTGGCTGCGCATCCCGAAGCCGTACCGGCTGTCGAGGCCGCCATGACCGCCCGCGTCCCGGCCAGTTACTTCTCCTTGACCTACAACGGTCTGCACACCTTCTACCTCGTCGACGCGGACGGCGTCCGGCAGCCCTTCCGCTGGTCCTGGGTCCCGACCGGCGACGCCTCGTTCCTCGACGACGCGGTCGACGCCGGGTTCGACCTGGCGGACGAACTGTCGGAACGGTTGGCCTCGCCGGGGAGCGAGACCTCGTTCGACCTCGTGGTCCACCTCGGTGAGGAAGGCGATCCGACGGGCGATCCGACGGCGGTCTGGCCCGAGCGCCCGACTGTCGTGGCCGGACGACTCGAAATCACCGCGACGGCTGAGGACCTCGAACCCGTCATCTTCGATCCCACCAACCTCGTCACGGGCCTGGCGCTCGACGAGGACGACGAGATCCTCCAGCTGCGCAGGATCGCCTACGGCCTGAGCTACGCCACGCGGACCGCGGACTGATCTCCCGAGCGCCTGGTGCACCGGTAGTCGCCGGGCCCCGAGACCGTCGACCGGCGACGTCCCGGTGGTACGTTGCGGAGTGCGCCGGGCGCCACGATGACCGTTGGCGGGGGCAGTTGGGGGACGTCGATGCACGAGGATGACACGACCTGGGCGGAGTTCCACGAGCTGGTTCTGGCCGGGGGTGGACGCGACGACGCCGTGGCGGCCGCCCGGGCCGGGCGGGACGATGACCCCGACGCCGCCCGACGCATCGCCGCCCTCGCGCTCTACGTGGGCATCGTGGCTCCCGAGCCCCTGGTCGACGTCTACGACGGCATGTGCGAGGGCTGGCTCGGAGCCGATCCCGACGGCCCGGAGGTGAGTGCGCCACCCGCACCCGGAACGGTGCCGGACGCCCTGTGGGCCGGACTGCGGGACCTGGTGTTCGACCCCGACGCCGGACGGGACCCGGCCGACATCACGGTCCGCACCGCCGCCCTGACCGAACTGCTCACCCCGGAGTTCCACCAACGGGTGGCCGCCACGGCCACGCGCTACCCCGGGGTGGCCGACGCCGCGGCCCACGGGGTTCCTCCGCGCTTCACGTTGGAGGACCTGGCCCGCTGCCCGACGGACTCACTCGGCGGGGCCATGCACTCCTTCGTGGTCGACAACGGGTTCGACCTGGAGGTGCTCGACCGCGATGCGCTCGGACTGACCGTCCTGCCGTATCCGCTCGACTACCTCAACGTCCGCATCCTGCAGTGCCACGACATCTGGCACCTCGTCGCCGACCACAAGACCTCGGGGCTCCACGAGGTGTCGGTGTCGGGATTCCAGATGGCCCAGTTCGGTCACCAGTACTCGTCCATGTTCCTCGGCATGGTGCTGGCCAAGGTGGCCTTCACCCAGCCGGAGGCCTTCGCCTTCACCCTCGACACCGTCCTCACGGGCTACCGGCACGGTCGCGAGACGCCACCCCTGCTCGGTGTGGAATGGGAGGCGCTGTGGGACCGTCCGATCCCCGAGATCCGGGACGTCCTCGGTGTGACCCCCTACGACTCGCCGTACCCGGCGTGGATCCTCGAGGACCTGAAGGGCGAGCCCGTCCGCACGGCCTGAGGCCGGACGCGACCCTGCCGTGGCGCTCAGGCGAGGATGTTGACGGCGCGGGCCAGTACCAGGGCGACGGTGAGCAGCGACGCCAGCGACTCGATCATCATCAGGAATTTGGCCCACGGGGTCAGCGGCATCGTGTCCGTGGGGCTGAAGGCGGTGGCGTTGGTGAACGACGTGTACAGGTAGTCGACGAACGACGGCGCCCACCCGGGGGACGATCCCGGCGTCGACATCTGGGGGAACAGGAAATCTGGCTGGCGGTGGACGGCCAGCATGCGGGCGCTGACGCCACCGCGGTCGAGCTCCCAGAACCAGAGCCCGAAGGCGATCACCGTGGTGACCCAGACGGGGACCGACGCGAACACCAGGGCCCGCCCACCGGCGTGGGTGCGGTCGAGCAGAGCCCGGATGAGCTCCCCCAGGTCCAGGATGTTGGCGGTGGTGATGACGGCGATCATGGCCAACGACAGCAACCGCAGGTTGGACTGCTCGCGGTCAGCCCGGTGGGGGTTCGTGATCACGAGCGCCACGAGGAGTACGCCCTCGACCACCGGGATCAGCCAGCGCGGTCCGAGGCTGGCGATCACCCGGTTCGGCAGGGCCACCTGGAGCCCGATGACCACGAGCACGGCGACGAGCGGAGGGAGACGCGACTCCCCGGTCGACGGGACACCCCAGGCCACCTGGTCGTCGCGGGTCCGGTGGTCGACCGGCGGGGGAGCGGGCCCGTTCCCGTTCGGGGTGGGGTCGGAGGGGGTCGCGGTCATCGGTGGCTCACCGTAGCCAAGGTGTCGGTCGGGGCCATGTTCGCCGCTCCCGATCAGTCGAGCACGGTGAAGGTGATCCCGGCCGACTGCAGACGCGTGCGCAGCGCCGGGCCCAGCGCCGACGCGGTGGTCACCTGGCCGGCGGTCGGGGGTAGGTCGTCGACGGCCAGGGACAGCGCCGCTTCGCTGATCATCTTGGACGTTTCGGTGTAGCCCGGATCACCCCCGGCCACTTCGGTGGTCACCGTCCGCCCCCCGCCCTCGCCGGTGAAGCGCACGTTGAACCAGGCCTGGGCCCGCTGCTCCGGTGTCGGACCGCTGCCCGGGGGCCGGAGACGTCCGAGCGTCCGTCGGGCCGGGGGGATCTGGGCGGCGACGAAGAGCGCACCCACGCCCCCGAGGCTGGCTGCGGTGGCCAGCGGGCCACCGGTGGCGATGAAGTGGGAGTAGGTGAAGTCCGGGCCGTAGCGCTCCAGCTGGCGGGCCGACTCGGCCACGATGAGCGGGTCGATGGTCGGGGCGGGCACCACCCACGAACCGGTCGAGGGGTGCCGGCCGATGCGGCCGGTGGCGACGGTGACCGTGCGCCCTTCGGGCTCCGGCTCGATCTGACGTCGGATGGACTGGGTGGTTCGCCCCTGACCCCTGCGGCTCATGATCTCGAGCGCCGACGCGGCGGTGCCTCCCGAGAAGGTCCCCCGCATCGTGACGTAGCCCCGGACCTCGAGGGGCACACCTTCGGGGAGCTGCTCGACGGTGAACTGGGCCCCGAGGTCATGGGGGACCGAATCGAAGCCGCAGGCGTGGATCAGCCGGGCTCCGGTGGAGAGGGCCCGCCGGTGATGCTTGAGGTAGGTGAGGTCGGCGAACTCGGATTCGCCGGTGAGGTCGAGGTAGTCCGTTCCGGTGTCGGCGCAGGCGGCCACGACCGGGTCGCCGTGGAGGAGGTAGGGACCGACCGTGGTGATGAGGACCCGGCTGCGTGCGGTCAGATCGCGCAGTCCGACCGGGTCCGTGGCGTCCACCGTGACCGCCTCGAAGCGGCCGTTGGTGCGGGTGACCACGTCGTCGAGCCTCGCCGGGTCCCGCCCGGCGAGGGCGACCGTCAGGGACGCGGGCGCGTGCGCGGCCAGATAGTCGGCGATGAGGCCACCCGTGAACCCCGTGACCCCCAGCAGGACGATGTCGACAGCTCGGGACTCCGTGGGCATGGCCGGATGCTAGTGCCGCGGGATCCGGCCTCGTCGGGCCGCTTCCGTCCGGCCCCAGGGTCGAGGCGGGATCGGCGCGGGTCAGCGGGCGGTGATGTACTCCATCAGCTCGTCGCGGTCCTTCTCGAGCTCACCCATGCGGGTCTTGACCACGTCGCCGATGCTGATGATGCCGGCCAGGCGGCCGTGGGCCACCACCGGGACGTGCCGGATCCGCTCCTGGGTCATGAGCGTCATGAGCGAGTCGACGGTGGCGTCGGGTGCGCACAGGTGGACCTTCGACGACATCACCGCGTGGACCTGCTGGTCGAGCATCCCGGTGCGCAGTTCGCTCAAGGAGCGGACGATGTCGCGTTCCGACAGGATCCCTTCGATCGTCCCGTCGCCGGGCGACACCACCAGCGCCCCGACCCGGTGCCGCACGAGCTCGGCCACCGCCTCGGCGAGGGTGGCCGTCCGGGGGATCGTGGCGACCGCATCCCCTTTGGTGGCGAGAATGGCGGACACGAGCATGCTGCCTCCACTTCCGGGCCGACGATCACCCGTCGGCCCTGGAACGGCCACCGGTCGGAGGTCGTCCGGCCATCTTCGCGCCGGCGGAGGGAAAAGGGAACCTCCGGACCGACCCCGGTCAGACGGTGACCTCGGTCTGCAGCAGCTCGCTCGCCTCGATGAACTCCTCCACCATCGAGAACACCACGTCGCGGGCCTTGCGCACGGTGGTCGCCCGACCGATGACCTGGCCACACGGGTTGAAGTTCACGTCCCGGGCCTGTTCCGGATAGCGGTGTCCGCGCGACACGGCTTCGATGGCCACCATCATCTGGAGCGGCATCGGCAGCGGCTCGGGGGTGTCCTCGGCCTCCCAGGCGTCGGTCCAGTCGTTGCGCAGCATCCGGCAGGGCTTGCCGGTGAAGGACCGCGAGCGGATCGTGTCGCGGCTGGTGGCGGCCAGGTAGGTCTCCATCTGCTTCGGCGGGATGTCCGCCTCCTCCACGGTGAGCCACAGGGTGCCCGACCACACACCCTGGGCGCCGAGCGCCAGCGCCGCCGCCATCTGGCGACCGCTGCCGACGCCACCGGCCGCCAGGACCGGGATGGGGGACACGGCGTCGATGACCTCGGGCCACAGCACGATGCTGCCCACATCACCGGTGTGGCCGCCGCCCTCGGAGCCCTGGCAGATGATGAAGTCGAGACCGGCGGCCTTGTGGTTGAGCGCATGCTTGACCGAGCCGGCCAACGCACCGATGAGCAGACCGGCGCCCTGGACCTTCTCTACGACGTCTTCCGGCGGGGTACCCAGGGCGTTGGCGATGAGCTTGACGTTCGGGTGCCGCAGGGCCACGTCGATGAGTCCGGCGGCGTGGGCCGCCGTCCAGCCGATCATGCCGTTGGAGGTGCGCTCGTCCTCGGGGATCTCGGGCACACCGTGGTCCGCCAGGATCTTGAGGGCGAACTCCTTGTGCTCCGCCGGAACCAACCCGCGGATCTGGGCCTCCAGCTTGTCGGGGTCCATCTCGTCCATGCCCTCGTACTTGGCCGGGATCACGATGTCCACGCCGTAGGGCTTGTCTCCCACGTGCTCGTCGATCCAGGCCAGCTCCACCTCGAGCTGCTCGGGGGTGAAGGCGATCGCACCGAGGACACCGATCCCTCCTGCGTTGGTGACGGCGGCCACGACGTCGCGGCAGTGGGTGAAGGCGAAGATGGGGAATTCGATGCCGAGCCGGTCGCAGATCTCGGTGTGCATGGTCGTGTCTCCTGTCGGTGGGTCGGTGGGTCGGTGGGTGAGTCAGTCAGTCAGTCAGTGGGTGTTGCTGCGTGCGTCCGGGTCGGAGTGCCGCCCCGCGGTGGCGGAGGTGGGCAACCCCACCAGTGCGGCGATGCCGTGCAGCGCCAGATCGTCCGGCACGGTGGCCGGATCGAGCCGCTTCTGCAGGGCTAGGCCGGTCAGAAGGGCCTTGACCAGTACAGCGAGCTCCTCGGGAGGTGCCGTCGGCTCGGCGCCGACGGCGGTCGTCCAGCCCTCGAGCTGACGGGCGCTGAAGCGCAGGGCCTCGGCCGTGCGGACACGGAGGATGTCGGCGACCTCGGGGTCCCGTGCCGCCCGCAGCCACAGCTCGTGTTCGAGGACGGGCCAGCGTGCCGTCTCGGGGTCGGACGTGTCGGAGACGTTGGACCACACGGCGGCGAGCTGACCGGCGGGGGAGTCGCTGACCGCCACCTCGGCGAGCAGCACGGCGAGCACCGAGTCCTTCCAGGAGTCGAGGAGGGCGAGCAGCAGGCCCTGCTTCGAGCCGAAGTGGGCGTAGACGGCGCCGGAGGTGCGCCCGGCCGCCTCGGCCACCGCGTCCACCGACACGGCGTCGATCCCCTGGTCGGCGAAGAGGTCCGCCGCCGCGGCCAGCAGCCGGGCCCGTGTGTCCGCCTTGCGTTCGTCCTGTGTCCTCGGCATGTTCCCCCAGATGCTCGAACCGGCAACCTACTTATATTGGAAGCGTTATGCAACTGGTGGACGGTGGGCTCCGGGGCCGGGATCCGTCCATGTGTCCGCCGGCGTCCGCCGGCGGACGCATGGCGTCGTGAGCCGGGCGGCGGCCCGCGCCGGGGCCTACAGTGGTTCCGTCCCACGCACCGCCCACGCCCGAGGAGCACCATGACCACACCTGATTCCACCCGCGAGACGTTCTACATCGACGGGGCCTGGGTCCAGCCGACCGGTTCGGGCACGATCGAGGTCATCGACTCGACGACGGAGGCGGTCATGGGCACCGTCCCCGAGGGCTCCGGCGAGGACGTGGACCGGGCGGTCGCCGCGGCCAAGGCCGCCTTCCCGGCCTGGTCGGCCACGCCGGTCGAGGAGCGCACCGCGCTGCTGACCAAGGTGGCAGAGGCGCTGGGCGCGCGGATGGATCCGCTCGCCGATCTCATCACCCACGAGGTGGGCATGCCCCGCATGCTGTCCCAGCTGGTCCAGGTCGGCCTGCCGCTGAACTCGTTCGCCAGCGCCGCCCAGGTGGCCGCCGACTTCACGTGGGAGCAGGAGGTGGGCAACTCGCTCATCGTGCGCGAGCCCATCGGTGTCGTCGGGTGCATCACGCCGTGGAACTACCCGCTGCACCAGATCGCCGCCAAGGTCGCTCCGGCGCTGGCCGCCGGCTGCACCGTGGTGGTGAAACCCAGCGAGGTGGCACCGCTCAACGCCTTCGTGCTGGCCGAGATCTTCGACGAGGTCGGCGTCCCGGCCGGCGTGTTCAATCTGGTCACCGGGTACGGCCCGGTCGTCGGCGAGGCCATCGCCGCCCACGGGGACGTGGACATGATCTCGTTCACGGGATCCACCCGGGCCGGCAAGCGCGTCACGGAGGTGGCCGCCGGGACGGTCAAGCGGGTGGCCCTGGAGCTGGGCGGCAAGTCGGCCAATGTGATCCTGACCGATGCCGACCTGGCGACCGCGGTGCCGGACGGGGTGGGCAAGTGCTTCCTCAACTCCGGCCAGACGTGCAGCGCCCTGACCCGCATGCTCGTCCCGCGGGACAAGCTCGCCGAGGTGGAGGAACTGGCCCGCACGGCGGCCGAGTCCTTCACGCCCGGCGACCCCTTCGACGGGAACACGCGCCTCGGACCGCTGGTGTCGGCGGCCCAGCGCGACCGGGTCCGGAACTACATCGACAAGGGCATCGGCGAAGGGGCGACCCTGCTGACGGGCGGCATCGACACGCCCGAGGGGTTGGAGACCGGGTTCTTCGTGGCCCCGACCGTCTTCACCGACGTCACCCGGGACATGACGATCGCCCGGGAGGAGATCTTCGGGCCCGTGCTGGTGATCATCCCCTACGACTCCGAGGACGAGGCGGTCGAGATCGCCAACGACACCGACTACGGCCTGGCCGGTGGCGTGTGGGCGGGCGACGTCGAACACGCCACGGCCGTCGCCCGTCGGCTGCGCACCGGCCAGGTCGAGGTCAACGGGGGCTCCTTCAACCCGGGGGCACCCTTCGGCGGCTACAAGCAGTCCGGCAACGGACGCGAGTTCGGTGCGTTCGGGCTCGAGGAGTTCCTCGAGGTCAAGTCCCTCCAGCTCTAGGAACGTCCCTCCGGCTCCAGGGGGGACGGATCGTCCGATGGGGTGGCCGGCCTGCGGTCCCTACAGCCCGAACTGGTCCTCGACCAGGCCGAGCCGGATGCGGGCGGCGTCGATGTAGGTCTTCTCGCCGATGAACACGTGCTGGGTGCCGGTGTAGAGGTCGCGGAACGCGCGCTCGAGGCGCGATCCCTCGCGGACGGCCGTCGTGCCGGCTGCCAGGTGTGCCCACTGCACGATCTCGCGACTGGCCTCGGTGGCATAGGTGGCCGCCACACGGAGGTCGGCCCGCATGGTGGGGGAGAGTTCCCCTTCGTCGTCCACCTGACGCTCGGCCGTCGCGAAGGCGTCGAGCACGAGCAACCGGGCCGACCGCCACATGGCGGTGTGGTGGGACAGCCCCTTCTGGAACGTCACCCGGTGGGCCAGCGCCCCGTCGTCGCCCATGCGCACCTTGGTCACGGCGAGGTCGGCGACGTCGTCGAGCATGCTCTTCGCCACCCCGAGCGCCCACGAGGCGTGGCCGGCCGCGGTGATCGGCATCAGGCCCATGCGGAAGGTGGGCGACGAGCCGCGTTCAGGGGTGTGGGTGAACAGCTCGAAGGTGCGCGAGTCGGGTACGAAGAGGTCCTCGACCGTGTAGTCGAAGCTTCCGGTCCCTTTGAGGCCCTGGACGTGCCAGCCGTCGGTGAAGGTGATCTCCCCACGGGGGATGACGGCCACCAGCAGCGGCGGTATCCCGTCGTCACCGACCACCAGTTCACCGTCGACCGTCGGCATGAAGCCGGCGGCCACGTACTCGGCGTGCCCGGTGCCCGACCCGAAGTTCCACGCCCCGGAGATCCGGTAGCCGCCGTCGACCGAGGCGCCCGTGCCGTTGGGGAAGAACTGGCCGCCCACCGTCACCCGGTTGTCGTGGGCGGTGAAGACGTCGTCGAAGCCCGCGGCGGGCAGGTACGCGGCGCAGGCGGCGGCGGAGGGGAAGTTGGCGATGCCGACCCAACCGAGTGACCCGTCCTGCCAGGCCAGCTCGATCCAGGTGTCGATCATCTCGGCGAACGACGGCTCCGAGCCGCCCGCCTCGGACGGGTTGAACAGCTGCATGAGGCCGCTGTCCCACAGCGCCCCGACCGACCGTGGGGTGAGGGTGCGGTTGCGCTCGCAGGCAGCCGCCTCGTCGGCGGTCACCTTCCGCAGGCTGCGGGCGGCGTCCGTCGGGGACAAGGTGGTGGTCATACGACTCCCATCTGCTCGAGTAGGCCGGCCCGGAAGCCGGCGGTGAACCCGCCGTCCACCACCATCGCCTGTCCGGTCATGAACGAGGCGTCGTCCGACACCAGGAAGGCGGCCGCCGCGGCGATCTCCGATGGTCGGCCGAAGCGGTTCATCAGGTGGCGGTCGTGCATCTTGTCGCGGTAGATCTCGACCCCGGGGGCCCCGATGATGTCCATGAGCAGCGGCGTGTCGACGCCGCCCGGGCAGATGGCGTTGACCCGGATGCCCCGGTGGCCGTAGTCGATGGCCATGCACTTGGTCAGCATGATGACACCACCCTTGGAGGCGTTGTACGCACTACCCCCCTCGGTGCCCTCGATCCCCTCGATCGAGGCGATGTTGACGATCGAGCCCCGATTGGCCTCGAGCATGTGGATCGCGGCGTGCTTGTCCACGAGGAACGTACCTTTCAGGTTGATGTCGACCACCCGGTCCCACTCCGATTCCTCGACGATGTGGACCGGTCCACCACCGGCGACCCCGGCGCAGTGGACCACCGAGTCGAGGCGGCCGTGGAGGCCCACCACGTCGGCGAAGGCATCACGGATCGCCTCCTCGTCCCGCACGTCGAGGACGTAGTCCACCTCGCCGGTGATGTCGACCGTGGCGACCGTGGCCCCCTCGGCCGCCAGGCGCTCTGCGGTGGCGGCCCCGATGCCCGAGGCTCCTCCCGTCACCACCGCGACCGTTCCGTCCAGTCGTTCCATCGCCGTTCCCCCTTGTGGCCGTCACCGTGGCGGTGTCGGGCTCCTACGTCGGACAGGAGCCGCACGGCGCCCGTGGCTGCGAACGTAGGGGGGCCGGAGCGTGGCGGTCAAGGAGCAGGTCACCCTGGCCGACCGTGCGTCGGCCGCACGGTCGGCGGCTCTGCCCGGTCGGTCCAGGGGAGGCCCGCACGTTCGGCGGCGGTGCTCAGTCGGTCGAGGGGAGCGGGAGCAGCTGGTGCTGGCTGACGTCGCCCACCAGGTCGATGAAGAACCGCCGTTCTGCGAAGCGCCACGTCGTGCCGTCGCGCACGAATCGATCGTGGTAGCGACCGGCCACGACGGGCTGCAGTGGTAGGCCCTCGACCGCCTGGAGGACGGTGAAGTACGAGCGACCGGTCGCGGTGCCGACCTCGTCGTCGACCTCCACGATGAGGTTCGTGGTCACGTGCTTGGTCCGCGGCGTGCCGTCGGGGTAGCGCCGGGTGGTGGAGGTGAACATGGCCGTGACGGCGACGGCGCCGGACAACGAGCCCGGGTGGTCCCCCGAGCCCACGTCGGCCCCGTCGAGGAGTTCGCCCACGGCGGCGAACTCGCCGAGGTCGATCAGCTCGGCGTAGCGGTGGACGAGGTTCTGGATCTGGTGGAACGCGTCGCCCATCGGATCAGGCGGACGTCACGTCGGCGTCGTCCCAGTAGGCGTGGGCCGACGAGAACCGGCCGTCCTCGGCGGAGGTGAACACCTCGATGCCGGTGACCTGCATCGTCGCCGTGCCCATCGTCACGGCGATGGCGAAGTCGATGGCCACGCTCGGGGCGCAGGTGTGTACCCCGGTGGCCCGGAACTCCCAGTCGTCCGAGGCGTCGATGCCCGCACGGAAGAAGGCGGCGATGGCCTCCCGCCCGACGTTCGGCGGTGCCGAGGCGGGGTCGGCCTGGACGGCCTCGTCGGTGAAGAGCGCGGCGATGGCCTCCGGGTCCCGGCGGTTGACGGTCTCGACGTACCGCTGGACGGCGGAACGCAGGCTGTCCGGCGTCAAGGACATCTCAGGCGCCCATGGCGTGGACGCCACCGTCGACATGGAGGATCTCACCGGTGGTCATGGGCAGCAGATCGCTCAACAGTGCGAGGCAGGCCCGGGCCACGACATCGGTGTCGGACACATCCCACCCGAGCGGGGCCCGCTCGCCCCAGGTGTCCTCGAAGGCGGTGAACCCCGGGATCGACTTGGCTGCCATGGTCTTGACCGGGCCGGCGGCGACCAGGTTGACGCGCACACGCTCGCGCCCCAGGTCCCGGGCCAGGTAGCGGGCCAGGGACTCGAGCGCCGCCTTGGACACGCCCATCCAGTCGTAGACCGGCCAGGCCACGGTGGCGTCGAAGTCGAGCCCCACCACCGACGCTCCCGGGCGGCCGTCGGTGCCGGCCGCGGCCAGCAGGGGCCGGAAGGCCTCGACCAGGGCCTTCAGCGAGTAGGTCGACACGTGCAGGGCGACCTGGACCTGCTCCCAGTCGGCCTGGAAGATGTCCCCACCGAGGCATTCGGGCGGCGCGTACCCGATGGCGTGGAGCAGTCCGTCGAGACGGTCCCACCGTCGGCCGAGCTGCTCGGCCGCTGCGGCCACCTGGCCCGGCTCGGTCACGTCGATCTCGAGCACCTCGGCCGGCGAGGGGAGTTTGCGGGCGGTGCGCTTCGTGAGCGAGAGGCCCCGCCCGGCGCCGCTGAGGACGACCTCGGCCCCTTCCAGCTGCGCCGAGCGGGCCACGGCGAAGGCCAACGAGGCGTCGGTGAGGACGCCGGTGATCAGAATGCGTTTTCCGTCGAGGAGTCCCATGCGCCGACAGGGTACCGCTGCGCGTGGCGCCGGAGGTCCATGGGCGGGACGGGACCCTCCGCCTGTTCCGGGACGTCGGAGCGGTGAGCCTAAGGTGTGGGCCATGCGAATCGGAATTCTTGGGGGTACCGGGCCGGCCGGACGGGGGCTGGCTGTGCGCCTGGCGTCGGCCGGGGACCAGGTGGTCCTCGGCTCCCGCGCCGCCGATCGGGCGGTAGCGGTGGCCGGCGACCTCGTGTCCAAGTGGCCCGGACACACCCTGGCCGTGGCCGGCGCGTCGAACGAGGACTGTGCCTCGGCCGACCTGGTCGTCGTGGCCACGCCCTGGGACGGCGCCGTGGCCACCGTCAAGCCCCTCGCCGGGGCCCTGGCCGGCAAGGTCGTCGTCTCGATGGTCAATGCACTGGCCAAGGAGGGACGCGAGTTCCTCCCGCTGATCCCGCCACGCGGCTCGATGGCCGCAACCCTCCAGGCGGCACTGCCGAAGTCGTTGGTGTCCGCCTCCTTCCACCACCTCCCCGCCTCGGAGATGGAGAAGCTCGACGCCGCGCTGGTCTCCGACGTGCTGGTCTGCAGCGACCATCCCGAGGCGTCCGAGGCCACGGTGGCCCTGGTCGACCGCATCGAAGGCCTACGGGGCATCGATGCCGGCAGCCTGGCCCAGGCGGCGGCGATCGAGGCGTTCACCGCGGTGCTGATCACGGTGAACATCCGCCACAAGGTCCACGCCGCCGTCCAGCTGACCGGGTTCCCCCAGGGATGAGTGCTCGGATCCTCCGTCGGTGATCCGCCTCTACGACACCGCTTGCCGCGAGGTCGTCCCCTTCGAACCCGCCGAGCTGGTCACCCTCTACTCGTGCGGGATCACGCCCTACGACTCGGCCCACCTGGGTCACGCCCAGGTCTACCTGACGTTCGACATCCTGCAACGACGCCTGCGTGACCTCGGCCACGAGACGCGCTGCGTCCGCAACGTGACGGACGTCGACGACGACATCCTGCGCAAGGCCCGTGAGCTCGGCGTCCACTACCTCGACCTGGCGGCCGAGGAGATCGCACGGTTCGACCGGGACATGGACGCGCTCGGCCTCATCCCCTCGTGGTCCGAGCCGCGTGCCACCTCCGCCGTCCCCGAGATCCTCACCCTGATCGGCGCGGTCCTCGACTCGGGCAACGCCTACCAGGCCGGCGGTGCCGTGTACTTCGACGTCACCACGTTCCCCGCCTTCGGCGAGGTCAGCCACTTCGACCACGCCACCATGCTGGCCATGGCCGCGGAGCACGGCGGGAACCCCGACGACCCGAACAAGCGTCACCCGCTGGACTTCGTCCTGTGGCAGCCGTCGCTCCCCGACGAGCCGGCATGGCAGTCCCGCTGGGGGCCCGGTCGCCCCGGGTGGCACATCGAGTGCTCGGCACTGGTGCTGCGCGAGCTCGGCGAGACCATCGACGTCCACGGGGGCGGGCGCGACCTCGTCTTCCCCCATCACGAGTGCGAGACGGCCCAGTCGGAGGCGGCCACGGGTGTGCCGTTCGTGCGGCACTGGCTCCACGTGGGCCTCGTGGGCCTGGGCGGAACCAAGATGTCCAAGTCCCTCGGCAACCTGGTGTTCGTGGGCGATCTCCTCGAGGAGTGGGAGCCCGCGGTGGTGCGGTTGGCCCTGCTGTCCCATCACTACCGTCCCGACTGGCAGTGGACCGACGAGGACCTGCACGTGGCCGCCTCCCGCCTGAAGGCCTGGCGTGCCGTCGCCGTCGAGCGATCGTCCGACGTGGTCGACGACGGGTCGGTCGACGACGAGAACGGACTGTGGCGCGTCCGGGCCGCACTCGACGACGATCTCGACACACCGACGGCGCTGGCTGCTCTCGACGACGAGGCGTCACTCGGGCGCCCGGTGGTCCGGGGTGCCGCCCTGCTGGGCGTTACCCTGTAGACGAGTGCGGTCGGGCTGCGAGCCCGCGTCGGGCCGACGCCCGAGGACCGTCCCACGTACCGATCCGCCCGCTGCGCCGGGCCCGCAGAAAGGCACCCCCATGGCAGCCGTGACCGTCCGACTCCCCGACGGCAGCACCAAGGAGTTCGAGGCCGGTACGACGGCGCTGGAGTTCGCCCGGTCGATCGGGCCCCGTCTGGCCAAAGCCGCCGTGGCCGCCACCTTCGACGGCGAGCCGGTCGACCTGTCGCGCACCCTGCCCGACGGGGTCGCGGTGACCGTGGTGACCCCCACCACCCCGCTCGGCCGCGAGGTCCTTCGCCACTCGACGGCCCACGTGCTGGCCCAGGCCGTGCTGCGGCTGTGGCCGGGGGCCCACTTCGCCATCGGCCCGGTCATCGACGACGGCTTCTACTACGACTTCGAGCTGCCCGGAGGGGCCCACTTCACCGACGAGGACCTCGAGCGGATCGGGGCCGAGATGCGCGCCATCATGGCCGAGGACCAGCCGTTCGTCCGTCACGAGCACTCCATCGCCGAGGGGCTCGCGCTCTTCGGCGACCAGCCGTTCAAGCGCGAGATCATCGAGGCCGTCGGAGCCGGCCAGGACGAGGTGGACGCCGCCTCGGAGGGCGCCGGCGAGCACGGCGTCTCCACGTACTGGAACTCGCCCGCATTCACCGACCTGTGCCGCGGCCCGCACGTGCCGGCCACGGGCAGGCTCGGCCACTTCGCCCTCATGCGGGTCGCCGGGGCCTACTGGCGGGGCGACGAGAAGAGTCAGCAGCTCCAGCGCATCTACGGCACGGCGTGGGAGTCCGAGGAGGCCCTGGCGGACCACCTCCACCGACTCGAGGAGGCGGAGAAGCGCGACCACCGCAAGCTCGGCGTGGAGCTCGACCTGTTCAGCTTCCCCCAGGAGCTCGGCGGCGGCCTGGCCGTGTGGCACCCGAAGGGCGGCATCGTCCGCAAGCTGATGGAGGACTACAGCCGCCAGCGCCACCAGGACGGCGGCTACGAGTTCGTCTTCACCCCCCACCTGGCCAACGCCAACCTGTTCGAGACCTCGGGCCACCTGGGCTTCTACAAGGACGGGATGTATCCGCCCATGGAGATGGACAACGGGACCTACTACCCGAAGCCCATGAACTGCCCGATGCACTGCCTGATCTTCGACAGCCGCCAGCGGAGCTACCGCGAACTGCCGCTCCGCCTCTTCGAACTCGGGACCGTCTACCGCTACGAGCGGGCCGGCACCCTCCACGGGATGATGCGGATCCGCGGCTTCACCCAGGACGACAGCCACATCTTCTGCACCGAGGAGCAGTTGGGGGACGAGATCGCCTCGCTGCTCGACTTCGTCATGAGCGTCCTGCGGGCCTTCGGGTTCAGCGACTTCACCGCGAACCTGTCGACCAAGGACCCCGACAAGTACGTGGGTGGCGACGACATCTGGGACAAGGCCACCGAGGCGCTGCGCCTCGCCCTGGAGAAGCACGGCCTGCCCTACGAGGTCAAGGAGGGCGACGCCGCCTTCTACGGTCCGAAGATCGACATCGACGTGCGCGACGCCATCGGCCGGACGTGGCAGCTGAGCACCATCCAGTGCGACTTCAACCATCCCGAGCGCTTCGAGCTCGAGTACGTGGGGGCCGACAACACCCGCCACCGGCCGATCATGCTGCACCGGGCCCTCTTCGGGTCCATCGAGCGGTTCTTCGCCATCCTGATCGAACACTACGCCGGGGCACTGCCGACGTGGCTCGCCCCCGAACAGGTGCGGGTCCTGGGGGTGCGCGACGACCACCAGGCCTACGCCGACGAGGTGGCCGACTCGCTGCGCAAGCTGGGTGTCCGGGTGGACGTCGAAGCGGCGAACGAGCCGCTCGGGGCCCGGATCCGCAAGGCCAAGCTGTTGAAGATCCCCTACATCCTGGTCGTGGGGGACGAGGACATCGCCGAAGGGACGGTGGGCGTCAACCGACGGGGGAGCGACCGGCCCGACCGTGGCGTCCCACTGGCCGAGTTCACCACCGCCCTGCTCGACGAGATCGACGAGCGGACGTTGCCGGAGTCGGCCGACGGGGCCGACGGGTCCTAGCGAGCCGTGTCCCTCGAACAACTGTGGGCCGGATGGCGCAACGCGTACGTCACCGGCGCCACCGCTCCGTCGCCTGGGCCGACGCAACCGGGGACGGACGAGGTAGCGCCGGATGCGGCACAGCACGGCCCCGACCACTGCGTGTTCTGCCGCATCGCCGCCAGCGGCCCGCCGTCGATCGACAACGGGGTCCTGTGGATCGGGACCTCGACCCTCGTCGTGCTCAACGCCTATCCCTACACCAGCGGGCACCTGATGGCCATCCCCCTGCGCCACGTCGGCGCGCTCGGCGAACTGAGCGACGCGGAGGGAGGCGAACTGTGGGCCGCGGCCCGGCTCGGCGTCGCGGCGCTGGAGACCGCCTACCGGCCCGGGGGGATCAACCTCGGCGCCAACCTCGGTGAGGCGGCCGGCGCCGGCATCCCGCGTCACCTGCACCTGCACGCCGTGCCCCGCTGGGCGGGCGACACCAACTTCATGACCGCGGTGGCCGACACCCGGGTGCTGCCGGAGACGCTCGCCTCGAGCTGGGAGCGCCTGTCCGCGTCCTGGCCGCAGAGCTGAGGCCGGCAGGCCGGGCCGAGCCGCCGGCGTCGCTCCGCCGGGAGTCGCACGTCGTGCACTCCAGGTGTCCCCGGGCCACACTGGGGGACGCCGCCCGGTTCGGACGGGCCGTCCGCGACGAGGAGGTCGTCATGCAGGTCAAGGAGCTCGGGCACCTGGTGCTCTACGTGGCGGACCTCGGGCGCTCGGCGGCGTTCTACGGCCGGGTCCTCGGATGGGAGGTCGCCTTCCCGGTGACCCTCGGGATCCCGGCGGCGGCGTTCTCCTCGGGGCGCACCCACCACGAGCTGCTGCTCATCGAAGTGGGGGAGGACGCCACGCCCATCGGCCGGGGGCGCCGACTGGGGCTGTACCACTTCGGGCTCAAGGTCGGGGACTCGGACGACGAGCTCCGCGAGGCCTACGACCGGCTCGTGGACGCCGGGGTGGAGATCGTCGGATCGAGCGACCACACGGTCACCCACAGCCTGTACATCCTGGACCCGGACGGCAACGAGATCGAGCTGTACATCGACGTGCCCGGGGTCGACTGGAAGTCCGATCCGAACCTGATCATGGCCCCGGTCCGCCCACTCGATCTCTGATCTTCGCGGAAACAGCCTTCTGACCTGGGAGTGTGTCGGCATCGCCTCCACCGCTGCCTGGAGTTAGCAGGTGGTAGTCTGGTAGGGACCTTCCAGAGGAGCGTGCATGTTCGACGGGCGTTGGCGCGACACGGTGGACCGGGGTACCGGGCCCGCCGGGCGCAGACTGCAGCAGGTCGGGATCTCCGCCGATGTGCTCACCGCCACCGGCCTCATCTCGGCGGCGGCCACCGCCGTGGCCGTGGCCACCGGTCATCTCCACCTGGCCATCGTCCTGCTCATCCTGACGGGGCTGCACGATCTGCTCGACGGCCCGGTGGCCAAGGCGTCGGGCACGGCGTCGGTGCGCGGGGCCTTCTTCGACTCCGTGACCGACCGGGTGTCGGACGCGCTGATCCTCGGTGGTATCGCGTGGTACCTCGTGTCCACCCACCCCGGGCACCTCGTCCTGCTGCCGTTCGCGGTGCTCGGCGTCACCTCGCTCGTCTCCTACCAGCGGGCCAAGGCCGAATCGCTGGGGATCTCGGCCAAGGGCGGGCTCATGGAGCGGGCCGAACGGATGATCCTGCTGGGTATCGGCTTCATCTCGGCGTCATTCCTGGTCCCGGTGTTGTGGGTGATGCTCGTGCTGACGTCGGCCACGGCTATCGGACGTTTCGTCAAGGTGTGGCGTCTGGCCGAGGCCCCGCCGACCAGCGCCAACCGTCGGGTGCGTCGCACCCGTACCGGTGTGCGCACGACGTCTTGGGGCTCGTCACGGGCGGCCAGCCGTAGCTCGGCGACGTCGGCGTCCCGGTGGAGGGCCCGTCGACAGGGTGAGCTGTCGAGCCGCTCGGGCCGCACCTGGAGGGCCCGTCAGGCCCGTGCCGGGGGCCGTCAACGGCCCAGCCGCCGCCATGGCTGATCCCGGTCCCCCACGCGGCCGGAGCTGAGGGCCGATGGACACGGGGCAGGTGGTCTTCCGGACGTACACCACGCTGGGGAGCTGTATCGCCGCACTCCCCGAGCCGGTGGCGCTCGGCCTGGGCAACGTGGTGGGCGACGTCCTCTACCGGGTCCGCCACGAGCACCGAGCCATGGTCCGGGCCAACCTGCGTCGGGTGCTCGGATCCCAGAGCGGTGACGCGGAGCTCCTCGACCGGTGGGCACGCCGCTCGTTCCGGGCCTACGCCCGCTACTGGGTCGAGGGGGCACGCCTACCGTCCACGTCGCCCGGTGAGGTCGTCCAGCACGTGTTCGTCGACGGCCTCCAGCACCTCCATGCCGGAGCCGCCGCGGGCAAGGGCACGATCCTGGCCCTGCCGCACATCGGGAGTTGGGAGTACGGCGGCGCGTTCCTGGCCACCCAGGGCCTCCCGATGACGGCGGTCGCCGAGCGGATCGAACCTCCGGCGCTGTTCGACTACTTCGTGGAGCAACGGGCCGCCATGGGTCTCGCCATCGTGCCCCTCGACCGGCAGTCGGGCAGCACGCTGCTGGCGACGCTGCGGGCCGGGAACCTGGTGGGGCTGCTGTGCGACCGGGACATCGAAGGCACCGGTATCGAGGTCGACTTCTTCGGCGAGCGCACGACCATGCCGGCCGGTGCGGCCACCCTGGCGCTGCGCACCGGAGCCGCGCTGTGCACGGGAGCCGTCTACAGCGGACCGGGGCGCGACCACCGGGCCATCGTCGAGCCCCCGCTCGACACCACGAGGACGGGCTCGCTGCGCGCCGACGTGGCCCGCGTCACCCAGGACATCGCCACCCGGCTCGAGGGCCTGATCCGCCGGGCCCCCGAGCAGTGGCACGTCTTCCAACCGCTGTGGCTGGCCGACCGTCCCGCATCCGGGTCGGCGGCATGAGCTGGGCGGACCGCACCCGGCGGGCCCGGCGGAACGGTCGGTCCGGCGCCGACGACGGCCACCGCACGGTGGACGGGACCTCGGGCGTCCCGTCGGCGGCCGTTCCCGAACTGTCCGTCGACGACGGCACGACCAACGGCAACGGCACCAACGGCAACGGCACCAACGGCAACGGCACCAACGGTCGTGGACCGGGAACCGATCCGGACGGTCAGGTGCTCGACGCCGTACTCGGCCTGGAGACGCGCCGGTGGGAGGCGTTCGAGCCGGTGGACCAGCAGCGCCTGCCCTTCGCCGGAGGCCCGGACTCCCGGCCCCTGACCCTGCACGAGGCCGACGTGGTGGCGGTCGTGGCCGGCGACGGCCGACTCGTGTTCGTCAGCGCGTCGGCCGAGCGCCTACTCGGCTACGACGTGAGCAACGCACTCGGCACCGATGCGTTCGCCTTCTTCGATCCCGACCACGTGCGCCAGGTACGTGACCTCTTCGCCGACCTGGTCGCCCGGCGTCGTCTGTCCGTGGCCCTCGAACTGCGCACCCGTCGGGCCGACGGGTGCGAGATCGACCTCGAGCTGCTGGCCGCCAACCACCTGGACGACCCCGTCCGCGGGGTGGTCGTGACCCTGCGCGACATCACCGAGCGCAAGCGCCTGGAGCAGCGGGTCCACGAGGTGGACCGGCGCCAGAACGCACTGGTGGAGTCACTGGCCGACGGGCTGGTGATGCTCGACGGCGACGGCACCGTCGTGCGCGTCAACGAGGCCTTCGAGGTGATGTTCCGCTCCCCGCGGGTCCGCATCCTCGGCCGGCAGTTCGAGGAGCTGGTCGGCTCGGGCCCCGAGCGCCGGGCCGAGCTGTTCGACGAGTCGGGGTCCACGCTGCGCCCGGGCGACCATCCGCTGCTCGTGGCCCTGCGCCGTGGTCGACGGGTCGACGGGGCCATCCTCGGCTACCGCTACGGATCGCGTGCCGCCCGCTGGGTGCGCGTGAGCGCCCGCGCCATCGTCGGTCCGGACGGCCGGGTGTCCGGCGCGGTGGGGACCTTCAGCGACATCACCGACGTCAAGCGGTCGGCGTACGCGTTGCGTCAGGAGGAGGAGTTCCTACGCGTGCTCCTCGAGACGCTCGACGAGGGAATCGTGGCCTGCGACGCCGAGGGGCGCATGACCATCTTCAACTCGGCCGCCCGACGTCTGCACGGCCTCGCCGACGAGGTCGAGCCCATCGGCCGGATCCCCTCGTCACGGTTGCTGCGCCATTCCGACGGGACGCCCCTCGCGCCCGAGGAGAACCCGCTCCTGCTGGCCATGTCGGGTGAGCGCCTGCACAACGTGGAGATCCTCCTGGCCCGTCCGAACGGCGACCAGCGCAAGGTCAGCGTCAACGGCCAGGCCCTGGTCGACGAGGACGGCTGGAAGTTGGGAGCCGTCGTAGCCATGCACGACGTCACCGAACAGAAGCGCAACGAGGAGCGCCTGGCCGACCTGGCCCACCACGACCCGCTGACCGGCCTCGCCAACCGCACGTTGCTGGCCCAGCGGATGCGCGAGGCGGTGGACTCGCTCGACGAGCACCGGTACCCGGCACCGGGGTCCACGACCCGGGCGGTGGAGCCGACGGGCCCGGACCGGCTGATGCCCGAACATCCGGGGGTGGCCGTCTTCCTGCTCGATCTCGACAACTTCAAGGAGATCAACGACGACTTCGGTCACGATGTCGGAGACGACCTGTTGGTGGCCGTCGCCCGCCGCCTGTCCGCCCTCGTCCGCCCGTCGGACACGGTGGCCCGGCTCGGCGGCGACGAGTTCGTGGTCGTGTGCGAGATCGAGAGCGGTGAGGAGGAGATGCTGCGGATCTCCCGACGCATCTCGTCGGCGCTGGCCCGTCCCTACCGGATCGACCATCGCACGCTGGTGGCGGAGGCGTCGGTGGGCGGCGTGTTCGTGGACGACCCGGACACCGATCCCTCCAGGCTCCTGAGCCTGGCTGACGACGCCATGTACGGAGTCAAGTGGAGCCGGCGGCGCCCGCGCCGTGCCCCGACCGACTGAGCGGACCATGAACTCCGGAGCAGGGGTGGCACGACCGACCCGCGTCGCCCTGGTCTGCCCGTACAGCCTGTCCCGTCCGGGGGGCGTGCAGGGCCAGGTCCTCGGACTCGCCCGCAGCCTCGTGCGCCTCGGCGACGAGGTCACCGTCTTCGCTCCGTTGGACCGCTCGGAGGACGCACCGCAGGACGTGTCGTTGGTGGCCACCGGACACTCGGTCTCCCTCCGGGCCAACGGATCCGTGGCCCCGGTGGCGACGTCCCCGAGAGCCGCGGTCGACGCCCTGCGCAGTGTGCGCTCCTTCGACCCTGACGTGATCCACATCCACGAGCCGTTCGCCCCCGGTCTGACCTACTCCCTGCTGGCCTCACGCCGGGTGGCGCCGATGGTCGCGACCTTCCACCGCAGTGGAGGAAGCCCCCTCTACACCATGTTGTCCGTGCTCACCCGCCCGCTGGCCCGGCGGTTCGCGGTGCGCTGCGCCGTGTCCGAGGCGGCCCGCGAGACGGCATCGTCGGCACTCGGGGGGAGCTTCGAGGTGCTGTTCAACGGCATCGAGACGGAGCGGTTCGACGATGACGCGCCCTGGCCGACGGAGGGACCGACGGTGCTCTTCCTCGGCCGTCACGAGGGTCGCAAGGGGCTCAGCGTGCTGCTCGACGCCTGGGAGCAGGTCGTCGAGGGCTGGAGGCGACCCGAGGCCCCGGTGCTGTGGGTGGCGGGGGACGGCCCGGACACCGGGGCGCTCCGCCGCCGGCATCCGGAGTCCGACTCGGTGCGGTGGCTGGGCGTGGTCGGGGAGGAGGAGAAGTACCGCCGCCTGGTGGCGGCCGACGTCCTGGCCGCACCCTCCCTCGGCGGCGAATCGTTCGGCATGGTGCTGCCGGAGGCGATGGCCGCCCGGACGGTGGTCGTCGCCAGTGACATCGACGGCTACCGCGAGGTCGCCGGGGGGCAGGCCGTGCTGGTGGATCCGGGTGACCCGTCCGGCCTGGCCGAGGCGTTGACCGGGGTGCTCGACGGTGACCTCGCCGGGGGGCCGACCGGACGCCGGACATGGCTGGACGCAGGGGCCGAACGTGCCTCCCGCTGGTCGATGGGCGAACTGGCGGTCCGGTACGAGGAGGTCTACCGCCGGGCGATGGTCGGGGCCGGGTCGTGACGGGCCGTACACTGCTCGGACGATGACGACACCTCCCGAACGACCAGGATCGTCCGGACCCGCCGGGTCCTCGACGGGTGGGACCGGCGACACGTCGGCCACCCCGGGCGGCCAGCGCTCGTCCGGCGGTTCGCGGAATCGACGACGGCGGGGCGGCTCCGGCGGCGGCTCGGGCGCCAACGGCGGGTCCCGTCCCACGGCGTCGGGTTCGGGCGGTGGAGGCTCCGGACAAGCCCGCGGCGGCCAGGGTGGGGGGCAGGGTGGCAAGCGACAGGGCGGCACACGCTCCGGGGGACCGTCACGCTCGGGCTCGGGCCAGCGCCGGTCCTCGGGCCAGGGTGGAAACCGTGGGGGACAGGGCGGGGGTCGCCAGGGCTCCGGCGGCGGACGTCCCGACCGCGAGGGCGCCCGTGCCGACTCGGTGGTCAGCGCGCCGGCCGTGGTCCGGGTGGACCGCACGGCCGACCTCGCCGAGGAGGCGACGGCTTCGGCCAACCGGCGCAAGGCTCTCCTGCTGAGTGTCGTCCCCGGCGCCGTGGTGGGTGTGGTGGCCGGTGCCGTCGTGGCCGTCGTGGGCCTACCCCTGGTCGGTCTGCTCGTCGCCGTCGCGGTGGCCGTCCTGGTCGCCCTGTGGGTCTGGCGCAGTGCTCCGGGCCTGGTACTCCGGTCGATCGGTGCCGTGCCGAGCAGTGAGGACGAGCACCCGAGGCTCCACAACCTGGTGGACGGGCTGTGTGCCACGATGGGACTCGAGCGCCCGGCCGTGTGGGTGGTGGCCAGCGACGTCCCGAACGCACTGGCCGTCGGTCGGGACCAGCGGTCGGCCACGGTCGTGGTGACCAGCGGACTCGAGGCGTCGCTGGGCCTGGTCGAACTGGAGGGCGTGCTCGCCCACGAGCTGGTCCACATCAAGCGCAACGACACGGTGCTGTCGTCCGTCGCCGTCGTGGTGGCCCTGCCGTATGCGTGGTTCCGGGGCACGGTCGCCGGGGCCGCGACCGTCCACGGGCTGGTGGGCCGGGGCCGTGAATTCTCGGCCGACCAGCGGGCCGCCCTGATCGTGCGCTACCCGACCGGGATCGGCTCGGCCCTCGAGACGATGGTCTCCCGTGACCCGGTGACCGCCGGTTGGCCGCCCGGCCCGGCCCGGGCCGCCGCCCTGACCCGGTGGCTGTGGGTCGACCCCATGGCCTCCGCCGACCCGGGTGAGTCGGCGGAGGGGAACCTCGACGACACGCGGGTGCGGGTGGCGACGCTCACCGAGCTGGGTGGGGCACGCGCCCGGACCCTGGGCTGAGACGGGCGTGGTGCGGACGGGTCCTGCCGCGACCTGATCCGGGATCAGGCGTCGCCCGGGCAGGCTCCCCCGGTGTCGTCGGCGTCGCAGTGCATCCCGCTCGCCAGATTGCGTTCGCGCGTGTAGTCACGCAGCCGACGCAGATAGGACTCGAGTTGGGCCTCCTCCTCGGGCGTGAACACTTCGTCCAGGATTTCGTCGATCTGTGCCAGGTGCTCAGGGATCATCTCGTCCATCAACGAGCGGCCCGCCGCCGTCAACTGGGCGAAGGAGCCACGCCGATCGTCCGGACAGGACCGACGGATGACGAGCCCCTGCTGCTGCAGGCGGTCGACCGCCCGGGTGAGACCGCTCGGGGTCAATGACGCCTGGGCCGCCAGCTCGCTCATCCGCAGCTCGTTGTGCTCGCTGCGGGCCAGACGGACCAGGATGTCGAACGACTGGTTGACGGCGGCGCCGGACACCTCGGCCTGACGGTGCATGAGCCGCCGGAGCCCCGCCGCCGACTCGAACAGGAGCCCCATGGTGGTCAGGCGCTGCTCCTTGGACACCGGGATCAGGGGTGTGGGCATGCCGCCATTCTAGCGAGTGCAGAAACTACTTGCGAGTACAAATAGCGATGATATAGTTGCGTGAGCAAGAGGATTGCGGCCGACGGGGGCGGACGTCCGATCCCCTGGCACCCCCACAACCCCACCCCCACAACCCCACAAGGAGCAGTCATGGCAGAAACCGAAGTGACCACCAGGACCGTGGACGGCACCGTCTACCCGGCCGTCGGCACGTACGACATCGACGTCAGCCACACCCGCCTCGGCTTCGCCGTCCGCCACATGGCGGTCTCGAAGGTCCGTGGCGAGTTCAAGGAGTTCGCCGGCACACTCGACTTGGCCGAGAACCCCGTCGACTCGAAGGTCGCCGTCACCATCCAGGCCGGCAGCGTCGAGACCCACGACGAGAACCGCGACAACCACCTGCGGACCAACGACTTCTTCGACGTGGAGAACCATCCGACGTGGTCCTTCACCAGCACCGCGATCCGCCCCGTGACGGCCACGGAGTGGCACGTCGACGGCGACCTGACCATCCGTGGCGTCACCAAGTCGGTCACGCTCGACGCCACGCTCGAGGGTGTCGTCAAGGACCCCTACGGCTTCCATCGGGTCGGTTTCAGCGCCAGCACCTCGATCGACCGTGAAGACTTCGGTGTCTCGTTCAACGGCGTCCTCGAGGCCGGTGGTGTCATCGTGAGCAAGAAGGTCGACATCGACCTCGAGATCGAGGCCACCCTCCGGTCCTGACCCTCGCTTCGACGGCGGCACACCGCCGTCGATCCGGGTCCCACGGGATCCACGACGCACGCACGGTGGTCGCCCCTCGGGGCGGCCACCGGCGCGTCCCGACGGTCGGCACACGGCCCGGTCGGCCGGGAGGCGCGGTCCCCCTGGGGCCGCGACCGACTCCCCGACGGGGTGCGGTCCCGGACGCCGCCGCAGGGCTTGCGGGTGCCCGTAGCTAGAATGGTTCCATGACCGACTTCTCCCACTCCGACCGTCCGACCGGCACCTTCACCGTCAAGCGGGGCCTCGCCGAGATGCTGCGGGGCGGCGTGATCATGGACGTGGTGGACGCCGAGCAGGCCAAGGTGGCCGAGGACGCCGGTGCCGTCGCCGTCATGGCCCTCGAACGCGTGCCCTCCGACATCCGGCGCGACGGTGGTGTGGCCCGGATGAGTGATCCGGCCATGATCGAGGGTATCCAGGCCGCCGTGACCATCCCGGTCATGGCCAAGGCGCGGATCGGGCACTTCGCCGAGGCCCAGGTGCTGGCGGCCCTCGGGGTCGACTTCATCGACGAGAGCGAGGTGCTGACGCCGGCCGACGAGGCGCACCACATCGACAAGTGGGCCTACGAGGTCCCCTTCGTCTGCGGTGCCACGAATCTGGGTGAGGCGCTGCGCCGGATCTCCGAGGGGGCGGCCATGATCCGCTCGAAGGGCGAGGCCGGCACCGGCAACATCGTGGAGGCCGTGCGCCACCTGCGCTCGATCCTGGGGGACATCCGCAAGGTCACCGAGGCGGACTCCGCCGAGCTCTACGGCTGGGCCAAGGATCTGTCCGCACCGATCGGACTCGTCCAGGAGGTCGCCACCACCGGTCGACTGCCGGTCCCGCTCTTCTGCGCCGGCGGGATCGCCACGCCGGCCGATGCCTCCCTGGTGATGCAGCTCGGGGCCGAGGCCGTGTTCGTCGGATCGGGCATCTTCAAGAGCTCGAACCCGTCGCTGATGGCCCGTGCCGTGGTCGAGGCCACCGCGCACTACACCGACGCCGACCTGGTGGCCAAGGTGTCCACGGGTCTGGGCGACGCCATGCCGGGCCAGGAGATCAGCAGCCTCGGGGTCCACCTGGCCGATCGTGGCTGGTAGGAGGGGCCGCCCTGTGCGCCTCGGCGCCGCGCGCCCGTGACCATCGGGATCCTGGCCCTGCAGGGCGACGTCCGTGAGCACGTCCGTGCCTTCGAGGAGCTGGGGGAACCGGTGCGCGAGGTGCGACGCCCGTCCGAGCTCGCCGGGCTCACCGGTCTGGTCGTACCGGGTGGCGAGTCGACCACCCTGTCGCTGCTGCTCGGCTCCTCGGGCCTTTCCGGTCCGCTCGACGAGGCCCTCGGGTCCGGTCTCCCCGTCTTCGGGACCTGTGCCGGCATGATCCTCCTGGCCTCCTCGGTACTCGACGGCCGTGCCGACCAGATCAGCTTCGGGGTCATCGACCTGGCCATCCGGCGCAACGGCTACGGTCGGCAGGTGGCCTCGTTCGAGAGCGAGGTGCTCGTGGCCGGTCTCGGTGACGAGCCGGTGCCGGCTGTGTTCATCCGGGCCCCCGTCGTCGAGGAGGCCGGGCCCGGGGTGGAAGTCCTGGCTACGCTGCCGGGGCCCGGGGACGAACCCGGACGACCGGTCGTCTGCCGGCAGGGGAGGGTCCTGGTGGCCGCGTTCCATCCGGAGCTCACCGCGGACCGTAGGCTGCAACGGCTGTTCGTGGAGATGACCAACGAGGAGAGACGGTAGGGCATGTCGGGACACTCGAAGTGGGCGACCACCAAGCACCAGAAGGGCGCCAAGGACGCGGCCCGGGCCAAGGTGTTCGCCAAGCTGATCCGCCAGATCGAGGTCGCCGCACGCGAGGGCGGCAGCGACATGACGGCCAACGCCAGCCTGCGGACCATGTACACCAAGGCCCGCGACTCGTCGGTGCCGATCGACACCATCGAGCGGGCCATCAAGCGGGGCTCGGGCGAGCTCGAGGGTGTGCGCTACGAGTCGATCTCCTATGAGGGATATGCCCCCGACGGGGTGGCGGTGATCGTCGAGTGCCTGTCGGACAACCGCAACCGGACGGGAGCGGAAATCCGCAACCTGTTCTCCAAGAACGGCGGCGCCATGGCCGAACCGGGTTCGGTGAGCTGGCAGTTCGAACGCAAGGGGGTCATCGTCGTGCCCCGGGCCCACGACGAAGAGCGGATCCTCGAGGTGGCGATGGAGGCCGGTGCCGAGGACCTGGCCGATGAGGACGAGCGGTGGCTCGTCACCAGCGATCCGGGCGACCTGATGGCGGTGCGCACGGCCCTGGAGGAGGCGGGTCTCGAGCCGGGCGCCCCCGAGCTCACGATGGTCCCGACCTCGACCGTGGCACTGACGACCGAGGCCGAGGCCAAGCGGGTGCTGCGGCTGATCGAGGCGCTCGACGACCACGACGACGCCCAGAACGTCTACGCCAACTTCGACATCCCCGACGAGCTGATGGCGGCCTACGACGGCTGATGCCCCACCCGGGGATCACCCCGTGCCCCGGCCGTCCGCACTACCATCGAACGCATGTTCGTCCTCGGAATCGATCCCGGACTGTCGCGGTGCGGCTACGGCGTGGTGACGAGGCGTGACGGCCGACTTGTCGCCGTCGCCGGCGGGGTGATCTCGTCCCCGCCCGCCCAGCCCCTCCCGGACCGTCTGCGGACGCTGTCCGATGAGCTGCGTGCCCTGGTGGCCGAGTTCCGTCCCGACGCCGTCGTGGTCGAACGGGTGTTCTTCCAGGCGAACGCCCGCACAGCCATGGCCACGGGCATGGCGGCGGGTGTCGCCCTGGTGGCTGCGGCCGAGTCGGGGTGCGAGGTGGCCCAATACACGGCGAACGAGGTCAAACAGGCCGTCGTGGGTTACGGCTCGGCCACCAAGGACCAGGTCCAACGCATGGTGGCGTCCGTGCTCGGTCTCGCCGAGCCCCCCCGGCCTCCCGACGTGGCCGACGCGCTGGCGCTGGCGGCGTGCCATCTCACCACGGGCTCCGTGCGCCGTGCCGTCGAGGCTGCTACCCGGTCGGCCTCCGACGGGGTGGCCCGATGATCGGCTCGCTGCGCGGCACGCTGTTCGACCGTCCCGGACCGGGTGAGGTCATCGTGGACGTGGGTGGGGTGGGTTACCGTGCCTCGGTCCCGACGCCTGTGCTGGCCGGCCTCGGCGCCGTCGGCAGCGAGGTCGTCCTCCATGTGCACACCCACGTACGCGAGGACGCCATCGTGCTCTACGGCTTCGCCCACGCCGACGAGCGGCGGTGCTTCGAGGCCCTGCTCGGTGCCCACGGGGTCGGCCCGTCGCTGGCCCTCGCCATCCTGTCGGCCCTGTCACCGGCCACCCTGTCGACCGCCGTGCTCGAAGAGGACATCGATACCCTGTGCCGGGTGCCGGGCGTCGGCAAGAAGACCGCGGCCCGACTCCTGCTCGAGCTGCAGGCCCGTCTCGACCTCCCGACCCTGGACGGGGGGTCGGCGTCCGCTCCCACCGGCTCGGCCCGGGGCGAGGCTCGCGCGGCCCTGTCCGAGCTCGGGTACGGCCCGGACGAGATCGCCGGGGCCCTCGAGGCGGTCGACGGGGAGGCGACGGTCGAGGAGCTCGTCCGGTCCGCTCTGCGTGAGCTGGTGCGCAACCGGTGACCTCCGGCGCCCGCAAGGAGCTACTGGCCGCCCCCGGCACCGGCGCCGACGCCGACGTGGACGTGGACGTGGACGTCGAGCGTGATGCCCTTCGACCGGTCGATCCGGTGGCCGCACCGGCCGACGAGGCCGACGAGGCCGGGCTCCGACCGCGGACCCTGTCCGAGTTCGTGGGACAGGGGCAGCTGACCGAGCACCTGCGGATCGTGATCGAGGCGGCGGTCAAGCGCGAGCAGCCCGCCGACCACCTGTTGTTCGCCGGTCCCCCCGGTCTCGGCAAGACGTCGCTGGCCGGCATCGTGGCCTCCGAGCTGGGCGTGGGACTGCGGGTCACCTCGGGTCCGGTGCTGGTGCGGGCCGGCGACCTGGCGGCGCTGCTCACCGATCTCCAGGAAGGGGACGTCCTCTTCATCGACGAGGTCCACCGCATGCACCGTTCAGTGGAGGAGATCCTCTATCCGGCCATGGAGGACTTCAAACTCGACATCCTGATCGGCAAGGGCCCGACGGCCCGGAGCATCCGTCTCGACCTGCCCCGGTTCACCCTGGTGGGTGCCACCACGCGGACCGGACTGGTCGCGGGGCCGCTGCGCGACCGGTTCGGCTTCGTCGGTCGCCTCGACCTCTACGACCCGGCCGAGTTGGAGGCCATCGTGGTGCGGTCGGCGGGCATCCTCGGCGTGCCGATCGACGCAGGGGGCGCGCGTCACATCGCCGAGCGGTCACGGGGCACGCCCCGGATCGCCAACCGTCTGCTCCGGCGGGTGCGTGACTTCGTCGAGGTGCGGGCTGAGGGGTCGATCACGGCCGATGCGGCGGTGGCGGGTCTCGAGGTGTTCGGCGTGGACGAGCTCGGGCTCGACAAGGTGGACCGGGCCATCCTCGAGGTGCTCTGCGTCCGCTTCGCCGGCCGCCCGGTCGGGCTCACCACCTTGGCCCAGTGCATCGGCGAGGAGCCGGACACCATCGAGGACGCCTACGAGCCGTACCTGCTCCAGCAGGGCCTCCTGCAGCGCACCACACGCGGCCGGGTGGCCGGACCGAGGGCGTGGTCCCATCTCGGGCTTCCCCCGCTCGACGCCACCCTCCTCTGACCCGAAGCGGCCGTGGGGTCCCGGGCCGGGCCGCGCGCGCCGTCTGCCACCATGGTGGGGTGTCCGCCGTTCCGCCGTCCTCGACCGACGCGGCGCGCGGCGCGCCCATGGACGCCTACGACTACGGGCTGCCCGAGGCGTCGATCGCCCAGGTGCCGGTCGAGCCGCGCTCGTCCGCCCGCCTGCTGATCGGACCCGGTGTCGACGGCGGCCCGTCACCCCGTCACGCCACCGTCGCCGACCTGGCCGGTCTCCTGCGTCCGGGCGATCTCCTGGTCGTGAACGACACCCGGGTACTCGCCGCCCGGTTGTGGCTCCACAAGTCCACCGGAGGACGGGCCGAGGTGCTGTTGGTCGAGGCGCACGGCCCGGCGGACGGTCGGCAGGGTGACGTGACCGAGTGGGAGGCACTGGTGCGCCCGGGGCGCCGACTGGCCCCGGGTACGTTGCTCTACGAGGCGGATGGCACCGTGCCGGTGGTCGAGGTGGGGGAGGTGGTCGACGCCGACCCCGACGGACCGGGAACCCGCCGTGTCCGGCTCCTCGACCCGGCGGTGGTCGGCCGGTCCGGAGTCATGCCCCTTCCGCCCTACATCCGACGGGCGCTCGCCGACCCCGAGCGGTACCAGACCGTGTACTCGGGAGCCCGGGACCTGGTCGACCGGTCGGCCGCCGCGCCGACGGCCGGGCTCCACTTCACCCCCGAGCTGCTCGAGGCCTGCCGTCGGGTCGGGGCGGCGGTGGCCACGGTGGACCTGGCCATCGGGCTCGACACGTTCCGACCCATCACGGCCGACGCACCCGAGGGGCACGAGATCCACACGGAGCGGTACTCCGTCCCCGAGGCCACCGTGGCCGCGTGTGCCGCCGCCGAGCGCGTGGTGGCGGTCGGTACCACGGCGGTGCGCGCGCTCGAGTCGGCGGCGGCCACCGGCGACCTCTCGGGTCGCACCGATCTCTACATCCACGGGGAGTTCGAGTTCCGTGTGGTCGACGTCCTGGTCACCAACTTCCACCTGCCCCGCTCCAGCCTGCTGCTGCTGGTCGAGTCCTTCTGCGGCCCCGTCTGGCGTGAGCTGTACCAGGTGGCCCTGGCCGACGGCTACCGGTTCCTCTCCTTCGGCGACGCGATGGTGGTGGGTCGCACGGGCGTCAAGGGGACCCCGCGCTGGCATCCCGGGCCGCCGAGGTGAACCCGCTCGTCGCCGAGGTGACCGCCACCGACGGGACGGCCCGCACGGGACGCGTCGTGACCCCCCGGGGCTCCTACCGCACCCCGGCGTTCATGCCGGTCGGGACCCGGGGTGCGGTCAAGAGCCTGGACAGCGCCGACCTGGAGGCGCTCGGGGCGGAGGTGGTACTGGCCAACACCTACCACCTCCTGCTGCGACCGGGGGTCGACGCGGTCGCCGCCCTCGGTGGCCTGCACCGGTTCACCGGGTGGAACGGGCACACCCTCACCGACTCGGGCGGCTTCCAGGTGCACTCGCTGCACCCGAGCGTGGACGACGACGGGGTGACGTTCGCCTCGATCTACGACGGCACGCCCACCCGACTCACTCCCGAGTCGGCCGTCGAGGCCCAGGGCCTGCTCGGCGCCGACATCCAGATGGTGCTCGACGTCTGCGCCTCGTTGCCGGCGACGCCGGACACCCTGCGGTTGGCCGTGGACCGCACCGCCGACTGGGCCGCCCGGGCCCGGGCCCACCACGAGCGGATCGAGGCCCGCCCCGAGGGCCAGGCGCTGTTCGGCATCGTGCAGGGTGGCACCGACACCGGGCTGCGCCGCGAGAGTGCCGAACGCACGGTCGGGTGCGACTTCGACGGCTACGGCATCGGGGGACTGTCGGTGGGTGAGCCGCGGGAGCAGATGCTCGAGGCGCTGGCCGTCACCCTGCCGCTGCTGCCGGTCGACCGACCCCGGTACCTGATGGGTGTCGGGGACCCCGTGGGCATGATGGAGTCGATCGCCCTCGGCGTGGATCAGTTCGACTGCGTCGCCCCCACCCGGGCCGCCCGCCACGGGTCGATCTGGACGTCCACCGGCCGGCTGAACCTGCGCAACGCCGTCCACGCACGCGATGACGGACCCCTCGACCCCGCCTGCCCCTGCCCGACCTGCGCCCGCTACGGGCGTGGCTACCTCCGCCATCTCCTGGTCGTGGGCGAGCCGACCGTCTGGCGCCTCTGCAGTATCCACAACCTGACCTATGTGCTGGCCCTGATGGACGAGGCCCGGGCCGCCATCTCCTCGGGGACGCTGCACGCACTGGTGGCCAGGGTGCGGGCCACCTGGGACCGCTGACGCGCCGCCGGTGAGCATGCCGGCGGGCCGTCCCTACCCGGGGACGGCCCTGGGCTACAGTCAGTGCGCTGTGACCACCCCCACCCCCCTCCGGTGCCTCCGATGACGGCCGTCCCCGCGGCTCTCGGGACGCTGGACGCCGCTGCGTCGACGCAGAAGGGCTTCAACCCGTCGATCCTCATCTTCCTGGTCATCGGGGCGGCCTTCTACTTCTTGATCTACCGGCCCCAGCAGCGCAAGCAGAAGGCGGCGCGCGAGGTCGGCAACTCGTTCGAGGTGGGGGACGAGGTCGTGACCGCCGGAGGCATCGTCGGCCGGGTCCTCGACATCAGCGACGACCGTGTGACCCTCGAGACCAGTGTCGGCGCCTCCTTCGTGGTGCTCCGGCCCTATGTGCTGCGCAAGCTCGAGCCCGTGGTCCCGCCGACCGACGTCGTGGACGGGGCCGACGACCACGAGGACCACGACGACGAACTCGGTGGACCGGAGGGCCGGCCCGAGCCACCGCCGCGTCCCCCGGGTGCCGAGGCCGCCGCGGACGCCACGGCGGCCGGGCCGCACGACCCGAAGGAGCCGACCGAGCCTCCCCCCGCTGACGAACCCGACGACGACGAAGGTTCCGGGGCCACGGGCCCCTCGACCATCTGAGCACCATGAAAGACAAGCGCCCTCTCTGGATCAGCCTGCTGTCCGTCGTCATCGTGGCCGTGGTGTCGCTGACCGCGACCCTGGCCGCCGGTTGGGCCCCGAAGCTCGGACTCGACCTGGCCGGTGGCCTGTCGGTCGTCTACGAGACCCACACGCCGGTGACCCAGGCCGAGCTCGACACCATCACCACCATCCTGAACGAGCGGGTGGGCTCCGGGTCGAGCGGTGCCACCGTCTCCAGCCAGGGGACCGCCCGGTGCCCCGACGGCAAGCACACCTGCGCCCTGATCGGTGCGTCGATCCCGGGCCAGAAGAACACCGAGCAGATCCTCAACCAGCTGGGCAAGACCGCCCAGCTGTTCTTCCGTCCGGCGCTCTGCTACGCCGACGCGCATGCCGTGGCGAAGGGCCAGACGGCCGCCACCGGGGCGTTGCCCAGCTGTACCCCGTCGAGCCAGTTGACCGCGTCCAACCTGGCCGTCAACACGAGTTCGGGCCAGGCCACGGCCAACCCCCAACCCGACCCCCAGTTCACGCCGTATGCGTCGACCACCGCCGACGCCGACGCCAAGACCGCCACGGTGTTGTTGCCCGGCCTCCCGGGCTCCGGCACCGGACGCTACGTACTCGGCCCGGCGGGCCTGACCGGCTCGCAGATCAAGTCGGCCAACGCCCAGGTGGACTCGACCGGGCAGTGGACGGTCAACCTGAACCTGACGTCGGCCGGCGCCACCGCCTGGGACACCCTGGCCCAGCAGCAGTTCCACGCCATCATCGGTATCGACCTCGACGCCCAGGTCATCTCGGCCCCGTTGACCCAGCCGACCCAGACCGGCTTCACCTCGTTCCAGGGCCAGGTGCAGATCTCGGGCAGCTTCACCGAGGCCCAGGCCAAGGCCCTCGCCACGGAGCTCAACTTCGGCGCACTGCCCGTCAAGCTCGACCAGCAGACCGTGCAGACGGTGTCACCCTCCCTGGGCAAGTCCTCGCTGCAGGCGGGACTCATCTCCGGTCTCATCGGGCTGCTGCTGGTGATGCTCTACACGATCTTCTACTACCGGCTGCTCGGGCTGGTCGTCGTGGCCGGACTGGCCGTGACCGGTGCCCTCCTGTGGTCGATCATCGCCTGGATGGGCCAGGCCTTCAACACCACCATCGACCTCGCCGGTGTCATCGGCATCATCGTGTCCGTGGGTATCACGGTCGACTCGTACATCGTCTATTTCGAACGGTTGAAGGACGAGGCACGCTCGGGCCGTACGGTGCGCACCAGTGTCGACCGTGGGTTCAAGAGCGCCTTCCGTACCGTGTTGGCCGCCGACCTCGTGTCCCTCCTCGGTGCGCTGGTGCTCTACAAGTTCTCGATCGGCCCGGTCCAGGGCTTCGCCCTGTTCCTCGGCATCTCGACGGTGCTCGACGTCGCCGTGACCTACTTCTTCACGCGTCCCTTCGTGATCCTGCTGGGACGTAGCCGCAGTGCCACCGAGGCCAGGGGCCTGGGTGTGGCGAGCGGACTGGGCATGGCCTCGGGAGCGGATGCATGAGCGCGGACAAGCGGGTGCCGGACGACAACGTGACCAGCGACGTCGTGGACGAGCAGGCGGAGGACCTGGCCGAGGCGTTCGACGAGGAGCTCGAGTACGCCGCCGAGGCCGAAGCGGTCGCGGACGGGCGTCCGAACGTGCTGTTGCGGCTGTACCGGGGGCAGACGTCCTTCGACTTCATCGGCAACCGCCGGTGGTGGTTCGGGATCTCGGCCCTGATCATCGTGATCGGGGTGATCTCCCTCAGTGTGCAGGGGCTCAACGAGGGCATCGACTTCAAGGGTGGCCGCTCCTGGTTGGTGTCGTCCCAGACCCTCACGGTGGCCCAGGCCACGGACGCCGCCAAGGCGGCCGGCGTGTCGTCGCCCACGGTGGTCCAGCTCACCAACCAGCTGAACGGTCAGAAGCAGATCCAGGTGACGTCCGACCTGGCCAACGTGCCCTCGGACCAGCAGCAGGCCGACCTCTACCGGGTGCAGGCCGCCCTGGCCAAGGCGGCCGGGGTGCCGACGAGCGCCGTCAGCATCAACCAGGTGGGCTCCACCTGGGGGTCCAACGTCACCAACAAGGCCATCCAGGCCCTGGTCATCTTCTTCATCGTGGTGACGGCGTACATCTCGCTGCGCTTCGAATTCAAGATGGCCCTGGCCGCCATCGTGGCGGTGGTCCACGACATCCTGATCGTGGTGGGCATCTATTCGCTCTTCCAATTCCAGGTGACCCCGGACACGGTGGTGGCCGTCCTCACCGTGCTCGGTTACTCGTTGTACGACACCGTCGTGGTCTTCGACCGGATCCGCGACAACGCCCAGGGGCTCGGCGCGTCCGGACGGATCACGTACTCCGAGATGGTGAACCTGTCGATGAACCAGACGTTGGCGCGGTCGATCAACACGTCGCTGGTCGCCATCGTGCCCGTGCTCTCGGTGCTGGTGATCGGCTCCCTGATCCTCGGCGCCACCACGCTGCAGAGCTTCGGGCTGGCCCTCGTCATCGGCCTCACCAGCGGTGCCTACTCCTCGATCTTCATCGCCTCGCCTCTGCTGGCCTGGATGAAGGAGCGCGAGCCGCGCTACATCACCATCCGTCAGCGCATCGAGTCCCGGGGCGGCGACCGCGGTCCGGCGCTCACACCGGCCATGGCCGCGGCGATGGCCGGGTCCGCCGGGGGCTCGGGACGGGGCTCGTCCCGGAGTCGGGCCAACACGGGCGTCATCCGACCCGGCCAGGGGTCGAAGCAGGCACCGTCCGGTTCGTCGGCACCGTCGGCGTCGTCGACCGCCACCGCGACCGGCGGCGGTACGGCACCCCGTACCTCACAGGGTTCGACCCGACCGCCCGGGAACCGCCCGCCCCCTCGCCCCCGCAAGGGCAAGGGCAAGAGGCGCTGAGCGCCGGGCCCCCACCGCCCGCCGTTCCGTCCTCCTCGGCGTCCGCCGTCACAGCTCCGGTGGCGGCCGTTACTACCGGTCCGGCGGTCTGTCCAGGTACCGTGTAGGCATGGCCCTGGCCACCCCCGTCCCCGCCGAGGGGTCCACCGCAGCAGTCGACGACAGTCTGGCCGATTCGTCGCTGCCCGCGGCCGAGGCGGAACTGCTCGTGCCGATCCTGGAGGCGTACCTCCGGCGGCACCCGGGGGACGACACCTCGATGATCGTCCGGGCGGCCGAGACGGCCACGCTGGCCCACGCCGGGCAGACCCGCCGCTCGGGTGAGCCCTACATCACCCACCCCATCGCCGTGGCCGGCATCGTGGCCGACCTGGGGCTCGATGCCCAGACGGTGGCCGCCGCCCTGTTGCACGACGCCGTCGAGGACACCGGGGTCACGACCGAGGTCATCGACCGGGACTTCGGACCCGACGTGGCCCGCATCGTCGAGGGCGTGACCAAGCTGGACCGCCTCCAGTTCGACTCGAAGGAGGCCCAGCAGGCGGCCACGGTGCGCAAGATGCTCGTGGCGATGGCCGACGACTGGCGCGTCCTCATCATCAAGCTCGCCGATCGGCTCCACAACATGCGGACGCTCTCGGTCATGCCCGAGTGGAAGCAACGCCGCACGGCCCAGGAGACGCTGGACATCTACGCGCCGCTGGCCCACCGCCTGGGCATCCAGGGGGTCAAGTGGCAGCTCGAGGACCTGGCGTTCGCCACGCTCCACCCCAAGCGCTACGCCGAGATCGAGCAGATGGTGGCCAGCCGGGCACCCCTGAGGGACGAGTTCCTGGCCCGGGTGCTGGTCGCCGTGCGCGAACGCCTCGTGGCCTCCGCCGTCAACGCCGAGGTCACCGGGCGCCCGAAGCACCTGTGGAGCATCTACGAGAAGATGGTCGTCCGCGGCAAGGAGTTCGACGATCTCTACGACCTGGTCGGCATCCGCGTGATCGTCGAGTCCGAGAAGGACTGCTGGGCCGCCCTCGGGTCGATCCACGCCATCTGGCCCCCGGTCCAGGGTCGCTTCAAGGACTACATCAACTCGCCCAAGTTCAACCTGTACCAGTCGCTGCACACCACCGTGATCGGTCTCGACGGCAAACCCATCGAGGTCCAGGTCCGCACCCACGAGATGCACCGTCGGGCCGAGTACGGGATCGCCGCACACTGGGGCTACAAGGAGGGCGGCGCCCGCTCCGACGCCAGCCACGGCCCACGCGCCGACACCGGCGGTACGACGACGCGGTCCAAGAAGTCGAAGGACGGCAACGACACCAAGGACGCCAAGGGCAAGTCGGACAAGAAGAACGCCGGCATGACCCCGGCCCAGCGGGCCGAGATGGTCGAGCGCGATCGCCGGGCCGAACGGTTGGCCCTGGCCAAGGAGACGTCGTCCACCACCGCCGAGATCGAGTGGATGCAGCGCATCGTCGACTTCCAGAACGAGACGACGGACCCGATCGAGTTCCTGGAGGCCCTGAAGCTCGACCTGGAGGAGGACGAGGTCTACGTCTTCACGCCCAAGGGCAAGGTCATCGCCCTGGCCGCCAACGCCACCCCGGTCGACTTCGCCTATTCGATCCACACCGAGGTCGGGCACAAGTGCATCGGGGCCAAGGTCAACGGGCGTCTCGTGCCGCTCGACACCCGCCTCAACTCCGCCGACACCGTCGAGATCTTCACCTCCAAGGCCCAGACGGCCGGGCCCTCACGGGACTGGTTGCACATGGTGGCCTCGTCCCGGGCCCGATCCAAGATCCGCCAGTGGTTCTCCAAGGAACGTCGCGAGGACGCCATCGAGCTCGGGCGCGACGAGCTCATCAAGGAGCTGCGGCGCGAGGGCCTGCCGGTCCAGAAGCTCGCTTCGGACAACACGCTGTCGACGCTGGCCGGGTCGATGAACTACGCGGACGTCGACGCCCTGCACGCCGCCATCGGCGACAACCGGATCAGCGCCCGGGCCGTCACCCAGCGGATCCTGCGCGACCTGCGGGGCGGGGGCTTCGAGGACCAGCTGCCGGTCACCGCCCGCCAGCAGCACATCGCCGCCCGTCCGGGCCGCGGCTCCTCGGTCGGCGTCTACGTCGAGGGCCTCGACGACATGATGGTCCGCCTGTCCCGGTGCTGCACGCCGGTCCCCGGCGACGAGATCATCGGCTTCGTCACCCGGGGGCGGGGGGTGTCGGTGCACCGCGCCGACTGCGCCAACGCCGCGTCGCTGGCCAGCCGGTCACGGGAGCGCCTGATCGAGGTCGAGTGGGACCACCGCTCCTCGAGTGTGTTCGTGGCCACCATCGAGGTGGTGGCCATCGACCGTTCGCGTCTGCTCGCCGACGTCACCAAGGTGGTGTCCGAGCACCACCTCAACATCGTGAGTGCCAACACCCAGACCGACGCCGACCGGATCAGCCGCATGCGCTTCGACGTGGAGCTGGCGGACCCCGCGCACCTCGAGTCGGTGCTCAACCTCATCCGGCACCTCGACGCGGTGTACGACGTGTACCGGATCCTCCCGGGAAAGAAGGACTGAACCCCGTGGCTGACAGAGCGGTGGCCGCGCGCGCCCCGAAGGGGACGCACGACGTGCTGTGGCCCGAGTCGACCCGCTGGGAGGCTCTCCTCGCCCGGTTCGCCCACACGGTCGAACTCGCCGGGTACGGACTCGCCCACACCCCGATCTTCGAGGACGTGGCGGTCTTCCGTCGGGGCATCGGCGAGGCCAGTGACGTGGTGGGCAAGGAGATGTACGAGTTCGAGGACCGGGGCGGCCGCACGCTCGCCCTGCGGCCCGAGGGCACCGCCCCGATGGTCCGGGCCTGGGTCCAGCACCGTCCGCCCCTCCCGTGGAAGGCCTGGTACGCCACGCCGGCGTTCCGTTACGAGGCCCCTCAGGCCGGCCGGTACCGTCAGCACCACCAGCTGGGGGTCGAGGCCCTGGGACCGACGGACCCCGACCTCGACGTCGAAGTGGTGGCCCTGGCCGACGGCTTCTTCCGCTCGCTCGGACTCAGCGACTTCGTGCTCCGGATCAACTCGATGGGGAACGATGTCTGCCGGCCGGGATACCTCCAGCTGTTGACCGCCTACCTGGCCGATCGACGGGAGCAGTTGTGCGACGAGCACCGCGACCGCCTCGAGGCCAATCCCCTGCGGGCCCTGGACTGCAAGCGCGACGCCTGCCGGGAGGCGACGGAGGGGGCTCCGGCGTTCGTCGACCACCTGTGCGACGACTGTGCGGCCCACTTCACCCGGGTACGGGAGGGACTCGACGCTCTGGGTATCGGGTACCGACTCGACCACCGGCTCGTCCGGGGCTTCGACTACTACACCCGCACGACGTTCGAGTTCGCCTCGACCGCGCTCGAGTCCGCCCAGAACGGCATCGGTGGAGGCGGTCGCTACGACGGTCTGGTGGAGATGCTGGGTGGGCCGCCGACCGCCGGCATCGGGTTCGGCATGGGGATCGAGCGCATCCTCCTGGCCTGCGATGCGGAGGGCGTGTTCCCCGTCGACCCACCGGCCCTCGACGCCTTCGTGGTCGACACCGTCGGGGGAGCGGCGGCGCGGGATCTCACGGCCGCGCTGCGGGCCGCCGGCCTGTCGGCCGACCGTGCCTTCGACGACCGTTCCATGAAGGCGCAGTTCAAGGCGGCGGACCGCTCCGGTGCCCGTTGGGTGCTCATCGTGGGTCCCGACGAGGCTGCCTCGGGTACGGTGTCAATTCGCCCGCTCCGGGGTGGGGGCGACCAGCGGGCGGTACCTGTCGCCGAGGCGATCGACGCCCTGCGCACCACCCGTCCCGTCCCGTGACCGGGGCGTCATGACAGTCGACCCCGTCGCCGGGGCGCCACGAAAGGACCCGACGTGACCGTTCCCCCCGAGACTCCCGCCCCCTCCTGGGGAGCCACCTCGCTGCGGACCGATCTGTGCGGCACGCTGCGGGCCTCCGACGTCGGCCGCACCGTGACGGTCTGCGGCTGGGTCGCCAAGCGTCGGGAGCACGGCGAGCACCTCGCCTTCATCGACCTGCGTGACCACACGGGCATCGTGCAGTGCGTGGTGCCGGGCACCGTGGACGTGCGCAGCGAGTACGTGGTGGCCGTCGAGGGCACGGTCCGCCTCCGACCCGCCGGGACCGACAACGCCGACCTCCCGACCGGGGCCGTCGAATTGGGCGAATGCACCGTGACGCTGCTCAACGCCGCCGAGCCGCCGCCGTTCGCCGTCGACGACCGGGTCGAGGTCGACGAGGCCATCCGGCTCCGACACCGGTTCGTCGACCTCCGACGTCCGACCATGCAGGCCAACCTGCGGCTACGGGCCAAGGTCAACGGTGCCCTGCGGGCCGCCATGGACCGCCAGGGGTTCGTGGAGGTGGAGACACCCCTGCTGTGGGCCCCGACCCCCGAGGGTGCCCGGGAGTTCGTCGTGCCCAGCCGGCTGCACCACGGCTCGTTCTACGTCCTGCCGCAGAGCCCGCAGCTGGCCAAGCAGCTGCTGATGGTCGCCGGAGTCGACCGCTACTACCAGATCGCCCGGTGCCTCCGCGACGAGGACCTGCGGGCCGATCGTCAGTTCGAGTTCTCCCAGCTGGACATCGAGGCCTCGTTCGTGACCCAGGAGGACATCCTGGCCTTCGTGTCCGAGGCCGTCCTCGATGCCGCCGAGGCGGCCACCGGCGAGCGCCCGGGCTCCGTGCCCCAGATCACCTGGGCCGAGGCCATGGACCGCTACGGCACGGACAAGCCCGACCTCCGGTTCGGCATGGAGCTCATCGACCTCACCGAGGTCTTCGCCGCGACCGGGTTCCGGGCCTTCGCCGCCCCGTGCGTGAAGGCCGTCGTGCTGGCCGAGGGGGCCTCCACGACCCGGTCGCGCCTCGACGCCCTGACCGATCGGGCCAAGGCCCTCGGCGCCAAGGGCCTGGCCTGGTTCCGGGTGGTCGAAGGCACCGACGGATCCGCCGACGTCGAGTCGCCGGTGAGCAAGTTCCTCTCGGACGAGGAGAGGTCGGGGCTGGTCGCCACGACCGGGGCTGCCGTCGGGGACCTGATCCTCACCGTGGCCGACGAGTACCGCCTGACCTGCCAGGTGCTCGGTGCGCTGCGCGTCGAGCTCGGGGGCCGTCCGGTGTCCGAGGGCCCGTACCGGTACCTGTGGGTGGTGGACTTCCCGTTGTTCGACGGAGTGGACGACGAGGGCAACCCGGTGGCGGCCCACCATCCGTTCACCATGCCCCACGCCGACGACCTCGACCGGCTGGAGTCCGATCCGGCATCGGTCCGCAGCCAGGCCTACGACCTGGTCCTCAACGGCTGGGAGCTCGGTTCAGGCAGTGTCCGTGTCCACCGCGCCGACATCCAGAGCCGGATCTTCTCGGTGCTCGGCATCAGCGACGAGGCGGCGGCCTCCCGGTTCGGGTTTCTGCTCGGGGCCTTCAGGTTCGGGGCGCCGCCGCATGCCGGGTTCGCCGTGGGCCTGGACCGCCTGGTGGCCATCTTCGCCGGTGAGGACAACATCCGTGAGGTCATCGCCTTCCCGAAGACCCAGTCGGGCTGGGACCCGATGACCGATGCCCCGAAGGCGATCTCCGCCACCGCGTGGCGCGACCTCGGGCTCCAGCCGATCCCGACCCTGGACTGAGTCGGCCGTGGCCGGCGAGGACCTGTTCTCCGGCGCAGCCGCCGACCGCCTGGCGTCGCGGGCGCCGCTGGCCGCCCGCATGCGCCCGCTGACGCTGGACGACATCGTCGGCCAACGCCACCTGGTGGGACCCGGGGCTCCGTTGCGAGCCCTGATCGAGTCGGATCGGCTCACCTCGGCCATCCTGTGGGGACCGCCGGGGACGGGCAAGACCACCCTGGCGTCGGTGGTGGCCACGGCCACCGCCAAGCGCTTCGTGCCGCTGTCGGCCGTGACCGCCGGGGTGAAGGATGTGCGCGAGGTCGTGGAGGGCGCCCGCCGACTCCTCGGCGAGCAGGGCCGGGGGACCATCCTCTTCCTGGACGAGGTGCACCGGTTCAACCGCTCGCAGCAGGACGCGCTGCTGCCGTCGGTGGAGGAGGGCCTCCTCGTCCTCATCGGCGCCACCACGGAGAACCCGTTCTTCCAGGTCAACGCCCCACTGCTGTCCCGCTCGACCCTCTGGCGGCTGGAGCCCCTCTCCGACGGGGAGCTGGCCGAGGTGGTCGACCGGGGACTGGCCGCCGAAGGGTCGACGGCCGACGCCGACGCCGTGGCGGCCCTGGTGGGCCTGGCCGACGGCGACGCCCGGGCGGTCCTGACCACGCTGGAGGTGGCCCTGGCCCTCGCGGGGGACGGCCCGGTGACGCTCGACGACGTCGAGCGGGCCCGCCACACCCGCCTCCAGCACTACGGGGAGGACGACCACTACGACCAGGTCAGCGCGTTCATCAAGTCCATCCGGGGCTCGGACCCCGACGCCGGGCTCTACTGGTTGGCGCGCATGCTGGAGTCCGGTGAGGATGCCCGGTTCATCGCCCGACGCCTGGTCATCCTGGCCAGCGAGGACGTGGGGGAGGCCGACCCCCTCGCCCTGGTGGTGGCCGACGCCGCGGCCCGGGCGGTGGAGTTCGTGGGACTGCCCGAGGCCCAGTTGAACCTGGCCCAGGCGGTCGTGCACCTGGCCACCGCACCGAAGTCGAACCGGGTCACCGTGGCGCTCGGCCGGGCCCAGCGCGACGTCCGTGAGGCACTCCGGGGCGACGTGCCGACCCATCTGCGCGACGCCCACTACCGGAGTGCGGCCACCATCGGGCACGGCGAGGGCTACGCCTACCCGCACGACCATCCGGACGCCTACGTGGCCCAGGAGTACCGCCCGGCGGCCATCGCCGACCACCGCTACTACGAGCCGAGCGACCGGGGCCACGAGGCGGCGGTGGCCGAGCGGCTACGCCGGCTCCGGGCCGACCCGGCGGACCCGCACGGGCCCGGAGACGGCCACGGTGACGATCCGGCACGCTAGGTCGGCCGCTGCACCCGCTACGAGCTGGACTTGGGCCAGACTGTGCACGTGAGGAGCACCCCGCCCCGGTCGCCGGGACGCACGCTCGGCGTGCTGGGCGCGACCGTGGCGCTGGCCGCCGCCGCTCTCGTCGTGCGTGGTCCGTCCGCCGGCGCCTCGGTCGGTGGGACCCAGGCCCTCGTCGCCCTGGTGGGGACCTCGGCCACCGTGCCGGCCGGTGCCACGGTGCTCGGACCCACGGCGAGCACGGCCCCGATCGCCGTGGACGTGGCGCTCCGGCCCGCGCAACCGAGTGCCCTGGCGGAGTACGTCCACGGGGTGTCGACACCCGGCAGTCCGCTCTACCGGCACTACCTGACGCCCACGGACGCCGCCGACCGGTTCGGCCCGGCACCCGCCACCGTGGAGGCCACCCGGTCCTGGTTGTCCTCCGCGGGGCTCGACGTCGGTGCGACCATCGGCGGTGGACTCCTCCTGCCCGTCACCGGCACGGCCTCCCGGGTCGAGGCCGCCTTCCGGGTGCCCCTCGTGCGTGCCCGGCTGCGGACCGGAGAGACGGTCCGCCTGGGGACCCGCGACCCGTCGGTGCCGGCGGCCCTCGCCCCGTCGCTGGCCGGGGTCATCGGCCTGTCCGAGCAGGCACCGGCCCGATCCCACCTGGTCCACCCGACCGGTCCGCCGGTGACCGCGCCGCCGTTCCGGGCCCGGGCGGTGGTGGCCCACAGCACCGCCGGCCCGCAGGCGTGCGCCGCCGCGGGTTCCGTGGGGACCGCCTGGACGGCGACGCAGCTGGCGTCGACGTACGGTCTGACCCCGCTGTACGGCGCCGGACGGGTGGGTGCGGGGCAGCGGGTGGGGATCCTCGAACTCGAACCGTTCACGGCCTCCGACATCCAGGCTTACCAGGACTGCTACGGGACCCAGGTCCCGGTGAGCACGGTGCCGGTCGACGGCGGGGCGACGGGTACCCAGCAGGGCGAAGCCGCACTCGACATCGAGGACGTCGCCGGGCTCGCGCCCGGGGCGGCGATCACCGTGTACTCGGGTCCGAACGGTGCCGGGACGGGCGTGATCGACACCTTCGCCGAGATGGTGCAGCCCAAGCAGCACGAGCCGCTGCCGCAGGTGTTGACGACCAGTTGGGGCCAGTGCGAACTCCTGATGGACCCGTCGCAACAGGCCATGGAGAGCACGCTGGTCGGCTACGCCGCCACGGAGGGTCAGACCATCGTCGCCGCCGCCGGTGACTCCGGCTCGAGTGACTGCTACGTCCAGGGCGTGCCGCAGAGCGCCGTCCTCGCCGTCGACGACCCGGCGGACCAGCCCGGGGTGACCGGGGTGGGGGGGACGTCACTGACGTCGGCCGCCGCCGACGCCCCGGTGGAGAGCACGTGGCAGTTCGGTTCGGAGGGCGGGGGTGGCGGAAACTCGGCCGACTTCGTCGCCGGGCCCTGGCAGGCGAGCGCTGCGGGCACCGCCTACACCTGCGGGACGAATCACACCCAGGAGTGCCGCGGGGTACCCGACGTGTCGGCCTCGGCCGATCCCCAGTTCGGGTACGCCGAGTACTTTGGGGGCTACTGGGGGGAGGTCGGAGGAACCAGTGCGGCGGCACCGCTGTGGGCGGCGGTGGTGGCCGACACCAACCAGGGCTGCGCCACTCCCGCCGGCTACCTCAACCCCGTGCTCTACTCCGCCGGGGCGTCGTCGTCCTTCAACGACATCACGTCGGGCACCAACAACCTCTTCGCCGGTTCCCAGTTCACCGCGCAGCCCGGGTACGACCTGGCCACCGGGTGGGGGAGCCCGAAGGCCGGATCCCTTCTCGCGCTGCTGTCCGGCTCGGCCGCCGGCTGCCCGACGGTCACCGGGCTCTCCCGCTCGTCGGGGTCCGCGGTGGGTGGCGACACCGTCACCGTCACCGGGAGCGGATTCGGCAACGGGACCCCGGTGGTGCGTTTCGGTGGGGCCGCGGCCGCGGTCACGTCCTCGTCACCCACGTCGATCACCGTCGTCACCCCGGACGTGCAGGTCGGGGGAACCGTCGAGGTGACGGTGACCACCTCGGGTCCCGCGGCCGGTACGAGTCCGTCCGTGGCCGCCACTACCTTCACGTTCCTCTCGCCGCAGGTCATCTCGGTGGTGGTGAACCACGGCCCGCCGGCCGGAGGTGGGCAGGTCACGATCACGGGGTCCGGCTTCGGCCCCGGGGACTCGGTGACCTTCGGACCGCGACCGGCCGTCGGGGTCTCGGTCCTGTCGCCGACGACCATCCTGGCCACGGTCCCGCCGGGCACGTCCGGCTCGACGGTCCAGGTGGCGGTCACCGGTACCGACGGTTCGAGTCCCGCCACCCCGGGGAGCAACTACTACTACGTCCTTCCGGGCTACCTGATGGACGCCTCCGACGGCGGCATCTTCGCCTTCGGCGGAGCCTCCTTCCACGGCTCGACCGGCAACCTCACCCTCAACCGCCCCATCGTCGGCATGGCCGCCACGCCGGACGGG
>Ga0209012_1000404_pt1 | contig 62003 bp, 49 predicted proteins | sample RS3BMetagenome_FD_184735 | JGI IMG/M metagenome (GOLD analysis project Ga0209012, IMG submission 184735) | Ferric oxide microbial mat and aquatic microbial communities from Rainbow Spring, Yellowstone National Park, USA - RS3B (SPAdes) (version 3) ... | reverse complement strand
CCCCCGCCTCTGCGGCCTGGCCCACCGCCGCGGCCCCACCCGCCTCCGCGGCCTGGCCCACCGCCGCGGCATCGTCCAGCCGCTCGACGTGCCCGAATCCCACGTTCTCGCGCACGGTCAGGTGATACTGCGTGAAGTCCTGGAAGACCGTGCCCGTCCGCGCCCAGAGAAGCCGCGGCTCAACCTCCCGCAGGTCGCGGCCGCCGATGCGTACGGTGCCGGCGCTGGGCGTGTAGAGCCCCAGGAGCAGGTGCACCGGGCCGCCGTGTGGACGGGGGGTGCCGGCCATGAGGGTAGCCATGTATCTGCGGGTGTCCACCGACGACAAGGGGCAGACCGTGGAGAATCAGCGCCTGCCCCTGCGCGAGTTCTGCACCGCCCAGGGCTGGGCGGAGGTCGCCGAGTTCGCGGACGAGGCCAGCGCGACGGACCTGCGGGGGCGGGTCCAGTGGCGTCGGCTGCTCGACGACTGCGTCAAGCGCCGGATCGACCTTGTGCTCGTCTGGCGGCTCGACCGGGCCTTCCGGTCAGTCCTCGACGCCGCGCAGAGCTTGGAGCGGCTGCGGGCCTGGGGCGTCGGCCTGCGCAGCTACCAAGAGCCGTGGCTCGACACCACCAGCCCGTTCGGCGATGTGCTGTACTACATCACGGCCGCCTATGCGCAGTTGGAGCGCGGCATCCTGCGCGAGAGGGTCGTCGCCGGCATGGCCAGGGCCAGGCGAGAGGGTTGGCGCGTCGGCCGCCCGCCGATCACGGCCCGGCCGGGATTCGCCGAGCGGTGGGCGGCCGTACGCGCGGAGTTGGAGGCGGGGCGCATCAGCCGGTCGGAGGCAGCGCGGCGCTTGGACTGCGGGTACGCAACGGTGTTGCGGCTGCTGGACGCGACGCAGCCGGCACCATCCGCCCCCGCCTCCTGAGCTACCGACTGGCGCGTGGCCCTGCGTTGCGCATACCATAGTATAGGTGACCGTGTGGAGCCGTGCAGGGGGTGGTCCCGGTGGCCGCGACTCAGGATAGGCTGGCGAAGACGCGGGCGAAGAAGGGCCCGGCCGAGCAACCGGCCGCTTCACGGGACCGTGAGTTCCGTCGGCTGTGGGCCCTGATTGGCCGTCGAGCGAAGCGGGCTGGCATCACGCCGGAGGACGTGGAGAGTGAGATCGAATCTCACAGAGCCGGGCGGTGATCGTCGTCCTGGACACCGGCGCCTTGGTGTCCGCCCTGATCTACCCTGATCGCGCCGAAGGCCGCCTCCTGCAAACCGTGTTTTCAGGCCACTACTTGGCCGTTTCGCCCGCCCTCGCAGCCGAACTCGGCTCAGTTCTCGCCCGGTCGAAGTGGGTCGCGTTGATCCCCAACGATCCCGACGACAACCACGTCGTAGAGGCAGCCGTTGCTGTTCAGGCCGAGCCGTCGCCGGAGTTCTTGGACCTCTGCTTCCAACGCCTGCACCCGCGTATACAGCGCGAGCACCAAGTCGGCCACCTGCTCCGGCGCCACCGCGCACAAGGCAATGAGTTCTTCTCTGCTTGGCGGCGCCATGCGGAGCTGGCAACTCCTCCCGACCCGGAGGCACCCGGGTAGGTCGAGGATACCAGGCACCGTGTTGCGTGTCCAGCAGTTCTTTTGTGCCCCCTCCGACCAGGGGGGCCTGAGTAGTTACGCCAGGGCGACCCTCACGGATGGTCAACGGGACTGGCGGAATCTTGCTATTGGCTCCGGAGCGTAGTCGCTCGCGGCGTCCCGGCGATCACGCTCGAGGTGCGCGGGAAATTGCGCCCGGCGGCGAGGGCGCAGCAGGCGGGGCGGGCACCGCCGACGTAGAGATCGGCGGCGCCTGGGGAGCGGCTCAGTGGCGCCCGGCGTGGGTGCCCGATCGGGATGCGCGAAAGCCATCCGTCATGGTCCGGCTATCATCCGTGCGTGCCCCCGGGGCGGGCCGCAGACGGCGGTGGTCGAGGTAGGCGATGACGCACGCGGAGGGATCACGGTGCCGTATGTGCCCGACCCACCCCGCGAGCACAAGGATCATGCCCTGCGGTGGCTGTTCCAGCGGCTGCGCAATCCGTCCCCGCGCGGCTTTGGGATTCCGTGCCCGGGGGAGGTCGAGGTGCTCTCGCCCGTCATCCCTTTACTGGAAACCAAAGCGGTGATCGTCGACGGCCTCTTGCGGGGCGTGCCGGACGGCAGCATCTGGTCTTTGGAGTTCGAGATGGGTACCCCCGACTACGGCCGCCTCATCGAGCACCACGTAGCGGTGGCGCGTGCCCATCCGGGTGCGCAGGTGGAGTCAGTCGTCTTCTGGGGCCGACAGCATGCTCCGGAGCGGCGGCTGGAGTGCGGTAGGGCGACATTGAAAGCCTATCAGGTTTTCCTGCCGGACATGGACGGTACCGCCGAGCTGGAGCGGCTCGGAGCCGCCGCGACGGCTGGCGCAATGCTGACCGATGGGGATATTCTGATGTTGGCGACGCTGCCGTTGATGCGGCACCAGGCCCGGATGTGGGATGTGCTGAAGGCGGCGGCGCCCGTAGCCGCCGCGCTGCCGAAAGACCTGGAGCGCGGCGTGGTGACGGCCATGGGGGCGCTGTCCTACGGTGCACTCGAGCCCGCTCAGCGACCTTCCTACTGGAGGTGTTGGGACGCATGCCCGCCGGACAGGAACTCTTTGAGGACCTTCGCGAGCAGGGGCGCCACGAGGCTGAGGCACGCGGTGAGTTGCGCGGTGAGTTGCGCGGTGAGTTGCGCGGTGAGTTGCGCGGTGAGTTGCGCGGTGAGTTGCGCGGTGAGTTGCGCAGGGCGCGCCAAGCCGTGCTTGAGGCCTTCGAGGCACACTTCGATGTCGTGCCAGACACCGTCCGCTCGGCTGTCGCTGACGCCACGGAGCTGGGGCTGTTGAGCGGGTGGCTCCGGGCCGTGGTGCGTGCCCAAGATGCAGCGGCGGCGGCACACGTGATTCTGGAATCCCGATAGCGCGATCGCGGACGCAGGTGCGTGCGCCAGGGGACGTCCTGTGCGGAGGTGCGACGCCGCATGGCCGCTGGCCAGGAACTCTTTGAGGACCTTCGCGAGCAGGGGCGCCACGAGGCTGAGGCACGCGGTGAGTTGCGCGGTGAGTTGCGCAGGGCGCGCCAAGCCGTGCTTGAGGCCTTCGAGGCACACTTCGATGTCGTGCCAAAGGGCCGTGTGTGCCGTGACCGAGGTGCGTCCCGGCACACACAGCCTTATGTCCTTAAACCCCTAAGCGACTGGCTATAGAGTTCACGCCCATCCCTACAAGCGTGCTGGCTCCACGCATTGCCCAAGGGTTATCGGACACCCATGAGGCAGCCTGATAACCCAAGTCAGCGCCTACTTCAGCACCAACCGGGCCACCCACCATGCCGCCAAATGATCGTTCCGCCGATGATTCCGGTTCCATAGAGAACACCTTCGGTTAGGGTCCATCCAGCCAGATGTCACAGCGCGGGCCCGCCGCCGGTTTGCACCGCCGGCGGAGGGGCTACGCGTCGCCGCTTGCGCGCCGCAGCCTGCCCCTTCGCCACCGCCGGCTCTCGGGGACGGGTCGTCCGCGCCCTATCCTGTCGTCGCGAAAGCAGCATACCACCGCGCTGGCGCGGCGGTGGCAGCCACGGCCTTGTGCCTCACGCGCCCGCTGTTGGGCGCTGGGTCGCGAGCCAGTCTTCGAACATGGTCGGTCCGATGCGCGCGCCAGGTCCCGGCAGGAAGGCCTCCCCGGCCGCCTCGATACCGAACATCCCCCGCCACGTCGGGACCAGCCGCACCGACTCCCCCCGCGCGGTGAGCGTTCGGCGGGCCATGTCGACCAGGTCGTGCGTCTCGGGCCCAGCGAGTTCGAACGTGCCCTGTCCCGGCTTGCCCGCCGCGACTTCAACCAGGACATCGGCCACGTCCGACACGGCTACGGGTTGCAGCAGCAGGGGTGGCACTGCTGCCACGTCCCCGCGCCGCGTCCAGCCGACGTACATCACCGGCAACTCGAAGAATTGCGTCGCGCGGACGATGGTGACCGGAATCGGGCCGGCCAGCGCCAGCCGCTCCTGCTCCCGTTTGCCGGCGTAGTGCGCGTTGCCGTGGACGCGGTCCAGGCACGCGATCGACAGGACGACGTGGTGCCGGACGCCCGCTTCCCGTTCCGCCGCCAGCAGCCGGGCGGTCGCGTTCCCGAACAACGCGCGGGCCTCGTCGTGGTCCTGTGTCTGGAAATTCGTGGCATCGATGACGGCATCGACGCCCTGCAGCACGTCCTGCAACCTCTCCCCGGTCGTCAGGTTGACACCGGTCGACCGCGCGATGACGACGGGCTCGTGTCCGGCGCGCCGCAGCACCTCCACCGTCTGACGGCCGACCTGCCCGGTGCCACCGGCGACGGCGATCCGCATGATTCATGCCTCCTGGGGTCGAAGTTAGACGCCATTGCGGAACCTGTCGAGCACCTTGAGACAGATTGTTCTGGGACGTAGCGTCGTTCAGTCCGCAGCGTACTCATCACTCATGGAGCATGGGTTCGGTTTGGAGGGTCCGTGGATCCAGACCCGCTCCGGCAGCCGCTGGCGCTGTGGCGGCCGGCCGAAGCCCTCGGGATGCGCGGCGTAGGTTTGTAGCATCACCTGATATCAAGGTTCCGGAACCTCCTCCGCACGTCCGGAGTGCACCGTGGCCGGCGTCAGCATGCAGATGCCTGAGTGGCGGTGTTCGTTGTCGTACACGTGTGCGAAGCCGCGGAAGAACAGGCGCGCGTCCTCCGGCGAGCCGAACGGCTTGGGAAAGTCGGGCCGGTACTTCAGCGTCTTGAACGCCGGCCGGGAGAGCTGGAGGTAACCCGCGCGGGCCTTCGCCGCCGGCGCGCGTCTCGGTGCTTCGGGGCTGACCGCGGAGCTCACCCCCTCACCCCGTACGACGGCACACCACGAGGAAAGGTGACCGATGGACACGCGCGACGGGCTGGCGGAACGCTTCGAGGCGCACCGCGCCGACCTGCGGGCGGTGGCTTATCGGATGCTCGGCTCCCGAACCGATGCGGACGACGCCGTTCAGGAGGTCTGGGTGCGCCTTGACCGCACCGACGGCCGAGACATCGAGAACCTGGCGGGCTGGCTGAGGACCGTTTTATCGCGCATCTGCCTCGACATGCTGCGCGCTCGCAGGTCGCGCCGCGAAGCCCCGGTGGGATTGCAGGTACCCGACACGGCCTGGGACGAGGGCGCAGGGGGCGACCCGGAACACGAGGCGCTGATTGCCGACTCGGTCGGCCGCGCCCTGCTGGTGGTGCTGGAGCGGCTCACCCCCGCGGAGCGGGTCGCCTTCGTGCTGCACGACATGCTGGCGGTGTCGTTCGAGGAGATCGCAACCATCGTCGGCCGCTCGCTGGTCGCCGCCAAGAAGCTCGCCAGTCGGGCCCGTCAGAAGGTCAGGGGGAAGCCTGCCGTACCGGCCGCCGAACTCGCCCGGCAGCGGCACGTGGTCGACGCCTTCCTGACCGCGTCCAGGCGTGGGGACGTCGAAGGCCTGCTCGCCATCCTCGACCCTGGGGTGGTGCGCCGGGCGGACCCCGCCGCATTGCCGCCGGGCATCCCGGCAGAGGTCCGCGGCGCACGCGAGGTGGCGAAGGAGGCGGCCGTCTTCTCCGCCAGATCGGCCGTCGCCGAGGTGGCCCTGGTCGACGGCCTACCGGGCATCGTGGTGGCACCCCGCGGTCATCTGCAACTCGCCCTTACGCTGACGCTCCGGGACGGCAGGATCACTGCGTGCGACGTCATCGCCGACCCGGCGCGCCTCGGCGGCCTCACCCTGGCCATCCTCGGCGCTGAGTCCGTTGAGGAGTAGCGCATGAGCGACGACCAGCAATCCGCAATCGACCATCACTCGCCTTACGGAACCCCGGCCGGACCCAAGCCGTCTTCCGCCTTCGGTCACCTCCTCGGCTCCGAATTTTCGCGTGATGTCCCACGCCCCAGAGGCGACTGTCAGAAAGGGGGGCGGGGGCGCACAGACGCCAGGGGCGAAGAGGGGAGGTGACGGCTTGGTCCGTCCGCGGTCAGCCCCGAAGCGCCGAGACGCGCGCCGGCGGCGAAGGCCCGCGCGGGTTACCTCCACCTCTCCGCGCCGGCCATCTGAGGAGGTCGTTGAGGTTGGAATTCACATGGCCACGGGCTCCGCGGTGCCGGATCCCAGCGGACCGATAGACCGATATGGGCGCGCCACGTAGTGTAGGAGCCTGTTCAAGGAGGAGTGAGGCGTCGAGTCTCCTGGGTTTCGCGGACAGGCCTGCCGCCGGCGCGGTCAACTATCCGCCCACGGGCGATATGGCACGTATGTCCCACGTGCTGGCCCGGCGGTCGTCCTAGAGATGGTGCGCGGCGAGGCTGGCGCGGATCGCCCGCGACGGGGGACCCGTTCGGCGATGCTGGCCCCGGGTGCGGGGCCGCCCTGGAGGGAGTGCGGCACAGGTGGGCGGAGAAGACCGCAGCACGGCACACACCCGCGGCGGGTAGCGCCCCAGACCGCAGCCCGAGCCAGGCCTTCGACTCGGGACCGCGCACCGCTGCCGCCCCGCATCGCCAAGGCACTCACAGCTCGTCACCGTGAAGCCGGTCGCCGCGCCGCCATTGCGCGGAACGGCCGATCGGGCGATGCCGGCGCCCCACACCTCCCGCCTCGTCCCCCTTGCCACACAGTTGTCATTACATTTTGCCGCACACGACCGTGATGGGCCATGCTTTCGCAGCAGGAGGTCCAGCCGTCGATCGCCAAGCGTGGGGCTACTCGATGCGAGGGCATGTGTCCCTCGGAAGGCGGGAGTGCGCATCACGATGGGTTATAACACCCCCGATCGAATCGCAATTTGTGGGGTCATCCACGGCCATCGCAGGGTGCGCCGTCGCCCTCCGTGTGCCACGAACAGGGCGGGAGTCGGGGGCGGGCCCGTGGGCGTGAGGTCGGCCGCTTCCCTGTGGCTCGCCGCGGTGGCCTCGGGCTGCGCCCTGCTCCTGGCGGCCTGCGGTCCGGCACACGGCGCCTCGCCCGCAAGGCCCGCACCGTCCTCGGTGGTGGCGTCCGCGACGTCGGACACCTACGCGGCCGACCTCGCCACGTCCAAGAAGGGCGCGGCGGCGAACACCGCGCCGCTCTGCGGCTTCCCCCTGACCGCGTGCCCCCAGGGGAGCTACGGCAGGGTGGGCGCCACGCCTCCCAAGGCGGCCACGGTGGGCTCCTTCGTCGAGTTGGACGTGAGCAAGTACTTCCAGGCCGACGGGGTCGTGGCGCCGCAGGCGGTGAACCCACCGCCGAAGGGGGGGACGCCCCCATACAAGGGGACGGGCAAGTTCAATCTGGAGGGCGCCGGCCAGGGCCTGAGCGTCGGCGACATCCCCGTACCCTTTGCCCCGAACACCGGGACCTGGCAGGTGCCCATCCGGTACAAGGGGCACACCCTCCAGGTGCCGTTCCTGATGCCGGCCGGAGGCGTGGGCGTCAAGGATGCCTTCGACGTCCAGAAACAGATCACTATCGCCGTGCCGCCGGGCAAGTACTACGGGGTCTGGATACTGGAACTCGGCATCAACGGGGGCGGCACGGCCGATCTGACGGCGTCCTACGGCGCGGGGCTGACGCGGGAATACCCGATGAACTTCCAGCCCGACTGCAACCCGGCCACCGTCGCCGCGCCCCAGTTCTGGGTCTACGCGGCGCCGTACTTCCTGACCCCGACGGGGGTCAGCACCTCGTGCCGGTACCTGTTCGCCGACGCCGTGCCGATCAACCCCGACCACACCCTCACCGGGCTGACCCTACCCGCGACCGCGTACGAGCAGACCAACAAGCTTGTGGTGATGGCCATGACGCTCCAGAAGGCGGCCTGACCCGCCGCGCCGGGAAAGGCGCCAAGAGCCGGCGGCGCGCCGTTCCGGGGGCGCTGGGGCGTCATCGGCGGGCGTGGCGGCCATGGCCGCCGCGGGAGCGGGGGTCGCGTGGAGAAGGGGTGTGCGTTCTGTGTCGTCCTTGGTGAGTCGCCGCCGCTTCTGCATCTCGGCGGGGGCGGCGGCCGTCCTGGCCGCCGGCTCGGCCCTCACCGCGTGCGCGCGCGCCGCCGGCGGCCGGGTGGCGCGCCCGCAGGTCTCTTCCACGGCGATCACGGTCTCCTTCAGCCCGTGGACCGAGGGCAACGCCTGGACCACGGCGATCACCACCGTCATGCAGGAGGTTGTCGGCGCCTTCGAGCAGGCGAACCCGGGCATCCGCGTGAAGCTGGTGCCGCCGCCCGGTGGCTGCTGCAACCCCGGCGCGCTGACCGCCGGCCTGATCGCCGGGACGGCACCGGACGTGGTGGTGAACAATAACTTCGGAGGCTACGCCGCCGGCGGCTACTTCCTGCCGCTCGATCCGTACCTGCAGAGGGACAACGTCCAGGTCGGCATCTGGTCGACGCAGCAGATTCGTTCGTTTCAGGGGTGGAGCCCGGCCGGGCTCCTCGCGCTGCCCGTGTATTTCAACACCGCGGCCTACACGGTGAACCTCTCGGCCTTCGACCAGGCCGGCCTCAGCTATCCCGACCCGCAGTGGACCCACGCGGACTTCACCCGCACTGCCCAGGCCCTCAGCGCGCCCAACGGCGCCAAGCCCCGCTTCGGCTGCAACCTGTGGTTCTGGACCGGGCAGGCCTGGGGCTCGGATTGGATCTTCCGCGCCTTTAGCGGCGCGAAGGTGGGTCCGGGCGGCGCGAGTTGCGCCCTGGCCGAGGGGCCGGCGATCGCCGCGGCGGACTGGATCTACGAGGGGATCGTCTGGCCCAAGGTCGGGACGACCCAGGACACGTTCGGCGGCTACACCCAGCAGTTCGTGTCGGGCCAGACGGTGATGAGCGTCCAGCAGACCGGGACCCTGCTCACGGCCGTCACCGATCTCGTCCACGCCGGCATGAAGTGGGACATCTACCCCTTCCCGATCTTTCCCGCGGGGCGCGCGGCCTTCGGCGGCGACCAGTTCTATGCCCTGAACGGGCGCACCAAGCATCCGGAACAGGCCTGGGCCCTGCTGAAATGGGTCACGGCGGACACCGAGTGGCAGCGCGCCATGATCAAGCTCTTCCTCATCGCGCCGGCGCTCAATGCCCTGTGGCCGGAGTGGGAGACGACCGTGCAGGCGGTCGCACCCCCGCTGCAAGGCAAGGCCGTGCACTGGTTTGCCGACGCCGCCGTGGGCGGCTACGCCTACCCGACGTCCTATTTCCGCTACATGGACGCCGAGGCGGAGACCATCATCCAGAATTACTTCAGCGGGCTGTACGGGCAGAGGTACACCGTCGGGACGGCGCTCACCCAGGCCGCGCGGCAGGTGAACGCCCTGGAGACGTCGGCGGCCGGCAGCCCCCCGCCGCCGTCCCTGCAGCAGCAGCAGGCCGCTCAAGGGCTGGAGCAGCAGCGCCTGCAGCAGATGTTCGCGGCCCGTTGAGGGCTCGGCAGCCCCGGTCCTGGGGGTGCTGAGCCGTTATTGTTCCGGCCCACCCGTGGCATCGGTCGGGACGAACCCGTTCTGATGTTCGACCACCGGTCGGCGTGGGGCAGGGACGGGGCGCGCTCGGCCGTACCGTCACACGCACGGGGGTGCCCCTGCGCAGCCGGGCCGGTGTCGTGGGTGCGGTACATTTCTGCATCCGTCCACCGGCGAGGTTCCCGACCAGGATCCGCCCAGCCCCGCAGATCCTCAGGGGTGCTGAGCCGTCACGCGACAGGGGGAACGCCGGCGGGCGGCGCGGCGGCCGGGGTGCCGGGCGGCCGGTCCCGTACGGGGCCCGGGATGGAAACCCGGCCCGGGGGTCGAAGCGCCGCCGAGGCATCGGCCGACGGCACGCCCCGATCCGTCGTCCCGCCTCCCTTGGGTGACGGCAGTGCGAAAAGGCGGTGGCACATCGCTGTGGAGAGTCGAGCCCGGCCCAACGTCCTTTTGATCACCACCGACCAGCAACGCTACGACGCCCTGGGGGCGGCCGGCAACCCCCTCATCCGCACCCCTGTCCTGGACCGCCTCTGCGCGGAGGGGACGCGGTTCGACCGTTGCTACACCCCCAGTCCCGTATGTGTGCCGGCGCGCCACGCCCTCCTGACGGGGCTCCTGCCGCACAACAACGGCTGTTTCAACAACGGCGGGCGCCTGGCGGCGGAGACGCCGACGATGATGGGCGTTCTGTCGGCGGCGGGCTACGTGACGCACGGCGTGGGCAAGATGCACTTCACCCCGCCCCGGCGCGCCCTCGGGTTTCATTCGCTGGAACTGAGCGAGGAGATCCCAGCCCGCGCCGAGCACGACGACTACCTGACATTCCTGCACGCCCGGGGATTCGCCCACGTCCACGAACCCCACGGGGTGCGCAGCGATATGTACTATGTCCCGCAGGTCTCGCAACTGCCCGCCGAACTGCATGCCACCGCCTGGACGGCCGATCGGGCGGCGGCGTTCCTGCGGGCGCACGACCAACATCGCCCTTTCTTCCTGTGGACCAGCTTCATCAAGCCGCACCCGCCGTTCGACCCGCCGGTGCCCTGGAACAAACTCTACCGCACCATCGACATGGCCAAACCGTTCCGCCCCGACGGGTACCGCGATCTGCAGACCTGGTGGATGCGCCACCAGAACCGCTACAAATACCGGGAAGACGGACCCGAGGACACGCTGGCCCGGACGATCCGCGCGGCCTATTACGCCTGTGTTTCGTTCATCGATTACCACCTCGGGCGCATCCTCGGCGTCCTGGCCGCCACGGGGCTCGCGCAGAACACGCTGGTGATGTTCACATCGGACCACGGCGAGTTGCTCGGGGATTACGGGAGCTGGGGGAAGCGGAGTTTCCTCGATCCTTCGGCCCGAGTACCGCTCATCGCGCGCTGGCCGGGCCATCTGGCGGCGGGCGCCGTGGCCACGGCGCCGGTCAGTCTGGTGGACATCATGCCGACCGTGCTGGCCGCGGCCGGGGTCGATCCAGCGGCGCACCATCTGGACGGCATGGACCTAGCGACGCCCGCCGCCGATGACGGGCACCGCGTCGTTTTCGGCCAGTTGGACCAGGGCGCGCGCGGCACCTACATGGCCACCGACGGTGCGGCGAAGTACTTCTACTCCGCGCCGGACGACCGCGAGTACCTCTTCGATCTGGCCGCGGAACAGCGAGAGTCGCGCAACCTCGCCGGCGATCCGGCCTGGACGGGACGCCTGCAGGACCTGCGGGACCGGCTGTTCGCGCGGTGGCGGCAGGACGGCTACGCAGCGCCGTCGTACGGCGAGGGCTGGCGGCGCCACAGCGTCCTGCCGGACCCCGAGGATCCGGACACGGACCGCATCTTCCAGGAGGCGCGCTGGACCGACCCGTGGCCGCGGATACCGGGGTATACGCCGAACTGGCTGAAATAGGACTGCCCCGGACGGCATGGGGGTGAGGGTGATGGGGGACGCTGGCCCCGCTTCGCCCGCGGCAGTCTACCCGCGGCGGGCAGTGCTCGGAGTGGCGGCGGCGGCCTCCTCCGCCGCCGGTCTGCTCGCGGCCTGTGGGCCGGCGCGACCCGGCCCCGCGCAGGCAGCCCTGACTCTCACCGTGGCCCTGGACGTCTATGCGCTGGCGCAGTATGGAACCGCCCAGACACGCGCGGGCCTGTACGCCGAGGTGCTGAAGGGGTTCGAGCAGAGCCACCCGGGCATCCGAGTGCGGCAAACCCCCTTCCTGGCCACCGCGCAAAACCAAACCGCCATCATCGCCGGCTCGGCGCCCGACGTCTTTCCGGATTGCTGCACCTATGGCACCTACGTCTACGCGGGCCTGCTGCTCCCACTGGATACCTACCTACAGAGGGACAACGTCACCATGTCGGTTTTCGCTCCGGGCATGGTCGATTGGCTGGCCTATCCCTCCGGCACCTTCGGGCTGAGCCGGGAGACGGACGCCAACGCCTTCGCGGTGAACCTGGGCGTGCTCGACGAACTGGGCCTGACCTATCCGGATACCGCGTGGACCAACGGTGATCTTGCCCGGCTGTGCGCGGCCGCCGTGAAGACACCCGCCACCGGGGCCAAGCGGTTTGGGGCCAGATTCATCTATGGCGGTTTTCGTGTCCTGCAGGAATTCACCAAGGGGTTCGGCGGCCAGGTTCTGAACGCGGAGCGTACGGTACAGAGCCTCTCCTCTCCCGGGTGCACCGATGCGGCCCGCTGGTGGTTCCAGGACCTGTTCTGGCCGGGCCTGGCCACATCTGGCTTCACAGCCTCGGTCACGGACACCGCCATTCAGAACCTGGACATGAACAACGTCCTGCATCTGTACACCGTGTGGAAGGACCAGACGAAGTGGGCCCTCTACCCGGCCCCGGTCTATCCGCGCGGACGCTCGACCGGCATGGCGGGAAATTTTTGGGGCATCGCGTCGACGACGCGGAACCCGGACCAGGCGTGGGAACTCCTGCGCTGGCTGGCGCTGGAGTCGGTATGGCAGCGGTTTGCCATGCGGACATTCCTCTTCCCGCCCGCGCTCAACAGCCTGCTCGCCGAGTGGCAGCAGACGGTCGAAGCTGTGGTACCGGCCCTGAAGGGCAAGGGCCTTGGCTCCTTCACCGAGGCCGCTTCCCAGGGCTGGGCCCGCGTGGCCGACATCAACTTCCGCTACGCCACCTCCCAGGCGACGGCGGTGGACGACCTGGCGTGGTCACAGATCCAGGCCCGCAGGGTCGGCGTCACGGAGGCCCTGGTTCAAGCCGACCGGCAGGTGAATAGCATCGAGCAGAGCGCGCCGGTACAGCGGGCGGCGGCCCGGTCGGCGGCGGCGCAGTTCCCCGTGCACGGTCCGTCCGTGGCCAATGTACCGGCGGGACTCTGACCGGGTTGGCCGCCGCGACGAGGGGCCGGGTCCCCGTGCTCAGGGATGCCCGCAAGTCGGCATCGCGCCGCGCGATGAAGCCCGGCTGGCGGGGGGACCGGGCGCAGGGACCAGCGCGTCATTGTGGCGCCGCCGCATCGGAGGTCCGACCCGCTACTGCATTCCCAACTGTTCTCCCGTCCACCCGCGGCAACCGTCGGCACACACCTGCCCCGACGTTCGGCCAACGGCCGGCTCTCCTCGGTCGCCGAGATCCTCTGCCATGCCCTGCCGAGGCTCGGCGGTACGGCGCGCCGCCCCCGGCGCCGGGTGTCCGCCGCGGACCTGCCCCCGCCGGACTTCGAGGCGTTGCGCCTACACTACGCCAGACATATAATTAGCCATCCTAAACATATGATTCGCCTCACGGCGCGGGGGAGGCTCCCATGGCCTCGGAGACCGGGACTGGGCTGCAGGAGAACGGCCAGGCGCTCGAAGTGGTCACGGCCGTGGTGCGCCTGCTGCGCCAGGCCGCCGCGGGGCCGGCGTCCGGGACGGACGGCCTGTCGCTCACGGACCTGCGTCTGCTGAAGCGCCTGACGCAGCGACTGCGCCTGGCCAGAGAACTGGCGGCGGAACTGGACGTCACGCCCGCCACCGTCAGTGCCGCCGTGGACGCGCTGGTGCGGCGCGGCCTGGTGGAGCGCCACGATCCGGGCGACGACCGCCGCGCCGTCCCCCTCGGTGCCACCGCCACGGGGCGGATGGTCCTGGAGGCGGCCCGGCAGCGGCAGCACCAGGCCCTCAGCGGCATCCTGGAGCAGTTGCGGCCGGTCGAGCGCCGGGCGCTCGCCATCGCCCTGCCGGGGCTGGCCCGGGTGCTCGGCGCGACGCACCGCCCCTGAACCCGCCTGCCGGATGCCGCCCCTGGACAGCGGCGAGCGCCGACCTTACCCCAAAGTGCCTGCGGAATGGTGGTCAGACGTTGCCGGCACAGTCTTTGCGCGCAGACACCGGGCGGACGCACCCCGACCGCTACAAGTGGGTGGCCCTGTCCAACACCACCGTGGCCGTGCTGCTGGCGACGATCGACGGTTCCATCATGCTCATCGCGATGCCGGACATCTTCCGGGGTATCCGCCTCAATCCGTTGGTGCCGGGAAACAGCTTCTACCTATTGTGGATGATCCTCGGCTATCTGGTGGTCAGCAGCGTACTGGTGGTCAGCCTGGGCCGGCTGGGGGACATGTTCGGCCGTGTGCGCATGTACAACCTGGGCTTTGTCATTTACACGGCAGCCTCGCTGCTTCTGACCATCGACTGGATGACCGGGGGTGCCGGCGCCGACTGGCTGATCGGCATGCGTATCGTCCAGGGTATCGGCGGGGCGTTCCTGCTGGCCAACTCGGTGGCCATCCTCACGGACGCCTTTCCGGCCAACCAGCGGGGGTTGGCGCTGGGGATCAACAACATCGCCGGCATCAGCGGCAACTTCATCGGCCTGGTGCTCGGCGGCGTGCTCGCCCCCATCGACTGGCGCCTGGTGTTCCTGGTCTCGGTGCCCTTCGGCATCTTCGGTACGGTGTGGGCCTACCTGAAACTCCGGGATTCCGGGGTCCGGCGCCGCGAGCCCGTCGACTGGTGGGGCAACGCCGCCTTCGCGGTGGGCCTGACCCTGGTCATGATCGGCATCACCGGCGGCATCGAGCCGTACGGCACGCGCACCATGGGCTGGAGCAGCCCCGCGGTACTCGGCAAACTGGGCGCGGGCCTCGCCTGCCTGCTCGTCTTCGCCATCCTGCAACTGCGCAGCGCGCACCCCATGTTCCGGCTGCCGCTGTTCCGCATCCGCGCCTACACCTTCGGTGTGCTCTCCAGTTTCCTGTCCGCGATCGCCCGCGGGGGCCTGATGTTCATGATGATCATCTGGCTGCAGGGGATCTGGCTGCCCCTGCACGGCTTCCCCTTCGAGATCACACCGCTGTGGGCCGGCATCTACATGCTGCCGCTCAGCGCGGGCTTCATCCTGGCGGGACCGGTCTCCGGTTACCTCTCCGACCGCTTCGACGCCCGGTTGTTCGCGACGGGCGGCATGGTGGTCTCCGCGGCCGCCTTCCTGCTGCTCTACACCCTGCCCGTGAACTTCGCCTACCCCGCCTTCGGCGGCACGCTGCTCCTGCTCGGCCTGGCGATGGGGGCCTTCGCCTCGCCCAACCGCGCCAGCATCATGAACAGCCTGCCCGCCGCGCACCGCGGCGCCGGCGGCGGCATGAACAGCACCTTCCAGAACTCGGCACAAGTCCTCTCGCTCGGCATCTTCTTCAGCCTGGTGATCGCCGGATTGGCGGCGACACTGCCGGTCAGCCTGTCCGCCGGCCTGGAGGCGCACGGCGTGCCCGCGGCGTTGGCCCGGTCCATCGCGCACCTGCCACCGGTGTCCATCCTGTTCGCGGCCTTTCTCGGCTACAACCCGGTCGCGCAATTGCTCGGCCCCGCGGTGCTCGGCCACCTGACCAAGGCCGACGCGGCCGCGCTGACCGGCCGCTCCTTCTTCCCCACCCTGATCGCGGCACCGTTCCGGGCGGGCCTGCACGAGGCGTTGATCTTCGCGATCGTCGCCTGCCTCCTGGCGGCGGTGGCCTCGTGGTCCCGCGGCGGGCGATATGTGCACGAGGCGGAGGGCGAATCGAAGTCCTCGTGAACGGGGCCTGCCGGGCATGGATGCGCAGCGCACCGCCCTGCCGGTGTGCAGCGCGGGATCGCCGCGGGCGGGGCGGACGGCCGGATCCTCGAGCGGCTGGCCGGGGCCGTTCATGCGGCTTGGAGAGCCGCACTGCCGGTGATGGACGCCGTCGTCGGTTTCCGAACGGGCCACCCCGAGGTCAGCCCGAGCCACCGCGGCTTCGCGGCCATCCGCGCGTCCGGTCGCTTCACCGCCGACGATTTTGGCGCGGACATCCACTTGGCGGTGGGCCGGGTGCAACCGGCCCGGGGTCGGGCCACGGGGCCCGGGGTGGTGCAGCCGGGGCGCCGCGGGCCATCGGCCCAGATCAAACAGGACACGGGCCGGCGACCGGCTTCAGGCCGGGGTGGCCGGAGTCGATGCGGCCGCGGCGAGGGCCTCCTGCCGCCTCCGGTGCATCCGCCCTCGTACGGGCCAAGCGCCCGTGCGGCCGCGTACCGCCCCCGGGTCCGCCCGGCCCCCCCGCCTTTCCAGTGGCCTCCTGAACCCCCTCCCGGCGCCCTTCGCCCCTCTCGGTGGTCCCCGGCCACCAACCCGTCGCCAGCCCCCTCGGATGCGCACGCCCCGGGGGCCCGTCCATGCCCCGTCCCAGACCCCATGCCATCCGATGGCCCCACCACAGCCGTCCCACTCCTCGGGTCGCCACTGGACAGCAGGAGAGTGGTAACCACCATCGAAGGCAACCCCCTCACAATGCGCAGTGGTTGTCTTCTTCAGGGTGCATCCCTTCGGAGAATGCACCGCCGCACGTCCCGTCATGGGCGAGGGGAGGGGGGGCGGGCAGCCGGGAGCCGTTTGCGCCTGCCCGAGGCGCCGGTTGGGAGACCGTCTTCGTGTGCCTGCCTGCAACCGCTCGAAGAGGGGTGGGACGGGAACCATGACGACGCAGCCCGCGGCACCGCGCTGGACCCGGCGCCGGGCCCTGGGGTACGCGGTATCGGTGACGGCCGCGCTGACGGCCGGGACCGCCCTGGACGCCTGCGGACCGACGACGACGACGGCGGCCGTGGCGCCGACTCCGAAGGCCTCGGTGCTGGAGGTGCCCGTTCAGCTTTACATCGAGGGCGTCTCGCCGGGGAAGACGGTCAACGCCCTCATCCAGCAGTTCCTGGACCGCACCTTCAACGCCCAGAACAAGGGCGTGCGCATCATGTACACCGGCGGGCAGGGCGGCCTGCAGGGGGTCGTCGCCCAGGTCCTGGCGGGCAGCAAGACCATGCCCTGGATCGTCACCAGTTGCTGCGGGGACTGGCCCGTCATCCAACCCTTCCTCGAGAAGCTCGATCCGTACCTCCAGCGGGACAACATCGACCAGACGACCACGTGGGGCAAGGGTCAGTTGGCGCGCTTTCGCGCCCCGGACGGCAGCCTCTACGCCCTGCCGGAGGATGCGGCCTCCGACGTCTACCTCTACCGGCAGGACATCCTCGACGAACTGGGGCTGCCGTATCCCAATCCGAACTGGACGGCCGCCGAGGCGTTGACGCTCTGGGAGGCCTGCAGCAAGAACGTCAACGGCAAGTGGCGTTACGGCACCAACTGCCCGTTCGGGCCGGGGACCACCGAGGGACTGCCCACCGTGGTGGCCGGTTATGGAGGGTCCTTCATGGATCCGACCCAGACCAAGTGCCTCCTCGACGAGCAGGCGTGCATCCAAGCCGGTCAGTACTGGTTCCACATGGTCTGGAACAAGACCGCCACCAATGGGGACGGTTCGCCCAACGGCCTCATCAAAACCGGCCAACTCGTCTTCAACACCTCCGCCGATCCGACCGTCTACTACGCCGTCACGCAATTGGGGAGCGGGGTGAAGTGGGACTTCATCCCCTGGCCGACATTCCCCAAGGGCCCGGTGGGCAAGCTCCACGACAACTTCTACGGGATGCTGGCCGCGGCGCCGAACAAGGACCTGGCCTGGGAAATCCTCAAGTTCATCGCCGTGGACAAGCAGTGGTACGAGTTCTACATGCAGCTGTCGCTGGCGCCCCCCGGGCGGGCGGACATGATGGACCAGTGGTATACGATCCTGCGCAACACGGCGCCCATGCTGCAGGCCAAGCACCTGGAGTACTGGGGCGACGCGACCCTCAACGGCCATGGCGTCTACGACAACGAGTTCTTCCGTTACGCGCCGTCGCAGGCCAACGGGATCCTGAACCAGACCTGGCCCAAGATCTGGAACGAGCAGGTCAGCGTCACCGAGGGCTTCAAGACGATCGCGCAGCAGATCACGAACTTCGAGGTGCAGGCGGCCACGGAGTCCGGGCGGCAGACCACCGCGTCCAAGCTCTTCCCGGCGGCCAACGGCGCCACCATCGCCCAGGTGCAACCGGGCCTCTGAAGGAAGGGGGGGCAGGGTGCGGGGCGCCGCCCGGACCCTACCTCCCCTTTCCCGGCGGCCGGTGGCCGTTCGCCCCCGCCTCCCTCTGGCTACGGGTCCCCGGCGGGCGTCAGGCCGGGGAGGGCGCGGCGAGGGTGCCTGCGCCGGACGGGCTGCGTCACGGTCGCGGGCGATCGGAGTGTGGGGACAGGGGGTGGCCGTGTGGAGCGGTAATCGGTGCGGGAATCCGAATTCAGGCGGGGTGGCCGGCGCGACCGGCTCGTGTCCGTGGGGGCGCGGGCTCTGGCGGCCGGTGTCCTGGCGGCGGCGCCGGCAACGGCGGCAGCGCCCCCACGGCCTCCAGCCCCAACGCGGCACGCTCGGGCGCACCGAGCGTCAGCATGCACTTCTGCAGGGGCTCGGGGCGCGGGCGGTAGGGCATGGGGCGCACCGGCGGAAGCGCGGGAGTGGGGCGGAAGTCGGGGAGGCGGTCGGCGCCAGCGACCGCGGTGGGCTGGGGCGCGATGCGCCACCTGAGGGGCCGGAACATCCGGCGCCGGGCCCCCCCCGGGCGGATGTTCGGGCCCCTCAGCCCGGGGGGCCGCGGCGCTCGACGTACGCGTGCAGTGTACGGTCGGCGAGCAGCACCCGTGCGGCCAATTCGGCGTTGCCGGGTCCGATGAGCGGCCGGGCATCCTCGGCCGTGACCCAACGGACCTCCCGTATTTTGCCTGTCGGGTCCCCGGACGGGTCCTCCCGCCCGCCGGTGGGCTCCGCCCGGAAGATCGCCCAGAAATAGTGGCCATCCGGCCAGATGCGTTCGATGAGCCGCACCAGGTCGACGAGTTCCACCTCGAGGCCGGTCTCCTCCCTGACCTCCCGGACGGCCGCGGCGGCCAGCGTCTCCCCGGGCTCGACGCCCCCGCCCGGGAGGCTCCACCAGTCGCTGCCGTCGCTCTCGCGGACGTTGTGCACGATCACAAAGCGGCCGGCGCGGCAGACCAATGCCCCGGCCCATGCGAGGTTCGCCTTCTCCGCCAACAGCGCGTGCCTCCCCAAGGCGCTCGTCGGGTCCACATATTCCGTGAATGATGGCTCGATCCTGCCTGGCGCGGGAGGCGCGGCGTCTCCGGGAGGCTGGGCGGAGGAACGCGCCCTGCGGATGTCACCGAGGCCCGGGACGCGTCCGCTTGCGCCGCGGCCCGGCAAACCCGTCAGGCCGCGCACCCCTTGGCCGGGCGGCCACCCGGGCGGACCTTCCCGGGGCGAGAGGCGGCGGCACGGGCGCCGGGGCTTCAACGGCGGCGCAGACCCCGCACCTGTTCCTCCGTGAACAGGTCCGCTTCGAAGTGGGCCCGGAGATCGCGGGCGTAGGGGTGCCGGCCCGACGGGTGCTCTCCCCCGTACCGTGGGGTGTCCGCCGCGTCCCGGTACATGTCCCACAGTTCCTGGGTGACGTGGTGGGGGAAATGCGGCGCGCCGGTGTTGACGGTCAGGGTCCACGGGCCGCCGAGCCGAGGCGCCTGCTCGCTCAGCCATTGCACGGCCAAATCGAGCACACGCAGATCGCCGCGCAGGTGGTCTCCGTGCGGGCCGAAGCCGTCGGCCGCGCGTGCGCCCCGCGGCGGATCGCCAGGGGGTCGCGGCGGAAGTACAGGTCGCCGGGGGCGCGCCGATCGCCTGGTGCGAGTAGCGCGCTGAAGCCCAACTCCGCGGCGGGGCGGTATGCGTCGACCTTGCCCGCGTACGCCGTGTGGACGCCCTGTGCGGCCAGCACGGCCCCGTAGGACGGCCACTCCTGGGGGAGGGCGTTGCAATTGCTATAGATCTGCACCTGGTGCACCGGCCTTCCGGCCATGAAGGCGGAGCGGCAGGGGGCGCACAGCGGCGACGGACAGTATGCGCTGTCGTAGACGGTGCCCGCGGCCGCCAGCCGGTCCATGTTCGGCGTCTGCACCCGCGGGTGGCCGTAGACGCCGCTGACCAACGGATTGTGCTCGTCGGACATGTAGATGAGCATGTTGGGCACCGTTTCCCGCCCCTTTCCCCTTTCCCGGTCCCACGGCCGACCGGGGGCGGCCCGTGTGGCTGCGCGTCGCCGGTCCCTTCTGTGCGGAGACCGGCGGGCCTTCCGTGCCCCGGCGGGTGGGGCGGGCCGCAGGGGAGGGCGGGGGGGGGAGGCACCTCTCGGGCCGCGGCGTAACGGCCGCGGCTCTATTGAAGCAACGCCGCGCACCGCAAGGTGGCGCTGTCCAGCCGCGAGCGCATCCCGCGGCCTTTACCGCGGCTCAATTGAAGCGAGTAGCGCCAAGCCGCGCTTGCACACCGACCGCCCCCGTCTGCCAGCGTGACGGCCACGACTCTATTAGAAGCAGCAAGGTGGCCACACCAGACCCTCCCTCCGTCCGCCCCCCGTCCGCCCTCGGCAACGGGGGGGATGGGGGCAGGCCTGTCCGCCTGCCCCCATCCCCCCTACCCCGCCGCCAGCGCGAACAGGTGCATGCGGCCGCCCTCGACCTGCGCCGGCAGTTGCAGCGCCACAGGCACCCGGTCCACCCGGAGCGGCACCGACGTGAAGTACACGTGGGTCGTCTCCGGGCGCGGCCCGCCCCGCGTGTGCCAGTAGGTGGTCCCGGCCACCACGCGTCCCGCCTCCCCGCCCCGCACCCAGTCGCCGAACGTCAGCGTGAAGCGCTGCGTGCCGCCGTCGTCGTACACCAGCGCAGCCGCCCCACTGGCGGGCTTTTCGCTCGCCGTGCCGAGGAAGCCCAGCCGCTGCGCCCCGGGCGGCACCGCCAGGGGCACCACCTGCCCCATGACCAGCACGTTGTCGGGGACCCCGGGGCCCGCCGCCGGCCATTCGAAGCGCATCCCGTCCACGTCCACCGCCGCCCCCGCCGTCAGCCCGGCGGCGGCGAGCTCCTGGCGCGAATAGCTGCGGCCGCCCCCGTCCAGATCGCCGACCTCGGCGTTGTCGTCGTCGGTGATGCCCACGTTGTTGAAGTCGCAGGACAGTTCCCGCCCAAGCGGGGGCACGTCCGCGCGCATGCGCCACACGGCCTCCCGCAGTTCCGGCTCGCGCGCCCCGGCCGAGGCCAGTAGTTGCGCCAGATCCGGTAGCGCGAGCAGCCCGAGGAGCAGGTGCTCGGCGCCCACCTGCGCGTGGCCCAGGGCGTCCGCCAGGTGGAACGCGTGGTAGTCCGCCTCGCGCAGCGCGCGGGAGATCGGGGCCTGCGTGCGCCCGCCGCCGCTCCTGGCGCGGCCGCCCGACCCCCAGAACGAGGGGAGGTAGCCGCCCCGCGAAAGGACGATGGCGCCCGGCCGGATCGGCACGCCCGGGGGCACGGCGGCCGTAGCCCCCGCGCGTAGGATCTCGATGTCGGCCCCCACCGCCTCCAGCACACGCCGCGCGGGCCCTTCGCGCAGGCCGGGCGCATCCGAGAGCATCGCCAACAGCAGGTGCGGCGGCGACACCAGCGTCCCGTCGCGCCGGCGGGCCTCCTCACAGGCCTGGACCCAGACGGACAGCGCCGTGACGTCGTCGCGCAGCGGCTGATCCATAACGGAAAGGGGCGGCGCCGGGGCGAGCCGGCCGAGTTCGACGCGTACCGCCGCTTCCGGGGCCCCCGCCGCGCGCAGGAGGTCCCCGACGGTCCGGACCGCATAGAGCGCCATCAGCAGGTCCTCAGGCCCGACGTTCTCCCGGCCCGCGGCCCGTGCAAGCGCCGGCGCCCGCTCCAGCACCAGGTCGCGGCAGGCCGTACCGAAGCCGATCTGGCCCAGATCCTGCCCATCGCCCCCACCCTCAGCGGCGGCCGGAGGCAGGAGCCCCTCCACCCTGCCGCGGAGTGCGTCAACGTCAGCGACCACCGCCCGGAGCACGGCGGTGGCGCCGCCCGCGGGATCTTGCGCCGCGAGCAGCCCCAGGAGGAGGTGTTCCGGCAGGACCTCTTCCGCCTGCCGGGCACGGGCCGCCCCCTGCGCCGAGGCCAACGCCTTCTGGGCCTCCTCGCTGAAGCGCGCCGCGAAGTGCGTCCCCGTCGCGCCCCTCCCCTCGCCATCACCCGACAGCGCGCGCATGCGCAGGCCGCCGACCCGCCGCCGCTCGCGCGCCACCAATTCCTGCACGAAGTCGCGCACGTCGGCCTCGGAGAGGCGGTACTCCCGGCCGATCTTGAGCGCCACCAGCCCCCCGTCCTGGATGTAGCGGTTGACCGTGCTGCGGTCGACCTCGAGGATCACCGCCACGTCGTCCACCCGCAGGGAAAAGTCGCCCAGCAACTCCTCCTTCAGGCGCAGCGCCCGGGGGGATGCCTCCTGGGACTCTTCGTCCATGCCCGCACCCTCTTCACACGGAAGCGCATGAACAGACGATACGCCATGAAAACGCCTAACGCAAGCAGTGCAAGCAGTGCAAGCGAAGCGGTGTGCGCTTCGAACGTGCGCGGGTGCACCAAACCCCACACCCGCGGTACTGAGTGACACGCCCGCTGGGACCGATCGCATTTGGCGCGACAATTGTCGCGGCATTCAAGCCCCGCCGGCCGGCCCGTCCGCACCGAGCGTTGCACTCACCGGCGTGTCCAGCTGGAGCGGGGTCATCTTCAGCCCAACAGTCCTGGACAGCGCCCTCCAGGCGCACAACTTCGATCCGACGATCGTGCAGAGCGGCCTCCTGCAAGGCTATCGCGTGCACGGTGGGCTCTTTCCGCCGCAGAGGGTTGCGCCGCGCGCCCGGCGCGCGGCGCAACCCTCTGCTGGCCAACTCCGTCATCGCCCGGTGCGCCACTGCTCCGGTGCCTCACATCCCCCGCATGTAGCCCTGGATCTGCGCGACGTTGCGCCTCAGGTTGTCCCACCGCTCGGTGAAGGCGTTGTAGGCGATGGAGTCCAGGCCGATGTGCAGCAGGTAGCACTGCAGGCGCCGGTCGGCGTCTGCCGGTTGCGCGCCTCGCCTGGCCCAGTGGCGGGTCAACTCGCCGCGGATGTCGGTATCGGCCCACGCGGGGTACCACGGCCACCAGTAGATCAACCAGGCGGCGTCGTAGAGCTGGTCGCCGTAGAGGGAGTTGCCCCAGTCGAGGACGGCCGTGATGCGGCCATCCTCCACGAGCACGTTGTGGTACAGGAGGTCGCTGTGGATGATGTGCCGCTCCTGCGGCAGGTCGCCCACCAGTTCCCGGAGGCGGTCCACCCCCCGGTCGAAGGCGCGGGCGTCCTCCGGCGACTGCTCCAGCGTCTCCCGCCAGCCCGCGAGACGCGGTCGCGGCCGGACCAGATCCAGGAGAGCGTCTCCCCAACTCGCGTGCCCGGCCGTCCCGTCGGGTCCCCAGCCCCCGTAGCCCCCGCCGCCCGGCACGGGAAGCTCAGCGATGGCGTCGAGCGTGCGGAGCAGGTCGGGGAGCACCGTCCGCATGCCCGGCCCGTCGAGCGCATCCAGCGCGCCCCCGTAGGCGCGCTCGGAGACCGCGAAGTATCCTTCCGGCGTGCGGCCGACCTCCAGGACCCTGGGGATGGGCAGGCCCGGGGCGTTGTGGCGGGCCATCCGCTCGTCCTTGGCGAAGTCCTCCCCGTAGGCGCCGAAGCGGATGACGGCCTCCTGGCCGTCCAACCGGAAGGCGTAGGCGCGCGACCACTCCCCGGCCGAGAGGGGGCGGGGGGGCGAGGCGCGCTCGCCGTAGCGGTCTCGCACGAAGCGTTCCGCCGCCGCGTCCTGTGCCGCTCTGTCCATGGGCTGCCATTATACCGCGCCCGGGGTGGGGTGCGACCGGGTGCGCCTGCCGGTCCCGGCCGGCGGGCCGGAGAGAGGGGTGGGGCAGGACGCCTGGGGCAGGCCCGACCCCTGGCGGGACTCGCTCCGTGGTCCAGCGAAGGGAGGAGGGGGATACGGCGGCAGGCCCACCCTGGGGCGCCGCCGCCGTACCGTCTGTCGCGAGGGTGATCCGGCGGGCTCTCGGCCGACCGGTCCGATGCACGGGTGCACTCCACTGCAGAGAGGCTGGTGATCCCCTTGGCCTGCATCGATGTGCACGTCCACCTGCGCACCCCGGGCCCGGTGCCCTCCGCCGAGGAGATCTCCCGCTGCCGCCGGTTGGCGGCCGCGCAGGGCATCGAGCGGGTGCACCTGCTGGGGAACCTCATCTCCGTCGGGGGGTACGAGCCGCAGCCCGCGCACGTGCGCACTGTGAACGACAACACGCTGGCGGCCATGGCCGCCACGCCCGACTTCATCTCCGGACTCTGCTACCTCAACCCCGCGCACGGTGCGGCCTTCTGCCTGGAGGAGATGGACCGCTGCGTCGTGCGCGGGGGGATGATCGGCGTCAAACTCTGGGTGGCCGTGCACGCGCGGCGGCCCGAGTTGGACCCCATCCTGGCCCGGGCGGGAGCGCTCGGCGTACCGGTGCTGCACCACGCATGGTACAAGACGGTCGGGCACGTGGCCCAGGAATCCGATCCGGCCGACATCGCGGCCCTCGCGGCGAGGCACCCGCGGACGCGCATCCTCATGGCCCACCTGGGCGGCGGGCTCTGGAGGGGCGTGCGCGCCATCGTGGGGCTTCCCAACGTGATGGTGGACACCTCCGGGGCGCAGCCGGAGGCGGACCTGGTGGAGTACGCCGTGAGGGCGCTTGGCGCCGAGCGCGTGCTGTACGGCTCGGACTGGCCCCTGCGCGACTTTGCGACGCAGACGGCGCGCATCCGGGGCGCGCGGCTGACCGAACGGGAGCGGGACCTGGTTCTGGGCGGGAACGCGAGGAGGCTCTTCGGATGATCGGCGGTGGAGGGTGCGACGCCTCCGCGTGGGTGGGCCGCTGGCCGTTCCGCGTCCCTGGCGCGCAGACGGTGCCGGCCCTGGAGCGCCTCCTCGCGGCGCACGGGCTGTCCGGGGCGGTGGCCGCTCCGCTGGATGCCGTGCTCTGTCCCGACCCCATGCTGTATAACGAACCGTTTCTGGCGGCGGTGCGGCGGCGGGCGAGCGGGTTCCGCTGGCTGCCGGCGGCCGTGGTGGACCCGACCCTCGGCGGCTTCGCGGAGGCGGCGCGGCGTTGTCTGGCCCTGGGTGCCCGCTGCTTCAAGGTGCTGCCGAACTACCACCTCTATCCGGTCGTGGAGCGGGGGCTTTCCCGGGCCGAAGCGCTGGGCGTTCCGTGGGTGAAGGAGGCGGCCCGCGGCGGTCTCGACGGGCTCGACCAACTCTGCCGCCTGGCCGCCGGTGAGGGCGTTCCGGTCTCGGTCCAGATCCGGCTGCAAGACGAGCGGGCGCAGCACCCGCTGATGCGCGTGCCCCCGGTGCCGGCCGCGGAGGTGGCCGAACTGGCCGCCCGCCATCCGGATTGCCGGTTCGTCGTCTCCGGTGCCTATCACGCGGAACTGGCCGCGCTGGGCCGGTCCGAGAACATCTGGGTGGAGATCTCCTTCGTCGAATCCGAGGACACGCTGGCCGGTGCGGCGGCCCACGTGTCCTGGAACCGGCTACTCCTCGGGACGCACGCGCCCTTCTTCTATCCCGCGGTCGCCCTGGCCAAGGTCGAGGCGGCGGGGGTCGGGGAGGACGAGCGGCGGGCGGTGGCGCGGGGCAATGCCGAGGGTCTCTGGGGCCCGGGCTGAGGAACGGGGCGCGATGGGGCGGCGGCCTCACGCTCAAGGGGCGCACCCCGAGGGCGGGGCGGCCTCACGCTCAAGGGGCGGCGACCTGACGATCCCGGCGCCCGCGGAGCGTCCTGGGTCTGCCGGGGGGCACAGGCGTGGCGGTCTGGCGGCAGGCCCTCGCCGGCCCGCGTGGAACGACGCTTGCATCCGGCGTCCGGCTGGGAGCACTGAGGACATTGGGAAGCTTTGAAGACATCGGGGTGCCGGTGGTCCGTCCCGCACTCATGGGGCCGGTCCTGGGCGACGGGCTGAACGGCCCCCTGCAGTTGGCCCCCGGCCCCGCCGGCGAGGGCGGCTCGGAGCGGTGGGTGTATCTGAACTGCCAGCAGTCGGCCGGCACCCTGTTCCTCCTGGCCATCGATCCCGCCAGCGGGCGAACGCTGCAGTACGACGCCCCGGAGGGCGCCGGGGCCTGGGCCTTCGTGCGCGGTCCCGACGACCGGCTGTACTTCGGCACCTGGGAGTCCGGTGCCCTGGCGCTGCGCTTCGACCCCCGGCAGCCGGAGGCCGGCATCGTCCCCCTGGGCCGTCCCTCCGCCACCGAGACATACCTGTGGCAGTTCGCCGCGGCACCGGATGGCGCCATCTACGCCTGCACCTACCCCCACGCCAAACTGGTGCGCATCGACCCCGCCACGGACGCCCTGGAGGACCTGGGCAGGCTCGACGACGAGCAGATGTACTCCCGCACGCTGGCGGCGGACGGTGACGGGACGCTTTACGTGGGCATCGGGTTCGGCCGCGCGGATGTCGTGGCCTGGGACGTCGCGGGCCGGCGGCGGCGCGCCCTGCTGACCGAGGAGGAGCGCAGCCGGCACACCGTGGCCACGGTGCGCCAGGGGGCGGACGGCCACGTCTATGCGCAGTTGGGTGACGAATGGTGGCGCTGCACGGCGGACGGCCTCCTGCCGGCCGCGTCCCCCGCGCTGCCTGCCGGGCCCGTCTGGGGAGACGGGTGGCAGGTCGAAGCCCGCCTCGAGCCCGCCGGACAGGGGGCGCTCGTCCTCCGGAGGGGCACGGAGACGCGCGAGGTTCCGTTCCGGTATCGGGGCTCGGGCAGCCGTCTCTTCGTCCTCGGGCGCGGTCCGGGCGGAAGGGTCTATGGGAGCAGCTTCCTGCCCCTGGATCTCTTCCGCTACGATGCCGACACCGGCGAACTCGCGGACCTGGGCACCCCCGTCGGCGGGGGCGAGATCTACTCCTTCCTGACCCTTGGCCCGCTCCTTTACATGTGCTCCTACCCGCAGAGCATCCTGGTCGTCTACGACCCGGACCGTCCGTGGCATCCGGGCAAAGGGGCTTCCGACAACCCGCGGGTCATCGGCCCGGTGGGCGACGGGCACCTGCGTCCGCATGCCCTGGTGCTCGGCATCGACGGCCGCATCTGGATCGGCAGTGCACCACCCTACGGCGAGCGGGGCGGGGCGCTGGCCGTCTTCGATCCGGCAGCGGAGGCCAGCGACGGTACGCGCGGCCGCGTGGTCGGCAACTGGCGCCATGTGATCCCGCAACAGACGGTCCACGCGCTGTGTCTGGATCCGGCCACCGGCCTGCTCTGGGGAGGCTCCAGCGTGTCCGGCGGGGGCGGCACCGCCCCCCTGGACGAGGACGCCCACCTCTTCACATGGGATCCCGAGCAACGGCGGCTGGTGCGTGATGTGGTCCTGTCACAGGCGCGCCACGTGGTGGCCATGACGCTTGCGGACGGCCTGGTGCTGGCCGCCGTCAGCCCACAGAATCTCCTGTTGGCCATTGACTCCGGGACCGGGGAGGAGCGGTGGCGCCGACCGCTTCCGGGCCACCCCCATGCCCAGTCCCTGCAGGTGTGGGACGACGGGTATGTATGGGCCCTGGCCGGAGACCGGGTCCTGCGGGTATGTGCCGCCGACGGATCCCTGGAGACCATGGGGAGGGCCCCGGAGGGCATCCATTGCGGCATGGCGCTCACGGACTCCGGTCTGTACTTCGGGCACGGCGCACACCTCTGGCGCTACCGACGGCAGTAGGGGGGGGGGGCTGGAGTGGCGGCGCTCCGCCGCTGGGGTCCTGTGGGGGATCCCCGGGGGTCGGCCCCCTGCGGGAGGCGAGAATGGCGGATGCCGTCGCAGGCGCGTTGGGGGAGACCCTGGCCGCGATCCACGGCATTGCGGTCACCGGCTACGGCCATCTGGAGGAGCGCCTCCATGGCGCGACCGCGACGTTCGGTGAGTGGTTCGTGGACAGTCTCCCGCTTGCGGACGCGCTGTCGGCGGCCGCCGGCGATCCGCGCGCCTCGGCCCTCCTTAGGCTGCCGCCGAGGTCCTCGGGCGCCACCGGGCGCTGCTCGATGCCGTGACGCCCCAACTGGCCCACGGCGACTACAGCCCGAGCAACGTGCTCTTCGAGGGGACCGACCTGCGCGGGGTGCTCGACTGGGAGTCCGCCAAGAGCGGCCCTCCCGCGATCGACCTCAGTTGGTGGGACCGGCTGACCGACCCTCCCGTCGCCACGGACGCCATCCTTAGCGCCTATCGCCGCGTCCGCCCCATCGATCCGGAGCCGCTCGGCCTCCTGAGGCGCCTCTGCCGCCTGCGCATCCGCGTGGGCCACTTCGCCTGGACGGCGGCGAGCGGCCGGCCGCGGGGCGCGGAAGCCGTGGCTGGCCTGGCCGAAGCGCTGGCGGTGCTGGGCTGACCTCCGGGGCCTCCGGGGCCGCATGCGCTTGGGCCGATGGGCCTGGGGGGTGCCGAGGAACGGTGCGCAGGACCAAAAGGGAGAAGGCCCTGTACCACCAGATCCACCCCCTGAACCTGGTCGTGGACGTCACCACAGGGATCTGGGCCCTGAAGTGGCCCTGGGGATACCGCCTGGCCCCTGCCTTGGCCGTCGGCGTGCTGCCGTCGATGGCGGTCAGCGCCGTCCTGGTGACGCGCGCAGACCTGGACCGGCTCCGCCGTTCACGCCTGGGGCGATACATGCGCCGGTCCACGACGCCGGCGGCGCACGCGGCGCGCCTCGGCGGATACACGCTGGCCGCGTTTGCCGCGTGTGGCACGTGGGCGGGCTCCTCGGTGCAGGCCTGCTGGTGGTCGTGGGCGGATGGCTCCACGGGGTGGTGCTCCCGACCGCCCGGCGGGTGTGGCGGTGACCGCCAGACGGAAGCGGCGCAGCACCGGAGCACGGCCCGCGGCGGCGCGCGGCGTCGGGGTTGCCTTGCCCGGCGCTGGCAGGGCGTGAATGGGCGGCCGGCGACCGGCAGGGGCACGGGCGACGGGCCCGGGTGCGGGCCGGGTCAGCCGCGGGCGAGCACGCGGGCCCATTCAGGGACGTCGTCCAGCACGTCCGGTGGCAGCGCCCTTCCGGCGGCACGCCAGGCGTCTGCCGCCTGAACAGCCAACTCCAGGCCGCAATCGGGTGCCCAATCGAGCACCGAGCCCTGCTCGATGTCGTCTCGGACGTTGTAGAGGGCGAGCAGAATTCCGCGCAGAGTCGACCGTGCCGCCGTGTCCCGCCGGGAGGCCAGCAGCCGGCGCAGGTCTTGCAGGTGGGGGGCCACAACCCCTTCAAGCAACGCCCAGGCGGCTTCGCCGGGGTCGGTATATTCGCCGTGGTGGACCCCCGCGCGCTCGTTCAGGTCGTCGATGTCCAGGGCCCGCATGTCGTCCTCGATCCCCGCCGCCAGGTCCCCGGAGGAGACGTCGTCGAGGATGTCCTTCGCGAGCCGTTCCGCTTCGGCGCGCAGGTCCGGGTGCGCCTGTAGCAGTAGGCGGAGCACCTGCGCCGCCTCGCCCGACTGCAACTGGGCAACTGCGGATGCCTGTGGACGTGCCTTCTTGCGACCCACCACCTTGCGCCTCGCCATGGCGACAACCCCCAGACGGTCTGTCCCGTGGATCGGGCCGCCATGCCGCGTCCCGGCGCCGACGCTTCGCCGCGACCGCTCTCGGTTCCTTGCCCGGCGCTGGCCTGGCGGGACGCCATCGCTGCCGCGGACTCCGCCTGCGCCGGAGGACGCCGGCCCCCGGATTGGAACTGGGCCGACTTCATCGGCAGCGAGCTCCTCCTGGTGGAGCGGCGGCACGGCCCGCGCCTGGGGGTGGGCCTGCGCCTCGCGGTGCTTGGCGCACGCGTTCCCGAGCCGGCTTTCGCTCATTCCGGACGGGCGGTTTGGAGTGCCCCGTCCTCCGCGAGGTAGTCGAACGCGTCGGGATCGAGATCCCGCGGCGGATTGGCGGTCAGGCCGGGAAGGGGCCCCTGCATGCGTGTGACGGTGCGGCCGAGCGCCTTGCGGCGCCCGACGCCGACCGGTGGCCGAACGCCGGATTCACCATCCGCGCCGGCCGTGGCCTCGAAGTGGACCCTGCCGTCAGTGCGTACGCCGACGGCGGGCGCTGAGGCCCCCTGTGGGGAGTGCCAAGAATACCGGAGGACTGGAAGAGGAAACGGGACTACCCTATGCGAATGGACGCGCCACCCAATGGGGAGAGACGCGCATACCTCTGCCCGTGGGGGCTAGCAGTTGCCGCAGGGCCCGGTCTGACCCCTTCCGGTCCCTGCGGCAAGAGACGGGGGTGGCCATGTGGACCGGGAATCGGCGCAGGGATCCGCGTTGCGGTGGGGTGGCGGGCGTAGCCGGCTTGTTTCCGTGGGGGCACTGGCGCTGGCCGCGGGCATCCTGGCGGCGTGCGGCGGGGGAGGGGGCGGCGCGGGCAACAGTGGCGGCAGCGCCCCGAAGGCCTCCAACCCCAATGCCGCGCGATCGGGCGCACCGGCCGTCAGCATCCACTTCTGTACGCCCAAGCCGGCCGCCAACGCCGCGGATCCCTGCTGGAAGAACGCGATCGCGACCTCGCTGTCCAACGTCATGGCGGGCAGCATGCCGAGCGGCTTCTCCGCGACGTTCCAGGCCGTCTGGGACAGCAAGAATCTTTACGTGCTCAACCAGGTGAAGGACTCCCAGGGCTTCTCGGCGTCCAACGCCAACACCACGACGCCCTGGACCTCCGACGCCATGGAGGTCTATCTGTCCTCGACCAACAGTACCAACACCGCCATGGGTGCCAACGAGACGCAGATCGACATCCCGATCGGCCAGCCGTCGTCGGTGTGGGTCTACACCGGGCGCAACTCCGCCGGGGTGCAGGGCTACGTGCAGAAGGTCAGTGGCGGCTATGACGCGATGATGGCCATCCCCTGGTCGGACATCGGCACCAATCCCGGCGTGGGCCAGGTGATCGGCATGGACCCGGCGGAGGACGTCTACAGCGACGGGACCACGCAGAACCAGGCCCTCGCATGGGGTAACCCCGGGTCGAGCGAGCAGAACCCGTCCATCTGGGGGCAGGTCAAGCTCGTCCAGTGAGGCACACCGTCCGGGGCGCCCCAAGCCGCGAGGGGGCGCCGGCGCGCTCGCGACGGATCCCGGGGACCACTGCCGCTGATGGGTCTTGAGGGTGGCCCTGGCGGGAGCGGCCCGCGCGGTCCCGGCCCCGCACCCGGCGGGGATCCGGGCCGGCGGGCCGCCCGTCGCCCCACATCCCAGGCGGCGCACCCGCCGGGTGGCGGGCGGCATGCGCACGGGAGCACGCTCGGCACGTCGAGCGAACCGGGTGGCGGACGTGCGCCGGTCGGGCCTGGGGGCTTCGGGGCATGTGCGCCCACGTTGCGCGCCCCGACCCGTGGGCTCGGTGATGGCGCCGGTCAGGGCCGTGCCGTGGCCGGGGGGATGGCACTACTGTGCAGCCCCGGCCTTGGGGGTGCTGGGCAGTGACTGCTGGCTCACCCGCGGGAACCCTTCCGGCCGTTCGGCCACCGGTGGGCGCAAGGCTGGGAAGGGGCCCGGCCGTGCGTGTGGCGGCGCGGCCGAGCCCGTCGCGGCGCCCGTCAGCGCACTTGGCCGCCTTCATCGGCGCAGTACGTACCTGCATCCGTCAGCCGGCGGCGTTCCCGACCAAGCCCGCTCAGGACGTCCATCCCCACAGCTCAGGGGGCTGCGTCCTTACGGGGCGATAGGGACCCAGGGGGAACTCGCGGTCGGGGCAGCAGGCGAGGGTGGCAGGTGCTGGCGCCGCAGAGAGCCGCGACAGGTGTCGCGGCCGGAATGGCATGGCCTCTTGCCGCTGCGGCCCGATGCGCACTGCCCCGGGGGGGGGGGGCCCGGACCTCCTGCGGAACCCGTCCGGGCGTGTGTTGCGCCCGCGGGGGGGGGTGCTGGACCTGTGGCCCCTGTGTGCGCTGTGGGCCGCGAGCCCCCGGGGCCGGGGCGTGCGGGAGCAGGTCGTATCGGGGGCCCGGGGTGGGGGGCCGGGCCTCTCCCCGCGCTGCAGGCGGGGCGGGCGCCCGATTGGACGGGCCGCCTCCCGCCCTGCCACCCTCGCCTGGCACGGAACGCGGGCTGCCGCTGGTCCGTCACCGCTTCCCGCGGTTCGTGAGGGCCGTGGGGTCTTGCGGCGCACGCCCACCGTCGCCGGCCCCCGGTGTCCCTCCCTGGGCCGACGGCGGAGGGAGGGAGACTTCGGACGGGCCTGGCCGCGCCGGCCGTAGTCCCGTCGATGCGGCGAAGGGGCACAGGAGACGGGGGGCGTGCCCCCGTCTCCTGGCTGTGCGAGCGGGTGATGCCTCTCCCACCGGACCCGGTCGCGGAAACACCGCGTCCTCCGGGAAGCCCGGTCCGATGGGGCTTTACAGATCGGAAACGCGGATGGTGCGGCCCTCGTTTGCCGACCGCCAGGCCGCCTCGGTCAGTTCGATGACGCCCAACCCGATCGTCGCGGGGACCATGACCTCTCGCCTGCCGTGCACCGCGTCGATGAAGGCCTTGTCCACGTGGGCGGGCGCCGCCGGCACTTCCGAGTCCGGTATCTCCCTGACGCCCTGTCCCATGACGGCCTTCGACAGGCGCCCGTTTCGGAGCAAGAGCGTGGCCTTTTCGCCGGAGATCGTCCAATCCTCCCACCAGCAATGCGTGTCGCCGACCACGCTGAAGTTGCCGAGTGCGCCGCTCCGGTAGCGGAAGGCCACCGTCGAGTTGATGTCGACCGGCGTGCCGCGGAAGTCTTGAATGGCGGAGACCTGTTCGACGGGGCCGCCGAACCAGATGAACATGTCGATGAAGTGGCTGCCCGTGTCGTTGATCTGGCCGCCGCCAGAAAGCGCCGGATCCTGACGCCAACTGCCCTTGGTGAACCACAGCCACTCCTGGCACGAGATGGCGGAGATATACGTCACCCTGCCGATCTCGCCGGAGTCGATCTGCTGCTTGATCCACATGTACTTCGGGTCCGTGTGCCGCTGGTAGGAAATCATGAAGACCTTGCCGGTCTTTTGGATGATCTCCTGAAGGGATTTGGCGTCCGCGGTCCTGCACACCATCGGCTTCTCGCACAGGACGTGGCAGCCGGCCTCGAGGCAGTCCCGGCTCTGTTCGTAATGCACCGTGTGCGGACTGCCGATCAGGACGCAGTCCAGCTTTTCGCCGGCGAGCATGGCCTTGTGGTCGCTGAAGACCCGCGGGGTCAACCCCGTGGCCTTGCCGAAATTCTCCACGCTCCGCTCGCTCGGCTCGGCGATCGCGACGACCTCGCCCTCGCCGTCCCGTTCGATCCGCTGGGCATGACCGTGGGTGATGCCGCCCGCCCCGATGATCCCAAACCGCAGTTTGTCCAAACCGTCGCCCTCCCGTGCTTGGCGCGCCGAACCCCGGGGCGTTGCCCGTCGGGGCGGCGTCCGAAGGCCCTCGCTTCGACCCTCTTCGAGGTGGGGCCTGCCGTATCCCGACGACGGTCTGATGACGGGAGAAATCCCACAGCAGTGGGTGGGCTCGCTGCGGAGGCGGGATCTGCTGCGGACGGCGAATCGCCATTTAGGACCTGCCGACGACCCCTGTCCGAACCATCGTCGGCGTCGGGTGGTCGCGTCACGGGCACCCTTGCGCTGCCATCCGCCACCGCCGCGCCACCCCCTGCCCGTAACCCCGCATAGAGCGGAGGGGCGGCTGGAGGTGACGCGACGGTGCCGGCGCATCTCCCGGCGAACGCGGTCGTTGGACCGCCGGCGGGCGGGGACGGGATCACCGGGGTGAGCCGCGCCGGTTCCAACCGGCGCAGAGGGGGAGCACGATGGAGGACGCTCTCGGCAGGCGCGCGTACGACGAGTTGCAGCGGGAAGGTCCGGGTCCGCAGGCCGCGCCGGCGGAGGATGCGGACAGGCCGCGGTACCACTTCCTGCCCGAGGCCGGCTGGATGAACGATCCCGTGCCCGTGTACGCCCAGGGACAGTACCATATCTTCTTCCAATACAATCCCAACCGCCCCTACTGGGGCGACATCCGTTGGGGACACGCCTGCAGTGCCGACCTTGTCCGCTGGCGGCACCTGCCGGTCGCGCTGGCGCCCACCCCCGGGGGCCCCGACGCGGGCGGGTGCTGGACGGGCTGCGTGGTGGAAGGCGACGGCTCCTTCCATGCGCTCTACACCGGCGTGGAGCCCCAGGTGCAGTGTCTGGCGAGCAGCACGGATCTGCTGGCCTGGGTGAAGCACGCGGCCAATCCCGTCCTCCGTGCCGGCCAGAGGCCCGCCGGAGTCGGGGACACCTTCCGCGACCCCTGTGTCTGGCGCCAGGACGGCCTCTGGTACATGGTTCTGGGCGCGGACCTGCCGGGGGGCGGAGGCAGCCCCCTGTTGTATCGCTCGCGCGACCTGCGCGGCTGGGAGTACCTGCACCCGCTGTACACGGGACCGGCGGCACGGGACGAATGTCCGGACTTCTTCCCGCTGGACGGGCGACACGTGCTGCTATCCTCCCGCAACCACTCGGCATGGGCGATCGGCGACTTCGCCGGCCTGCGCTTCACCCCCGCGGCCGGCGGGCTGCTGGACGACGGGGCGCTGTATGCCGTCAAGACCCTGCGGGACCCGCTCGGCCGGCGGATCGCGTGGGGGTGGGTGCGGGAAGGCAGGTCTGTCCCCGATCAGGTGCGGGCGGGATGGAGCGGGGTGCTCTCCCTGCCGCGCGTGCTCCGGATACAGCCGGACGGCACACTGGGCGCGGAGCCGCCCCGGGAACTCGCGGCGCTGCGCGGTGAGGCATGGGAGCCCCGCTGCCCCGACCTGGCGAACACCGGCGAGGCGGCGCCGGCCATGGTGCAGGTGCCCGCGAGCGGCTGCTTCGAACTGCAGGCCGACTTCGCCGCACTTCACGCCGGCACCGCGGTGGGCCTGGTCGTTCCCGGGGCGGGCGCGATGGCGTGGGATCGCGCGTCGGGGGCTTTCGCGCCGGGCGGCGGCTCGCTGCGGATCTTCGTCGACCGTTCGGTGGTCGAGATCTTTGTGGACGGGAGGGAGACGGCGACCCGCCGCGCCTACCGGGCCGACGGGGGCGGAGTGGGCTGGGTGGGCTTCTTCGTCCGCGGGGGCCGCGGCGCGCTCACCCGGTTGCAGATATGGGACCTGGCGCCCAGGTGACGTGGGCCCAGCGGCGGCTGCGCGCGGGACGCAGGCGCGCGGAGACGGGGCATGCCGCATTCCGACCGGCGCACGGGACGGACGGCCATCCTCCAGGTTCGGTCCGCCCGCGCGGCCGGATACGCGAAAAGCCGGGGTGTCGCGCTGCAGCGAAGTCACCGCAAGGGTCGCCCTCCCGATCCCCCGGTCGTGCATCCGGGGCGGTCCCGGACGCGCGGGCCGGGGCCGCTCCGTTACGCGCCGGGCGCGGGGCTTCCCGCCTCCTCCGGCCACGGGTACAGTACTGTCTTGCCGGTTTGACCCGCGGCGAAGGCGCGAAACGCCTGCGCTCCGTCGGCGAGCGCGAAGGCATGGGTGACCAGGTCCGCTACCGGCAGGCCGCGGCGGTACAACTCCAGCATCTCGCCGTACTCCGAGAAGTGGTAGAACCACGAGCCCATCAACGTGATGTCGCGCCGGATGAGGTGATCGCTCGGGCTGATCGGCGCGGGGCCCTGCTCGCCGACGCAGACCACGGTGCCTTCGATGCGCACGGCCGCTAGGGCGGCGAACAGCGTCGGTTGCCGGCCGGCGCATTCCAGGCAGACATCCGGTGCGCCGCCGCAGGTGTCGCGGACCAGGGCGGCCAGGGCGGCCGGCCGTCCGTCGGGGTCGGGGGGCGCGAGGACGGCGGCCGAGGCGCCCAGCCGTCGTGCCAGGTCGAGTCGGTACTCCGATACGTCGACGGCGACCACCCGCGCGCCGAGGTGCGCCTGCACCAGCACGTTGCCGAGGCCCACCGGGCCCACGCCGAAGACGGCGACGACGCTTCCCGGCCCCGTGCGCGCCCCCAGGCGCCGCGAGACGTGGTACGGCGTGCCGAGGCCGTCCCCCGTGAGCAGGACGCCGTCGGCCCACGACACGTCGGCGGGCAGGGGGTGGCAGCCGAGTTCCCGGGAGACCACGTACTCGGCGTGCATGCCGCTCACGACTGTATAACGGCCGCAGTACGTGTAGCGGCCCTGGCGGCACTGCTCGCACGCGCCGCAGCCCTGCACGGCGCTGATGCCGACCCGGTCGCCGGGACGCAGACGGGAGCAACCCGGGCCGGCCTCGACCACCATCCCCGCCGCCTCGTGCCCGCCGTTCACCCCCGCCCGCTCGCTGCGGTACGCGCCGAGTTCGCTGCCGCAGAGCGTGGACGCGGCGATGCGGACGAGGACTTCACCCGGGCCGGGGGAGGGGGTGGGCATCTCCCGGATCTCCACCTGCTCCCGGCTGATCTGCCACAGCACCTTCACTGCACCATCGAACCTCCCGCAAAAAAAAGGTGCGGAGCCGCGCCCGCAGAGCGGGCACCGGGGGTATCCGGGTACGGAGGCGATGGCTTGGATGATACCGCCTTTCCGCGAGGGCCGGGTGTCCGGGCGCAGGAGCGCCGGGGAGAGGCGGTGGACATGCTCCGTCGGGATCGGTGGGGCGGCGCACCGAGTTGCAGCAGTTGGTCCTGGGCCTGCTCGGCAACCGGCAGGGCGTTCGGGTGTGGTCCGACGCGCGTGACGGCAACTTGGGGCAATACCGCTTAGATAGGGCGCTGCGGCGGTCTTCCGGCGGCGCGGCGGAAGGTCGCCACCACCGGCCCAAAGGCGTTGCCGCTGAACCCATCGAGCCCCCCCTGGCGCCAATGCCGCCTTTCGCGGCGGCCGCTCGGCAACGCCAAAGTAAGCGGTAGTGCAACTTGGGGGGCCACCAAAGCCAATCGGGACATCCCCGGGACGCCTCGGGACGGGTGATTCACCCAGGGGCCGGCGCGAGGCGGTACGTCCCATCGCCGGTGCGCACCAGTAATGTGCCGCCGGGTCCGGGCTGCAGCCCGCCCGGCAGGACCTGGGGGGCGCCGATCGCGTCGGCGGCGAGGTGCCAGGCGCCTTTGGCCGTGCGCACCGCCAAGCCGGGGGCGCCGTCGGCGAAGATCGCCCCGGCAGGCGTCGCCCCGACCGCCTCTACCGCCGCGCCCTGCAGCGCCGGGGGGGCCGGTGCCCACTCAGGCAGGGCGACCGGCAGCGAGGCGAAGGTGGCGCCACCGTCGGTTGACCGCCACACCACCCCTGGTCCGCCGGCCAGGATCTCCCCGGTCCGCTGCACCGCCACCGAGAAGACGGGCGCGGCCGGCGCGGGCATGGCCGTCCAGGTGGCGCCGCCGTCGGTGCTGCGGTACAGGCGGCCGCCGTTTTCGAAGTAGTCGGCGGCAGCCACCGCATAGACGGTGTCGCCGGAGGCGGCGGCCGCCCCGAAGACCGTGGCGGTGGCGGGTAGGCCCGTCGCGTGCCACGTGCGGCCGGCGTCCCGGGAGACCCAGAGCCCCTGCGCGGGCGGCGGCGACGTGGCGCCCTGCAGGGCCATACCCAGGTAGAGCACCTGGGGGTCGGTGGGCGAGACGGCGAGGGCCGACGGCGCGACGTGCGGGCCCGCGCCCCACGCCCGCGGCGTGCAGCAGCCTCGCCCGTCTACGGCGGCTTGGCCCACGCGGGTGAAGGTGCGGCCGCCGTCGCTCGACCTGAAGACGTCTCCGTACAGGTCGACCTGGTAGACCACCGCCGGGTCGGAGGGGGCGGCGGCCTCCACCACGTTGTAGCCGGAGGCGCCGGTGGTGCCCGAGGTGCCGGATGTGGCGCCGGGCGCGACCGTCCAGCGCCCCGGGGAAAAGACCGCCGGGGGGCGCCAGGTCGGGGAGGCGTCGGGAACGACGACGAGCCCCAGGCGTTGAACGGCCACGTAGAACCTGCCGGGCCCGGCCGGGGCGACGGCGGTGGCCGCTTCGCCGAAAACGGGGGAGGGGACGCCCCAGATCGTGCGCCAGGCCTGGCCGGCGTCGCGCGCCAGACCCGCGCCGGATGGCGCGGCGACACCGGGGATATCCGGTCCGAAGGCCAGGCGCGCGGAGCCGAGGATCTGGTCGGAGGGCAAGGGCACCGAGGTCCAGGTCCGGCCCCCGTCGGTGCTGCGGCGCGTGCCCGCATACACCACCGACGGGTCGTAGGGGTCGGAGGAGACCCATGTCGCGTTCCCGTCGGCGCCGAGTTCCCGCGCGGCCCGCGGCGGCGGCGCGGGTTTGCCTCTCACGCGCTGCCAGAAGGTCCGGCGGGGGAATGTCAGCAGCCAGAGGTGGCTTCGCCCGTCCGCCAGCCACAGGCCACCGGGGCCGGGCGCCACTTGACGTGCCGTGCCGACCGCCGCCGGGACCGCCACCGCTTGCCACCCCACCCCGCCGGGGCCCCAGCGATAGAGCGTCGGGTGCTGCCCCTGGCTGACGATCCACCACACCCCGCTGCCCACCGGCGACTCGACGGGCGCGGTCTGCAGGCCCCGGGGCAGACCCGGCCAGCGCGTCCACGTGGCGCCGGCGTCACCCGAGACGTAGACGACCGGGGTGCCGGGCGGCTGGACGCCCGCGAAGGCTATGAGCAGGCAGGTCCCGTCGGGGCTCCAGGTCAGCGCGGTGACGTCTCCCGCCGGCGCATCGGGCGGGGTGGCCAGACGCCAGTGCCGGCCGCCGTCCATGCTGGTGAAGGGTGCACCGGACCACCCTGCCGCCACGTCGGTGGGGCGCCACGCCGCGCTGGCGACGACGCTGATCGGGGCGGGCAGGCCGCCGTTTCGCGGGGTCGGGGCGCCGGAGGCACCCACCAGGGCGGGTCCGGTGGTCGTGCCCAGCCACACCGCGTCGCCGACCGTCGCGAGCGGGCCGAGGTACGCGGGCGGGACCGGCAGCCGGCTCCACCCGCCGCCGGCGGGCGCGCGCCAGAGCGCGTCCGCGCCCTTGTTCCCGCCGCTGGTCAGGTACAGATCCGTGCCGGCCACCGTCAGATGCCAGGTGCGATCAGGCGGCACCGGCTCGGGTATCTGCTTCCACCCCGACGCGGCGGGGGCCAGGGAGTACAGCCCGTTGCCGGCGAGCAGGTAGAGGGTGCCGTCGGGGGCGGCCGCGAGGTCCCGGACGGGGGCGACGGCGGTGGTCGGCGGCGCGGGTGTCAGGGGCGCGGAAGGCTGACGCGGCGCGACGCGCTCCAGCGTCACGCCCCCGCCCGGCCCGCCCAGGGCCAGCACGGCGGTCTGGCCGACCACGGCGATCGCGGCGCCATCCGGCGCGGCCACGCCGAGGACTCCCGCTGTATGGGGGCGCTCGCCGTCCCCTCGTAGAGGAAGGCGTGGTTGGGCGGATGGGGGTCGTACGCGATGGCGAACACGCGGTCTCGGGTCGGGTCTGCGGCGATGGCCAGGACGTTGATCAGGGGGGTGGAGCGCCATGTGCCGTCGGGGGCGCGCACCCAGAGGTTCTGACCGTCGGCGCCGGCGAGCAGTCCGTCCGGCGTGGCCGCCAACGGCTCGAGTTGATTGGCGAGACCCGCGGGCGCCGGGATGGCGCGCCAATCCTTCCCGTCGTCCGTGGTGGCATACAGGCTGTGGGCGAGGGCGAAGCCGGGTCCCACGGAGGCGTAGACCGCGCCTGGGCCGCCGGCTAACGCCGCCACCCACGGACCCTGGAGCGGTAACGGAGTGGGGGACAGCGGCGCCGAGGGGAGGGAGGCGGTGGCGGGCTGCACCGCGCGTCTTGGCCCGCACGCCGCCGGTAACACCCCCTGGGATGCGGGGCGGACGGTGCGGGTGCACCCCGCGACGGCGAATGCGGTAAACGTGGCGGCCACGACCGCGGCCACGGCTCGTCGCGGCACGTAGCCCACCCCCTGCCGGCATCGTAGCCTGGCGGCACGCGTGCTCCTATCGGCCGTCTGGGGGAGGCGGGCCGCGGCCGACCGCGCACGTGGGGCGATCGTCTGGGCGTCTGATGCCGGGCTGCTCCGCAGTCCGGCATCGAACGGAGGATTACTCGTTTCATGGCACCGTCGACCACGTGTGTCCGCCGTCGGTCGTCCGGAGGAGGATGTCGCCCTCCTGGTACCGGGGCAGGATCGCGAAGCCCACCTTCGGGGAGACGAAGTCCAACTGCGTGACGCCCTGCAGCGAGCGGTTGGGAACGACGGACTGCCAGGTCTCCCCGCCGTCGGCGGTCACGAACATGTCCTTGCCGTCGGTGGCGACACCGTGCCCTGCAAGGCCCATGAACAACGGCGGCGTCGCGGCACGCGGCGGGGCTTGAGCATCGACGCCGCTCGTGCGCGCCGGTTGCGCACCGCCCTCCGTCCGGACCGCCTGGTGCGCGCACGCCGCCATCCCGATCGCAGTCAAGAAGCTCAGCGCACCCGCCAGACGCGTGCCGCGCCGGCGCCGAGGCGCGATGTGCTCCATAGCGTCCATCCCCTTCCGGTGCTCATGCTTTGGGGTAGGCGCATGCCGGGTCCCTCCGCCATCACGGACGTCGCGCCGCCCCGGCGGGTTCCTGCCGCGGATCCGCCGCCCCGCCCGCCATGATCACGTCCACCTCGGAGCGCCCCGCCGTTGCGTCATGGCGCTGTAGGGGATCGCCCCGAGGTGCACCTCGACGTGATCGCCGCGGATCGCCGGGCAGGCGTGCGCCTCGACTATGGCGCGCGTCGTCCGCCCGGGCCTCGGCCCTGCGCGGGAGGCGGCCGATAGGCCCTCCGCCGCCATCGCGCCCTGCTCGATGCCGCGACCCCCGACTCGGCCCACGGCGACTACAACCCGCGCAACATCGTCTTTGAGTCTTTGAGGGAACCGTCATTCGCGCCGTCCTCGGCTGGGAAGCCGCCAAGGGCGGTCATCCCGCGATCGCTGCGTTGGTGGTACGGGCTGTGCGCCGAGACAAGCCCCGTTCGACCAGCAGGTGGGAGGTGGGGGCGTCTCGCCGGCCGACGGCCCGGCGCACCCAGGAGCGGGTCAGCCCGTCTTGACTCCCTGCTCTCGCGGTGAACATCGCGGATGTGGCGCTGGTGCGTGGCGAGTGGATCAGTCGCCGTGAGGCGACCGACATCCTGGCTGTCCGTCCGACGACGGTGGGCGCGTGGGAGACACAGGGGCTTCTCCAGGAGCAACTGCTCAGCGCCCCAGCACTGGTGTCGGACCACTGGGGGCTGGGCTGGGCTGGGCTGGTACCCCCGTCGGCGGAGAAGGCGGCGCACCCCCACCCTGGGTGCGGCCGTGCCCGGGGGGAATCACGGGTGCGTGTGCCAGCCCGCAGGAGCGGACACCCGGAACTGGTCATGATCTCCCGCCCACAGGTAGTACTGCCCGCCGCACTTGTCGACCTGTACACAGCCTGTGGTGTTTGCACGCGCGACGCACCGCAAGACGCAGTAGTCCAGGGGGCAAGTGCTTGGGACAGTAGTAGCGGCACCCGCGGGAACGGGGGTGCCCAGAACTGCCGCGGCGGGACCGAAACAGCCACTTTTGCGGTGCTTTGGTTTACCTGCGTTCTTCAGCGGCCTCGCCGCCTACCGTCCCGGTCGTGGACGATGGTGGCGTCTCGCGCTGTTTGGCGCGGGTTGTCGCACTTTGCGCGGCGGGCGGAGGTGCCCTTGCCGCGAGCCTCTGCGGGCACGCGTGTCGGCGGCGCGGCGGCTCCATGGGCCGCCCAGGCATGCGCAGCCTGGCGTGCCCGTCACTCGGCAGCAAGGGCCGGCTTCGCCCACATCCGCCCTCCTCTTGGTGCGATCGCGACAGCGACTGCGGGATGGGGTGCGGCATATAAAGTGCCACACTACACGCCACGTTCGGTTGCCAAGGGCTTACCATAATTCCACCAGGACCGAATGTGGGTGGAAATGGAAAATGGCGGCTTATCACCATGGCCAAAGCCACGGGCTTGCGCCGCGTCTCTTCGGTCAGGCGCACTCCGTAGGCCGTTTCGGGGGAATGGCGGAGGAAAGTCGGGCACAGGGCAGGGGGCGGGCACCGAGATGGCGTACACTGGAGGGGTGATGCGACATGCCCGCCCAGCTTGGCTCGCCCGCCGGGACATCCTCCGAAGCCGAGAAGAGTGCCGCCCTGGAGGCCGTAGGCGCGAGGCACGGCTTGACGTACGAGCAGGTGCAGGCGCTGACCGCCGTCGGGGTCACGGGCGCTGGACACCCCCAGCACATTCAGCGGCCGTGGGGAAGTGACGATGATGCCATGGTCCGGCGCCTGGCCAGGGTGCGCGGGTGGTCCCCGGCCGCCATCTCCGTTTTCCTGAACCGACCGGAGGCGCAGGTCCGGGCCTCGCTCACAGGGCACGCGCCGGGTCGCACCCAAGGCTCACCCTGAGTCCATGGGGAACCGCTCGCGCCCTCACGCCTCCATCGCCTGGCTGGGGCGCGGGGGATGCTCGGTAGGAAGGCCGACCCTGTCCTTCAGGGGGTGGCGGGGCCACTACGAAGGCGGGATCCCGCAGAGGCTAGAGTCGCGCCGCTTAGGTTGGGCGGGCGCGGGCCTCCGACCGGATCCCGCTTTTTGGCGCTGCGTCAGTTGCCAGGCTCCAACTCGATGGTCGCAACGTCCGCCGGCACCAGTTGCTCGTTCCCTTGGCCGAGGGCGCGGCCCACGACCTCGGCGGCAGGCAGGTCACCCGCCGGATACAGGACCTGGGTAGCGCCACCGGATGCAGGTAGCGAACCGAGCGCGGCATGGATGCCGGCTGCGGTCAGCGCGGAAACCGTCGCCTTCGAACCACCGCCCACGAGCACCCGGACCGTACCCGGTGCGGGCAGGGGGGGCATCCCGGTGGAGGGATGGATGCTGCCGTACGGCGCCAGTTCGGACAGGATCTCGGCGGGGATCAGGAGGTCGTAGTAGGCGCCGTCGATGAAGCCTTCCGCATTCGCTCCGGGTAGAGCCGTCGGTGGCAGGACCATGGAGTCGGCCAGCGTGCCCACTGTGACATGCACGAAGGAGGCGTGGAGTGACCCCAGCGCCAGGGCGGCGATGGCCGCCTGGCTCAGGTTGGTCGAGACGTCCTGATGCCACAGGACCAACAGCTTGAGCACCTCGCTCGGGCTCAGGTGACTCAGCGCCTGTTGCCGCAGGGCCGAGAGCACACCGTAGGCGGCGGACATACGCTGGAAGTCGTTGACACGGTAGTTGTTGGAAACTCCGTTTTGGCGGACCCGCACGTAGGCGAGCACCTGGGCACCGTCCATGTGCTGGACGCCGGGGTTGAAGACGGCGTGGCTGTGCGTGGGGTCGTAGATCCGCTGTTGCACATCAATGGTCAATCCCCCGACATCGTCGATGGCCTGGACGAATCCGGCAAAGTCCGCCACCACGTAGTGGGTCACGGGCATGCCAATCAGGCGCGACACCTCGCGCATCGCCAATTGCGGGCCGCCCATGAAGAAGGCGCCCTTGATCTTCGGCACGGGATCCCGCCAACCGGGCATGGCGACCAGGACGTTGCGGGGGATCGATATGAACACCACCTGATGTTTGGCGGGGTCCACATGCACGACGAAGAGGAGGTCGGCCTGCCCAGGCGTGAGCGGCGACGAGGCGTCCCGTGCGTTGTTTCCGATCAGAAGCACGTTGGTGGGCTGCGGACCGAGGATGGTGGTGGCGATCGACTGGGCGATGCCTTCGCCTGGACGGCGCGGCGCTGACGTGTTTGACGACGTCGCTACGGAAGTGCTGACTGCTGCGGCCATGGACGAGGGCAAGGGTGCGCCGGGAGTCGGACCACGGCCGCATCCGGCGCTGAGCAACGCTGCCGCCAGGGCGAGACCGATGTAACGACGCCCCACAGGCATATCTCCTGCCTTCTTGCCTTCCATGAATCGATCCCGGCATGGCAGCATGTCCGCGGATATGCGCCAAGTGCAGACGGGGTCCGGCCGGCGGCACCCGGCGCCGGTGCCGGTTATCCCGGTGCGTGGCGGCGGATCCGATCGCCTCCACCATCTGGAATCCTTGCTGCCGTACCGTGTTCGGGGCATGCCTCGAAGAAAGACGTCTAAAAGGGCGGAACAGTTCCCGGGCTCGGGGAGGTGTAGCGTGCCACTTCAGATGACGCACCACGTCCCGCAATGGCTGTCGGGGTTCCATCAGACGAAGGCGGATGTGGGCGAAGCCGGACCCTTGCCGCCCAGTGGCGAGCACGCCAGGCGGCTCATGAAGCCGCCGCGCACCGGCGGTCGACCGGATGGCACGCGCGCTGCACGCCTGAGCCTTCCTTGGGAGCGCCGGGCTATACACGCCCGGTGGGTGGGAAGTCGACTCGGGCCCCCACACCGGCAGACAAAGCCGAGGCGGGGGCCCTTTTGATCGGGTATGAGGCCCAGGGGGTGGATCCGGCGGGCGGTCAAGCGCGCACGGGGGGGACTAAGGCCAGCACGCGGCCGCCCGACGTCGGCAGCGAGCGCCGCGCCACCGCATCCCGTTGGCAGAGCGGCAGATCCCCGAGCTTCACCGCTTCGGGGCCGTTGGTCGCCACCACGGTCACCTCGTCCGCGTCGGTCCCGGCGTAGACCAGAGCCGGGCGTTGCGGGTGTCCTTTCGCCGGAACCCAACCGACGACGCCCTTGCCGCCACGTCCCTGGGTGGGGAAATCGGCCAGAGCCATTTTTTGCAACGATCCGGCCTCCCCGACGATCAGGACGCGATCGGAGCCGGGGGGGACGGAGCAGGCGGCCACCAAGGGATCCTCGTCGACCAGCTTCAGGGCGACCACGCCGGCGGCCATGCATCGCTTTCGCGGAAAGGCGTCGGCGCGCGTCAGCAGCGCCTGACCTGAAGCCGCGACCATCAGCACCTGGTCGTCCGCGCCTATGGGGAAGGCTGCCACCAATTCACCGACCGTCTCCGGCAGAAACGGGGCCGCCTTTCGCTTCTTCGGGATCTCGGCGCCGAGGTCGGTCTGCCGGCCGAGCCCGCGGGATGTCAGCAGCATCAGGCGCGGGCCGTCGCCGTCGGGCGGCAGCGTGCCCGCGTAGACGATACGGCCTGCATCGCCGACGGGTGCGAAGTTGACGAGGGGCAGCCCGGGCTCGCGCCAGCGGGTGTCGGGTAGGTCCCGCACCCGCAGGGCAGCCGCCAGTCGGCCAGAAAAGAGCAGGCCGAGGGTCTGCCGGGTGTCGGTGGGCATGGTCAGCCAGGGGGTGTCGCCGTCGCGAACCCCGGTGGGTCCGTCGCTTCGTTCGAAGGAGCGCACCGGCGTCCGCTTGACGTAGAGAGCGGCGGTGACGGACACCATCACGTCTTCCGCCGGTGCCAGTACGACCTCCGAGATCCGGCGGGTCCCGGCGGCGTCCGCGGCCAGGAGGGTCGTGCGTCGCGCCGTAGCGTATCGCTCCCCGATGCCCCGCAGTTCGCCCACGAGGGAGCGCGTCAGCATACTGGCGTTCGAAAGGATCTCCCGCCACCCGGCCGCGCTCTTCTCAAGTTGCCGGGCCTCCTTTTCGAGGGTTCCAATCTCCAGGTTGGTGATCTGATAGAGCCGGAGCATCAGGATGGCGTCGGCCTGGGCCCCGCTGAAGCCAAAGCGGGCGATCAGGTTCCGTTGAGCGTCGGCGCGGTTCTTGGAGGCGCGGATGGTGGCGATCACCTGGTCTACGATATCGGGGCCCGCTGCCCTCATCAGTCCCGCGAGGATGTGCAATCGCTTTTCGGCGTGGTCCAGATCATGCGCGGTGCGCCGCCGGATGACGTCGCGCAGGTGGCGGAGATAGACATCCAGGAAGCCACGGACGCCGGTCTGGATGGGACGGCGGCCGGCGATGGCGGTCATGTTCGCGGAGTAGGTCACCTGCAGGTCTGTCTTGCGGTAGAGGTAGCCGAGGATGGCCTGCGCATCGGCGTCCTTCTTCAGTTCGATGAGGACACGCAACCCGTCCTGGTCGCTCGCGTCGGTCACGGAGACGATTCCTTCGACCTGGCGATTTGCGCGGATGGTGTCGATTTGCTTGACCAAGGTGGACTTGACGACGCGACATGGGATTTCGGAGACGACGACCAGTGTGCGCCCGCGTTCCTCGATGATCTCGCAGCGAGAACGCAAGGCGAAGGAGCCGTGGCCGGTCAGCATAACGGTTTGGGTGGCGGCCGAACCACCAACGATGAGCCCGCCGGTGGGGAAGTCGGGAGCCGGCAGCAGGGCGAGGAGGGCTTGGTCGTCCAAGTCCGGCTTCTCGGTCAAGGCGATGGCCGCAGCGATGACCTCGGAGGGGTTGTGCGGCGGAATGTCGGTGGCGAAGCCGACGGCCAGTCCCTTGGCGCCACAGACGAGCATGGCGGGAAAGTAGCCGGGGAGCACCTCCGGCTCGGTACGCTTTTCGTCGAAGGTAGGCACCGTGGCCACACATTCCTTGCCGATGTCCCGCAGCAGCTCCATGGCAGGCGGAGACAGTCTGGCCTCCGTGTAGCGGAAGGCGGCGGGCGGGTCGTCGTCGCGGCTGCCGCCGTTGCCGGAGAAGTCGACGAGCGGCAGGGCCACCCAGTCCTGACTCATGCGGACGAGCGCGTCATAAATGGATTGGTCACCATGGGGGTGGTAGCGGCCCATGGTGTCTCCGACGATGCCGGCGCACTTGCGGTAGGGCTGGTCGGGGGTGTTGCCTGCTTCCAACATGGAGTACAGGATGCGGCGCTGGCTGGGCTTGAGGCCGTCGCGGGCGTCGGGCAGGGCACGCTCCAGGATGGCGGTCCGTGAGTAGCGTTCCATGCGTTCGTTGAGTATTTGCCCGAACGGAACGGTGTTGAGCGGCTCGGACAACGATAGGCCCCCCCGGCTTCGAGTACGGCATCAGATGCCCATCGGGACGTGCTTGGTGATCCAGTCCTTGCGGGCGCTTGCATACTTATCGTTCATCCACAGGGCAACGCAGCGCTCGGCTTCCAGGGCATCTTCAAGAGCGACCGAGATGAGGCGGCGGGTCTGAGGGTTCATCGCGGACTCGCGCAGTTGAGGGGCCGGCATTTCGCCCAGGCCCTTGAAGCGGGTGATGACAGACTTGGATCCGAGGCGCTTGACGGCGGTGCGCAGGTGCTTGTCGTCCCAGACGTACTCGGACTCCTTGGCGGTGGCGACCCTGTAGAGCGGCGGCTGCACGATGAAGATGCGGCCCGCGGTCAGCAGTCCACGGAGATGTCTGTGCCAGAAGGCCAGCAGGAGCGCCTGAATGTGCGCGCCGTCGTCGTCGGCATCGGAGAGGATGATGATTTTGGCGTAGTTACAGCGGGATAGGTCGAAGGACTCGCCGATTCCGGTTCCGATGGCATGCACGAGGGTGGAGATTTCCTCGTTCTCCAGGGCCTCGCTGGTACGAAGTCCCTGGGTGTTGAGGGGCTTGCCGCGCAGCGGTAGCACGGCCTGGAACGTGCGGTCGCGGGCCTGCTTGGCGGAACCGCCGGCCGAATCACCCTCCACCAGAAATAGCTCGTTGCGGGAAGGGTCCCGCGCCTGCGCAGGCGCGAGCTTGCCAGAGAGCAGCAGCGCCTCATCCTTCTTCTTCCCCGAACGCACACGGTCCCGGGCCTTCTTGGCCGCTTCGCGGGCTTCCTGCGCGCGTAGGACCTTGCCGATGAGGGTGGCCGCGGGCTCGGGATGCTGTTCCAGCCAGGCGCCGAATCGCTCCACCAGGATGGACTCCACGGCGGGCCGGACCGCGGTGGTGCCGAGTTTGGTCTTGGTCTGCCCTTCGAACTCGGGATCGAGCACTCGAACGGAAAGCACGGCCTTGAGTCCCTCGCGGATGTCCTCGCCGGCGAGCGCCGTTTGGCGCTTCAGGAGCGAGAGACGCTTGGCGTAGTCGTTCACAGCCCGGGTCAGGCCCGCGCGGAGCCCGATCTCGTGGGTGCCGCCTTCTGGTGTGGGGACGCTGTTGCAGAAGGAGAGGACGGACTCCGCGTAGCCTTCGGTCAGGAAGGCGAAGGCCACGTCCACCTCGATGCCGTCCGCGGTACCTGAAAAGGCTAGGACTTCGCCGACCATCCCCTCGCCGACGGTGAGGTCGGCCACGAACTCCCGCAGGCCGCCCGCGTAGGAGAAGGTCTCGTCCTGCTCCGCCGCCGCCCGTTCGTCGTGCAGCGTCAAGCGCAGGCCTGCGTTGAGATATGCGACCTGGCGCATGCGCTGGGCGATGGTGTGCCGATCAAAAGCAGCCTCGTGGAAGGTGGCCGCATCCGGCCAGAAGGAGACGGTCGTGCCGTGTCCCCGCGCCACGCCCAGGTCCTCGAGATGGCCGATCTGGCGACCGCCGTCGGAGAACTCCTGGCGCCACCGATGGCCGTCGCGGACGATCTCGACCTTGACATGGCGGGAGAGGGCCGTCACGACGGAGGCCCCGACCCCGTGCAACCCGCCCGAGGCGCGATAGCCGCTGCGCTCGCCGCCGAACTTGCCGCCGGCGTGGAGGACGGTGAAGACGACCTGGACGGTGGGGATCTTCTTGGCGGGATGAATGGCCACCGGGATGCCTCGACCGTCATCGGCGACCCGCACGCCGCCGTCTCGCAACAGTGTGACGTCGATGCCGCGGCAGGCACCGGCCATGGCCTCGTCCACGGCGTTATCGACGATCTCGTAGACGAGGTGATGCAGTCCGGATGGTCCGGTGCTGCCGATGTACATGCCCGGGCGTTTGCGTACGGGGTCCAGGCCCTCGAGGATCTCGATAGAGCTAGCGTCGTAGCGATCGATCAAGAGGCAGGTCCCTCCCTGGTCAGCACCACAGACCAGAATACCGGGATTGAGTGGTGTCAGCAGCTGCCCGTTTTGCATAACAAGGCGCGACAGCCGTGTTTGTGCCGCCCCTGCCGCAGGACCGGCGGTCCCGGCTGGTCGAGGAACAGGCCGAGAAAAAAACCGGTCGCCCGGACCCACGGCTCGCGGGTCGCGGCCAGCGGCCAGCGCCTCCGCCTTGCCCCGATCAGCCCCCTTGGCGTCCGCCGTCGTAGCGCCCGGGGCATCCGGTGGGGGCAGGCGCAGGCGGATGGTCCGTGTTACGGGCACGCACTTGGGCCCATCCGGCAGTCGACGCACATCCCTGGTCGACTCCAAAAGGGAGCACCTGTTCGCTCGCCACGCCATCATCCTGCCGTTGTCGGGGGATGTCAAGAACTGAAGCCAACGCCTGCATGATGCGTGGTTGTGTGTGGCAGAACATGTAACGGCTCCAGGTGAGCTTTAGTCTCTTCTCACCCATCCGCGGGTCACGGTCTCCGGATCGCAAGCGGCATAGGGGAAGAACCGACTGCCCGCGGGCCCTGGTGGCCGCGACTCATCCGCCAGGGCTGCGCAAGCCCGCAGGCGTTTTGGGCCAGGCCCTGGAGTGGCGGTGGAGGCGGCCGTGCGGGCCATCCTGGAGAAGACCGAGACAACCCACCTGATCACCTTCGCCGTCTCGACGGCATCCCCACGGGCTCCGTGCTCCATGGCACACGGAGAGGGGGCGCCGGCGCCGCCCCCTCTCCGTGACTGCAGGACTCGCGAGGCACCTGATGGACGCAGATTCCGACGGGTCCCAGTCAGCTCTCGACCACAGACACGATGTGGCGGAAAGGGATGTACGCGAGGTGGATCGCGGTGTGGTTGCGGGCTCCTGCACCCCCTGTACCCGTCGTGTCCGTGACCGCCACCGTGATGAACGACGTCTGCACGCCGACCAACTTGCCGATCTTGGTCGTGTCGTTTCCCGACAGTTCGACCAAGACGGTCTCATTCAGCAAGGAACGCACTACATGGTGGAACCCCGTGGACGTACGGTTTCCTTCATTGGCACCCATGTCGGACATCCTCCTTACGGGGTGTCCTCCGTTGGGGGGTGGACGACCCCGCTGCACGTCCTACACTATGCAGCCCCCGGCCAAGTGTCCCTGGGGCGCGTCGCCCCCGTCAGCGGTCGACGACGCCGATGATCTGCCCCGTGGCGATGAACGCCACTCGCAGCCCCGCTTCTATCAGCGTCACGAAGTCCGAGCCCACGGTGAGCACGATGCCGCTGTGGCGGTCGCCGGGGACCAGGACCGTCACCCTCTTGTGTACGAACCCGCGCAGCAACCGGTGGAAGGCATCTTCCCGTCTGGTGGTGGCGGGGAGGACCGCGCGGGCCGGGGGTACCGGCGCCCACGGGACACCCTCCGACGCCGCCCCGGCCGCAGGCACCGGAGGTGCTGGGAACAGGGGCCATGCTTCCGTCGGTGGCGGTTCAACACTGCCGCCCGGCGCTGGCACTCGGGCCCACCCCGGCCAGGGCTGGTGGTCCGGTTCGAGTCGGGTGGCCATGGATGTTCCGGATTCTGATTCATGGCGGAAGGATGGTGGCGCCGTCGCCGGGCTCGGTTCTTCAGTCCACGCAAACGCCATGGCCAGAGCAGCGTGGACCTGTGGTGTCGCGGTATCGGTCGCCACCCGTCCCCACTGCGCCCCGGCTACCCGCAGTGCCGCGTCGCGAAGCGTCCGCAAACCCGGCGGCACGGTGGGGAGGGAATACGCGGCCGCCCCCGGCGAGTGGGGATTCAGATCGCTGGTCGGGGGATGGACGGTCACGTGGCGGAGGTCTTCATGATCCGTGGCCAAGGCAACGGCAGGCACGGGGAATGGCGCGGGGGAATTCGCGGTCGGTGGCGCGGCGGGCCAGAAAGAGGCTGGAAGGGCAAGCGCGGTGGAAGGGTCACCTGAGTCCTCTGCGACATCGTCGGATACGGGACGGGGTGGCCCACCGGCGTCATCGCCCCCCGCGCGTGGTGGAACTTCCGCATGTCTGGCGACAGTATCCCGAGTGCCGGCCGCCTGCCCTGGAAGGTTGGCCCGCCACCAGGCGCGTTCCGACACCTGCCGTGCTGCTATCCGGGCCAGCGTCTCTGGCGTACAGGACATGCCGGTACGCCACGGCGTGCCACCCAGCCGGCCGGGGGCGATCATCGCTGAAGCGGTGCTGTGCCTCCCGATGTTGGAGTTGCGCGATTGGATGGCTCGCTCCCTGCAACTGCGCCAGGGAGAAACGGCCTCGCGCCGCACGGGAGGGACTCCTATACGGATCGTGGAGGCACCCGCGGTCTGTCGATAGAGATTCACTTCCTCGCCTCCCACCGCGAGCATGAGCGGGGTCTCCATGAGGGATTTTCGGCCCGCCACGTCGGACGACATCGTATGGATCAGCTCCGGGGACCGACACCGAGAAGGGACGTAGGCTTCGGCGTTCGCTGCTGGCCGCTTGGTCCCCAAAAAGGCTGCAGCCTGCCAAGGCCCTCGCCCCAGCCAGTGCAGTTGGGGCGGGGGCCAGGCTGTGACGACATATAAGAGTGAGACCGCTGCGCGAATGGCGTCCTCGAACTCACGCCGGCACTTCGCCGTCCCCCTTGTCTACGTGGCGACACGGCTTGGCTTCACGACAGCAGCAACAGCAACAGCAACAGCAACAGCAGCAGCAGTGATGATGACGCGAACGGTGATGGTGATGGTGCTGGTGCTTATCAGACTTATGGCAGCAGCAGCAGCCGCAATGATCGCGCTCGTGCCCTTTGCCGCCGAGATCGGGCTGTGTTTGGTCTGGCATGAGGTCGTCCCCCTTTGGCAGCAGCCTATGTAGACGAGCTCGCGATGGTGCGGACTTTGGTGTTGCACGACCCTGGCGGGATGCAGCGAGGGCCATGCGCAGGCAGGGATGGGCGCGTCAGGGACGCCGGCGAATCTGTAATGGCGGCCATCCAGACGGAGTGGGGTCGCCACTGCGTCTTCGTGGCGGGAGTTGGCGGTGTGGGCCCAGCGGCTCGGTGCCGACCGGAGGCCGGCCACCTGGCGCCGTCTCCGCCCATGCTGCGCGCTTCGCATATCTGGCCTGCGGTCGGCGTGGGTATCTGCGGGTGGAGCGGCGGCACAGACCGCGGCTGGGGGCGGGCCTGCGTCGCGCGCTGCCCCTGGCCGTGGCCCGCGCGGCGGCGTCGCTGCGGCGGACTACACCGACATCGCCGTGAAGGGCACCTTCGTGGCGCTGGCGGCGGAGGTGCTGCGGGACGCCGACCTGGCCTATGCCCGCGCGCGGCTGCGGCGGCTGGCGGCCTTCATCGACGAGAGTGGGAGCTTCTCGGAGTACAACAGCCCGATCTACGGCTGGGTGACGCCGACGGACCTCGAACGCCTGCGCGCGCATGTGGGGGATGGCCAAAGCCGCGACATGGTCGCGGCCAGCTCCGCGCGCTAATTGGCTGCACCTCGTGCGCCACTTGCACCCGCCCACCCTGCGGCCCGCCGCCGCACGCGGTAGGCCAAGAACCCCCGCAGCGCCTCGCCCCGGCCGCCAGACCCCCGCCCACGGTCACACCCCCTTGACGCAGACTGGCGTCCGCAGGGCCCACTTGGACAATTGGACGATAGATCATGGGCTGGTGCTCGCCCGCATGGGTCGACATCAATCCCCTCTGCATGGCGCGTAGAATGCATCGAGCGCCGTGCCGGGCTTTTGGCGCCATGAGGCGTTCTACCATGAGGCGTTCTCCGGTGGCGCCGGAAGGGGACGGCCCTCGCTGCCGGGCGGACGCCGCCCGTCGAGGACCTCTGCAAGGCGGACCGCCCCCCCCTGTGTGTGAATGAAAGTCTTAGTCCCGGGTCCATCTCCTCCGCTCAGCGGACGCGACCCCCGGCCGGTGCGCCACATGCAGGCGGTGGAGAAGGCAAGACGGCAGACGTCACGGCCGTTGTGGAATGAGCGGGCGCACATGGCGCCAGGGAACAGGGGATGAACAGTCGATGCCGCTTCCAAGGATACCGGCACCAGCAACCGGTCCTCACGCGCGGGTGCTGACGCGCAGGCATCTGCTGCGCGCGACGGCCACGACTGGCGCCGCCCTGATCCTTACGGCGGGATGCGCGCGTTCTGCTGCCACAGGCGCGAGGCCGACGACCGCGCAACCAACCACGGTGCTTTGGTATCTGGTGGACTCGGGGCTTCCGCAGAATGCGGCGAGCCAGGAAATCCTGGCTCAGGCCACCAAGCCCTTTCTGGACAAGAACCCCGGTGTCCGCCTCAAGGCCGGCTACATGGTGGGCAACAGTATCATCCCCTCGATGATCGCCGGGGCCGGTCCGGACATCATCTCGGATTGGGTGGCCTCTCCGTATTGGCAGGACAATCTACTACTCAAGCTTGACGACTTGATGCGCAAGGACAACATCGACACATCCGTGTGGTCCAAGGGCCAGATGCAGGTGATGCAGCAGCCGTTTGGAACCTACATGCTGCCTGCCTACTTCAGCCCGATGGTGTATGTGGTGCGGCTGTCGGACCTCGACGAAGCCGGTCTGGCGTACCCGGGCACCGACTGGACCTATCAGGAACTGACGACGCTCGCCCGCCAACTGACGGTCACGTCTGGTCAGAAGACACGGTACGGTACCGACGCCCCCCTGCAGAACAACTCGATCGGTGGCGAGACCTTTGTTTTTCAGGCGTTTGGCGGGAATATCATGGACGCCGCCGGCACAAAGCAGACCCTGTCTGACCCAGGCTCCGTCGCGGCCGGCAATTGGCTGTATGAGGAGTTGTTTTGGCCCAAGGTGGGCTCTGGCCGCGACCAAATCTGGGGCAAAACGGGCATGGACGGGTTTCTAAGCGATCAACAGTCGATGCGGGTGATTTGGGGCAACGGATTCCTGATCACGCTGGCGCAGTCCAAGGGATTCAAGTGGCAGATCTATCCGTACCCCATCTTCCCGCAGGGTCGCGTCACCGAGGGTACCGAGGACTTCTACGGAATCAATGCCCAAACCAAGCATCCGGACGCGGCGTGGGCGTTACTCAAGTATGTGACCTATGAGCATACGTTTACCCGTGCGCTCATGCACGCGGCGCTGCAAACGCCCGCCATCGTCGCGCTCTGGCCCGAGTGGCAGGCGGTGGTGGAGGCCACAGCTCCGACACTCAAAGGAAAGGGTTTGGAATGGTACAGCGACGCGGCCCTCAAGGGCTACGGCCTTTCGGGGCAGTACTTCCGACACGGCGACACGCACATCCGCAGCATCGATAACGCGTGGATGACGCGGCTTCTGTCCCGTAAGTACAGTGTGGAGGAGGCATACACTCAGGCCGACCAGCAGGTGAACACCTATATCCCGACTGCGGCGGCGGAGGAGGCCGCCGGGCAGAAGGCGGCGGCGAAGTTTCCCAGTGCCGGTCCGCCGATGGCGCAGGTTCAGCCGGGGCTCTGATGGCTCGGGAGCGTGGCACCAGGGATGAACATACGGTCACTCCAGAGGCGGTGCGCGGGCTGGCCCCGTAGCCGGGATGGTTGTCCCGCTGGACGCGGGTGGCGGTTGTCATCATAAGCGGGGGCGGACAGTCAGCGGCCACCCCCGCCTCGGTGGCGCAGATTCGACCGTTCGCTTCGCGCCGGTGCCGACCAGACTTGCCCTGAGTCAACGGGTGAGTGTGGCAAGCACACTCACGTGCCGCAAGCACAGCCCGCCCGGGGCGACGGGAACCTCGCGGCGCCCGCGCGGTCATGTCGTCGGCGCCCGGCCGCCCGCCCGCGCCGCCCACTTCGCCCAGATCTCGGGCCGAGCCAGCATGGGCATGAACACGCCGCCCACCACCGACCGCGCCTGCATCCCGACCTGCTTGGCGTCCACCGTGCTGTACCAATCCGTCATGGGCACGCGGCTCTCCGAGGCGTGCAGGAAGGAGCGCACCGGTTCGACGAGTGCCCGGAAGTCCTCCGGCTTTTCGGCCAGCGTGGCCGTCCAGAGGGTCCAGTCCACCTTGGCCCAGTCGTGGCGGCCGTCCAGCGGCAGCCCGTACCGTTGCGTCTTCGTCCGGTAGAAGGCGATTTCCCGGGGCGCCGCGTCGGCGGGGAAGAGCCCCAGGCCCAGGATGCGGTCCCAGACCAGGTTGTACTTCTGGCTCCAGGACTCGGGGCGGTCGAACGCCAGCCGGTAGTGGTCGCCGTCAAGGGCCGCCTCCGCCCAGCGGGCGGCAAACGCGCGGGCGGCGGCGCCGTACCGTTCGGCGGCCGCCGCGCGCCCGTATCGGGCGGACAGCCGGCCATGGGCGGCCAGACCCAGGATCGCCTTCACAGACAGGTTGGCGTTGTGGGCGAGGTGACCCGTGAAGTCGTCGGTGCAGAGCTGGTTCTCGGGGTCGAAGCCCCGATCCGCCAGATAGTCGGCCCAGCGGTCCAGGAGGGGGAGGTACGGCTGCAGGAAGGTCAGACCGGCGGCACCGGCCGCCTCGGCCAGCGCCGCCGCCAGAAGCAGCATGTTGCCGCATTCTTCGACGGGCATCTGCCTCTCCGTCCCCGTCTCCCCGCCCCCGTAGACCTGGCCGTTGGCCAGCGGGTACCTGCCCAGGTCGTGCGGCGCAAAGGGATGGATCCAGCGCGGCAGGCGCGCGTAGTCGAGGACGGGCCGGAGGGAGGCGGCCAGGAGCTCTGGGTTGAAGAGCAGCATCTGCGGTGAGGCCGGATAGAGGACGTCCACGGTGGCGATGCAGCCGTTGCTGAAGTTCTCCTTGGAGAAGGCCACGGCCCGTCCGTCCACGTCGGCGCAGAGTTTCTGGGCGGCCAGGCCCTGGCGATAGGCCAGGCAGCCGATCTCGGCGTATTCGGTCCCACCGACGCGGGCCAGGTCCGCCTCGATCTCGGCGTCGAAGGCCTCGCACCGCCGGGTCAGGCGCTCGTAGTCGGCGGCGCCGGCCGCGAGCAGGTCCGCCGCGGTCCAGCCGTTCCGGCGCCAGTAGGGGCGCAGCCTGCGCTGCAGGTACTCGATGGAGAAGACGTCGTCGTAGGCCAGCATCAGATGGCGCCGCACCGGATCCGGGCCCACCGCGCCCAGGGCGAAGGCCACGGCGAGCGTGTCGAGGGCGTCGGCTGGACGTGGTCCCGAGATGGCGTCGGCGTCCGGCAGGCGGCCGCTCTGTCGGAATGCGGCGTGGATCCGGGGCCGCTCGGCCACCGCATCCGATGTCCCCTCCCGGGACGGCGCCGCGACGTACAGGTGCCCCCAGTCGATGCGCAGGTCGTCGCCCGACCGGGCCAGCACGGGCTGGTCATGCGTGCCGATGCGCAGCGCGAAGAGGCCCGCGCCGATGCGCAGCCGGTTCCAGGAGACCCGTTGGTCGGGGGTATTCACCGCCAACAGTCCGGGGGCGTCGAAGCAGAGGGCCACCTCATGGATGTCGCCGTCGGCGGCGGCGACATCCCACGTCAGGTACGCCAGGGGGCGGGCCAGCACGTCCAGGTCGTCCGGCAGGAGCGGGTTCGTGAAGGTCATGGTCAGACGGACGCCGGCCCCGGCGAAGGTGCACACGGTCCGCAGGGGGTGAACCCGCACGCCGGTCTGCGGCAGCGCCGGCACGTCCTCCGGCGATCCCCCCATCAGCCGGTGACACGTGCCGTCGATGCGCACCAACGCCGACAGCGGCTGGTGCGCGCCGGTCCAGTGCCGAGTCGGTCCGTCCGCCATCCGGTCATGAAACGACCAGATGCTGAAGTAGGGATCGCACGTCACAAGCGGTACGGCCGGCGGGCGGAACGGCTCGGCCGCATCGGCGGACCGGCCGGAACCTTGGGGAGGGGCCGCGGCGACGGACACGGGGATCGCTCCTTTCGGGGACGGGCGTCGAGGGTACCGGCCCGAGGGGCCCCATCCGGCGGGGCGACGCGGTTTCGCCGGAACGCGGGGCGTACGGTTTGCACGCTCCCGTGTGAATCGATTTGACCTTGCGGATGGTCCCACTTCGGGCGCCACATGTCCACATCCTCCCGCCTCCCCGACCCGAGGGATCACGTCATCCGCCCGGATGGGGGGTGCAGGGCCGCCGGCACGGCCTGCGGCGGCATCGCCTGGCCGGACGCCTCGTGGCGGCAGGCAGGACGGCACGGAGGGGCGTTCGACCCGAGGCTGCGTCCGCGGCGTGACGCCTGGTCCCGCCGCGGCCGTGCACCCGTGGGGCTTCCCACCGGGTCTCTCCGCGGGTCCTCGCGCGGCGCCCGATCGGGGGAACCGACCGGGCCTCACAGACGCGGTGGAGCAACTTCTCGACCGGATGTCCGGTTCGGATGTGCCCCCTGCCCCCGATCCGAGAGGGGGGTGGGCTCAGGGCGACGCGATGCATACATTCGTCCTATAGGAGTACTGCGGATGGTCTGGAACCGGTTCAAAGCTTTTTCAGATTGAACCGTTACGGGGATCATGGAACGTGGGAAGGGGGGGGGACGGCATGCAGTTAGGGACTGTCAGGGATCAAGGCAGTAGGGCTTGACAGTGTGAGACCGGGCTTGTACCGTAGCGTCGGGGTGGTCCGCAACGGCGTCGCGGTGGGACCCTCCGTTCTGGATCGGGGATCGTATGTTCACAGGGGCGGATGTCGAGCTGATCCGCTGGACGCGCGAGCAAGCTTTTCGGCCCTGAGTCGCTGGGAACTCGCTCAGACCATCTGCGCAACCGTAGATCGCGAGCATTGATCCTTCGGCCCGGCCTCGCGCCACCGTCCGAGTCGCAGCAATGGCAGGATCAGGCTGCGATACTTCCTAACTTATTCCCTTACACTCCCTTACCCTCGGGCACCCCCGCACGCTGGACTGCGGCCGCGGGTGTACCGCACCGTGCGATCAAGCCGGTGCTCACATCGTACCGGCGGGACCGCGCGTGTGACCGCACCCGGCGGGTCGGGCGCGGTCGCGGCCCGGCGGACGCGCATGCCCGCGCCTGCCTGGCGGTGATCCCCGTGGGATCAGCCCTGCGGCCCCAAGTGTACCGCAACGCCACGGTGACCCCGCAGCCCCCCCGGGGCCGCCGTGGGGTGATCACGGGGACGGCCGGTTCGGAAGGGCGCGGGTGGATTCACGCCTCACCAGACGCACCGGCAGGGGATGGACGGCATAACCCTCGGGCGCGCGCCCTGCGATCCGCTCCAGCACGCGCTGTACCCCCTGCTCGCCCAGGGCGTCCTTGGGGCAGGCCACGGTCGTGAGCTTAGGCCGCGAGTATGTGGAAACCGTGTCATCGAAACCCATCAGCGAGATCCGGTCCGGAACGCCGAACCCGTGATCCTCCAGGGCGTTCAGCGCCCCGAGGGCGACCACGTCGTTGAACGCGATCACCGCCGTGAAGGGCTCGTTGCACATGATCAGGTCCTCGACGGCGCGGGCCGCGTCCTCCTCCTCGTAGCCCGGAACACGAACGATCAGGTTGGGGTCGTGCCGGACGCCGGCGCGCTCCATCACGCGGCACAGGCCCTGGTAGCGCAGGTCGGTGGTTCGGCTGTCCTGCGCCCCAATGAAGGCGATGGCCCGGTGTCCGAGCCCCAGGAGGTACCGGCCCGCCACCTCGCCCGCGGCGACGTCATCGCTGACGAAGCAGTCGATGCCGTCCACCGTCCGGCTGCCGGCAACCCCGATCACCGGAATCCCCTGGGCGGCGAGGGTCGGAATCAGATCGCCGGAGACGAGGTCCCAGGACAAGACGGTGAGCACCCCGTCGACCTGCATGTCCACCAGGCGTTCCTTGTAGGAGTCCACATTGCGGGGATCCCCTTCGGAACTGCCGACGAAGACGCTGTACCCGCTCCGGTGCGCGGCCCGCTCCACCGACCGCAAGACGGCGCTGAAGAAGGGGTTGCTGATGGAGGGCACCAGAAAGGCCAGACACCGGGTGCGCTTCCGCGGGTGCCCAAGGCGGCCGGTGCCGTTTGGGCAGCGGTCATGACCAGGCCTACCGCCGGGGTCCCCCCTCCTCAGGGGCACGTGCACCGGACCGAGGGGAGCGCGGCCGTGGGCGGTCCGATAGACCGCTTCGCGGCGTGTCAGCGGCGGACCGTTGACGGGTGCCCGCACGGCGCGAGCCCTGGGGGATCACCGCCGGGGGACGGGTCCATGTGGCGCCGGGCGAAGCGGCGTCCGGTCCGGCCGCCGGCGCCTCCCCGGAAGACCACTCCGCCGCCCTCGCGGAAGGAGCACCTGGGCCAGGCGGTCGGCGTCGAGCGCCACCGGGTCCGGGGAGGACCGCCGGTCCCGCAGGCGGTCATCGAGGAGTATCCCTTCGAGGCGCGCCATCCCCGCGCACTCGGACATCTTCTCCCCGAAGAAGGCCGGCAGGTCGACGGGCGTGCGTGGTGTTGTTCACCGCCAGACTGCCGCTCCGGCGCCACCAGAGGGAGAGCGGGACGCCGACCACGATTTGGGCGAACAGGAGTTGCACGACTCTAGAGAGGAGGCGGGGACCCCTCAGCGCGGACCCGCGAAGGTGCCATAGGCCCCACGGGCCCGAGACGAACACGGCGGACAGCCAGCCGGTACCGTCCTCCCCGCCCTGCAGATACGTGTCCAGGAATCCGCGGAAGAAGACCTCCTCGATCATGAACCCCGCCGGCAGGCCCCAGTGGGAGGCCCGCAGCGCCGAGCCCACCGCCGCCCCATCTCGCTGGGGGCCCGGGGGAACCCCCTTCAGATGACGGTCGAGAACGCCGAGACCTTCGCCGCCGCGCTACGGGCGTCCCCAGGGCACACGGGGAGGTCCCCAACCGATTGCCTGGCAGGGGTGGCGGCCGCTCCGCCGGTTGCACTGGGCGCAGGCCGTACTCCCTCCGGCACTCGTCTGGGTGAGCCTGGACGCCGGGGACCGACGGGCACCGCGAGGAACAGGAGGCGGCGGCCCCGGGACCGGGGCCGCCCTGCGCTCCCGAACCGGCGCGCCAGTATCCGGGGCCTTCGCCGGCGGTTGCGCGACGCCCCCCTATAGTGAGAGTTGCCGGCGCTGAAAGCCGAAGACGGCCAGGGCCATCAGGGCGATGGTGGCGGCCGAGAGCGCGAGGGCGTCGGTGAGGACAGGCCCGTGCCCTGCCACAAGTGCCTGTGAGTTGAAGACGGTGAACAGGGAGAGGTGCGCCGCCCACGTGAGGCGGGGGCTCAGGTCTCCGACCACGTGCAAACCGTAGAAGACCAGCGTGAGCATCGTCGACAGCCCCATCGCGCTCCGCTCGTCGGGCGCCACGGCGGAAAACAGGAACGAGTAGGCCGCCACCACCGTGAAGACGAGCATGCCCACGAGGTTCATCTCGACGAACGGCCAGGCCGCGATATGGTCGTGGGACGTGAACCAGTGCGCCCCCAGCAGGCCGCCGACAGTCGTGGCGGCGGCGATCGTGAAGACCCCGCTGAGGAGCACCAGCGCCTGTGTGCAGGCGACCCCGCGGCGGGAGACGGGCGTCGCCAGGAGGTAGCCCATGAAACCGTTGTCCACGAGGTGGGCCATGAGCTTCGTGCCGGTGAAGATGGCGTAGATGGCGAGGATGAACAGGTAGAGCAGGCTGTAGAACTCACCGGCCAGGAAGCCGCTCAGACGGGTCACGCCGAGGCTGTAACCGAGCACCTTGAGCAGCCCGGCCGGGAGGCTTTTCAACATCGTGTTCAGGGCCGCCGAGCCGGCGAACGACGGGTAGATCCAGATGAAGACCCACAGGTAGAGGACCATCCCGAAGGCATAGTTGGAGACGGTGCGCAGACTCTGCCTGAACGTACTGGCGAACAGCGCTGCGCTCACGTCAGCGCGCCTCCTCTGCGCCGTAGTAGTGCATGAAGATCTGCTCCAGGTCGAGGGGACGTACGTCGAGCGATCGGATCTCGTGGCGGGCCAGCGCCTGTACGAATGCGGTGTAATCGCCCCTCACCTCGAGATCGATCTCCCGCTCGCGGCGGGCGATCACCGGGAACCCGGCGCCCTCGAGCGCGCGGGCATCCTCGTCCCTGGCGGTGGCCACGGTGAAGACCTTGCGCTGGACGTGGCGGAGGCTGGCGATGTCCTCGACGGCCACCAGTCGCCCGTCCTTGAGGATGCCGACGCGGTCCGCCACCCGCTCCACCTCGGCGAAGGCGTGGGAGGACATCAGGATCGTCGCTCCGCGCCGCCTTTCGTCCGCGACCAACTCCAGAAAGCGCCTCTGCATCAGCGGATCGAGGCCCGATGTGGGCTCGTCGAGAATCAGGACGTCCGGCGTGTGCATGAAGGCCGCGACCAGCGCCACCTTCTGCTTCGTCCCCTTGGACATCTTGCGGATGGGCCGCCGCGGGTCGAGGTCGAAGCGGGAACAGAGCTCATCCCTGCGGTCCCTGCCGGCCGGCAGCAGGCGCATCCCCGCCAACAGGCCGAGGAGATTCGTTCCGGTCATGTCGTCCGGGAAGCCGATCTCGCCCGGCAGATAGCCGACCGACGCCTGGACCTTGGGGGCATCGGACCAACAGTCCATGCCGTTGATCTCGGCGGCGCCGCCGTCGGGCCGCAGGAAGCCCATCAGGTGGCGGATGGTCGTGGACTTGCCGGCGCCGTTCGGACCGAGGTAACCGAACACTTCGCCCGGTCCCACCTGAAACGACACGTCGACGATGCCCCGCCCGCCCGGGTAGGTCTTGGTCAACCCGCGCAGCGTGATCACGACGGGGGTTCCTCCCTATAGAGGCCGGACTTCAGGATGTCGAGGTAGGCGTCGAGCTCCGCGACCACGGACTGGTAGACCTCCTCGAATCGCTCGTCGACCAGCTCAGGCATGCTGGCCGCGAACTTCTCCTGCAGGCCGGTGCCGATCCACTTCAGAAGGTTGGCGATGTGTTCCGGCGTGACGCCCGGACGCAGGGTGCCGCCGGAGTCCCAGGCCGGAGCGTCCCAACCCAGACGCTTCAGTTGTTCGGCCTGGGCCCGGATCGCCTTGGCGTAGACCGGATGGTTCGGCTCCTTGGCGGTGCGTGCCCACAGGCGGTAGGCGAGGGGCCTCTCCTTGATGTAGCGGAGCTTGTGCGCCGTCGTGGCCCGCACCCAATCGAAAACCGTGACGCCCACGACCCCCGGGAGCCCCGCCAGGTACGAGCCGGTCGACACCTCGACGACGTAGAGAAAGAGCGCCTCCTTGTCCTTGAAGTACTTGAAGAGCGCACCCTTCGAAATGCCGGCGTCCCTCACGATCCGGTTCGTCGAAGCCAGGTCGTAGCCGCTCTCCGCAAAGGCGGCCAGGCTGGCCTGCACGATCCGGTCGTGCTGCTCGGGTGGGAGGCGAAGGAACTGCTCCGATGGCATACCCTGTCTTCACCCCCTCCCGTCCCCGGCAAGAATCGGGCCCGTCGTGCCGTGACCACATGGTCACGGCGGTAGTA
>Ga0209012_1000402_pt1 | contig 62178 bp, 60 predicted proteins | sample RS3BMetagenome_FD_184735 | JGI IMG/M metagenome (GOLD analysis project Ga0209012, IMG submission 184735) | Ferric oxide microbial mat and aquatic microbial communities from Rainbow Spring, Yellowstone National Park, USA - RS3B (SPAdes) (version 3) ... | reverse complement strand
GCGCCAACTCGAATACAAGGCAAATTGGCACGGACGAACGGTGGTCAAGATCGACAAGTTCTATCCATCGAGCAAACGGTGTTTCGACTGCGGACACATCATGCAGAAGATGCCGTTGCAGGTTCGCTCGTGGACGTGTCCAGAGTGCGGAAAGACACACGACAGAGACAGCAACGCCGCACAAAACATCTTAGCCGCCGGGCAGGCGGTGTTAGCCTGTGGAGAGGCCGTAAGACCCGCTCGTAAGCTGAACAGCAAACGAGAAGGCAAACTTCCGCGAAGCAGGAAAGCTCAGTAGTGATACTGGGAATCCTCTTCCTTTGGGGAGAGTAGGATGTCAAGATTGCCGTTGTCCTGGTGTGAGGCGTCTACGATGCGTTTGATATCTTGCGTCGCAAAGCGGCATAGAAGCACCTGCTCGTGATGAAAGGGATCGCTCTGTTTCGGTATCGATCATTGTAGTGTTCGGTTTCCAGAGCGCCGATGATCAAGTGTCCAGCCATTCGTGGAGCGCATCGATAGACAGGAGATTGTCGGAGAATCGAGAGTAACGTACCAGGTGCGAGTTCACTGTGCATGGGGATGATGGCGGTGCGTCCATCTAAGTGACGCATTTTGCGATGGCTGCCCCTCTGACCAATTGTAGAGAAGCCGAAGTGGGATAGGCAGGCAACCATCTGCTTTCCGGACATTACAGGCAAGTGGGGACTCATAATACATTCACTTCGACGGGCGCAATGATCGGGGCGGCGCCTGTCGGTGCATCATGATCTTCGAAGTACAGTTCTAATGCCTCCTGCAGATTGCTCAAGGCACTCTCCAAGGTCTCACCTTGACTGGTGACTTCCACCTCTAGACAACGCGCAACAAACCAAGACCCTTCGCGGGTAATGGCAGATAGCAAACGGATGGCACTCATTTAGACACCCCTTGTAAATTGTTTGGATTCCAGAACACGATTCTATACCGTCCAACTACTGCCGCTAATTGCCGCCGCGTCTCCCAAAGTGATACGTTGTTCACTTTTCATCCCATTTCACCCTACAGGCTTCGTGTGTTCTCCTGTGCCTTCCCGAGGCCGGTGTCACTGTCTTGTGCTGACGCCAAGCTAGAGACACCAGCCGGGCCTGATCCATGGTTGATTCGCTCACTATCAGGATAACACAATTGGGAGCGATGAAATGATCATAGATTGACCATTTGCACGGATCGTAGTAGGATTATCGTAACGGCGCAGCAGGTGTGCGCAATCTGACAGCAGATTGCGGCAGGCGCCATAGAGACAGGGATTGCCTGTCGCCTTGGTAGCGTGAGCGGAGCGGAGCTTAGCCAAAAGTTAGAGGGATCGCGCAGCACGACAGCAATTCGGCCGATCTTTTCGCGTACAAGCGGCACGTTCACGAGAACTGGGGGAAATCCTTGGTTCTTTATTTGTTGTCCGGGCGGTTTGCGCAGTCTGCGTGGACGATGTTGACAGCACAGACGAAGCAGTGCGAGGCGCCGCGAACGGGCCACCCGCGCTGACAGTTTCAGAGAACGCGCAGACCGCGTACGAGGAGAGGTTGCCTGATGAGAGACATTCTGTTGAGACTGGCAAATGGTGCTGAACTGAGCGAGCATGACGCGGAGACGGCGATGCATGCGATGATGGACGGTTCGGCAAGTTCCGTGCAGATCACGGCGTATCTAACGTTGCTGCGGGTGCGGGGAGAGACGGTCGCTGAACTCACCGGAAGCGCTCGCGCCATGCGGGATCACGCGTTGTCCCTGACCGTGCCGGATGGCGTGATCGACACCTGCGGCACGGGAGGCGACGGCGCTGGCACTTTCAACATTTCGACTGCGGCGGCGATTGTGGCGGCGGCTGGCGGCGTGCCGGTGGTCAAACACGGCAATCGGGCAGCGTCGAGCCTCACTGGCAGCGCGGACGTGCTGGCCGAGCTTGGAGTCGCGATTGAGATGAGACCACAGGCGGCAGAAAAGTGTCTGGCGGAGACTGGCATCTGCTTTCTGTTTGCGCAATCGTACCATCCAGCGATGAAACATGTGGCGCCAATCCGGAGGGAACTTGGGTATCGGACGATGTTCAATTTTCTTGGCCCTTTAACAAATCCCGCCAAGCCAAAGCGTCAGGTGCTTGGTGCGCCGAACGCTGTGATCGCGCAAAAGATGGCGTACGTTCTGGCCGCCCTTGGCAGCGAGCACGCACTGGTGGTAAGCTCGGTGGATGGACTGGATGAGATTGCGGTCTCAGGACCGACAATGGTATATGAGGTGCGGCGCGGACAGGTGTCGGAGTGGATGCTTCAGCCAGCGGACATGCATCTGGAGCAGTACCCCCTGGATGCGGTGCGCGGCGGCGATCCAGCGGCGAACGCGGCGGCGGTGCGCGCCATATTTGCAGGCGAGACGGGCGCTCGCCGCGCTGTCGTGGTCGCCAATGCGGCGGCCGCCTTCTATGTGGCGGGTCACGCGGCAGATCTCGTGACAGGGGCGCGCTTGGCTGAGCGGATCATTGACGATGGGCGCGCGACTGGGAAACTCGATCAGCTGGCGGAATTCAGTCAACAACTGGCGAATGGAGTGAGTGCGTGACCATACTGGACCGCATTCTGGAGACAAAACGCGCAGAAGTGACGCTGCTGCGCAGTGAACTGGGCCGCTCACAACTGCTTGAACAGGCGGCGGCGGGACCATCTGTGAGACCTTTTGCCGCCGCTCTGCGGGAACGGATTCCTGTTGCCCTGATCGCGGAAATCAAGAAGGCGTCGCCGTCCAAGGGCGTCATCGCCGCTTCCTTCGATCCTGTGAATACAGCCGTCGCCTATGAGGCTGCCGGCGCGAGCGCGCTGTCGGTGCTCACGGACCGCACCTATTTTCAGGGCTCGTCCGACATTTTGAAGGCAGTGCGCGCGGCGACGGGTTTGCCAATACTTCGCAAGGACTTCATCATCGATGAACTGCAGGTCCTGGAAGCGCGCGCGATGGGAGCGGACGCCATCCTGCTGATCGCGGCCGCACTGTCTGACGAGTCGCTGCAAGAACTGTACACACTGGCCACAGACTGGGGAATGGCGGTTCTTGTTGAGATTCATTCGCTGGACGAATGGCGCCGGGCGGCGCCGCTGCGCCCTCAGATCGTGGGCGTCAACCACCGCGATTTACGGACGTTTGACGTCGATTTGAGCCTGACCGAAACGCTGGCTGCAGCGATTGATCAGGACGTGATACTCGTCGGGGAAAGTGGAATCAAAACGGCGAGTGACGTCGACCGCTTGCGTCAGGCGGGTGCGCACGCAATTCTGGTTGGCGAGACGCTGATGCGGTTTGGCGTCGGTCGGATCGGGGAGGGAGTCGCGCAACTGCTCGGTTCGCGACGAAACTGATGGTCCGTGTGAAGCTGTGTGGACTGAGAACCTTTGCGGATGCCCACGAGGCGGCGCTGGCGGACGCCGATTATATCGGGTTTGTGCTTGCCAGCAGCAAACGCGAAGTCAGCGCCGCGCTCGTCAAGGAAATTATCGAAGGCCTGCAACAGGAACAATTGGCAAAACCGCTGCCGCTGCCGGTTCTTGTGCTGGTGAATCGCACCGCACCGGATATTTTGCGCCTCACTGACGATACGGGCGTTCGCCATGTCCAACTGTCCGGGGACGAAGAGCCCGCCCTCTGCGCTGAATTGCGCGGGCGCGGACTCACTGTCTGGAAGACGTGGCGGGTGCGCGGCACAGAAGTCGACCGGATGGTGACCGAATTTACGGGTCAAGTTGACGGGTTGCTGCTCGATTCGCTGCACGGCGGCGCGTACGGAGGTACAGGCAGACCTTTTGCCTGGCCGGATATCAATCGTCTGAAGCCATTGCTGGCGGATGTGCCTATCATTGTGGCGGGCGGCCTGACTCCGGATACAGTTGGTGAGTTGGTGGCGCGGTACAAGCCCTTTGCCGTTGACGTTTCGTCAGGCATTGAAACAGGAAACCGGAAGGATCCGGAGAAAATGCGGGCGTTTGTCAGCGCGGCGAGGAACTGCGGCGAGAAAATGAAGTAAAGCAATAAAGCGAGGGGGATGCAGAGGATGTTTCCAGATGAACGCGGGCGCTTCGGAGAGTTTGGCGGGAAATACGTTCCAGAAACACTGATGTCTGCCTTGCTGGTGCTAGAAGCGGATTATCGTCGCTTGGCCAGTGATCCCGAGTTTGAACGTCTGCTGCGTTCGTACCTGAGGGATTACTCCGGAAGGCCAACACCTCTGTACTTCGCCGCCCGTCTGACCGCGTTTGCGGGCGGAGCAAAGATCTATCTGAAGCGGGAAGACCTGAACCATACGGGAGCGCACAAGATCAACAACACGCTTGGCCAGGGCCTGCTCGCAAAAATGACCGGCAAGCAGCGTGTGATCGCGGAAACGGGCGCCGGTCAGCACGGTGTGGCAACGGCGACTGTGGCGGCGCTCTTTGGACTTCAGTGCACTGTGTTCATGGGTGAGGAGGACATGGAACGGCAGGCGCTGAATGTCTTTCGGATGCGTCTGCTCGGCGCTGAGGTCGTGCCTGCGCGATCCGGCACAAAGACGCTTAAAGACGCGACCAATGAGGCAATGCGCCATTGGGTGGAACATGTGGAAGACACCTATTACATCGTCGGATCCGTGGTTGGACCTCATCCGTATCCCATGATTGTGCGTGACTTCCAGCGCGTGATTGGAGATGAAACTCGGGAGCAGATCATCGCGCAGGAAGGCCGGCTGCCAGACGCTCTGGTCGCCTGTGTTGGTGGCGGCAGCAACGCGATGGGCCTCTTTTATCCGTTTTTGCATGATGACGCAGTGCGTCTGATTGGAGTGGAAGCCGCAGGGGAAGGAATCGAGACTGCGCGGCATGCGGCGACGATTGCCAAAGGCAGTCGGGGCGTGCTGCATGGTTCCATGACGCTGCTTATGCAGGATGAGTTTGGTCAAGTCCAGCCCGCACACTCGATTTCTGCCGGACTGGACTATCCGGGCATCGGGCCGGAACACGCCCACCTCGCCGCCAGCGGTCGCGCCTCCTACGCATCAATCACAGATCAGGAGGCTCTGGAAGCCTTTATGACGCTTGCTCAAGTGGAAGGAATCATACCGGCGCTGGAGTCGGCGCATGCGATTGCCTATGCCGTCAAACTGGCAAAAGCGCTTCCGGGCGACGCCGTCATTGTTGTCAATCTGTCCGGACGCGGCGATAAAGATGTGCACACCGTTGAAGGACTACTGGGGGACCGTTTACAATGACTATGCGAGGTCAGTCGGCAATTGTACAGGCGATCCGCAACTGCGGAAAACGCGCGGCATTTATTCCCTTTGTATCCGCAGGCGATCCGAATGAAGACGTCAGTTACCGCATTCTTCTGGAACTGGCGCAGTTTTCGGACGTCATCGAAGTCGGCATTCCCTATTCCGACCCGTTGGCGGACGGTCCTGTGATTCAGGCCGGTTCCCTGCGCGCCCTTCAGGCAGGCATGACATTGCCCAGGGCGCTTCGTCTCATTGCCCGCGTGCGTGCGGTCAGCGACGTGCCAATTGTCATATTCACCTATGTGAATCCCGTGGTTCAGTATGGTGCAGACGCGCTCCTGCAGGCCGCCGCAGAGGCGGGAGCCGATGGGCTGATCATTCCCGATCTGCCCTACGAAGAGAGCGCGGAAACGAGAGCTGCCGCAGCCCGTCGCGATCTGGCGCTGATTCCGCTGATTTCGCTGACCAGTCATGAGCGGGTGCAGATGATTGCCGCCAGCGCCACTGGTTTTGCCTATTGCGTATCCTCTCTGGGCGTGACCGGCGAGCGCGCTGCGTTTGCCGCTGAACTGCGCGCGTTTGTGGACACGGTGAAACAGGCCAGTTCCGTGCCTGTGGCGGTGGGGTTTGGCGTAAGCAGCCCGCAACAGGTGCGGGAACTCGCAGCATTCGCCGACGGCGTGATCGTTGGCAGCGCAATCGTAAGGCGTTGTGAAGACATCCAAGTTGCTCTGACAAGTGGAGACGCCGCACGCCTCGACGAGTCTATTCAGGCTTTGTCGGCAGCGGCGCGCGAACTTTCAGAGGCAGGTCGCTAAAGGAGACGCGAAACATTGACGGCAGGCAGGCAGTTTCACAGAGTGTGCGTCATCGGCTGCGGACTGATCGGCGGATCGCTGGCGTTTGCGCTGAAACAGACCGGGTTGGTCGAGCGTATCGTCGGCTATGACGTGGATCGCAAAACTCTCACAACCGCACTGGAACGGGGAGCCATTGACGAACTCACAGAACGCCTTGACGAGGCCCTGAAAGGCGCCGACCTCGTCATAATCGCGGCGCCGGTGCCTACGACAGTCAGCTTGCTGGAGGTCATTGCGCGGCGCGAGCCGTTGCTTGCTGAAGGGGCTATCATCACGGATGTCGGCGGCACCAAAAGACGAGTGGTGGACGTCGCGCAACAGGTGTTCAAGCGCTCCGTGTTTATTGGCGGTCATCCAATGGCCGGTTCTGAAAAATCGGGCATCGCCGCCGCCAATGCCCGACTGTTAGAAAACGCGGTCTATGTTCTCACGCCGCTTGACAGCACCGATGCGCAGGCCTTCCGCGATTTGAGCATGCTGATTCAGGCCACCGGCGCGCGGGTACGGCGCATGAGCGCGGAGCGGCATGATCGGATTGTGGCCGCAATCAGCCATGTGCCCCACCTGATTGCGGCCGCCCTTGTCAACCAGGTGCGAACGCGGGCAATGGCAGACCCGTTGCACACGGAACTGGCGGCGGGCGGATTTCGCGACATCACCCGCATCGCCTCAAGCGATCCGCTTTTGTGGCGTGACATGACCATGGAGAATGACAGCGAGATCATCCCGCTTCTGGACGAATGGATCTCGGTGATCAGTGATCTGAAAAAGGCGATCACCGCCAACGAAGCGGACGCGCTGACGGAATTTTTTGGGCTCGCGCGCCAGTTTCGCGACGCCATACCGGCAAAAACAACCGGAGCCATCAGAGCCGTGTTCTCGCTCACCGTATCAGTTCCGGACGAACCCGGTTTGATCGGCGTGATCGCTTCGCTCCTGGGGAAAGCGGACATCAGCATTCGCAACATTGGCATCATGGAAAGCCGGGAAGGCGACGATGGACAACTGCTGCTTCAGTTTGATACGGCGGACTTCTCTGGACAGGCGGCTGATCTCTTACGGTCATGCGGCTATGCTGTCACGGAGCGAGAGTAAAATTATTCATCATTGCCACAGATGTATTGACTTCCAAACGATTGGTCGAGTATGATCGATTCGGGATGTGTAATGTAGTTTCTCTCCACTCCTATAATCTCTCTCTTGACTCGCATGGATCAGGCGAGTCTTTTTTTATGCCTGACAGCGTATACGAGAACGCGGGTTGAAGCAAGATATCCCAAGTAAGATGGAATACATTGGGGTGCTCTTATGCGTTTATCCGAATGTCTCAACCAGAGCGACATCAGCCGATTGCGACAAATCGCGGTGCGTCAGGCGATTGCCTGTTCGCTGTATTCTAAAAATGAACTGCTGCAGGCGATTCTCTCTTCCTATGCGGAACCGGAACACCTGCCCACGCGCTTGCAGAGCGTCTCGGGAGAGGCGTTTCTGGCCATTCAGGAAATCGCCCTCGATGGCCGGCTCTCCTATGCCCAGGAAGAGCTTGACGCACTGTTCCATCGCGTGTCCACAAACCAGGGAAACAGTCGCGCGCAGAAGAACAGCCCCTCCCCATTACTCAGTGAAATACTCGAAGAAGGCATTCTGTTCGAGCTTGGCAGTCCATCTCGCAGGACATACGTGTGTCCTGCTGACGTGTGGAAGCGGGTGTCCGCCATAACGGCCAACAGTTTGCGCGACACGGTGCAGCGCTATGCGCACGAACCTGCCGTGTATCGTTTCGATGGCACGGCAATGGCTCGCGACGCTGTCACATGTCTGCTCTATTTCGCAAGGCAAGATGTAAAACTGACACAGGATGGCGTAATTTTCAAGCGGCAACAGAGTCAGATCCTGCAACTGCTGGAAATCGCCGAAGAACCATTGCCGCCCCAACCAGGATGGCGCTTCGGGTTTGGGCGACGGTTTCACGATTACCCCGACCGCTTTGCCCTGATCTATGACCATCTGTGGAAGGAAGGTTGCATTGTCGAAGAGCCACAGGGGCAACTGCGCGTGGTCAGAGATGCGGGCGCAGTCTACATGGCCCAAACCGAGGACGAACGCGCTCGCGCCTTGTTGCGCTTCTATATCCACACCTACCGCAGCGCCATCCGAACGCTCGCACGAGTGGTGTCCCGGATTGGACAGCTGACTGCGCGCGACTGGGTATACAGCGATTCTGTTCTGACTGCGCTGGGAGATCTCATCGCGGACTACTACTATGAACCGGGCGCCAGCGTGTATGAGCTGCGTGTCATGCAAATGCTCGTCTGTCTGGGAGTGCTGATGAAAGGCCAGGGGGAAAATGGCGCTTCCGTCTATAAATTGTCCACACCAGGCTCCTTGTGGCTCAATCATGCGGAGGAACTGGACACGGTTGAACCTGAACTGTCAATCAGACCATTCGCAGTCATACAGCCGACATTCGACATTCTGCTCCCAGCAGAGAGCGACTCCCTGTATGGCTGGGATCTGCAGCAGGTGACCGTGTCAATAACGCGCGACCGCATGTGCATCTATCAGCTGACGCGCGCCAGTATCTATACCGCTCTGGAGGCCGGTTGGACGCAGACGCGCATACTCGAATTGCTGGCCCGCGTCAGCGACAACTGTATTCCTGGCAATGTCGAGCAGACCCTCCGTGGCTGGTGCCAGGAGTATGGGCGCGTCAGTCTGCAGGTATGCTGTGTGTTGCACTGTCGGGATGAACGGACCCTCGCCGAGATCGAGCATTTGCCACCGGTGCGCGACAGGCGCATCGGGCGCATCGGCGAACGGGCGCTGGTATTTAGTCCGGACCAACAGCAGGATCTGATGACTCTGCTGAAAAAACTTGGCTATCTGGTGAAGACCACCACGACTGATGAACCGGAAGCGGGCAGTGCTGAGTCTGATCAGACGAATCATCATCTTCCAATTGCTCCGCCGATTGTGTAACATAATCGTGAGGAGTGAGACGCTTGCGGTTTACTGAAGCATTGAGGGATGAAGCGGATTCTGTGTGGCAGGCCAGCATGAACCATCCATTTGTCATTGAAGTGGCTGCGGGTACACTGCCGATCGAAAAATTTATTCACTATATCCGCAATGATTCACTGTATTTGCGTTCGTTCGCACAAGTGCAGGCGTTGGCGGCAGCAAAAGCGCCGAATCTCCAGACCCTGGAGCGGCTGGCGTTTCACGCGCAGAGCACATCGCGCGCGGAGCATTTTCTGCACGAAACTTTTTTTTCGATGTTGCAGGCGACTCCTTCCAGTACGGATGACTTGCCAGCACCGACGGCGTACCGGTACATCACGCACTTGCATGCGGTTGCCGCGCACGGCACATTTGCGGAAATTATCGCCGCCATCCTGCCTTGCTACTGGCTATACTGGGAAATCGGCCTTCATTATAAAGACGCGCATCCTGATCACCCGGTGTACAACAAGTGGATCGAAACATATGGCGACGAGTGGTTTGGGGAACTGGTCAAGGAACAGATCGTTCGTGTCGATGCATTGGCAGACGCCGCAGGGTACGAAGAACGCTTGCGCATGAAACGTTACTTTCATATCTCTTGCCAGTACGAATTGGAGTTTTGGGGCATGGCGTATCAACTGGAACAGTGGCTGTAACACTGAAAACTCTTGTTAACACTACAATAGACTGCGCGTTGCAGTGTTAGTGCTTCGCGCCACTGCTGTACGCATACACGCCGTATGCCGTGCCGGCATAAAGCACACCATGAAGGACCGTCAGCGTCGAGATGTCGGCTGCCGCGCCGTAGCCTACCTTTTGATAAAATGACGCCCCCACCTGTTGCCACGAACCGTTGACATACGCATACACCCCGTGTATGGTAGCCGTAAACATCGTTCCATTCAGGATGATCAACGACCGCACATCCTTATGATCCAACCCGACATCCTTCCAAGTGCCTCGTGTGGCCAGACTCCAAGAACCGGCGGCATGGGCATACACCCCCGTATCCGTCGCCGCGTACAAGACGTTGTGATAACGAACCAGCGTGTGCACATCGATTGGACTAAAGTAGGAGCCCAACTGACCAACCGCTTGCCAGGAGCCATTGTGGTAGCCAAAAACTTCCCCCACATCATTCTGAGAAGCCTCGGTATACAGTTGCCCGTTTATGCCCGCCAACATCCCCGCCCAAGATAACTTGGATGACGGTTCCACGGAACTCCAAGCGCCATTGTGCTGCAAAACGTAAATCCCTCTGTCTGTTCCGGTATACAGTTTATTTCCGAATACCACCAGCGGTTTCGCATTCATATCTTGCGACGCCCCTGCCTGATACCACTTTCCCTTGGCATAGTAGGCCACGCCTTTGTTTGCAAATGTCGCGAACAGTGTGTTGTCGAAAGGGATCAGGGAAAGGGTATTCAGATAGCGACTGGAACCGATCAGGCGCCAAGAACTGGCGCTGAATGAATAGACGCCATCACGGGTTCCCGCGTACAGGACTCCGCCCTCCGTGGTTAAAGCACTCACATTATTCGAATAGTCCGCATAATGTTTGCCGCTCCCCGTTAAATAAAGAGACTTCCCAACCAAGCGCCAAGTGCCGTTATACACTGCCTTTGCAGAATTCGCACTGTTGGTCACTGTAACAGACTTCGTAACATTCGTCACCGCTTGATTCGAAAAACCCGGAATAGCAACTCCCCCATAGCCGGTCAAGTGATTCGAGTTTGTTGGATGGTAGTTGATGGTGACGGCATTTCCTCGTGAAACCGATCGTTTCAGCGTCAACGTCAGTACCGTACCATCCACTTTGTCGCTGGTGACAGCATCCGGTGCATTCCCTGCGATGACGGTAAATACATTCGGATTAACAGCGTTTGATTGTAAATCACCGGAGAAGGTGATCGTCAGTGTTTTCCCGTTCACCGTTGCGCTTTGCTCTGTGACGGCTCCGTTAAAAGAGTCATAAGCCACAGTATTGGCAGTTGCGAGGTTCACGAAGTTGGCATGTATATCAGATCCGCCAACAGCCAATGCTTTGCCCGACATTCCCAGTAGTAATACTGCCGCACTACTAGCTGTCAACAGCGTGATTCGAAAGGTCATTGGCGATGAATTTAGATTTTTCGCCATCCAACTTACCTCCCTCAAAATCCATATTTTGATTGAGACATCCGAGGTAGATAAAATGCATTAACAACCCAATTACCACTCAAATGACTTTGTTACCCCGCTCATTAATTGGTTATTTTCTACTGATTCACACTCATCATAGAACATGATTGAATAGTTTGGGATATTCCACAAATCAAATTAATGAATGATTTATGAACGTGTTTTTCGTTGCAACGAAAAATAATTTGTTGACCATTTCAGATCTGATCCGATAGTGTGAATGCGGGATTCGGTTGTTGGGCATGAAATCGGAACGGACCAGGGATGCTCCATGCCGTAGACTTATATTAAGGGCATTGTCAGTTTAGTGCGGTGATGGCGTTACTGGGATAAACAGGTGGATCAGATTTTTCGACAGCGGGGAATTTATTGTGACGCGGAAGGAAAGCGACAAGACGTTGGCGAATACATGATATTAAAGAACAAACTATTCTTACTTCCAATCGGACGACAGTCCACGTCTTCGCAGGCAGATACGGGAGGGGTACGGTCATGAAAGACATGATCACGGGTGCGGATAAAAAACAGTTCATCAAGTGGTTTCTCGAACACTATGAACTGAAGAATCCGGAAGCGGAGTGGTTGCTTCAGTATCTCTACTCCAGTGAACAATTGTTGGCAAAAGTGCACTTCACTGAACACTTTCGCAGTTCGCCGAAGGCGCTGCTCATGTCAACCACCTGCGTTCAGATGACAGCCTTTAAGTTTTACAAAAACAAGCGTGTTACTTCGGACGTCGAAAAGGCGTTTTTAGATGTGCACAGCCATCCAGAGGAAGACGTGTATGTCACTCTGTATTTTAATGGACGCAACACCTGTTCACACTATCTGGCGATACTCGAACCGGTTGACGGACCGATTTCGACGCCGACTGTGACAGGCACAGAAGCGCTGCTGGCCTTGCAGGCCGAACTCATTCTCGACCAGATCGAACGCGAATGGCGTCGTGAACGGTTTGACCGCGAAGTCGACGCCGCCCTGGTTAACGGTGATCGCGCCGCTTTTTTTAGACTCACTTCCGAATACGCGAGAATCGCGGACGCACGCCAATGAATTTGTCACAATTCTGGTATTGCAACAAGGCAACACATGAGGTAACATAAGTTTCAGGCGGCAGGCCGTCAAATATCATAGTACACGCTCAATTCCGATTCTCGGAAGCGGGGGAACCAAGCAATTGGGGTGAATTCGGTGAACAGCCGTTAGGGGAACTCTCAACCCGAACCCGTCAGCTAACCTCGTCAGCGGAAAGAGGGGTGAAAGGTTATGTCGACAACCTTCTCCGTCCAGTTCGCGCTTCCGTGACCGAATTTGATCACGGTTTTTGTATTTTTCAGGCCAAAACGCGAAAAAGGGGAGATTTCCATGACTATGCAAATTGAGATTGACGAAGGAATCAGGCACGGCATTGCACTCGAAAACACCTCTTCAGAAACGTGCATCTGTTCGGTCGTCACGCATGAAGTGACGATGCACTGCAACGGGCTTGCCGATGATCCAGAGCGAATCGAGAGTATCCCGTCCATTGCGCAACGTGTGGTCACAGGCGTGTATGAGAGCCATGTTCCGTTTCACTCGTTTGCCATCTCGGAACTCACTCGCGGGGTCATACACGGACTTGTCAGTGTGGGATTCGATGTATCGTATGTAACACGTCCTGCGACCAAGGGCATTCGAGAAGGAATCACGCTGCTTGACGAGTATTCTCAGGAGGCCGAACAGGCCATTCGAGAGGGTGTTCGCCAGGCCTTGGAGGATCTGGGCATGAAGAGCCTGGAAGAAGACCACTCCCTGGATCTTCCTGGATTCTTTTTAAACCAGACGGCGACGTTTGGCGAAGCGACGTACTAGGCGACACTTGTACAAGCATTTCTTGCAGAGTAAGGATACCGGGTCGAACATCGACTTGTTCGAAAGCGCCAGGTGTGCAGAGGTTAAGCTCTGCACACCTGGCGCTTTCGTTCATTCTGGCGCGCCGGCCATCTGGCGCCGATAAAACGTCTTAACGCAGGCGGCTTAGCGGCTGAACCCTTCCCCCAACACATCGTGGACATCGTTTAACACAACGAATGCCCTGTCATCGAGCGCATGGACCAGTTGCTGGAGGCGAATCACCTCATCCCTGCTGACAACACAGTACACAATCTGCTTGTCTGCGCCGGTAAATCCACCCTGTCCATTTATAAACGTTGTGCCGCGACCCATGTCCTCGTGAATGCGGGCCGCGATCTGTACGGCGCGGTCACTGATAATGAGCGCGGCGCGCGAAGAGGAAATCCCTTCAATCACAAAATCGATTACACGGCTGGCCACAAAGAGCGCAACCAGAGAGTACATGGCTGTTTCCTGGCCAATCACCAAGGCGATCAAAGCGATCACGACGACATCGGAAGTGAACAGGATGCGCCCCATTGAATACCCCAGGTAATGCCTTGCGATTCGCGCCAGAATGTCGACGCCGCCTGTTGTGCCGCCGCTGCGAAAAATGATGCCAAGCCCTGCTCCGCAGATAACCCCACCGTAGAGAGCGGCCAGAAGTCGGTCATGCACAGGTTCCAGCGCATGTTGGGTAACGATCGAAAAGACAGAGACCGCGACTACGCCCAGCATTGTTTTTACGATGAATGACTTGCCAAAAAAACGCCAACCCAAAATCAGGACAGGAACATTCAGGATAAAAAAGGATATTCCTATGGGAATATGAATTTTATAAAGAATCACAATCGACAACCCCACAAACCCGCCTTCCGCGAGATGGTTGCCAACGATAAACGCGTTCAGTCCCAAGGCGTACACGAGCGCCCCAAACGAGATCGACACATACGGCAATAACCGTTTCACGCTCTCACGCTCCTTCGGACACTCTGGATCTTATTATAGTGGTTGTGCAGAGGGTGGGCAAAGCAGTCTATAACTTGAGGATTCGCCTTTCACTGAGGAACAAAACGGCAAGGATCAGCAACCCGAGATAGCCAAACAGCGGATACGCAACGGTTACGATGGGGGCAAACCCGATCTGGCAAACGGCATAGGCGACGCTCAGGATGATGACGACGGCAGGCAGAAAATTGCGGGGATTGCGCACCGTAATCTCACTGGCCATTCCGAACACATTGCCCACCAGGGTGGAATAGATTTCCCCCCACAGGACAGCGACAAATCCGTAACGCAGAATCTGCGGCAACCGCTTTGCAATGTACCCCATGGGAACTTCGAATGCGAACGCATGCGGATAGATCTCTACAAGCAGCAGATGCAGGATAACGAGCAATCCAGTAAGACCCGCCGCGCCAAGAAGAGCGCCTGCCAGCAGACTGTTTCGACTCGCCGGAATCTGACCAAGGGGAACGAGTACGGTCAAAGAGAGCCCGATATTAAATCCTGCGTATGTGCAGGCCGATACGATCAGTTGCCATGGCGCTGCGGTCGAAGACTGTACAGGAGGAGACGGGAGCGCCAGATGGCCGGCGCGCCAGAATGTCAGAAACCCGATCGTCGCGACAAGACCGATCAGCAGGGGAACGATGACTGAATTCGCGGACATCATACCGCGCATTCCAGTCAAAAGAGTCACAAAGGTCAATCCGGCAGTAAGCAGAGCGCCTGCGGGGAAGGGGATGCCAAACTGCTCGTATAACAGTGCGCCGCCGCCTGCCAGCATGGCCACCGTGACGCCAAACAGCAGTATGATCAGCAAACCGCTCAGCGTCTGACCGACACGCGGGCTCATGCAGTCAGCGGCCACTTCGCCAAATGTGCGAACGCCGTGGATTTTTCCGATCGACAGTGCGTAGACGCCGAGTGCAAAAAACAGTATGCCTGTCAGCCCAATGGCGGCCAGAGCTCCAGACCCATAGCGGGTAAAAAACTGCAGCACTTCCTGGCCTGAGGCAAAGCCAGCGCCAACGACCGTTCCTATGTACGTTGCCGCGATCTGCAGTGTGACGCCGATTTCGCCTTTCTGCACAATGCCACCTCCGTCCTTTCACCATATTCTCAGAGGCTGCCAAACATGCGGCTTGTACTGTGGCGCGCTGGACAACCATAGAATGTGGCAGGAGGTGAATGTATGACCATTATACAGGCGACGTTTCTGGGCGCTGTGCAGGGTGTGACAGAATTTTTGCCAGTCAGCAGTTCCGGTCATCTGGTATTGGTGCAAAAAATGATGCGCATATCAGGCAATTCATTGCCATTTGACGTATTTCTTCATTTTGGTACGCTGCTGGCTGTTTTGGTTGCATTCCGCAAGGATATCGCAGCGCTTCTGACCAACCCGCGCGACCGTCTGCTGCGGTTGTTGATTGTCTCCACGCTGCCGACTGTGGCAATCGGACTCTTGTTTGAACGGACCATTGAACTCGTTTTTCACACTGGGGCGACACTGGGGATTGAGTTTGTCATCACCGGGCTGTTGCTGCTCTACGTGGAAGCCACAGCAGCGCCGGAAGGGCTCCATACGCGGGACATCAGCTACCGCTTTGCATTTCTGATTGGCATGGCGCAGGGAGCTGCTGTTTTCCCGGCGCTGTCACGTTCCGGGCTGACCATCTGCGCGTCTCTGGGGGGTGGTGTAGAGCGCCAGGAAGCCGTGCGCTACTCGTTTTTGCTGTCCATCCCAGTCATCCTCGGGGCTGCCGCTCTGGAACTGAAAAATATGGGACCGCTTCAATGGAACGCTTCTTTGCCGCTTGTATGCGGAATGATTGCAAGCGCGGTCACTGGCTATGCGGCAATTCGCTTCCTGTTGCGCTTTATTAAACACAGGAGTTTGCGTCCATTCGGTTATTATGCCCTTGCGCTTGGACTGCTTGTGATCGGCGACCAGTTGTTCATGCACAGGTTCCTGTAAGAAGCAGTCTGGAACTCCAGGTGTTTTCCCTGGAGTTCCAGACTGCTTCTCTCACTCTCTCAATGCAAAGAATGCGGAGGATCACGATGAACGGCTGTAGAAAAATGACAGACGTCCCTTTTGGATGAAGTGTATCAGCAGAGACAGGCACAGTGCGCTTGCCAGACAGGCGGCCCAGGTGGCCAGTTCGGTGACTGCCATGCTCCAGTGCGCGCCTGCGCTCGCTGACAGCGGCGCAAGTGTTGCCACTGCATTTGGAACCGCGGCTCTGCCTGTTCCAAGACCAGCACGATACAGGAAAAATGTCGCGACCCCGGCCACGATTGCCTGATAGACCCGCGCCGCGATGTAGGGCCGAAGGCGAATATCGGTGTTTGTCAGAACGCTTGCAACCTGAGCGTGTACGGAAAGGCCGCTCCACGCGATGATGGCGCTGACAACGCTCACCCGTTCGATCATCGGCGCCGAAGTCAGAGCCGTTGCGGCGGACCCGATATCAATTTCAAACAATCCGGAAATAAATGGCGAGACAAGGGAGGTGTTCATGTGCAACATCTGAAACAGCGCCGCGAATGGAACGGCAATGACGCCCATCAACCCTACCTGCGCCATCACGCGCAGCAAAACGGCGAAGAACATGATGAAACCGCCGATCATGAGTAAGGTCTTTATGGAATCGTTGACCGCATCCCCCAAGAGACGGCCTAACGGCCTTCCGTCCTGTTTGCGCGCCGTCATCATCTCCCGATATGCGCGGCGCAGCAGCGAGCCGCTGTCTCTGCGACGCTGGCGCTGCGGGCGCTCATAACGTTCCTCTTTGCGGCCATATAGCTTGAAGGTAACTCCGACCACAAACGCGGAAATATAGTGGGCAACCGCCAGCAATACGCCCAGCCCCGGCGACCTGAACATACCCACAGCCACGGCCCCAAACATGAAGAGGGGATCAGCGGTGTTGGTAAACGCGAGCATACGCTCTCCTTCTACTCGTGAACACTGACCTGCGCGGCGAAATTTGGCCGTGATGACGGCGTCCATGGGATACCCGGCGGCAAGGCCCATCGAGAGGGCAAAAGCGCCGACTCCCGGAACGCTAAACAGAGGCCGCATCAATGGTTCCAGAAAAACACCCAGAGCGTTCACCACTCCGAGCCCGAGCAACAGATCGGAGAGAATAAAAAACGGCAGCAAAGACGGGAACACCACATCCCAAAAAACTTTCAAACCCGCAATGCCTGCCTGGAAACCCTGTTCGGGATAAACGACAAGAGACGCTGTGAAAAGCACCACAACAGTCGCCAGCAGGATCGTCCCGATCTGTTTGCGGCGTTTTTGCAACCAGATCCCCCCCCGTAGTAGAACATGCCATCTACGCTAGACTATGATGGCTGTCCAGGAGTTATGAGGATATAATAATAGCTGTGACGGCGCGCATCGCACAGGCGCAGCTCGGCGTCAAGGACAGTGAAAGGATGTCAGTACAATGACACGCACTCTGGGCGATTTGCAAAAGGAAGTCGATGAGTACATAGGCCAGTTTCAGGAGGGATACTTTCCCCCCATGACGCTGATTGTGCGCCTGACTGAGGAACTCGGCGAACTGGCGCGCGAGGTCAATCACCGATTTGGTGAAAAACAGAAAAAAGCCAGCGAAGCCGCAGGTGAAATTGCCCTTGAGTTAGGCGACCTGCTTTTTGTAACCATGTGCCTTGCGAATTCCCTGGAGATTGACCTGACGGGTTGCCACGATGCGGTCATGGCCAAGTTTCGCACCAGAGATCGCGATCGCTGGACGAAAAAGCCGGAAATCCAGGAGCGTACATGAATAGCGGAAGAGGGGGGATTGCTACGGACCGTCTACGAGTTGCAGTCGCTGGCATCCATGGTAAGATGGGACAGGAAGTCGCACGCGCCGTGAGCGGCGCAGACGATCTGTTGTTGGTAGGAGGAGTCATGCGGGGGCGTACGGATCATGCGCAAGACCATTCGCAAGTGAATGACGGCGTCGCGGCGGTTCCCATTTACGATGATCTTCGCACCTGTCTGCTCCTGCAAAAACCAGATGTTTTGGTTGATTTCACGTGTGCAGAGGCAGCCGAGCAGCATATCGCAGACGCCGTCCTGCTCGGCGTCCGACCGGTGATAGGCACCACCGGGTTCTCCGCAGAATTTCTCGAACACCTGGACGGTCTCCTTGCGGCGCAGGAACTCGGCGGGCTGTACGCGCCCAACTTTGCTGTTGGCGCAATTCTCATGATGCGCGCAGCCGCGATGATCGCACCACTGTTGCCGCAGGCTGAAATCATCGAGTATCATCACGAACAGAAGCGGGATAAACCTTCCGGAACCGCAAAAAAGACGGCCCAGATCATCGCCTCGCGACTCCCGGAGGGAGTGAGCGGCGCGATTCCCATTCACAGTGTGAGACTGCCCGGATTTGTCGCTCATCAGGAGATCATATTTGGCGGACAGGGGGAACGGCTGACCATCCGCCACGACTCGGTGTCGCGCACCAGTTTCATGCCAGGCGTACTGCTCGGAATACGCCGTGTGATGACTGTCACCGGTCTGATCGACGGACTGGAGCACTTTCTGTTTTAGCCGCATGGCCGGCGCAGCCGTGTCTCGCCAGGGGCGCAGCAGATGACTCCGGCAGGCAGGAACATTTTGCGCGACAGAAAAGGGGGTAAACGGATGCGCATCGCACTGGTGGCGCACGACAGAAAAAAAGATGACATCGTCAATTTTGCGATTGCCTATAAAGCCTTGTTCACTGGTCATGAACTGTTTGCCACCGGTACAACAGGCGCCCGTATCGCGGATGCGACTGATTTGCCCATTCACCGATTTCGCAGTGGGCCTCTGGGCGGCGACCAGCAAATCGGGGCGCTCATCGCGGAAGACCGTCTCGACCTGCTGATTTTTCTGCGCGATCCGCTGCTGGCCCAACCGCACGAACCAGATATTCTCGCCTTACTCAGGCTGTGCGACGTACATGATATTCCTGTCGCAACCAATATGGCCTCAGCGGAGATGTTGCTGCACGGCATCTGGCGCGGCGACCTCGCATGGCGCGCGGTCGCGTCCAGAACGAAAACCGAAACTGGCGGAGAACAGGGGTAATCATGGATGACCAGTATGTTTTTGCTGGCGTTTGGCGCGCATCCTGACGACGTAGAACTGGGCGCGGGAGCAACGTGCGCCCTGCATGCGGATGACGGCGTCGCCATCTGCGATTTGACCGCCGCTGAACTTTCTTCCAATGGAAACCTGGTGACGCGACAGGCGGAAGCGGCCCTGGCAGCGAAAGAACTGGGGATCGCAGCGCGCCTGTGTCTCCACCTGCCAGACCGCGGACTGTCCGTTACGCCGGAACATGTGGCAGCCGTCGTGAAGGTGATTCGCCAATACCGTCCACGCGTGGTTCTGGCCCCGCTCGCGCGCGATCGCCACCCTGATCACAGCCAGTGCGCGCTGCTCGTGCGGGAGGCGGTGTTCAGTTCCGGATTGCGCCGCTATGACGACGGGTTTACCCCGCATCGTCCGACGGCGTTCTATCACTATCTGATCAATGGTTTTGAGCAGCCGACGATCGCCGTCGATGTATCCACAGTGTATGAGCGCAAGCTGCGCGCGCTGCGTGCGTACACGTCGCAGTTTGCTCCTTCAGGCGGAGTGCAGACGCCGCTGACCAGCGAATCGTTCCTGCCCATGATTGAAGGTCGCGACCGTCTGTTTGGACAGGCTGTCGGCTGTCAATACGCCGAAGGGCTGTGGCGCGACGAACCCGCTTATGTCGGATCGCTCAGGGCCGTGTTGCCTGAGTTGTAGGAACTGGAGACAGGCAATGCTGCGTTTTCCAGACTGCGCGTTTGCAAGGAGGGTTCAACATGAAGATCGGCATCAGTTGCTACGCGACGCTGGGCGGCTCAGGAGCGGTTGCAACCGAACTCGGCAAGGCGCTTGCGGCGCGCGGGCATGAAGTGCACTTTATCGTGACAGGCATTCCCTTTCGCCTGGGTTATTTTATGGAAAACATCTACATCCATGAAGTGGAGACCGCGTCCTACCCTGTACTGCATTCGAATCCGTACGATCTTGCGCTGGCAGCGAAGATGGCTGATGTGGCGAGTCACTATGACCTGGATATCCTGCATGTTCATTATGCGATCCCTTATGCGGTCTGCGCGTTTTTGGCCCGTGAGATGCTGGAAGCGGCCCACCCGCTGCGCATCGTCACGACGCTGCATGGAACGGACATCACCGTGCTCGCTCAGGACGACCTGTTGCGCGATGTGATTCGTCTGGGTATCGAACGCAGTGATGTTGTGACCGCCGTGTCGCAGAGTCTGATCAATCAGACAAACGACCTCTTTGCGCCACACTGTCCCATCGTGAAAATACATAATTTCGTGGATCTCGACGTGTTCCAGCCTGCGCCTAATCCTGACTGGAGGCGCAGGGTTGCCCCAAACGGCGAACGCATTCTTTTGCATATGTCCAATTTTCGCGCGGTCAAACGCATCGGCGATGTACTGGACATCTTTATGCGTGTGCGGCGAGTCATGCCTGCCAAGTTGCTGCTGGTCGGGGAGGGTCCCGATCTTGACAAGGCCCGTAAAAGAGCAAACGATTGGGGAATGACAGCCGATGTACTCTTTCTGGGACAACAGGATGAAGTAGCCGCGCTTCTTTCCATGGCGGATCTGCTCCTGCTGCCGTCTGAAAAAGAGAGCTTTGGACTCGTGGCCCTGGAAGCGATGGCCTGCGGTGTTCCGGTCATCGGCAGCACGGCGGGTGGAATTCCAGAAGTTGTGGAGCACGCTGTATCGGGGTTTCTGTCACCTGTCGGCGACACCGTGCAGATGGCTGCAGACGCACTTTCGTTGCTTACAGACAATGTGCGCTATAGAACATTTTGCCTGGCGGCGCGTGAACGCGCCAAACTGTTCTCAATGGCGGAGAAGGTGTCTGAATACGAGTCTATTTACGGGCGACTGCTTACGCAGAAACTGGATGCAGGCGCGTGAACGCGCCTGCGCTCGCGGCGGAGGTGAATCGCGGCTATGGAGAGAACAGGGGAGGCCCTGTCGCTCGATGAGATTCGGGCCAATTTACAGAGTGAGACGCGCGCCATGCGCCTTGACCTCTATGAACATGTACTGTCAACAAGCGATATCGCCTGCCAGTATATCCAGCAGAGCACGCCTGGTACATTGCTCGCTGTCCTGGCGGAGGAACAGACTGGCGGCAGAGGTCGCCGCGGGCGGAAATGGCACTCACCGCCTGGAAGCGGACTGCTCCTGTCCATGGCGGTATCCTTCGCACCGCATACGGCAATGCGATTTGAACAGTGGCCGCTGCTGGCCGCTCTGGCGGTCCGTGAAGCCATCGCCGACTTTGTCGATGTTCCCGTGCAGATCAAATGGCCTAACGACATCCTGATCGACGGGAAAAAAGTGTGCGGTATACTGACCGAACTTGGCAGCTACCAGCACGGCCGCTACCTGATCATAGGTTTTGGCGTGAACGTAAGCGCCGATCCGACGGATTTCCCGAAAGAATTGCAGGATCGCGCCACCTCCATTTTAGGCGCGACTGGTCAATTGTGCGATCGCAATCAACTGGCGGCCGCCCTGATCAACCGGATGCAGCGCGTCCGTACAGACTGTTATGACGGGAAGTGTTTTGTCGACCGCCATGACGAGTGGATGTTGCACTGCAACACACCCGGACAGTATGTTCGGGTGCAGCAGGGAAAGGATCTGTACGAGGGCATTGCCGAGCGGATCGATGAATGGGGAACGCTGCACATCGTCACAGCCGATGGTATACACCGCCAAATCGTGAGCGGCGAAATCGTAGAGAGCTTTCCGGGACCCAATTTTCCTGTCGAAGGAGCCAATCGCCCATGACAACAATCAAACATACGACAGTTACGATTCAGGCCATGCGCCAAAGAGGGGAACCCATTGTCATGGTGACAGCGTATGACGCGTCTCAGGCGAGCCATACGCAGGATGCCGGCGTCGACATCATTCTTGTCGGCGATTCCGTCGGCATGGTCATGCTTGGTTACGATACGACAATTCCCGTCACACTCGACGACATGGTGCATCATGCGAAAGCCGTCAGGCGCGGAGCTGCAAACACGATGGTGCTGGTCGATATGCCCTTCGCATCCTACCATCAGACTGTGGCGGATACAGTTCGGCAGGCGGCCCGTATCATGCAGGAAGCGCAGGCGGACGGTGTGAAACTGGAGGGCGGAACGGCGATTGCGCCGCATATTCGGGCCCTGTCGGACGCCGGAATCCCGGTCTGCGGCCATTTGGGGCTCACGCCACAGTCGGTGTTGCAGTTGGGGGGCTATCGCGTGCAGGGGCGCGACGAGAAAACGGCTGAACGCATGCTCGCAGACGCCCTTGCGTTGGCGGACGCCGGCGCCTTTTTGATCGTTCTCGAATGTGTGCCTAGCGCTCTCGGAAAACTGATCACTACTGCGTCGCCCGTTCCGACAATAGGCATCGGCGGCGGGCCCGACTGCTCTGGTCAGGTGCTCGTATACCATGATTTGCTGGGTCTGAACGAAACGCGTCAGGCGAAATTTGTGAAATCCTACGCGTCCTTGCGCACTCAGATTGTCGATGGGTTACGATCCTATCGCAATGAAGTGAAAGAGCGGTCCTTTCCCACCCCCGCACATGGGTACGACGTGGCGGCGGCTGCACTGGAAGCGCTGGCAGCGCGCGTGAGAGGAAGCGACAGCGAATGATCGTGTGCACCTCTGTCTCGCAGTTCCGGGAGGAGCGTACGCGGATGCTTGCAGCCTTTGGCGAATCGGCAAGTTTGGGGCTGTTTCCAACCATGGGCTATCTTCACGCAGGACACGCCGAAATGATTCGCATTGCGCGCAGGGAAAATCATCTGCTTGCTGTGTCAATCTTCGTCAATCCGTTGCAGTTTAGCCCGCATGAGGATTTGCAAAACTACCCGCGCAGCCCGGAGGCCGATGAACAACTGTGCCGAACGCTCGGCGTCGATCTCCTGTTCATGCCTTCCGTAGAGGAGATGTATGGCAAGCACACCGTGCTGAGTTCCGTGCATGTCGAACTGCTCACTGACCACCTTTGCGGGGCCTCGCGTCCCGGCCACTTCGACGGGGTGTGCACGGTTGTTGCAAAACTCTTCAACATCGTCATGCCAACGCGCGCCTACTTCAGCCGCAAGGACGCTCAGCAGCTTCGCATCGTCCGGCAAATGACCCGCGACCTTTCCTTCCCGGTCGAAATTGTCGCCGGCCCTATCGTGAGAGAAGCGGATGGGTTGGCCATCAGTTCCCGCAACGCGTATCTGACTGCGTCAGAACGCGCGCTGGCGCCGCTCATAGCGCAGGCACTGCGAGCTGTCCGCGACCGGGTGGCGCAGGGAGAAAGAGATGCGACCCTGTTGCAGCGCGAAGCCGTGGTCGCACTGGAGGCGCAGGAAGGGTTTCGCGTCGATTATTTCAGTTTTGTCGACCCCGATACACTGCAACCATTCGCGCTGCTCCAGCCAGGGTGCAGAGCGCTCTGCGCCGCAGCGATTTTTGTCGGCAGGACTCGCCTGATCGACAACATCGACGTGTGCGCCCCCGGATGAACAGAGCCAAGAAGAGAGTATAGCGACGACAGGCTCGGGAAACGCTAGTAAAAAACTGGCGGCGGTGCTATGATGCTCTTCTCACAACCATTTGAACGTCTCTTTCGCGCTGTAAACCGAATCGCAGAGCAGCTCAGACAAGCAGATCCAGATCAGCGTCGCTATCTCATCGAGGAACTGGATGCGCTGCGCGCAATGTCCAGTGATGTATTTGAATTATGGCTTCGCTTTGAAGATGAAGTCGACGCATTGCTTGAACGTTACAGGCCAACGGACGCGTCCAGTTCTGATGCGGATCTCACGCTACAGGCCGGCGCGGACGCCGCCGCGCCGACCGGGGATGCGCCGATCTCACCGCCGCATGCGCCGCACGCTGCAGTTCCCGCGCTGTCACCGCAAAATCTCATTCCCGCTGCATCGTTTGTGGCCGATCTGGGATCTGCCTGGAATACTCCCGTCGGGTTCAGACTCTTGCGCAGGGGACTTGGGTACTTTGATCTGCTGATGTTCCCGGAATCCATCCGTGAATTCGAGCAGATGGTGGCGCTCGATCCTGACATGGTTGTGGCCCGGCTGTATCTGGCGCTCAGCTATATCGCGACGGACGCTTTTGAGGATGCAGAGACGCATCTGGCGCTCGTCCGCGCCACAGCGACCGACCGCATACTGCGGGCGGCTGTTCACGATACGCTGGCACAACTGTACATGAAACAGGAACGCATTCGCGATGCCCAAAACGAACTGGAACGGGTGCAGGCGATTCAGCCAGAATACGGAGATGTACAGGTGAACCTGGCGATCTGCGCGTATAGCCTTGGTGATTATGCAAAAGCGCGGCGCGCGGCGGCCGGGGCCATCCAACTCGCGCAGGACGACGCCCTGGCGTGGCGCCTGTACGCTGCTTCAGCGTGGGCCCAGGGCGATCTGGAGGAGGCGCATCGGGGATACAAAAGCGTTCTCCGGCTCATGCCCGCCAACAGCGGTGTCGTGCTGGAAATGGCCGCGATATTGACACAACTGAACCGCGTACAGGATGCTGAATCACTGCTCCGCGAGCTGCTCGACAAAGGACGGGAACCGCAGTCTGCCTTGAAGGAGCTGGCGGAGCTCGCACTGCAGACAGGCGACTACGGCAAGGCGACGCTCCTCTTCAAAAAATGCGCGGCGCTGCAACGCGATGCGGACAAATTTGTAGATCGCCTTGGCTGGGCGCTGTATGGCGCCGGCCGTCTTGAAGAAGCGCGGCGCGCGTTTGAGCGTCATCTGGCGGTGCATGGCGCGAGCGTTTCCAATCTGACCGGTCTGGCCCGGATCGCCGCCAGTGAGGGCGACACGGCAGCGGCGCGTGAGCTTCTGGCGCGGTTTACTCATCACGCGAATCCCGAATGGCGGGCGCATGGGCTGGCGGAACTGGGGCGCCTGTATCTGGAAATGGGTGAGAGCGCGCGCGCGATCCGTTATCTGCACAGTGCGCTGTCGATCAATCGCCGCCAGGAAGACGCGCTCCTTTACCTCGAAATGGCGCAGCGCGCCGCAGGACATGAAACGCAGACACCGGAGTGCGCGCAGTTGGCCGGGGTTGACAGGGATGCCCGGCTCTTTGATACTGAGTCTATCGATCCTCTATAGGACAGTCGGTAAGAGCCGATCGCTCTGCGGCGCACAGCAGCGCCAGGAGTCGTGTGAAAAGAGGATAACCATGCGTTATGTGTCACTGCAATTTACACATTCCCACTGCAAAGGCCGGCGAGCAGTTGAACGTCTGCAGCTTTTCCTGTGCGATCTGACGCAACATACAGCCACGTTGCTCCTCCAGGCAGAGCGCAGCGCGGTGGCCACAGGCGCAGACGATCCAGCGTATATAATCCAAAACGAACAGGAAAAGCAGACAGTGCAGAACTTCGGCGAACTGTGGCCGCTCTGTCTGAAGGCCATCGATGCGCACCCTGTTGTTGTGGCGAAAAACGCCGACAAGGCAGAGATTCTGGACTCATTTGCGCAGGAATGTGGATACCTGACCGTTCCCAAAGAACGGACGCTGGATCTGGAGACACTCGCCCGCATCGCCCTTCCGACTCTGGCCAGATACGATCTGGAGACGGTGGTTGCCCATCTGTTTGGGGCGCTTCCAGACGCGCAAAGCGATCTGCACAGCAGACTGCCAGTCGTCTCCATGGCGCTCCTGAAGAGGCTGCAGGCGCTGCCCCTCATCACACTCCAGACACTCGCGTCGGCAGTTCCTGACCGAGCGCTTCAGGACGCGTTGACACAGCTGGCGATCGATCGCATTGCTCACTACGAGGAGACGGATGACAATCTGGGAGTCGTGCGCGGCATTGCCTTCATAAAGGCGCCGGAACCGCCATTCGGCAAAATGGACAGCGCGCACGGGGCGCCCTCGCACGATGCAGGAGAGGCGCTGACCAAGGCCAGTATAAAACGGCTCCACGAACGGTTCGGCGCGCGAACGGGCGACGGAAAACAGTCGCTTTCTCTCCCTCCTTTTGAACGCCGCCATGGGCAGGAGCAGATGATCGGACTCGTGGCGCAATCGCTTGCCACCGATTCGCACCTGATTGTCGAGGCGGGAACGGGCACTGGAAAATCGCTCGCCTATCTGTGGCCGAGCGCCCTGTTTGCTGTACAGACCGGTGAGCGCGTCGTGATCGCCACACATACGATCGCTTTGCAGGAACAATTGCGCCAACAGGATCTGAAAGTTGTTTCAGAGCAAATGGAGAACGGCTTTGCATTCGCGCTTCTAAAGGGACGCAACAACTACCTCTGCATGCGCAAACTCGCAGACCGGATTGAGGCGCTGTCCGTTCTCACTGTAGCGGAGCAACTGTTTTATCTCGCCGTCCTGGTATGGGTAACCGAAACGGAGACCGGCGATCGCGAAGAGGTCGCCTTCTCGCGCGATGAAGAAGAATATTGGCGGCAGATCGCGAGCGAAACAGAATCCTGCGTCGGCAAGCGTTGCCCCTTCTTTAAGGACTGTTTCTATTTTCGTGCGCGGCAGGCGGCGGCGGGGGCGGATCTTGTACTGACAAACCATTCACTGGTGCTGTCGGATATGCAGGCTGATCATCGTGTGCTGCCCGGTTACGATCGCCTCATCATCGATGAGGCGCACCAGTTTGAAGATCAGGCGACAAAGCAGTTGGGGGCAGAGGTGGCAGAGCAGGATGTCGCGCGTCTGCTCGATCGTCTGCTTGGCGCACGGGGAGGACTGATCGCTGAGTCGCAGAGGTCGCTTTCCGCCAGAGCGGGTGGGGAGTTTCCCGAGGCTGGAATACTCATGGGATTGCTGGACAAGCTTGGACGACTGGTGCTGCGTGCGGCGCAGGAGACAAAGGTGCTGTTTCATGCCGTGCAGCAATTTATGAACAGCGTGGGCAGCGTTCAGGCGGAATATCGTCTGACGCAGGAACGGCTGCAGTCTGGCGAGTATGGATTGGTGCAGGCGGCCATTGTCGATGTGGCGCAAACCCAGAAGTTGCTGGCGGCCTGTACGAAAGAATACGGGCAGTCTGGAACGGAGAATGAACTGGATGACGGTCTGCAGGCGCGCATTGAAGACGCATTTGGCTTTGCAAGAGAATTGGAATACGCTCTGCAGGTTTGTGCGGATGTACTTCAACTACGCCTGGACCAGGAGCGGTTCGTAGGATGGATCACACTGCGCAAAGGCGCGGGCAGGGAACGCGTCTCCCTGCAACTGGCGCCGCTGTCGGTGGCAGATACGTTGGCGCGCCAACTGTTTGCCAACAAACGAACAGTCATCTTGACTTCAGCCACACTTTCTGTGGGAGGTTCCTTCGCCTTTTTTGCGGACGGCGTCGGGATGCGGACGTTTCTGGAGACTGGCGCCGCACGCGCGGAGATAGTGCCTTCACCGTTTGACTATAGCCGACAGTCACTGCTCTGCGTTCCCACGGACCTGCCGGATGTCAGAAACAGACACGCGTACACGGAAGCGGTGGGACAGGCCATCACGCGGATCGCCAGGCTGGCCGATGGCCGCACCATGGTTTTGTTCACATCCAATCAGATGCTGGCGCAGGTTTACAGACAGGAACAGGGCCGCCTGCGCGACAGCGGGATCACACTGCTCGCCCAAGGGTATCATGATCACCGCAAGACAAGACTCATCGAAGCCTTCAGACAGGAAGACAAGGCTGTGCTCTTTGGGGTCAACAGTTTCTGGGAAGGCATTGACATTCGCGGTGATGATCTCAGTTGTCTTGTCATCGTCAAACTGCCCTTTGCAGTGCCCAGTCATCCCGTCGTGGAAGCGCGCAGCGAACTGTATGAGAAGGCGGGGAAGAGACCCTTTTTTGACTACAGCGTACCGCAGGCAGTCATCCGCTTCACGCAGGGATTTGGTCGTCTCATCCGTTCCCAGTCAGACAGGGGAACGGTCTTCGTCCTGGACACGCGTATTGTCCTCAGTCATTACGGTCGACTCTTTATTCGTTCCCTGCCCGGTCCCAAGGTCTGTATTGGGTCGCTCGACGTGACTTGCGAGCAGGCGCTCGCATTCTTTTCGCCCCCCGGTAACAATCTGCAGGTAACAGGGGAGACTGAAGACGTAGCAGAACGCACTGTGCAGGCCGGGCACAGGAGGGATCAATTCGCGGCGAAAGGGAGACGATCACAACGCTGACGACCCATGCGATGGTGTTCATGGCAATGGTGATCATCACAGGAACGCTGCTTTCTTCCCGGGCGATCACCACCACCCCGCTTGAGACAGCCTCGCGGATCGTTGCGCAGGCGAAACCTTACGCTGCGCTGACCGTTCTGACGCCCTCTCAGGAAGCAGTCGTCGCCTTGCCCTACTCCTCGCTCCCCGGATTGGCGAGAGACAGCAGCGAGCCTCCTGCAAGGCGTGTGCGGGCCGCCATTGTGTACGATATTCCTACGCTCCTGACTTCGCCTGACTGGGCACGCCTGTTTCAGACAATACATAGACGGTTTCGGCCGCAAAATATCCTGCTGGCTCCGGAATCATTGGCCCCTTCGCACAGCAGTCCGCCGGAAACAGGAACCGGACAGATCTGGTTGCGGCGCGACAGGGCGGAAGTGTTGCAGGGTCTCTGCACAGTCAGCATCCATGTCCTGCCGCGCGCCGATGACAGTGCGCAACCACTTGCCATGCTGCACATTGACGCGCCGCATGTCAGCGTCGGCGTGATCTACCGTGTTCCCGCCCAGACAAATGGCGCATGGCCGCGGGAGCATGACGTGATCGTTTTGCAACTTTCAAAGCTCGCTCCCGTTGTGGACTTGCGATCGCTCACAGTGCTCGATCCAGAGGTGGCCATTGTACTTGACGATCAGGGAAAACACCCTGCCGATCCCGCCCAGGTTTCCATGATTGAACACCTGCGTGATTTGTGGGTCGATGTCTATCAGGTGTCCTCCAGCCGTCCGTTCGTCATTCTGGCGGGCAGTCATGGCCTGCTGTTGCCCATGCACAGCGCCGCATTCAGAAAATCCGCCGCTCTTCCTGACAGCTTGGCAGGGAATCGACGGTAGAAACGAGAATATGCACATGATATCTGTATTGTGGAGGCCAGGACATGCCAACCAGAGATCTGAAAATTTCTCCTTCCGTCGTCCGTCGATTACCCATCTACCTGCGTCACATACAGGTGTTGCGCGCACAGGGGGTGGACCGCGTCTCGTCGCAGGAAATGGGAGACAGGCTGGACCTGAATCCTGCACAGATTCGCAAGGACCTTGCTTCGTTTGGCGAGTTTGGCAAAAAAGGGGTCGGATACGAAGTTTCCTACCTGGAACGCAAACTGCGCCAAATTCTTAATCTGGATCGCAATATTGGCGTGGCCTTGATCGGAGCGGGTCATCTGGGAATCGCCCTGTCCAATTATGCGCGGTTTCAGAGTGAACGAATGACCATCAATGGTCTGTTTGACAGTGATCCGCAGAAAATCGGCGCGAAGATCGGGCACCTCATTGTTGAAAACGTCGCTGGACTGGAAACTGCATGTCAGACACGACACATGCAGATCGGGATTATCGCCGTTCCCGCAATCGCCGCTCAAGGCGTCTGCGACGCCCTAGTCAAGGCGCAGATTCGTGTGATTCTCAATTTTGCGCCGGCCAGTCTGCGGATCCCGAAAGGCGTTCATCTGCGCAACACGGACTTTACCACGGAATTGCAGTCGCTCGCGTTTTACCTCGCCGATGAATGAACCGGTGTGATACACTCTCTGCGAGACGGTTTCCGAAAGGATGGATTCATCATGCTTCATGCCGATTATGCCATCATTGGCGGTACGGGCGTATACGATCCGGCGCTGCTTGAGAACGCGCGTGAAGAAACAGTGCAGACGAGATACGGAACGGCCAGCTGCACCGTTGGCGAGTATCAGGGCAAACGGATCGCTTTCATGCCAAGGCACGGGAAAGATCATCATGTTCCTCCTCACCAGGTCAATTACAAAGCCAATATTCAGGCGCTGGCAGAGATGGGCGTCAAACAGGTATTCGCCACCGCCGCCGTGGGCAGCATGCGACTTGCGCTTGCTCCTGGCGCTCTGGTGGTGGTCGATCAGTTTCTGGATTTTACAAAGGGGCGCCCCTTGACTTTTTTTGAAGACGGAGAACCCGTCACTCACGTCGACATGACAGACCCCTACTGCTCACGCCTGCGCAGGCGCCTTGTCGACACCGCTTCAGAAATCGGCGTCGCTGTCGCAAACGGCGGTACATATGTCTGTACAGAAGGACCCCGTTTTGAATCGCCGGCCGAAATTCGCATGTTTGCGCAACTGGGCGGCGATGTCGTAGGAATGACTTCGATTCCGGAGACGGTGCTGGCCAAAGAGCGCGGTCTCTGTTACAGCGCGGTCGCCATGGTCACGAATTACTGTGCTGGAATGACAGGCGCGCCGCTCACTCATCAGGAAGTGCTCGCTGAGATGGCAAAAAACGTGCACCTGCTGCGCCAGTTGTTTTTTGCTGCGATCGCCGGCTTACCGCGCACTGCGGAATGCGCCTGTCACTCGGCCGCAGGCGGCTCCGTGTAGCCGGGAACATTGTCATCCGGCGCCAGACAGACGTGAATAATGGAGGCGCATAAAGTGCGACTGCTGATTAAAGATATCGCGTACATCGATGCGCTGTCAGACGCTGTAACTGAATCTGGCCATATGATCGTAAACGGGTCCCTGATTGAAGCGATCGGTTCCGGAGACGCCCTGGGTTACGGACCATTTGATGAGATCATTGAGGGAACAGACCGCCTTTTGCTCCCCGGATTCGTCAACGCCCATGGGCATGCCGCGATGTCGCTCCTGCGCGGCTATGCTGACGATATGCCGCTGAAGCAGTGGTTAAACGATCTCATCTGGCCTGCTGAAGCGCAGTTGTCCGCCGCTGATATTGGAATTGGCGCGCAACTCGCGATGCTTGAAATGATTGAAACCGGAACGACCACGTTCACTGATATGTACATGCATATGGATCAGGTGGCAGCCGCCGTGATTGCGGGGGGCATGCGCGCGGTCCTTGGCCGCGGACTGGTTGGGCTCGCTCCCAACGCGGCGGAGATGCTCACTCAGGCCGAAGCGTTTGTAAGCGAGTTTGAGGGAGCGGGCGATGGGCGAATTCGCACCAATCTTGCGCCGCACGCCCCCTACACCTGTCCGCCTGAGTACCTCAAACAGATTCTTCCACTCGCGGAACGTCTTGGCGTTCCGCTGCAGATTCACATCGCGGAGACGGCGCAAGAAGTCGCTGATTCGCGCGCGCAATATGGACTGACGCCGACTGAGCTTTTGCACCGTGAGGGACTGTTTGCATTTCCGGTCGTCGGTGCACACTGTGTACATGTGACGGAACAGGACATTGAACTGCTGGCCGAAAACAGGATCCATGTGGCACACAATCCAGGCAGCAATCTGAAACTGGGCAGCGGCGTTGCGCCGCTGGTCAAATTCCTGGAACGCGGCATCGTTGTCGGACTCGGCACCGACGGCGCCGCAAGCAACAACAAGCTTGACCTGTATGAAGAGATGCGACTCAGCGCACTGCTGCACAAAGGCGTATTGCAGAGCGCGACTGCGGTGACGGCGATTCAGGCTTTGCGGCTCGCGACCAGAGGCGGCGCAGAGACACTGTTTCTGGATCCGAAATTGGGTTCACTGCAGGCCGGCGCTCCCGCCGATTTTCAGCTTGTGGATATCAGCGGACCGCGTTACTATCCCAGGCACAGTCTGCTGGCGCACATTGTCTATAGCTCACACGCCGGAGATGTCACAGACGTGTTTGTGGCGGGGCGGCCTTTACTGCGCAAACGGCAATTTATGACGCTGGACAAAGAAAAGATTTTGGCGCAGGCGCAGTCAATCGCGAAGAAATTGCGGTAATTCGTCTTCCGCCTGATTAATGAACCTCAGTAAACGCATATCGATATAGAATGGGCGCGCAGGTGATCAGAGAACGCTCTTCTTGCGCCAGCACGAAGGCGGGAATCCGTCGCAACGCCCTCAGGTCGGCCTCATTTCGTTGTGTCCATGACTCGTCGGCCATCACGACGCCTCCTCCCGTGCTGTTAGTATCACCGCTGCAGACCGTCGACATGAGGCGAATGATATGCCAACACAGAAAGGAAACTGCGGCCATGCATCTGCTTATTACGAATGACGACGGCGTACACGCCAAAGGCATCAAAGCGCTGGTAACCCATCTGAGCAAGACATTCCAGATCACAGTGGTCGCCCCAGATCGCCAGCAAAGTGCTACCAGTCACGCGATCACGCTCCATAAACCGCTGCATGTGGACAGGGTGCAACTCGGAGACGAGACCGTTATTACAGCGTACCATGTGAATGGTACACCGGCGGACTGCGTCAAACTGGCCCTTGGAACACTGTGTGCAGAACCGCCCGATCTGGTGATCAGCGGCATCAACAGCGGCGCCAATCTCGGCCTCGACATCATCTACTCCGGTACGGCGGCGGCGGCGGCGGAAGCCGTCTTGCAAGGCTACGCCGCCATCGCGGTTTCGTTGACAGGACCGCCGTTTGACTTCTCCGCGAGCGTTCTTGTCACAGAACTCCTGATCAACACGGTGCTGCAACGCGGTCTGCTGGCAGACACCTATCTGAACGTCAATATTCCGCCCCGACCATACGAGCGGCTCGCAGGCATTGCGATCACCCGTACAGGCGTCCGCAAATACCGAAATTCTTATGAACGCCGGCTCGACCCGCTGGGCCGCAGTTATTACTGGCAGGTCGGGGATGTGTTACAGATGCATAATGAACCTGATACGGATGTGCGCGCTGTGGAAGAGGGGAAAGTCAGCGTCACGCCGGTCCATTTTGATTTTACAAATGGACCGCTCCTTGATACACTCAAGGAGTGGGAACTCACGCTGTGAGGAGACAATACTTGTTATGGATCGGGAACACATGGTCATCGCCGCGAAAGAAGTAGAAGGCTCCCCGGATTTGTACGTCTTAATCGATTTTTTAAACCGCACGCTGAAAGACAAAAACGTTATTTTTGGTCTGGCAAAAGCCGCCGAAGCGGGGAAATTCACTGTGACCATCTACAGGACCGAATGATGCATAAAAAATGGACCGTTCCGCTGCTCAGCCTCTTCGTCATCGTCCTCTGTTGCATCATACTGGCTGTTCTCTGGATCCTGCCTTATCTGACGTCGGTTGATCCCGGCGAACAGCAGGCGGCGCTGTTTGCTCTGGACCATACTCCCATGGAGCATGTTCTTCAGGTGCAGATCTATACAGGCGGACCCACAGACATGACGGTGACAGGCACAAATGCATTTGGGAAAAAGTTGTACGCCTTTGTCCGTCAGGACTCTGCAACCATCGTTTATCAGAGTCAGACTGTTTCAAAACAAAAAGCCGAAGCGGTGGTGTATGGACTGCACGCCCATATTGCCGCGATCGTCAGCGCAGTGCCTGGACTTGTAAACGGGAGCAGCATCGCCCCGGTATTCCGGCACGCCAGCGGCAATGCAGTGTGGGAGATCACAGCGCGGCTGCAGGATGGTGGATTTTTGTTCGTTTATGTTGATATGTATACTGGAAAACTGCTGGGCAGCTTCCAGACAGACAATGCGCCGACTCTGTAAAGGAAGCATTATGCGTGAATGGACGACTTTGCGGGCTGAAGCAGCCAGCAATCCATGGTATACTTTTGCTAGACCCGTATGATTGGCGAAGGCTAGGCATACGCGAAGACAGACTGACTCGGGTAGACAGAGGGCAGATCACAAAAGGGGGAGAAGTTCAGTTGTCAAGGATCCGCATTCTCCCAGCGATCACCGCTCTGATCCTGACGTTTGCCGTTTTGTTCGGAGGGCTTCAGGTATATCGAACATATGAAGTCGTGCAGCCGCTGGAGTCTCAGTTGGCAAAAATCCCCGCGGTTCAGTCGGTCCATGTTGCGACCGGCGCGCAGACGCCAACAATTACGATCACTCTCGGTAAGGTGCCCGATTTGCAGAACACCTATACCCTGATTGAAAGCGAAGTGACGAGCATTCTCGGCGGGCCAATGAACATTGTCCTGAAAGATCACCGGACACCGGCTCTGGCAGCCGCCTACGAATCCATGCAGCAGATTCTGTTTCAGGGAATCGCGCATGGCAGTTATGTGACAATGATAAGCCAACTCGAACAAGCGGCGGCCAAGGCTCACATAACGTGTCGCGTTTCGATGAACAACCAGGACATATTTATCCAAATGGCGCAGAAAGGCGCTTATCTGTACGGTATTGTTCCCTATACGATCAAGGCGTCGGGGGTGAATGGATAGTGAGAGACTGGTTGATCGGCGCCGGGGTGGCCGTGGTCGTCTTTATGGCCCTGATTGGCATTAATGTATTGCCGCTGCTGGTGTTGGCCGCACTTGGATTCGCTTTCTACACGCTGGTCGAACGAAGGCAGGTTGCGCCGACCGGTTCCAAGGAAGCGGCGGTCAGACACTCTGTTAATTTTGACCATATCGGCGGTCAAGACCATGCAAAACGCGAATTGATGGAGGCCCTCGACTTTTTGCGGTATCGGGACAAATTGCGCACTCTGGGTATTCGACCCCTGAAGGGAATCCTGCTCACAGGTCCTCCCGGTACGGGAAAAACCATGATGGCCAAGGCGGCCGCCACCTATACGGATTCTGCATTCGTGTCGGCCTCGGGCAGCGAGTTCGTCGAGATGTACGTTGGCGTGGGCGCCCAGCGTGTCCGCGACCTGTTTCGCAAGGCCCGTCTGAGCGCCCGCAAGGAAGGCCGGGACAGCGCGATCGTTTTTATCGACGAAATCGACGTTGTGGGTGGAAAGCGCGGCGCCCACAGCCATCAGGAGTACGATCAGACACTGAATCAGCTGTTGACGGAAATGGATGGCATGCAGACCACGCAGAGTCCCATGGTTCTTGTCATTGCCGCCACAAATCGCGCGGATATACTGGACAGCGCAATTTTGCGGCCGGGCCGTTTTGACCGGCAGATCAAAGTCGACTTGCCTGATAAAGAGGGCCGTCTGCACATTTTGCGGATTCAGACCAGAGACAAACCGCTCCATGAGGACGTCGATCTGGAGCATATCGCCAGAGAGACGTTTGGCTTTTCAGGCGCCCAACTGGAGAGTCTGGCAAACGAAGCGGCGATCATCGCGCTGCGTCAGGATGTGCAGCGCATCTCGCAAAGCTTTTTTCGCGACGCCGTGGACAAAGTGTTGATGGGGGAGAAGACGGGGCGCCTGCCCACCGCTCATGAGCTGTATCGCGTCGCGGTCCATGAACTGGGTCACGCAATCGCGTCAGAAATGATGCGGCCGAATTCCGTATCGCATATCACCATCGCGCCCCGTGGCAATGCGCTTGGTTTTGTACGGCAGATTCCCGAATCAGACGGCTATCTCTATACCAAAGAGCAACTGGATCAACAGATTGTTGTCGCCTTGGGCGGGGCTGTTACGGAAGAGTTGATTTTCAACAACCGCTCAACGGGCGCGCAAAACGACTTTTTACAGGCAAGCCGGATTGCCCGCACAGAAGTGATGTGCGGACTCAGCCGCATTGGCATTGTTGCCGAAGAACACCTGCCAGAAACGATTCTGGATGAGGAAGTGCGGCACATACTGGCAGAGATTGAGACCCGGGCTCACGATGTGCTGACGCCTTACGCAGGCGCGCTCAAAGCCTATGCGGATTATGTTGTGTCTCAGGAGAGCGTCGATGGAGAAGGCTTTCGGTCGTGGCTCTCGGAATGCGCAGACGTTTCGGAATCCGTTGTTCCGGAACCAGTTGCAAACTAGACACGTGAATTTGGCGTGCGTCGTCCGTAAACCGCAATTATTGCATTGCGGGTTTTTTCTTTTTACAATGATCTTGCGCCAATACAGAATCTGCGTAATACGACCCTGTCAGGGCAGGTATCTATTCAGGGATCAAAGCAGCTCGCCTGGGCGGATCATGTGCAGCGAGATTTGCGGCCGTCAGGCTGCACCTGCCCGAGCGGCAACGCAAGGCATGATCCGCCCAGGCATAGCAGAGATAACCGTATATCCAGATTACAATAGGGGGATTTGTTGTTGAAAACAGTGTCGATCAGCCACCTTGGACAGCATATCGGTGAAGAGGTTGCCGTGAACGGGTGGCTGCATGCCAAACGTTCGTCCGGTAAAATCTTGTTTTTGCAGATCCGCGACGGCAGTGGCTTTGTCCAGGCCGTGATGGTGCGGTCAGAGGTTCCAGACGGTGTGTTCGCCGAAGTCTCCGCATTGACGCAGGAGAGTTCCCTACGGATCGCGGGGATCGTCAAGACCGATGAACGCGCACATTCCGGAGTGGAAATGCAGGCAACCGCATTGGAGATTGTTCAGCTTTCGCACGACTATCCGATCACGCCCAAAGAGCACGGGGTCGATTTTTTAATGGACCATCGGCACCTGTGGATTCGGGCGCCGCGTCAACGCTCCATTTTAAAAATTCGGGCTGAAATCATTCGGGCGATTCGGTCATTTCTCGACGACCGTGAATTTACCCAGGTGGATTCTCCGATTTTGACGCCGTCCTCTTGCGAGGGAACAACCAATCTTTTCCACACCAAGTATTTTGATGAAGACGCATACTTGACGCAAAGCGGTCAACTATATATGGAAGCTGCCGCCATGGCCCTCGGCCGAGTTTACTCGTTTGGTCCGACATTCAGAGCAGAAAAATCAAAGACGCGGCGTCATTTGATCGAGTTCTGGATGATCGAGCCGGAGATGGCCTTCACAACCCATGAAGAGAGTCTGCAGATTCAGGAAGAATTGATCGCGTACGTGATCGCGCATGTCCTTGAACACTGTGCACAGGAGTTGCGCACGCTGGATCGCGATACGGAAAAACTCGCCAGGATCGCCGCTCCATTTCCGCGGATTTCCTATGATGAAGCGGTGGCCATGTTGCAGAAAAGCGGGCACGAGATCGCCTGGGGAGATGACTTCGGCGCACCGCATGAATCGGAAATCGCCGCACAGTTTGAGCAACCCGTTTTTGTGGAACGGTATCCCACTGCACTGAAAGCATTTTACATGAAACCGGATCCAGATCGCCCTGAGGTCGTCCTCTGTGCGGATCTATTGGCGCCGGAAGGGTATGGGGAAATCATCGGCGGCTCGCAGAGGATCGACAACGCCGAACTGCTGTTCCAGCGTTTCGAGGAACATCAGTTGCCTGCAGACGCGTATTCCTGGTACCTGGACCTGCGCAAATACGGTTCGGCTCCGCACTCCGGCTTTGGACTTGGACTGGAGCGAACCGTCGCCTGGATTTGTGGACTGGAACACGTGCGCGAAACAATTCCGTTTCCCCGCCTGCTCTATCGCCTATACCCGTAACACCGTGGCTACTTAGGTTTTTATTGTGACTAGGGGAACTGTGAAATTCGATCGGTCCGGCGCCCGATTGACCACCTGTACCAGGGAGTCACGGGTGCATCCAGCGAGATCATGAATATAAGCGGTTGGGAACGCTGAGCGTGCTCGGAGGTATTGATCTGGTGAGCGGACATGTTCATCATTCGATCTGCGAGCGGCATCGCAGTGCGGAATTCGTCGACTTCTTAAAGGGGTTGGATGCCTATTATCCCGCCGGTACGGAGATTGCGATCCTATTGGACAATCACTCCGCGCATCGATCAAAGGAGACCAACCGCTATTTGGAGAGCGTTGCGGGGCGGTCCAGTTTGTCTTCATCCCGAAACATGGATCTTGGCTGAATCTGATCGAATCGTTCTTTTCCAAAATGAGCCGCACGGTGTTGCGTCACATCAGAGTGACGTCAAAGGAAGAACTACGAGATCGAATTGAGCAGTATTTGACCGAACTCAATGAAGATCCGAAGCCGTTTCACTGGCGATACGGATTGCATGCCGCCAATGAGTAAACGGAACGAGTATGCAATATGTCGAATCTTGCGATGCCATGAAACTTAGGAAACGCTCTACTAGAAATGAAAAACCCGCTTGGCCGGGATCGTATGCTGTGCCGAGGCGAGTTCGGCGCAGCCGTGTTTGAGAAGCGGCGCAGCATACGATACCGCGGGCAGGGACGATCAATTACGGCTGGCAGTGGCAACCGATTTCGGCGATCAGACTTTCATGTCTGAGTTTTGCGAAGCAAAATCTCACTGCTTGCGCAGCACCAACAACCGGGAAGAAAATTCGCCTACGGCGATTTTTCGGGATAGGAGAATGGTATACTGATAGAGGAGGTGGATGGTGTGGGCAAGCGGTTACTTGATCAGGCAATCGACGCGATTGAACAAGGCTATGTTACATTTCCCTATATACTTCTAACAAAGTATCGGTCCATAGGACTCACGGATCAGGAAGCGATGGTTGTTTTCCAGGCGGCGTCATACCAGCAGATCGAACATTCGTTTCCAACGCTCGATGAACTGGTGCCGCGAATGAGCATCTCCAAAGATCAGATCGCGGCCATCCTGCAGAGTCTTCTCGGCCAGGGCCTGCTGGTACACACCGACCATAGACTGAGTCTGCGTCCGCTCTTTGAACGCATGATCGGAGTACAGTCCAATCAAAACGTTGCGCTGTCTGTATTCACACGGTTTGAAGAAGAATTCGGCCGACTGCTGTCACCCCTTGAGTATGAACAGGTGATCCACTGGATTGACGAAGACGGCTACACCGAGTGGCTCATTGTGGAGGCGCTCCGCGAATCAGTGCTGGCAGGCGTGTACAATTTCCGTTACGTCGATACAATCCTGCGGGAATGGGAACGTTCCAACATCAAAACCGAACAACAACTCACAGAGCACCGCAAGCGGCACCGTGGTACGCAGCGGGGCGACAGGACGCCCGTTTCGAGCAAGTCGGCAGCTGGCCGCCAAGGCGCGCCGCGAGTGGACAAACAGTCACCTGAGGAACGGATTGTGCCCGCTGTGCAACCTGGCAAGTATGAACGTTTTTATCAGGTGTACAAGGGTACTGCGACGCAATCTGTTTCCGACAGCGCAAAACCCTGATCTGCCAGCCGAAATGAAAAACCCGCTTGGCCGGAATCGTATGCTGCGCCGAGGCGAGTTCGGCGTAGCCGTGTTTGAGAAGCGGCGCAGCATACGATTCCGGCTGGCAGATTTTCATGTCTGAGTTTTGCGAAGCAAAATCTCACCGTTGCGCACCACCAACAACCGAGAAGAAAAATACGCCTGCGGCGATTTTTCGGGATAGTTCAGTCAAGAGGAGTTATTCAGTGAACGAGGTCAAGTCCGTCAAGTATTCACCGTATGCAATCATGAATCGGGAAGAGTGGGCCGAATTGCGTCTGTCCACGCCCTTGCCGTTATCGGAAATGGAATTGCGCCAACTTCGCGGGCTCAATGACGAGGTCTCTCTCGACGAGGTGTCGCAGATCTATCTGCCGTTGTCCCGACTGCTCAACTTATATGTCTCCGGAACGCAGAATCTGCACGAGATCACCCATACATTTTTGGGCGGTGCATCCGTCCGTATTCCTTACATCATCGGATTAGCCGGCAGTGTCGCAGTGGGGAAGAGTACAACTGCGCGGATTATTCAAGCACTGCTGGCCCGCTGGCCCAATCACCCGCGTGTTGAACTGGTAACCACGGATGGATTCCTCTTCCCCAATGAGGTGCTGGAAGCGCGCCGACTGCTGCAGCGCAAGGGATTTCCGGAGAGCTATGATGTGCGCCGCCTGATTCGCTTTCTGGCTGATTTAAAATCAGGGCGCGAAGTTGTCACGGCGCCGCAGTATTCTCACCTGCTGTACGATATTGTTCCCGACCAGGTGCAGGAAGTGCAGAATCCCGACATCGTGATCGTCGAAGGACTGAACGTCTTGCAGGCGTCGACGCGGGGAGACAGAACAGGCGCCCAGGTTGCGGTGTCGGATTTCTTTGACTTCTCCATCTATGTGGATGCGGACGCCAACCATATCGAACGATGGTACATAGATCGTTTCCATATGTTGCGACGCACCGCATTTCGCAACCCGGACTCCTACTTCAGACGATTCGCCGATCTGACGGACGATGAAGCCGAACAGACAGCGACCCAGTTGTGGCGGGACATCAACCTGGTCAACCTGAGAGACAACATATTGCCAACGCGGGAGCGAGCCCGACTGATTCTTGAGAAGGGCCGCGATCACGCAGTCCGTCGCGTGCGACTCAGGCGTCTGTAGAGTCTGCGCCAGAAGACAGATACGGACTGCAGGAGAGCGGAACTACCACCGCAGAGTGCGAGAGGGGAACAGTTGTGGAAACAGAAGACCTGGACGCTCATACGAGCATCGTGACATCGGCGCCCGAAGCGCTGCAGACTGCCCTGAATGAACTGCACAGGGCGGATGCGACCGTGCTGTGGCTGGGCGCGCTTGGACCAGGCGTCGGGCGGGTCCGAACGGACGGGGGGCAGCGGGATCTTGCAGAGCGTTTGCGACAACACCAGCCGATCTTTGTTCGCCATATCTGTCCGGCGCAACTGGCGGTTGCGCTCCACCGCCAAACGGCGGATGTCGCGCGCTTGGCAGACGCCTGCGAGCGACTCGGTGAATTCATCGATCCAGCCGTTTCTTTCTCCGTGCAGACACGTTCCCTATACGGCGCAGGCGACCCCTACACGGTGTTCGACCTGAATGACGCCCTCGCCAGGCGCGTAAGTGAAACCGGGGCGCCACTTGACGTTCGCCATCCGACGCAGGTGGTGTCTGTTGTCTGTGGCCGCGACACGGCGTTCCTCGGCGTGTCTCCTGCCGCTGCCAATCTCAGCGCCTGGTCTGGCGGTGTGCACCGCTTTGCCCGGCAGGCAGGCCAGATCAGCCGAGCGGAGTTCAAGTTGCTGGAGGCGATCGATCTATTTGCCATTTCCATTAAGCAAGGCAGCACAGCGCTCGATTTGGGAGCGGCGCCGGGCGGTTGGACGCGCGTGCTGCGCAGCTTTGGCGTGCAGATGACGGCAGTGGACCCTGCGGAACTGGCGCCGTCGCTCCAGGCAGACGAACTGGTTGTGCATCATCGCGAAACTGCGCAGTCCTATCTGCGCCATGCGGGTGAGTTCGACATGGTCGTCAATGATATGAAGATGGACGTCGGGGAGTCCGTGGCCCTGATGAATACCGCAGCCCACGCACTGCGACCTGGGGGAATCGGCGTCATCACGCTAAAACTGCCGGAACGGCGGCAGGAACGTCTGGCGACGCTCGCGCTGGATCGACTCCGGCAGGCCTATGAAATTATCGGGGCGCGGCAACTCTTTCATAATCGCAGCGAGATTACCGCAGTCCTGCGGCGGACCGTCTGACTCGCGACCAATTGCCCAGGTTCATGACTCCGGTCGCGAATCGACTCTTTTTTGGACGAGGGCTGCCAGCGATATGAAAAGCAGAGAGTAAGCAAACAGAATGACAATATCAGACCACTGCACCGCATGACCGGTCAGCAGATTCCACGCCGGTCGGGCGAAGTGATACGTGGGCATCCATCTGGCGATCTCCTGCATGGTCTGTGGCAATGCCTGCACAGGTGTCCAGAGTCCTCCCAACATGGAGAGCACGAGATATACGAGTGTTCCCAGCACTTGCGCCGCGTTGCCCGCCATGCCGATCAGCACGCCGAGCGCGGCAAAAGGCAGTGAGCCCAGCCAGAGCCAGAGCAGAATTTCCAGCCAGCGACTGGGCGTCAGACTGACTCCCTGAGAAAAATGGGCAACCATGAAGATGACCACGGTGATAAATAGTGACAGCGTGAGCTGCGTGAACGTCTTGGCCAGCGCGTATCCGACGGACGACAGCGGCGTCGTGCGCAGCAGGCGGACCCAGCCGCTCTTGCGCTCTGCGGCCAGCCGGACTCCGAATGTATTGACAGAGGAACCAACAATGCCAAACGCAGCCATGGACACCATGAAATACTCTCCCCAAAAAGTGCCGCCGATCTTCGCATCGCCGCCCTGCTGATTGATGAAGATCAGATAGAACGCGATTGGCATGCCCAGCGTCAAAAAAAAGAATCTGCGGTCGCGCCCTGTGCGCAGCAACTCCGCCTTCCACTGTGAAAACATCGCCCTCATGCGCGGTTCCCCATTTCTGTGGTCAGGCGGACAAATGCGTCTTCGAGACCCGCGCCAGTGACCTGAATGTCGCTGATATCCCACTCGCCATGGATGAGCCGCCGCAGCAGGGCGTCGGAATCCGTGGTGCGGACCGTAACTCGGCGACCCGCCGTCTGAACGCTCAACACTTCTGGCAGCGGATCGAGTTTTGCAAGATCAACTCCAGAACCTGCCACAAAGGAGATCTGGCGTCCGCCAAATTCGCTTTTAATCCGTTCCGGCGTGTCGTCCGCAACGACCTTGCCTTCGTTCATGACAATCACACGATCGGCGACCATATCCGCTTCCTGCAGGTCATGGGTGGTCAGAAGCAGTGTCTTGCCGGATGCGACGAACCCGCGCAACTCATCCCAAAATTGGCGCCGGGATGTAACATCCATGCCGACCGTTGGCTCATCAAGAAAGAGCGCCTCCGGATCTCCCGCCAGCGCCAGGGCGAACTGCAGACGTCTCATTTTCCCGCCAGACAGTCGGTTTGCCAGCGTGCGCGCATCGTCTTTCAGACCCGCTGCGGTTAACAATCGTTCAGCAGGCAGGGGAGCGGGATAAAACCCGCGAAAGAGATTGACTGTTTCAGCCACGGTCAGCCGATCCGGCACGCTGACGCTCTGCAACATGACACCCATGCGCGCATGTTGCCGCGGCGAACCGGGATCGCCGCCAAACAGCCTGACCTGGCCATGCGTGGGTCGCAGGAGACCCAGCATCATGGCGATGCTGGTGGTCTTTCCAGCGCCGTTTGGACCGAGCAGGGCAACTGCGCTGCCGCGGGCGACGGCAAGCGATACGCCGCGCACGGCCTGTTTGCCCCCAAATTCTTTGGCCGCATCGATCATCTCAACCACAGTATCCACCAGACAGCTCCTCTCAGACTCGCATCGGTTTTGCATGCACCTATTGTATCTCTGCCAAGGCGACTGAGCGTCCATCCTGAAGTGGATGTTGCGGCAGTTTGCCTCTATCCGCGGATAGATTCCCCGGGTCTAATCGACAAGGCGGTTGCGGATCGCAAAAACGACGGCCTGAGTCCGATCCTCAGCTCTCAGCTTCTGCAAAATGTTGTGCACATGGGTCTTGACAGTACCTTCGGACACAAAGAGTTGCGTTGCAATCTCTGCATTGCGTTTGCCATAAGCCATCTGCTGTAGCACATCGAGTTCGCGTTCCGTCAGCGGTTCCGGCAGCGCCCCATTCGCAGCAGACGAGGGCGCGTGCGGAGCCGCTGTTCGCTCTACTGCGGCGGGAGCCTGCTTTGCCACAGCCTGGGCCAGTATACGAGACGCCGCGCTGGTGCGGTAAATGGCTTCTCCTCGCTGCGCGGCCCGTATCGCGTCCAACAGATCATGAGTGTCGGCGTCTTTCAGAAGATACCCGACGGCGCCTGCCCGTATGCCGTCAAATACGTACTCGTCCACGTCAAATGTCGTGAGCAGCACAATATGCACGTCAGGATTGCATGTCAAAATGGCCTGAGTGGCTTCTATGCCAGTCCTTCCCGGCATGCGGATGTCCATGAGAATGACATTGGGCCGGCAGGCGGCGGCAACGGCGACTGCTTCATCGCCGTTTCCCGCTTCACCGACGACAAGCAGGTCCTCCTGCGAATTCACAATGTAACTGAGTCCCTGGCGGATCATCGCCTGGTCATCCGCCAGCATGACGCGAATCCGTTGCGAATCTTTCACCCCACAACCTCCTCAGAAAGCGGCAATTGTGCACGTACAGTAAGACCGTGGGGTTCTCCTGGACCGTATGCGAGTTCGCCGCCCATGGCCCGACAACGTTCCTGCATATGCTTGAGCCCAAACCCTGGAGTGAGTTCGGTGTCTTCCGTACAGGATCCGTTGTCAGCGATCGTGAGCGCGAGGTGTTCACGCGTCTCCGACACAGTTACGATGACGCTCGTGGCGTGAGAATGACGCAGCACGTTGGTCAGTGACTCCTGCAAGACGCGATAGAGAGTCACGCTTGCCTCTTGTGGCCACTGTGTCGCCTGTTCCGGTTCGCGAAACTCACAGGCGATCCCCGCGCTCCGCGCAACCTGATCGGCAAGACCGCGCAGTGCGGACAGACCCAGTCGAGTATCATCCTCGGCCCACTGCAAAACGGCGTGGCGAACGTCTGTCACTGCCTGTCTGGCGACCGCCAGCATCTCGGGAAGACGGGCGGCGGCCACGTCCGGATTGTCCGGCAACATGAGAGTAAGCGCCTGCAACTGCACGATCAGCGATGTCAGGTGGTGGCCAACGCCGTCGTGGATGTCGCGGGCAATATGCGCCCGCTCCGCCAGCGCCGTCGATTGCATCGCCAGTACCGTGGTCTGCAGCAATTCCTCGTGTGTCTGCTGAAGTTCGGCATGGGCAGCCTGCAGTTCCTGAAGACGCACCTTGTCGAGGATCGTGGCCTCTCTGCGCATCCGCGCTCCGCGCACGCCGAAAAAAATACCCGCACTGGGAAGTGCGTATCCCCACAATATCGGAGTTAACCCGTGGGCAACGAACAGAGCAGCGACAAAAAATACGCCCGTGATGATTCCGGAACGGCGCAGCGGCATTCGCGTTCCAGCCAGAAACCCCGAAAAAGGGAGGAGCAGTGCAACAGACTCGGACGGCATGCTAAATACTTTGATGGCCACAACAACACCTGCAGCGCCCGCCAGAGAAGCCGCGACAATAAATTGCTGGCGGGGCCAGTACGGGGGCATCCACACCAACGCTACGTAGACGGCGATATACAGCCAGCTCAGTGGTTGCGGATTATTGGCTGATCCATACACCAGCAGGAAGATTGTCCACAACACGCGCGATTTTAGTCTGCGTCCGTCATTCATATCCGTTTCGATCATCATATGAATTCCTCATTCGTTTCTATGAGTCAGCAGAGGCACTGCGGTGAGTAATTTGTTGTTGCAATTTCTCTGAATTCACTGTACCATGCCGGTCAAATGATTCACCACTAAGATCTGTAAGCAAGCCCGCTGCGTAAGATGAACGATTCGGCGTATGAAAGCTTTCACCTGGCGATCGAAAATTGAAAGGACTGCTTGCGGTCAAGCTGTGAGGCGGTAGCCAGAAATGCGCCGGTGCGAAGTGTCCACGAAATGAGCCGCGCAAAGCAGGTCTGTACGCTACAATGGGTGTGACGTATAATGGGGGAGAAGGCAGGGAAACCATGAATATAGCTCATGACAGTTTGGATACGATCTCAAAGCACGTCGTGGCGGCATGTAGGGGCAATGCGTTGCAGGCGCTTGGCATCCAGGGCACGGACGTGGTGAACCTCTGGCCGACGGAAGTGGCGGTGCTGGAGATTCGAAAGGATCTGCTTGATCTGGTGTTCGAGCAGTCCGATGGAACGCTGTTGCACCTGGAGTTCCAGTCCACCAAGGAGCGCACACTCCATCGATTTGCCCTGTACGACATCCATCTGCATCAGTTGGCCGAAAGGACCATCCGCACAGTGGTGCTCTACGCAAACGATGTGCGAAGCGCGCCCGACAGGCTCGATATTGGCAGCGCGTCCTACCGTGTGGAGAACGTCTATTTGGCGGAGCGAGACGGAAACGCGGTGTTGGATCGCGTGGAGGCGCATCTGGACGAGAGTTGCTGGGAAGTGGAGGATCGAATCGAGCTTTCGTTCGCGATGCACATGAGACACAAAGGGCGAAGCCGGAGGAACGCGATCGATCGCTGCATGACGATCATAGAACGGATTACGGATCGGGATGAGCAGTCGCTGACGGCGGCGTGGTTTTTGAGCACGAGCGCACGGTATCTGACCCCCGATGAAAAAGAACGACTGAAAGTGAGGCTGAAAAACATGGTCGACTTGGTAAAGGAAATCGCAGAGGAAGAGTATGCGAAAGGCGAAGAAAAGGGCATCGAGAAGGGGATCGAGAAAGGCCGTGAGGAAGCCCGCATTGAAGTGGCAAGAACGATGCTTGCGAAGGGTCTGGACGTTGCGTTGGTGTCTGAAGTGACGGGTCTGTCGCTAGAGGACATCCAGCGTCTTCGCTCTCACTAGAGTCAGCGATGCCATAATCACACACCCGGCCAGAGTGGTGCGGGTTTTTTGTCGCCAAAAAATTCAAAGTTCAGCCTCAAGACGGACCCTTTTCGCTTTGTTGCATGTTATATTTTGCTAGGGAAATCCACCGCAGCGCGGGCATCACTGAGGAGGCTGTGCACTTGAACGAAACACAGATAGATTCACCCAAGGCACCGAGTCTATTTCGCAACCGCACTTATATGACTGTGTTTGTGGGGCAGATGTTGTCAAGCGTTGGCTCCACAGTCTATTCTTTCGCACTGCTGTGGGATATGAAAATTACAACCAACAGCACTTTTTTGATGGCGTTGGTGGGGCTCGGCTGGATGCTGCCGCAAGTCGTGTGCGGCCCATTTGCAGGCGTTCTGGTGGACCGATGGAATAAACGCTGGACGATGTTCTGGTCGGACGCCATTCGGCTTGGCATCACAAGTCTTGTAACGCTGCTCGCTTTTGCGCATGCTCTGCACCCGGTGGAGATGATCGCGTCCGCATTTGTCCTGAACAGCGTTGGCTCGTTGTTCGGTCCGGCTTCCGGCGCCCTTACGCCGCTCATTGTAGGCCGCGACCAGTTGGCTGCGGCCAATGGACTTGAACAATCCGCAGGCCCGCTGTCCAATATCCTGGGGCCCGCGATCAGCGCCGCCCTCATCGCCTGGCAAGGCGTACCCATGGCCTACGCGATTAACGCCCTGGGCTTTCTCATCTCCGTTGCCACCTTGTTTGCCATTCGCGTTGGAGAACCGGAACGCGTAAAAAAACCGTTTGGCGCCAAACACTTCTTCGCCGAGATGGGCGAAGGTCTAAAAACGATCAGAACAATCCGCCTGCTTGTGGTGATTCTTCCAGCTGCCTTTGTAATCAATTTTCTGTTTGCTCCGTTTGATCTCTATATGGTGCAGTTTGTCACCGAGGCGCTCCATCGCACTCAGGTCGCATTGGGAGAACTGAATTCTTTCTTTGCAGCGGGTATGATCGTGGGCGCACTTACCGTAGGGCTGATCAGCAAAATCCTGCGCTCTGGTTATTTGATGACCGGCGGTATTCTCCTGACCAATATCGCAATCATGGCGATGGCGCTGAGTTCCTGGTTGCCGGCGGTCCTGGGATTCGCGTTTCTCGCAGGCGTGTGCCTGCCGTGGGTCAACATTCCCATTATGACCATGGTGCAAAGAATGGTTCCGCAAGAGCTTCTGGGCCGTGTCTTTTCACTGATCGGCTCACTGTTTGGCGCCGCGATTCCGCTTGGCATGCTGTATGGAGGATTTGCCGCATACGCGTTTCCAATACGGGACCTGCTGCTGGCCAACAGCGGCGTCAACGGTGTGTTGGCGATCGTGATGATTTGCATTCCAACCGTCCGCCATGCCGATCTCGGCAAAAATTCCGCCGTTCCCGAGCTGGCTCCGTCTAGCTAAGAATACGAAACCCAGGAGGACACGTTGACAGAATCGAGCAGCCATTTTTGCAGCCATTATTCTCGTGCGTTGACAGGTTGTTCGACGGGTTCTATAATGATGATAGAAAGCTGATAAAGGCAAACTTAGGGAAACCTAAGGACGCAAAGCCATGGATCTACAGCTGAAAGGCCATGATCGCCAGGCTGCCGAAGCGGATAGACTTCGGCGAATACCCCATGAGGCGGTGATTCGCTGTGTTACAAGGAACAGATAGTACTGAGCAATGGGTCAAGGATCCGTTTTCTATAGATTCAAAAAATTTTAGTACAGGTTTTGCTGCGGAACCGGGTGCGCATGAATGGAATCAGAGTCGCGCTGAGCGATTCGGTTCTGTGTATAAGAAATCGTCAGAACGTACGATTGTATTTTATTTGTAGCTGAAAAGATGTTCCCCTAAGCGAAGGTGCGCTCAGGGGGTTCTTTGCGTACAAGAGGTTGGGGGATGAGACGGGTGTCCACCGAGATGGCTATCCATGCGATTGAAGACGAGAGAAAGAGACTGGCGCGGGACATTCACGATGGTCCCGCGCAACTGCTGACGAATTTGACGATGCGCCTCGAAGTCGTCAAGGAAATGGCGAAACGGGATCCGCTTACGGTATTGCCTGAAATTCAAAAGGTCCAGGAACTGATGCGCGGTTCGGTGAGCGATCTGCGCCGCATGATTTATGACCTTCGTCCCGTCGACATTGCGGAGAAAGGTCTTTCGGGCGCACTGCTGGATTACGCAGAACGCTGTCACTACCTGCTCCGGATTCCGGTTGTCGCAGCGGTCGACGCGACCTGCGATGTTCTTGCGGAGCCATACGCGGTTGCAGTGTTTCGCGTCGTGCAGGAGTGTATTACGAACAGCCTGCGACACGCGCGTGCGCAGCGGGTGGATGTCTCCGTGACCGTGGCGGAGGGAGTGCTGAGAGCCGTCGTCCGCGACGACGGCTCTGGTTTTCCTTATGGAGATACGAGTCAGCACAAGGGATTCGGGCTGCTCGGTATCGAGGAGCGCGCTCGGCTGATTGGCGGCGAGGTGCGGGTACAGTCGCAATTGGGTCAAGGCACTGTAGTGGAGTTGACACTTGGCATTGCCACGTATAGCGCAGAGTGAGGGGATTGCGGTGCCGTCGGCCATTCTGATCGGCAAAGAACTGTTGGCGCGGGGATTGCCGCATGCGGCTATCGAGTATCTGGAGGACACGCAGAGCGCCGAACGGGATCCGGAAACGTCCGCGCTGCTGGCCAATGCCCTGGGTTGGTGTTTCACGGATCTCGGGGATCCGGAAAGAGCAGCGGGCTCGTTCACTCGTTCTATGGAAATTGCGCAGTGCTGGCGCTTGCCTGACATATTCACCATTCGACCGCAGATCAACCTGGCATTGACTGAACTCAGGCGCGGGAATCCGTTACGCGCCTATGAGGAAGCGAGTATGCTGCTAAAAGACGCGACAGAGCAGCCGGAGGAGACGCAGGGACTCATCTACGTCAATCTGGCGGCGATCTGCGTAGCCTTGGAACGTTACGACGAAGCGGAGATTTTCGCGAGCAGCGGCGTGGCTATTTTGGATGACGGCGCCGGCAGTTTTGCGTTTGGGGCTTATGTGAATCTGGGCGTCGCGCTGCTTGCGCTCGGGGATCTCGCGGCCGCGCGGCAGGCGTTTGAAGTCGCCTTGGAGCGATCGGGCGGGCAAGCGTTTCACGCTGCGCTCGAACTGTTGCGGCTGCATCTGCTCAGTGGCGAGGAGGAACTCGGCGCGAAGTTGCTGCGCTGTGCGTTTGATGGAGTATGGGGACAGTTAATCGAATTTTCGCGCGACGATCTTGGCCGCATCTGCGAAGTCCTCGGGTATGGGGCCGCGATAGCGGGCGACTCGTTGCTTGCGGACCATTTGCTTGAAAAAGCGGAACTGTACTTTGGGCGAGTTGGCTGTTGGCGCGAGTATCGGGCGCTTGGCCGCGAACGCGAGCGGCGGCAACAATCGCTGCTGGGCGTGCTGGCGACTGCAGCGCGGTCGGAATGGTCTGACGCGTTGCCGCTGGCGCGCATGTTGCACGCTTTTCTGGGAGTGCTTGACACACTGGAGCAAGTTGCTCCAGCCTATTTTGCCAAGGCGCAACAGGTCGCCAGAACGGCGGTGCAAATCGGAGACGCGCTCGGATTCTCGGCGGACTCGCTGCAAGCAGTGTACATCGCTGCGCAATTGCTGGGATGGCGGGTGGACGCGAACGTTCGCACAGACGAACGTGAGGCGCTGATCGAAGCGTATGGCCAGATCGGGCCCGGCTGGTTGCAGACACATGGGTTCCCGGATACAGTGCTCGCACTGGCCGCATACGGGGAAGCACTTGATCAAGACGCACTGCTGCGCAACCTCTCAGCGCGGGCAGCACAGACAGCGCAGACGGAGCCTGCGCTTGAGACGGCGGCGGTATGGGCTGTGGTTCGGACTGCCGAGCGTTATGTTCAGCACGTACAGACTTGTAAGCGCCACTCGTCCGCGATGCGCAGGCTGGATCGAGACCCGGACGCGTGGAAATCGGCTGTTCGCGCCTTGCGGGCGCTGGAGCGAACAGCCGTCGCAGCGAAAGGGGAACGCAACGGTCGCAAAGAGCGAACGCCTGTGTCTTGTACGTGAGGGTTTCGGTTGTCGGGAAGGCGCGACAGACGGAAGGGAGGGGTGCGCGTTGGCCACACTGACGCGGCTGTTGCTCGCTGATGATCAGTCCTTATTTTTGAGTGGCCTCGAGGCGCTGCTGGCGATGACAGGCGAATTTGTGGTGGTCGCGACGGCGCACACCGGCGACGAAGTGCTGTCAGCCCTTCAGGAACAGCCCGCTGACGTACTGCTTTTGGACATTGGCATGCCGGAGCGGTCAGGGATCGAAACGGTCAGGCAGCTTCGCGACATGGGTGTGACAACTCCCGTGCTGATCATCAGCAACTACGATGGCAAGGACTACGTCTTGCAGGCAATTTCTGCGGGGGTGCAGGGATATGTTCTAAAAGACGCCGCGATCGACACGGTGCGCGCCGCTGTGCGCTCCGTTGCGGCAGGGCAGCGGTATGTCGATCCACGACTGGTGGGATATATGATGGACGCTCTCTTTGCAAAAGCGGGCGAGGCGCAACGCTTGGAAAGCTTGGAACGTTTGCGGGCAGACGCAGAGCAAGCAGACGCCGTGTCTGCCGGGAACGGCGTCTTTGCGAAACGGGTTGCGCTGACCCAGGCGCTCACCGCGAGGGAACGCGAGGTGCTCCGGTTGATGACGCAGGGGTGCAACAACAGCGAGATAGCCAAGACTCTTTTTATCAGCCCGAAAACGGCTCGCAATCACACGACGAACATCTTGCAGAAACTTGGGGCGCCAGATCGAACGAAAGCTGTGGTCATCGCCCTGGCGGAACGATAGGACTATTGTCCTACGCGCAAACAACGAAAATAGGATTCGCGCCCCTGTCTATAGCGGGGTCTTTTTTTTATGCTTGAATCACAACAGCAGGAAGATAGCTTGCAAAACACGATACCTTCAAAGGGGCGATCAAGGATGAACGGAATCAAACAGAAGCTGGCGGGGATTTATCACTCAGTGGCTGTAAAGACAGGCGAAATGGTCGTACGCCTGCGGCATGAAGAAGAAGGCCAAGGGCTCGTCGAGTACGGTCTGATCATCGCGTTGGTGGCGATTGTAGTAGTTGCTGCGCTCATGTTGTTGGGAAAACAAATCGTGTCTGTTTTTACATCTATTACAGGCAACTTGTAGAATTGCATGTGTCGTTTAGGAAACATTTCGTCGATATCGCACAGGCAACGCAACAGGTAGGCAAAAGGGGCGCAATGGCGTATAGACGCGCTGTTGCGCCCCCGGCTTACGCAGGAGGTGAGAAGACGATGTCTGCAAGCGTGCTGGTGGCGTTGGCGTTCTCTGCGGGTGCGGTTGTCACCGATCTGTTGTGGCGGCGGATTCCAAACCGCTTGACGCTGCTTGCGGCCATCTGTGGTTTGGCGGTGCACGGCGTGGTTCACGGATATCTGTTGGACAGCCTCGTCGGTGCCGCGTTCGGATTCGTTATTTTGCTTGGTCCCTATCTGCTGTGGGGGATCGGCGGCGGCGATGTAAAACTCCTGACTGTGGTCGGATTCGCGCTCGGGGTTGAACGGGTGCTGGCGGCCAGCCTGATAATGGCGCTTTCAGGCGGGATACTCGCCATTCTCGTGAAATGGAATGTATTTGGACTGCGGAGTTTGATTGGTCAGCCATGGAAACCGACCGAGTCGGGCGGCGGTCGCGAGGGATTCGCAAAGGTCATAGGTGAACCCGTGTCGATTCCATACGGAGTCGCGATCTTTCTGGGCGTGCTCGCCGTGGCGCTTTCAGGAGGAGGGATGAGCCCGTGATCGGTGCTCGCTTCGCTCTTGCGATCAAGAAACTAGGAAAAGATGAGAGCGGCCAATCGCTGGTGGAGTTCGCGCTGGTGTTGCCCGTACTCTTGCTGATACTGATTGGAATTATAGATTTCGGGAAAATTTTCTCAACGGAACTCGTCATCGAAGGGGCGGCGCTCGATGCTGCGCGCTATGCGAGCGTCGGCGCGACGGATGCGCAGGTGAATCAGGTGATTCAACAGGACTGTGCGACATTGCAGATCTCGCAACTGACGGTGACCATCGCTCCGACTCAGAGCAATCGCGTCTCGGGACAACCCGTGGTGGTGACGATCTCCTATCCGGTGAACCTCGATTTGCCTCTGACCGCATTCTTGCCGAACCCGCTGATCGTCCATGCGGCGACGGCCATGAGAGTGGAGTGATCGCATGAAACGACTGCAGGACGAATCCGGAAACGTCGCCGTGCTGGTTGCGCTGATGATGGTGATCTTACTCGGCTCCACAGCGCTTGTCACGGATGTCGGCGTCGAATTCGCAGCCAAACAAAAGCTGTGGAACGCACTGGACGCGGGCGCTTTGTCAGGAGTTGAGGAGATTTTTAACGGCGCTGCTGCGGCGCGTTCGACAGCGGTTCAGTATGTTCAGAAAAACGGGGGAAGCGTCAGCAGCATAAACGTCAACACGGCAACCGAAACGATCACGCTCGACGGACAGCAAAACGTGCCGCTCTATTTTGCCAGGGTGCTCGGATATCAGTCTGCCAATATATCGCTTCAAGTGCAGGCGCAAGCAGGAACGCTGGTCTCCGGAACGGGGATCGCACCCATTGCCGTCGCCGAACAAAACTTTGCGTACGGACAGACGTATACGCTGTCGATCGGAGCTGGGCAGAGTGGATCGAGTGAAAACGAAAGCGACGGAAGCGACGGAAGTTCGAAGGATTCGTCTTCTGGCGGGGATGGGTCGTCCGACAATCAGGCGTACGGCAGTGGCAATTACGGTTATCTCGCTTTAGGCGCCGCCGGGGCGCAGCAATTTTCGCAGAATCTCATGTATGGGTACAATGGGATGCTGTCCGTCGGCGAACAGGTGCAAACGGAACCGGGAGACATGTCTGGCCCCGTATCGCAGGCGATTTCCTACCGGTTGCAGCAGGGTCAAGGCTGGACTTTTGCGACAGCTGCAAATGGTTGCCCGCGAGTGCTCCTGTTGCCCGTTGTGAACACGCTGAACGTAAATGGAAAGTCCAGTATCACCATAGTCGGATTCGCCGCCTTCTATCTGGATGGGTTGCAGGGGAGCGGAGGTCACCAACAGATTGTCGGCCGGTTTCTGCAAATGGTTGTTCCCGGCACCATCGGTCAAGGAACGAACTTTGGGCTGTATGGTGGCCGCTTAATCGGATGAGAACGGTCTTCTTGAGTCACAAAGGAGTGGAACAACGTGCAGAAACGAAGGACATCCGCGATCCTCATCGCAGTGGCGCTCGCACTCGCGACCCTGACGGCTGTCGTTGTCAATGCTGAAGTACATGCCGAAATGGTGCGCTTGCAAAATGCAAATCGCCTTGAACCCGTGGTCCTGGTGACTCAGCGCATCGCGGCTCACAAGCGTATCGCCCCAGGAATGGTGACAATTCGCGAGGTTCCCGCAGGGGGCAGAGCGCAGACCGCCGTCACAAATTTGAATGGCGCAGTCGGATTTATTTCCAAAACTACCCTGTATCCTGGTGAACAACTGCTTACGCCAATGATAACAACCGCCATGGCTTCCCCCAGTCTCGCGAATCGAGTGCCTGCGGGCATGGTGGCCATGAGCATTCTCTATAATCCGGTGACGCAGGCGGCGGGAGCCATCGAAGTTGGGGACCGGGTGGCCGTCATCGCGGTGCTTGGAAAGAGTTATACGGCAAGTCAGTACGATGCGGCTAAAATCATCGCCGCCAATGTGCAAGTGTTGGCAGTGCCTGCCGCAACGGCGAACGGGAGCGGGGGGAGCGGACTTACTGCGACGAATGGAAACTCGCGCGCCGAAGCCGTCACCTTGGCCGTTACGCCACAGCAGTCCAGCGCGATCGCATTTGTCACGACCTATGGGTCGCTCAATTTGGTGTTACAGCCTTCCGGACAAGGCAGTCTCGCAACAACAGGCACGCTCGTGACCGACGCAACCGTTTTGAGGAGGTGAGCCGTGTGAAACAGTCCATTCGCGTGTTGTTAGTGGATGACGCCAAGGAGATTCGCGACACGGAGAGAATGATGCTCGGGTTCTCTCCGGACGTCGAGATCGTGGCCGAAGCCGAAAATGGCATGGAGGCCGTCGAGTTGGCCAAGGCCTTCAAACCGGACATTGTGCTGATGGACATCAACATGCCGATCATGGACGGGATCGAAGCCACTCGCCGAATTGCCGATGAATTGCCGGATGTGACCGTGGTGATCGTATCGGTGCAGGAGGAGTTCGAATCACTGAAGAAGGCGATCCAGGCAGGAGCGCGTGAATATCTGCTCAAGCCGTTCAGCGCAGACAGTATGCTTGCCGCGATCCGCGGGGTGTATGCGCGCGCGGAAAAGCAACAGCGGGTGACCACCACTGCGCTCTTGACCGATCGCTTTCACAGTAAGTCTTACATCCACATTCTCTTCAGCGCGAAAGGCGGCGTTGGCAAGACGACTGTCGCAGTGAACTATGCGCTGGCCTTGGCGCGGCGAGGAAAACGCGTCGCTTTGGTCGACTTTGATTTGAGTTTTGGCGATGTCGGCTTGCTGCTGGGGGTGCAAGAAGACAAACGAACGTGTTATTCGCTGCTCCTGGAAGGGGAAGCGTTCGCCGACGCGTTGCCGAGTTACCTCATCAACCACAATTCGGGTCTCCAGATTTTGCTTGCTCCGGCTCAGATCGAACAGGCGGAGTACATTACGCCCGTTTTTGTACAGGGCGTGTTGCGGTCTTTGCGCAAACAGTTTGACTACATTGTGGTTGACACCGGGCAGGTCCTGACGGATGTTTTTTTCGCGGCGCTGGAACTCGCGGATGAGGCGTATTTACTGAGCAGCGCCGATTTGCCTTGCGTAAAAAACAACCGGCGTCTGTTCGAGGTTTTGAAGACGCTCGGATACTCTATGGACAGTGTAAAAAACGTCTATGTGCGCCGCGGGGTGCTTCCGGAAAGATCCGCCTGCGATGTCCTGGAAATGGAGATCTATTCGACCATCGCCTATGACCCGCAGGCTGCAGGTGAAGCGGCTGATCTTGGAGTGCCTCTCCTGACTGGTCCGAAAAGGACCAAAACGGCGCGCGACATCGATCATCTGGCGACGAAGACATTGGCCCAGGAACGGCGGGGCAACATGGGTACATCCCGCGTTGGCATTCTCCGGCGGGCTCTGGGAAAAGTGAGGTGATCCGGCGTGTCGTTGCTTGAGCGTATGGAGAAAAAGCGTCAGTTAAGTGGACTGGCCACAGAACAGAGCCCGTCTTACGGAGCGAGGACAAGCTCGGAGAGCGATGCGACGGGAGGCGCCCGACTGGGGAAGGAGGGGAAGGAGGAAGTTTTCGCACAACTGAAGAGCAAGATTCACGTGCGCCTGGTAGACGATCTGGTGCAGGCGGACGCCGACGACGAGGCCAGTCTGCTCGATCTGCTGAACAGTTTCTTGCTCGATGAGAGCGTGGTTTTGACCAAAGCGGAACAGGAACGGCTGTTCCTGGAATTGACGGCGGAAATCCGCGGATATGGTCCAATCGACGGCTTGCTTCACGATGACACGGTGTCCGAAATCATGGTGGTGGCGCATGATCAGGTGTACGTGGAACGCGCTGGCAAACTCCAGGAGACATCGGTGCAGTTCAAGAATGACGACCATGTGCTGCGAGTGATCGAGAAAATTGTGGCGCCTCTCGGGCGCCGCATTGACGACGCCACTCCTTACGTCGATGCGCGCCTGCCGGACGGATCGCGCGTACACGCAATCATCCCGCCTCTGGCCCTTAAAGGTCCGTGTCTGACCATCCGCAAATTTTCAGCCAAACCGTTTACAATCAACGATTTGATCGGGTTTGGAACGCTGACGCCGCCGATGGCGCGGTTTCTGGAGACGGCGATCGCCGCCCGCCTGAACGTCGTCGTCTCAGGGGGAACGGGCTCAGGGAAGACAACAACGCTCAATGTCCTGTCAAATTTCATTGGCGACGGCGAACGGATCGTGACGATCGAGGACGCGGCGGAACTGAAGTTGCAGCAGCGTCACCTCGTAACGCTTGAGACGCGGCCGCCAAACGTGGAGGGCAAGGGCGCAGTGACCATTCGCGATCTCGTCAAAAACGCGCTGCGGATGAGGCCGGATCGCATCGTCGTAGGCGAAGTTCGCGGCGCCGAGGCGCTCGATATGTTGCAGGCGATGAACACGGGGCATGACGGCTCGCTGACGACCGGGCACGCCAATTCGCCGCGGGATATCCTGCGCCGTCTGGAAACCATGGTGATGATGGCTGGTATGGATCTGCCGATGCGCGCCATTCGTGAACAGATCGCTTCCGCAGTTGACTTGATCGTTCAACAGTCGCGCCTGGCCGACGGCACGCGGCGAATCACTCACGTTACGGAAGTATTGGGCATGGAAGGCGAACAGATTGTTCTTCAGGATATTTTCGAATTTGACCAAACGGGCCGATCCAATGACGGCAAAGTACTCGGGCGTCAACGGCCCACCGGAACGGTTCCTTCCTGCATGGATCGACTGAAGGCTGCAGGACTCGCCGTGAATCTGGACTGGTTTGTGGATGCTGGACCGATTGCAGCGCGGTAGCTCTATTTGAGGGGGTGAATGACATGGCGGCGTTTCTGTCATTTATAAGCAGCTTCCTGATTATTTGGGCAGGACTCAGTTTGCTTTTGTGGCGCAAACGGCGACTGGAAGACCGCGTATCCGCGCTTGCAAGGGCGGTGACGGTAGCGGCGGCCTCACAGGACGCTCCCGGCGGCGATCCGGCGAATGGACAGAGCGCGCAGGCGCGGTTTCAAAAACAACGGGTGACGGTATTCAGAAACATGGCGGCGCGCGTTAACCGCCATGTAGAGAGTGCGGGCATCACGTTGACGCCCGCTCATTGGCGGCTGCTCGGGATCACCTTCGCCAGTTTGCCCCTGTTGGTGGGACTGCTGGCCAGGAATGCAGTTCTCGCCGTCATCATGGCGGGCGTACTGCTCGGATTGGCGACGATTCTGGTGGCGCAAAAGCGTTCTGCCCTGCGCCGGGAGCTGGAAAACAGCCTGGGCGACATCGTCACGGTGGCTGCGGGAGCCCTGCGGGCGGGTTACTCCTTTCTCCAGGCGATCGATATTCTTGCGAGTGAAACGAAGGGGCGCATGGGGGATGAATTTAAACGCATTCTACGCGAACTGAGTCTGGGTGTGGGCGTTGAGGAAGCGCTCACTCATGCGGCTCTGCGCGTGGCGTCGACAGACTTTGACCTGATCGTCGCCGCAGTGCTCGTGCAGAGGCAAGTTGGGGGCAATCTGGCAGAGGTGCTCGATATCACAGGCGAGACGATTCGGGAGCGGATCCGGATCAAAGGGGAGGTGCGTACGCTGACCGCACAGGGACGGATGTCTCTGTGGATTTTTACGCTGCTGACGCCGGGAATCGCGGCGGCGTTATTTCTGATGAATCCAGGTTATATCTCGACTCTCTGGCAGAGTTCCACAGGCATTGCGATGGTCGTCGGCGCCATCATTGGACAGTTGCTCGGAACGTTCGTGATTCGCAACATCGTGCGGATCGAGGTTTGACGTCAGCGTGACAGCGACAGCCGCGCAATTCGTCAAGGAGGCGAAACGATGATTTTCCTGCTAAGTTTCTCATCGGCGTTCAGTTTTTTTGTAGGATGGCTATGGTGGAGGTGGCGGCGAGAGTTGACCGTCGCGCAACGCGTCGATCAAATCATCGGAAAATCCGATCATGATACAAGGCAAATTGTGCACGATTTAGGCACGGCGATTGTGAAACGGTTGGTCGGTTGGATTGAACGTGTGACGCCTGCAGACTACTTTAGGAGAGTGGAAGCGGAGGTCAGGCGTGCAGGAATCCGCGGTCCAAAAGCCGTTCGTTACTGGTTGCTGATACGCGCGGGCGCGCTGCTCTGCGGCTTCGTCATCGGCGTGCTTGTCTGGGGACTGAGTGGATCCACCAGCGGTTTTCTGGTCGCGATGACTCTTTTGATCGCGGGTGTCCTTGGACCACGCCTCTACTTGACGCGCACGGTCAAAAAGCAACAGTCGCTTGCCCGTCGAGCCTTGCCAAACCTGTTGGACATGTTGACGATCAGCGTGGAGGCGGGATTGGGATTCGACCAGGCATTGGCCCGTACCGTGAGAAACATGAATGGCCTGTTAGGCCTGGAACTGCGTCAGGCGCTCGCCGAGATGAGTCTCGGCAAGACGCGCCGGGAAGCGTTGCGAGACGCGGCGGTTCGCATGAATTTGGACGAATTCGGGAGTTTCGTTGGCGCCATCGTCCAGGCGGATCGCCTGGGAATGGGCGTTGCGACGGTATTGCGGGTGCAGTCGGGCGAGGTGCGCGGGGAACTTCGCCAGCGTGCGGAGGAGCAGGCGATGAAGGCTCCGATTAAAATCCTGTTTCCGCTCGTATTTTTCATATTTCCAGGGTTGTTTATGATCATCTTGGGGCCTGCAGTCTTACACATCATGCATGTTCTCGGATAAGGGAGGCGGCGCCGCTTGGGCAGACAGCAGCTTTACTTAGAAGCTCCAGGAAGCGACGATCGGGTGATCGTTTTGCGATTGGCGATAGCAGACTCGTTTTTTTTGCGTCTGCGCGGTCTGCTTGGGAAAAATGCGCTCGCGAGCGATGAAGGGTTGTGGTTGGACGCCTGTCATTCGATACATACGTTTTTTATGAAGTTTGAGATTGATGTGGTTTTTATCGACGCGGCCGGTTGTGTGGTGGCCATCTATCCGCAGGTTGCGCCCGGAAAGATCGTTGCTGCGAAACAGGCCGTTCACACGCTCGAATTGCCTTCGGGAGCCTGCGAACGCTTGGGACTGAAAACAGGGCAACGTGTGAACCGCGCGTCCTGTCAAAGTTGAGTGCAGTTGCGGCGGGAACATCCGAATGAGGAGGAATGAGGCGAGCCTGATCATAGCGGGTTTAATTATGCTATAATAAAATTATCTATCAATTTCATAATGGGCAAACGCATCGAAAGGTGCGGACGCAAAGCCACGGGTCTAATGACGCATGTCGATGATCGCCGGGTTGCAGACAGGATTGCAACGGGTTTTGGGTCGACGAAATCCGTTTTTTGTCGTCTAATTTACATTTACAGCGGAACGCGGCGTAGCAATCCAGTACAGGCATCCGCGTCAGAATATAAACAAAACGGATCGGAGATAATTCCTTGGCGAAGTTACTGATAGTTGACGATTCTTACTTTATGCGCACAATATTGAAACAGATGTTATTTGAGGCTGGGTTCCCCGACACGTACGAAGCAACGAACGGCGCCGAGGCAGTGGAGAAGTATGCGGTCATCAAACCCGACTTGGTTACCATGGACATCACCATGCCTGTCATGGATGGATTGCAGGCGGTGAAGGCCATTATTGCCAGCCACGCAAAAGCGAAAATTATCATGGCCACAGCGATGGGTCAGCAGTCCATTCTGGCGGAGGCATTGCGAAACGGCGCCATAGGATTTGTCATCAAACCGCTGCAACTGGCGAAAGTGCAGTCGGAAGTCCAATATGCGCTTCGGCGGTGATCGTTCGGGGGTGGGGGAAAGGGGCCTCACGTAGAAAAATCGTTGAGCAGTTACAATTATCCGATCATGCGCGTGGAACATAAGCACAGACAGGATCACTGGCAAGCAGATCGCCCGTGACTGCATAGGCCCGAGCACGAGAACCGCCGCACTTCCCGCGAAATTCACACAGCCCGCATTTGCCAGCGCGCAGATCACGGTTACGCAGAGATTGGAGAATGGAACTGTCAGAATAAATGGTTGCGAGCGGCGTTTGCAGAACGTGGCCGACCTTGACAGGTAAAAAACCGTTTGGGTACACTTCTCCAGTATGGGATATAAAGATGAATCCATCACCGTCACTGGCGGGACTATTTGGGCGAAGTAGGTTCAGGGGCGGTTGTTTGCCGAGCGATCGATCATAGACATCAGTATCCGTCCGCGAGAGTTGGTACTGTTCCTGGACCCGACGGTAAAAGGGCGCTTCCGTCGTATTGATCATAAACGGTCTTACGAGAGACTGTTGATACAACCAACGTAAAATCTGTTCGTTATCCTCGGAACTGACCATATTGACCGCCTGTGCGTCTCCTGTTGGAACAAGGAAGAACAGACTCCATAAGGTGGCGCCGACGATTTCGACGAGGTCTGCCATCGCCTGCAGTTCATCTTGATTGAAGGTTGTGACCGTCGTATTGATCTGAATGGGAATGTTCAGATTATCGAGAAAATACAGCGCGCGTTGTGTGTCGACAAACGATCTCTTGACTCCCCGGAAGCGATCGTGCGTTTCTGCTGTAGAACCATCAAGACTGACGGCCCATCGAGAGATGCCTGCCTGTTTTGCCCGTTCCATGGCGTCGACGGTCATTTTCGGTGTGACAGTGGATGCCAATGTCACATGGAGTTGCGAACTGGCGGCGTATTCAATCAGTTCGTACAGGTCTGGCCGTTCCAGCGGATCGCCCCCGGTAAATACGAGCAACGGATGATTCATTGCCGCAATCTGATCGATCACACTCTTTGCCTGGGCCGTTGTCAGTTCATCCGAGTGCCTCCAGGTTTGGACCCCCGGCCAACAGTGCAGGCAATGCAGTTGACAGGAACGAGTGAGTTCCCACATGACAATATGAGGAGTCTGCCGAAAGTTCCGTCCTTTGTTCGCAGGGTCGAATTGTTGCCATTCTATCACTGGGAGGACCCTCTCTCGAATTGGGATAAGCCAATCATTGGAGTCTAAGTAGAGACGCAACCGCCAGGCGATCCTAACGGTCGCCTGGCTCATTGATTGACATGGTTTTGATTTGCTGCGCGGTGACTATTCAGGCGGGCGCCTGAGTAGTCACCTTTTAATTACTTTTGATTCGTGTTGATTTCGCTCTGCCGAGTAACTGAAGCTGTCACAGTGACCAAGCTGTTCCAAATGACGAAGCCCTCACTACGCGTCCAGACCCAGTTCCAGTTTCTTTTTCTTTTTCTTGTTATTCTCGTCCCGATACCAATCGCGCCAGATCAGCTTGTAAAGCGGCAGCAGCCGCGGCAAACGATTGAGTCCAGGCACCCATGGCACGGCAATGAGCAACAGGAACAGTGCACCCACGGTGTAGGCGGTCATCTGATCACCTGAATCGCTCGTACTCCAGGGTGGAACTTGATAGAAGAAGGTGTATGGCGTCAACCACCAGGGGCCAGGAAACGCCAGTTCGTCGTGGTTGATCCCCCACTGTTCGCCTGACAGATCGAGCGTTCCCGCGATATTGTGGAGCGCGGCGCCTTGCAGGAACAGCAAGTTGTTTTGCACGTTCCAGCGGTACGCGCCCTGGTTCGTTTCCCGCGTTAGCGCGCCCGACAACAGTCCAGAACGCGCCAGTTGCAGTTCCGAATTCATCATGTAAGCGACGGGTCCGTAGTTGCCTGCAGGCAGTTTCACCGTGGCGCCGGCGGCAGTGGCTTTGTTCAGGGCATTGCTGAGATTCTGGCTCCACTTGGCCTGAGTTGCCGCTGGCGCCGCCTGATACGTATGGAGCGCTTTTGTCAGTTGACTGTTGCCAGACGCGCTTGCCAGCATCGACAGCGGCG